>Ga0187894_10003021_pt1 | contig 19312 bp, 12 predicted proteins | sample GBC1701081metaG_FD_136650 | JGI IMG/M metagenome (GOLD analysis project Ga0187894, IMG submission 136650) | White microbial mat communities from a lava cave in the Kipuka Kanohina Cave System on the Island of Hawaii, USA - GBC170108-1 metaG ...
CGGCTCCGGCAAATGCGCAGCTTCCTGTCGAAGGGCCGCGGCGATCACGTCTCGGCCCTGGACGGGCTTGACCAGGTAGTCCAGGACGCCCAGTCGCATCGACGCGATCGCCGTCGCGACGGACGGATATCCCGTGACTACCACGGTAGGCAAGGGAGGAACCCTTCTTTCGAGCAACCGAACCAGGCCGAGCCCGTGCCCGTCGACCAGCTGCATCTCGACGGCCGCGAAACTAAAACCGTCAGACCGAAGTGCCTTCTGCGACTCGGCTATCGAGACGCATTCCTCGACGCAGACCCGGTCGTCTCGAAGAGATCGGGCCAGGCGATTGCGATCGACGCTGTTCGAGTCGATCAGCAAGGCTCGGAGGGGTGTGATGGAAGGCATAGCCCGCCTCACCCCCCCCCCCCAGCAAAGTTCTAGAAGTGGTTCATAAATGCCTGAGTGTGTGATGATGATGCAGGCGATGTGGAAGAAGCCCTTGTACATGGAGAATTTCCTATCGTAACGGACGACCAGGCGACGGAAGTTGCCGAGCCACGCGAAGGTGCGTCGACCTTCTATCGGCGCTTGTATCGACGCAGCGGTCGCCCGTCCTGGAGGACGACCTGTCTGTTCTTCCGCGGCGGCGCGATCAACTCGATGCCACGTTTGGCAAGAGTCGTGCGAAGAGCATCGCTGTCATACGCCTTGTCGCCGATCATCCGCAGGACGAGGCGCTTGAGAGGTCGCCCCGGGCCTGGTCGCCTGATCTTTATCGTGTGAGATCTGTCGACATACCCAGCAGAGATCACGCCCTAATCAACCTCGCAACTTTTCAACCGTTTCCTTGTGGAAGGTTTCTGAAACCGCTTCTAGCAGAATTGCCATTACGCCTCCTCCCTCGTGGCGTGTCAAGGACGCGGTCCGGAGGAAACTGCAATAAATCGCTGCACCTGGTGCATCGGGAGGCTGCATTGCCGCATGCGACGCGCTGTAGTTAGCTGCCGCGGCCATGCGCAAGCGAAGCCCCATCGTGATCGGCGCGACGCTGCTCGTGCTCGGCGTGAGCGCGGCGGGCGTGTTGGTGATCGTGAAGAGGCGATCGGCGTCGGTCCAAGGACCGATGTCTCAACCGTCCGAAGCTCGTGATCATCACCCACGACGGACACCTGACAGCCCGATGCGCGCCGAATCGCCTCGGTGGCCTTCGACGAATGGACCGCCCGGCGCAGTTCATGGCCCCGCTGAAGGTGAACCGACCACGCCCAGCGCCAAGGACGAAATCAGGATGTTCGTCGATTCGGGACCGAGCTCCGATCAGTGGACCAAGAACGCGCGAGACGCGTTTGCGTCGACGTGGGATCGCATCCCCTCCGACGTACGAGATCGTGCGTCGCTCGGCGCCGTGACCTGCTACCGGAAGGGCTGCGTGATGGAGGTGTCGGGCGACGACGCCGCGTCCGTGCTGGCGGCGAGCGACGCGATCTTCAGGAGCCCTGCCGTGGACGAATGGCTCGGGGCGAAAATGCGCACGGCCCCTTCGCCTTCGGGCTCCGGCAGGCTCGTGTCCACATGGGTTCTGCTGCCTCCGTAACAGAGAAGAAAACCACCAACCCAACCGCGACCAAAGGAAAGGACCGAACCAATGACCAAGCCAATGCCTTCAAAGGGGCTGCTCGTCGCCACGACGCTGCTGCTGACCGCCCTCGCTCCGATAGCCCATGCCGGCGAGGACTGGTACTATTTCAGCGGCGTGGCTTGCCAAGCTTGGAACCCGTCAGACACGAACAACAAACTGAGGTATCAGATCACGGAGGGCGGCAATGCCTACGGAGCCACGAACAACCAGGGTTCTGGCTCGTCTCCCGCTCAGCAGACGGTGCTCTGTCCGATCAGCTTCTCGACGAACCAGACAAGCGAGGTCGATCAGTGGGTGAAGATCTTCAAAGTCACCACCAGCGACTGGAACGACGACACCGAGTTCAAGTGCCGCCTGTGGGGAGTCGGCCCCACCTTCGCGACGTGGACGTCCGCCTGGCGCTGGACGTGCTCGACGGTCGGGGGCTGCACGACGGCCACCTCCAGCTGGGCCAGCGGCGGCGGCAACCTCCAATGGACCGATCCGCTCAGCTCAAATACAATCAACATCGACGCCTTGCACCTGGAGTGTCTGATCCCGCGGATCGACAACAGTAACTATTCCTGGGTGGGGAACGGATGGGCCAAGATCGCCGCGCAGGTTCCGTGACACCCGAGGAGCATCAGTCTGGATGAACGCCAGAATGACGGCATCCGGGCCGGAGAGTCCGTCGCGAGCGGCGTCGCGGCGACCGGGTGCCGTCATCTGCATGCTTGCCGCGTCGGTCGTCGCTGGGTGTGGCCGCACCGAGCTCGATCCGGACTGGACGTCCGATCCGACAGTACGTCGCGACGCGGGTCCGACTCGGGACGGCGCAGGCTCGCGAGACAGCGGCATCTCGTCCGACAAGCCGCAAGCTGAAGCATCCGGCGACGGCTCGGCACCGTCTGACGGCATTGATGCCCACGCCGACGATCTGGCCTCAGATCATGTGACCGGAGATGGCGCTGGCGGTGCCGAAGTGTCGCCGCGCGACTCGGTGTTCAACGACGGATTGCCTGACCGTATCGAATCGGCGCGCGAATCGGCGGCGTGTCGCGTCGTTTTTTCGGATGACTTCGAAGAGCCGGGCTTTCTCCCGAAGTGGGATGGCTTCCTGGAGAGTTCGCCGCTGCGGTCGCCGTTCTCTCCGCTGCAGGGCTCGTATTCCATGGTCGCACGTTTCGAGGACAGACGTCCGGGTCTGGTAAAGTACGTCCATCCCGGACTTTCCGCCTTCAAGATCGGCTTTCGCGTCGACCTCTCCGGGATGTTCTCGCCTGGCGATCCTCCGCGCGGAGCCACCGTTCTGCGGGCAAGGCCGGAGAACGGCCCGACGGACGACGGGTTTTTGACCGTCTCGCTCGCTACGGGCGCGCGCTCGGAGGCGTGGTCCATTGTAGCCGCATGGTGGTCCGGACTTGTCCCGGGTGCCAAGGTTGAACACCGCGTCATCGCCTTGGCTGGCCCCAAGCCCAGAATCGAGATCGAGCACGCCCCACCCGTAGCAGGTGGCGGAGGGAGACTTTGGCTCTGGATAGACGGCCGTCTTGAGATCGAGACGACTGACGTCATAACGACGACCGTCCTGGAGCTTCTCGAAATCGGATCCATCTCGAGTGGCTCGACGGGTCAAATCAAGTTCGACTCCGTCGCGGTGGAGGATTGCTCTGGCGCATGAGCGTAACAGATCGATCGGGACGACGACAATATGACGTGAGATCGGGCAGTTGAGTGGTTCGGGAGAAGTGGAGGAATAGGGCCGCCGCGAGGTACGTATGCGGTTGCGACGGCGGGACGACGGCACCGCGACATCTTCGTCCGGGAACCGTCTTGCTGCATCGATGAGAACCGGCAAGGTTACGTTGTGGCGCGGCGCTTGTTTTGGACAGCCAAGAGCCAACTCGTGCGAACCGCAACTGTGATCTGGATTCTGGCTGCCCTCGGATGAGGCAATTCAGCGGCGTATGTCATCATGCGCAGCGGACCTGATGGCAATGGCACCCCGCCTCGCGGCCCGCCGCCTCGCCAGCCTCGCCGGCGTGACGGCCACCTGCCTGGGGTATCTGGCGGCGGCCGGTTCGGCCTACGGGCAAGGAGTGGTGGTGGCGGATCTCGCCAGCCCGCCCGAGCTGCGCGACGACGCGGTGGCGATCTCGCTGCTCATTCGGTCGATGCTCGCGTCTCCCCGGCGGCCCTTGGTGGCACGCGCGGACATTGCGGCGGCGCTCCAGAGCCTGGCGGGCTCGGCTCCCCGTGATCTGGTCGTCCCCCCGGACGTGCTCGAAACGCTGGTGCAGCGGCTGAAGGCGGATCGCACGTTCGTGGGCACTCTCGCGGGCGATGGCAAACGGCTGGTGGCGTCGGGGCAGGTGATGGGGCCGTCGGGCGGCAAGATCGCCGACATCACGGCTGCCGCGCCGGTCGGCGAGCCGGCCCAGCTCGCGCGCGAGATCGCCCGGCGGTTGGCGCCGCGCGTGGATGCCACGTTTGACCACGGACCGGCGCCATCGTTCGGCCAGCTACAACCCTACGTGGCGGCGTCGACGGCGTTGCTCGGTGGCGATAGGGACGCCGCCGCGCGCGCGCTGGCCCTCGGGGATCCCGAGGTTGGCGCCGCTGTGTCCGCCGCCGCCGAGTTGGGCGCTACCGTGTCAGCGGACGCGCAGGCGCCGCTGGAGCACCGCATCGCCTCGGCTCTCGCTGTGGGCGACAAGCTGGGCGCCGCCAAGCTGGCCGAAGAGGTCCTGGCCGCCGCGCCGGACGATCCCGCCGCCCGCGCGGGGATGGCGCGCGTCTTCCTGGTGATGAAAAACCTCACGGCGGCTGACCGGGAGCTCGAGCGTCTGCGGAAGCTGGACGATCACCCGGCGGTGCTGTTCGCGCGCGCCGAGCTGGCGCTGAAGATCGGGACGCCGGCGGCGCGGACCGCGGCGTTGCGTCCTATCCTCGGCGCCGCGGCTCGCGGCGAGCCGTCCGCGCCGTCCCTTCTGGCTCCTGTCCTCGCCGCCGTGGGACGGACCGCCCACGGCGCACTGGCCAAAGATCTGGAGATCGCGGTCGTGGAGGCGGCCCGCCACGTCGCCTCCAAGCACCCGGCCGTCGCCTCGGCCGTCGGTCTGCGCGCCGTCCGCGGCGGAGTGGATCTACCTCGCGCCTTCAAGCTGATCCGCGCAAGCGATCTGCGGATGGATGATCTGGCGCTCATACGGCCGACCGTGGAGGCGGCGGCGAAAGACGACGACGAGGAGGCCATTCGTTTGCGCACGGCCATCGCGCAGCGCGAGGCGGTGGCGCGCGAGATCCGCCTGTCGCGCTCGGGTGGCGTTCGATCCGGAGGGCTCTCGTCCGTCGCGGTGGCCCTCGGCCCTGCGCTGCAGCCGCTCCTGGACTTCAAGCGCAAGCCGCAGTACGCGATGCTGCTGCCCATGGCGGGGGGCGGGCAGCCGTTCTACTGGCCCTTCGCCGTGGTTCCAGACCGCCTGCGGGAGGCGCTCGGAGACGCGCTGACCGGAGCGCCCTTCGACATGGGGATCATCGACGCGGGCGGGACCACCGAATGGATCGAGGAAACGGCCACCAAGAAGCGCCTGGGCGAGCTGGCCGCCGGCGAAGCGGACGTGGTGATCCTGTATCGGCTCCTCGCGATCAGATTGAACATCGAGGTGCGTCTCGAGATCTTCGACGTCGAGACGAAGACGATGTCGCCCGCCGCCGTCACCATCCCCTTCTACCGCACCGGGTACGACACCGGCCTCGGGCGGGTGCAGCCGATTCCGATCGTGGGGGCGACGATGATCCTTGCCGTGTTGTTCGGCCTGGCCCTGTTCGCCGTGGCGCACGTGCGTGGTTCCATCATGGTCACGGTGACCCATGATCCGGGCGCGAAGGACGAGATGCTGACGCTGGTCATCAACCGTTCGCCGACCATCGCGCCCATCGCCAACAACCTGGAGTACGCGCAGCGCCTTCAAAAAACCGGGAAGACCAAGACGCGCTTCGGCGCCACGAGGGTCGAAGGGCAAACCCGATTCCAGGGGATCGCCTCCGGCCGGTGGTGGGTCCACCTCCAGGGCACGTATTCCAAGGCGGGCCAGGTGCGCGCGCTCGATGCCGGTCTGTCCCGCGAAGTCGACGTGGTCTTGCGCCGTACGGCGTTCGTCAACTTCAACCTCGAGCCCAACTACGCCGAGTTTCACGTCATCGTGTACGACGGCGACGCGCCGGTGGGCGGCGCGCGCGCCTGGGTGGACGACGAGAAGGCCAAGCCGGTTCCCACCAACAACAAAGGCAAGTGCGTCATCCTGGTCCCGCGCGGCAAGCACGTCGTGCGCGTGCAGGCCAAAGAGCTGCTGATAGAGCGCCCGTTCAACGTCTTCAAGACCAGCGCGCAGGAGCTGAAGATCAACCTGGTGTGGGAGCGGCGCATGGATGACGCCTCGCGCGCCCTGGAGCAGCAGGCCCCCGAGAACCCCGACGGCTTCGGCGGCACCACCCTCAAGCCCCCCGGCGGTCCCAAGCGCTAGTGGTGGACGGCGCGCTGTCAGGGCGGGCAGTCGTTCATTTCGCCCGCGGTTCCGCCGGTCACGATCTTCGTGGTCCAGTACGCCAGGTGGTTGCCGGCGTCCACGTTCTGGAACGGCAACCGGAACGGCGCGTAGCTCGGATCACCGGAGCGCGCGACGTCGATGGCCGCGACCCAGAGCTGCGGCCGACCAAATCGTCTCTCGGGCGAGACGCTCGCCTGTTCCAGAACCCAGCCGTAGTCGATCTTCGACGAGAACACGACGAAGAACAGGTTCCCGCCACGCATGGAGAACGGAGAAAACTTCGGCCATGACGCTGTCACGTCCATGCCGTGGGTCGCGGCGGCGAGCTCGATGGGCGTGCCGCCCGCGGCCGATACCAGCCGTAGCCGCGACGACACCTGGTCGTACGCGGAGTACTGCCCGTTCGGGACATCGAACGGAGACGCCCCCGGCGTCTCGCCGGTGTTGAATACGATCCACCGCGAATCGGGCGAATAGTGCGGGTAATAGTGGTAGGCCTTGCCGTCGGTGTGGGCGACCAGCTCGGTGGCGACGCCGAAGCTGCCGTTGGCGTATGGCATGATCATGATGTCGCCGCTGTGGGTGACCTCGCGGATCCAGGTTCCGGCGAGGCGGCTGAAGACCAACGACTGGCCATCCGGCGACCACTCGGGATGGACCGCGTCGTTGCGGCCCGACGGTCCGACGAAGTTGCGCGGCACGCGCGCGACCTCGGCCCCCACGGCGTCGCGCAGAATGAGCTCGCCGCGCAGCAACGTCATCAGGCGCGTCCCGTCGGGACTCCAGGTCTGAAAGCTCGTGTTCTCCCGGTTCGGCGGCAGGTACACCCGGCTGCTGTCGACCGCGTCTACGATGCCCAGCGATCCCGTGCCTTTGTTGTAGGTGAAGGCGACGCGGCAGCCGTCGCGGCTGACGGCGTGACACCCCACGCACTCGCCGTCGGCCTGCGCGGGCGTGTAGTAGGGCTCGGGTGTAGTGTCGCCCAGCCGCACCCGCATGATGCCTTTGTCCTTGCTGGACCAGTAGTAAAGGCCTCCCCTGATGACGTCGGGCGACCAATGCAAGCGCACAGTGTCGCTGGAGATGTCGCCGCCCGCCGCCGGGACGCTGTCGACGGTCAGGGTCATCTCGCCGCCAGCGTTCGCCGCGCCGACCGCTGTCCAGAACGCGTCGGGGATGGGGAGCTGGCACTTGCCCGCCGGACAGGCCGCGGCGCCCGCGTACGCGTGCACTTGGCCAGCGCCGCCAGACAGACGGACGCGGTGGATGGTGTTGCCGGCGCCGCCGCTCCACTGGATGTTCATTCCGCCGATGTTGTGGCCCAGCAGCGATCCGTCGAGCGGATACACGATTCGCGGCTTGGCCGCCGCGGTCGACGACGCGCTGCCCGTGAACGCGTCCTTGGCCGCGGGTGGCGCGCTCGGATGCGCGAAGTCGGCCGGTAGCGCGGGCGGGGGCGAGGGCGCGTCCGGCGCCGCGGGCCCATCCCGGCCGGCCGCCCCACCGGATCCGCCGCCCCCGCCGGCACCCGTATCCACCGCCGCCGCCTCGGAGCCGGGCGCGGCGTCGGCCGGTGCGCCGCCGGTCGGGTTGGACCGCGAGCATGCACCGAGCAGCACGACGAGCCCGAGTGGTGACAGCGTTCCGGGCACGGTTCTGGCGGCCCGCATCGACATCCGCCCCAGCGTAGCACCCGGCCAGAGGCGGCCGGCGGGAAATAAAGGCGGTGTTTTCCGGACCGGAACGTCGACGTTTCCGGTGAGGCGCAGCGCCGCGGCGTCGCCGCGGAGCGATTGGCAACGCGGCCACAGGGGCGTACGCTGGCGAATATCTATGCTCGCATCGTCATCGTTAGGAAGATCGATGTCGTTCGGGCGGGTTCTGTTGGCGTTCGCCGTCGTCACGATGATGGCGACCGGCTGCGCGCGGGGGCGGCTGGCACGGGTGGGCGGTGAAGGAGGGGGCCCGGATTCAGGGCGAGACGCCCCGGGCGGCAGGGACGGGGGAAGCGGCGGCAACGCCGGCCGCGACGGCGGTGGGCCGTCACCCGACACAAACGTTCTAGAACCCGATGCGCCCGGGCCCGAAGCCCGGCGCGACGCGACCGGTGGCTCGGGAGGGCCCGAGGCCGCCGCCCCTGACTCCCACGACGCGACGGTAGAGCCGCCGCCGGTCGACGCGATGGAGCCACCCGGAAACTGCGGACCGGGGGGCTCATCGTGCAGCACGCCAGGGATGAGCTGTCTCATGACGTCGTGTGATCCAGCATCCGGAAAAGAGACGCGCTGCATGTGCAGCGGCGTGTGGGGCTGCACCACGTCCTCGTGCACTGATGGCGGATCCATGTCCGGTCCGGAGGCGGGCGGCCCCGACGGCACGCCGGGCTGCTCGGTCTTCTTCTGCGGCCCGACCGGGGCGAGCTGCTCCACTCCGTGTCGGGCTTCCAGCGGCGGGTTGACGGTCGATTGCAACTGCACGGGGGGTAAGTTCGTCTGTACATGCTGAAGCGATCGGTATGACCCGATCCCACATCCTCCCGCTCTCTACACTCCGGAGGCCGTCAAATGACCGGTGACCGCATGATTCGCATGACCGCAACCCTCGCGCTGACCTTGGCCCTGGGGTGCTCGTCCACTCCGACACAACCCGTGACCAGAGACGCCGGAGGCAGCGGGGGCTCGGGAGGCGGCGGTGGCGCCGGCGGTCGCGCGGGCTCGGGCGGAGGAGGAAGCGGCGGCGGCGGGACAGGCGGAGCTGCGGACGCCGGTGGCTCAGCCGGCAGAGACGGCGGCGCCGCGGACACGGCGACTCCAGGCGATGCTCCCAGCGCCGACACCGGAAGCGCCGGCCCGGATGGCCCGATGGGCCCCCCCGGCGTGGCGGCGTTGAAGCCGGCGTGCGAGGCCAAGGGATCCGGCGCGCAGGATCAGGACGACATGACGTTCTGGATCCATCCCACCGATGGGCCGAACAAGAGCACCTTGGTCAGCTCCGACAAGAGGTCGGGGAATATCTTCGTGTACGACAACACCTGCAAGGTGCTGCAGACGCTGAAGGCGCCCGGCCTGCCTGGGAACATCGACAGCCGCTACAACTTCGCGCTGGGCGGTGACAAGGTCGACATCATCGGCTGGAACGATCGGACCAACGATCGAGTTCGCGTCGCCAAGGTCGATCCCGCGACCCGCACGATCAGCTTGATCGACGACGGAAACATCGCGACGCTGACGCCCAATTACGGATTCGGGCTTTACGTCAGCAAGAGCAGCAAGAAGGTCTACGCTTTCACCAGCGAGGACGGCGGTAAACGGATGGAGCAGCACGAGATCGTCGACGACGGGTCGGGCAAGGTCAAAGGAATGAAAGTGCGTATGTGGACCGCCATGGCCAAGACTCAGGTAGAAGGAATCGTGTGCGATGACGAGAACGCCGTGTGCTTCTACGGCGACGAAGGCGGCGGCGTCTGGAAGATCGGCGCCGAGCCAGGTGATCCGGCCCCCGGGACCCATATCGCCAAGGTGGGCGAAAATGGCCTGACCGCCGACGCCGAAGGGTTGACGATTTACCATCTGCCGGGCGGCGGCGGGTATCTCATCGTGTCCAGCCAGGGCAACAACACCTACAAGGTGTACGACCGCAAGGCTCCGCACGGATTCCTGGGGACGATCACGGTCCAGGGCGCGCAGGGCACCGACGGGATCGACGTGACCAATGCCGATTTCGGCGGCATGTACACCAAGGGCGCCTTTGTGGTCCACGGCGGCTCTTCGAATGCGCCGTCGAACTACCTGGTGCCGTGGGCGGACGTGGCCGGACCGCTCAAGCTCGCGATCGATACGAGCTGGGATCCGCGCCAGTAAATAACGGATTGCGGCGCCGCGCACGACGACGCGCCGGCGCCGCGGCTGCCAGGAGCAGCGCGGCCAAGACCGGCAGCAACCACCGCCACGAGAGGCGCGCGACGCCGCCAGACGCGGCGCAACCACAGCCGGTGCCGCCCGAGCCTCCCTCACCGGAAGGAGCGGGTGCGTCGCTCGGGGCGCTGCCGTCGTAAGCGGCGGCGCCGGGTTCGATGGACGGCTGTGTCTCCGCGCCGTGTGTGCGGCCGTCGCCGTTCCCGTTTCCGTCGGACCGCGCGTCGCCGATCGGAGCCGGCAGGTCGCCTGCCGCCGCCCGTGCATCGACGGTATCAGCCGCGTCCCCGTCCACCGCTGCGTCCCCCGCCTCGGGACCGGCGCCGCCATCCGGGGGGGCGCAGGACATAGTTTTGGGCGAACCCATGAGCAGCGCGGGCGGGCCGCCCGTCACGTCCACCCCATACGCCCACACTGGGTGGTCGGCGCCGTCCCACAGCTTCGCTGGCAGCGCCGCGTCGAACCCGTGATCGCACGATCCGAGGACGCTGCACAGATCCATGCGCCTGATGTTGGCCGGCACCGTCACCGTCGTCGCCCCCGGCATTCCCGGCGGCGCGTCGACGGAGATTTGCACGTCGATGGCGCGCCCGGGGTCGTCGGGATCTTGCGCCCAACCGGCTACCGACGTGCACGTCGCGCGGTCCAAGTAGCCCTTCGGCGGCTGGTTCGAGCAGGACGACACCCCACCGACGGCGCCCTTGGCGAAGATCCCGAGGTGATTGGCCACCACCCGCTCGGATCCGTCGGACGGCCGATTGACCACGCCCGCGCCCCGCATCCACATCGTCGACGAGCCTCCGCCGTCCAGCATCAGCGCGATCTCGGCGCCGAGATCGCGCATCAGCGCGGCCAGCTCGGTGCAGGTCATGCCTCGGCTGCTGGAAGAGCGGCCGTCCACCACGGCGACCTGGAGCTGCGCCCGATTCGCGGACAACCCGACCGCCGTGCGCGGGTGCCTGTCCGTGCACAGGCTGCCGGTAAAGCCGCTGCCCGCCATACCTCCCAGCACCAGGATGGCGTTCCCCCCCACGACCTCGCGCATCCAGGCGGGCGGCGGCTCCACCACATCGCCGACCACCGGGATCTGCGCGCGCCCGGCTCCAAACGCGACGAAGCCGTGTCCGGCGGTGTCCGCCGTCCCGCTCCACCGCTCACCGGCGCCGATGGCCAAGCCCACCGGCGTGCGCGACGAGCCGGTGAAATAGTCGCCGTTGACAGCCAGCTCGACCCCCGCGGCCGCGCCAAACGACGACGTCACGCGCGACCGCTCGGACGGCTTGGTGGCGCGGAGGCTCACCCCCGGCTCGCACAGGTCCACCACGGCGGCGCGAACGTTGATGGGGCCTGCCCCCGTGCGATGGAGATGACGAACGCCCGGGTACGGCGTGGTCCATGTGTCCGCGGCGCGCGCGCTGCCGCCCGCCGCCGCCAGGCAACAACCGCCGAAGGCCACGGCGATGAGGCGCGCGCGATCTCCGCGACGCGCTGGTAGTAGTCGGGGGGAAGGCGACCGGTTGAACAGCGGAATCAGCAACCAGCGGTTCCGATGCACGGCGGACAACCATACCGGACGTCGATGCTCGATACGCCGAATCCTTCCAAGGTGGAACAGAACGAACCGTAGACGCGGATGCGCGACCCGGGCGCGCCCTCGTAGTCCCAGCCGTTCATGCGCCCGGGATCCCAGGGCACCTGTTTTCCATCGAAGAAGACCGCCACCTTCGCAGGATCGGGAGGCGTCGAGACCAGGTCGATGAAACACGATGGCTTGGCGATGCCGCTCACGATGCTCTTGAGGTGGGTCTCGAGCTCGGCAGGATTGCTCGCGGGATAATACGAGGGCGTCCCACCGGGGCGGGCGGCTTGTCCCGCCACCGCCATTTCCTCCAGGCACGTCCCGAAGGATTCGTTCGACACGCCCAGGACCACGGTCTTGACGCCCATGGCGGCGAGCGCCTTCACCTGATCGACCGACTCACGGCAGGCGCTGGGGCAGTAATTGGTGCCGTCCATCAGCATGCAGTCGTTGGGCGAGCGTCCCGCGAGCAGGCAGGTCGGCTGACCGTCGGTGGAGAGCAGCACCCAGCGCTCTTTGATGCCGTCGGCGAGCCCCTGGTAGAACGCCGCCACCTTGGCCAGCCCCGAGGGCGTCGGCGTCAACGTGCCCGCTCCGGTAAGCGCCGCCCGAATCTTCGCTTCCACCTGGGCGCCGGTCGCGGGCGCGGGGGTCACGGTCACATCGTCGGCGCAGCAGAAGGCTCCGTCGGGGCAGCTTCGGCGGGGGAACTCTTCGTAGCCCCACCGGATCTTGTCGTCGTAGGCGGCGACCAGAGGAATCAGCAGATCGCGCACGACGGTATAGCGGGTTCCGCCCCCGCTGCCGAACATGAGAGTCATCGACGAGGACCGATCGAATGCGATGATCACGTCGGGTGTCTTGGCGCTGTGGGGCACGGTCATCGTCTGCTCGCCGCAGGTGGGCGCTCCGTCGGCCGGGCCGGTCACGCTGAAGTCGGCGGCGGCATCGGGCCCGCCATCGTTGCCGCCGCCGCCGCCGCCGTTTCCGCCGTCTTGGCCCCCGCTGCCTCCGGTCCTGCTATCCGCGCCACCTTGGCCGGCAGAGCCGTCGCTGATTGGCACGTCCGGGCCGGCGGATGCGGCGTCGCGTGACGCGCCGCCGTCGGGCGACGCGCAGCCCAGCAGCATGACGGTCGCCGCGGTGACGGTGAGACCACTTTGGTGCATGTCGGAAGAGTAGATCGCACTCCTTCTCACACCAAACTACAGAAACACCTGAAACCTGCCGATGACATCTGTATGGCCCGATTTCAGGTTCAAGTGCCCCCCGGATTGACTTCCCACCGTCGGGTGTTGCACGCATGCGCCACCATGAAATCATCGAGTGTTCGACAGGCGGAGAGCGGACCTGGCATCACGATTGCTGGTTGGGCAAACGTGTTTACGAATACAACCGCCCGTGTTCCCTTCGCATTGACAACCTTTCTTCGGGCTTTGGGCCTCGTGGCCCTTCCGACGCTGCTGGCTTGTTCCGGCGATTCACCGGAACAAGCCGGTCTGGTCATAAAGTTTGATCTGCGGCCGGCCGATCGCGCCAACGATGCGGGATCCGACGCCCAGCCGCCCGACAGGGGCCCGGAGGCGTCTCCTGCCGATACCCGCCCGCCGGAAGCGGCACCGCCCGCGGACGCGCCTCCGCCCGACGCCGCACCGCCCGCGGACGCGCCTCCGCCCGACGCCGCACCCCCCGCGGACGCGCCTCCGCCCGACGCGCCTCCGCCCGACGCGGCACCCCCGCCCGATGCGCCTCCGCCTGACGCCCCGGCGTCCGCGGATGCCCCCGCCACGCCCCCAGAATGGATCTGGGAGATGAGCGGCGTTCACGGCGGCGGAATGGGGCAAGTGATCGCGACGGATCCCTTCAACGCCGGGTACGCGACTCTGGGCGGCGATAGCTGGGGTATCTACAGGACCGTCAGCGCCGGAAACGACTGGCGGCCCGCAACTCGGAACAATCCCGCCCAGCAGGGCGACTTCCACTTCATAGGCGTCGCCTACTCGCGCAAGTTCCCGGGCCGGCTCTACGCGCTCACCGGGCAGGTGGGATCGCCAAACGGCGCGTTCTGGGCCATCACGGGAGACGAGAGCAACCTCATCACGCGTTCCGTCCAGGGCGGGGAAAACGGTCTCGATCGCTCGGATCGCCCGCGCCCCAGCGGCAACCGCGTCCTGGTCGACTATGACGTGAGCACCGGCACCGAATACATCTACGCCGCGACCGGGAACGGCGGTGGTGTCAAGAGGTCGAGCAACCAGGGGGCCAGTTGGACCGTGGTCGGTGCGACGAACATAGTCATCACGGGCATGGCCTTCGAGCCAGGCAACACCGACGTGATTTACGTAGGAAGCCGCAGCGGCGCCTACCGCCTAGCGAACGTCCGCGCCACGGGAACCACCACAAAGCTCAACGCCGCCCCCGCCCGCGTCGAAGAAGTCGCCAGCTTCGGGGGGAACCTGTACGCCGTGGCGCACACCTCCGGCGTCTATCGCGTGACGTCGTCGGGGCAGACCTGGACGAAGCTCGGCGCCGGCTTTTTCTCCACCAGCGCGGAATGGGCCGCGGTGGGCGGGGCCGGCAGCACCGTGTACGTGGGCTGCGCCAACCCCGACCAGGGGAAATCCATCGCCAAGTCCACGGACAACGGCAACACGTGGCAGTGGGTCACCAACGACCCATCCAAGATCAGCATCCAGATCTGGGGACGCACCGACCAGTGGTGGCTGGCCCAGGCGGTCAGCCGCATCATCATCGGCAACAACACCTACGAAGCCGCCCAGATCGCGGTGGATCAATTCAATCCGCAGATCGTCTACGTGGCCGGCCGCTCGGGGTGTTGGAAATCCGAGAACGGCGGCGACACGTGGCGGCCGGCGGTCAACCATCTGGGTGGCACCATGCACACCAACATCGCCGCTGGGCCGGGCGGCAAGGTGGGCTCGGCGGTGCTGGACTGGGATCACATCACGTCGGACGACCACTACTACACCGCGCGCCAGTCAGGGGCGGCGAGCTACGGCGCAGTGACGCTGGATCTCACCAAGGGCGGCGTGCGATACCAGGTCACCCAGACCATCCCGCGCGACTTCTTAAGGAACGGCACCAGCATCGCCGACGACTACTTCCGTACGGCCTGCGTTCGGGCCGAGGACATCGATGTCTCCGACGACGGCAACTACATTTACGTTGCGCAGTTCGGCGGAGGCGTCCTGGTCGCCCATCGCGGGCCCTGGCCCAAACCGTAAAAGCACTCTCTCAAGAGAAACATGCGGGTCCGTTCTTGTACGGACCCTTACGCAACGTTTGTTTCCTTCGGAAATGGTTGTTTCTTGGGTGACGACGGACTCCGCTGAATTTGCCGGTAAATCCGCATAATTATATCGGTTCTGATGGCTCGCGGTTTGCTGTCTCAGGACCGCCATGAAACCCGGCTTGTTCGGCATGACAGCGCACATCTTGCTTGGGGCTCTGTTGGTCGGAGCGTGCGCCCCTCCTGACGGTCGGACCGGCGGGTCCGGCGGCAGCGCGGGCGGCAGCGGCGGTCAGACCGGCCAGGCCGGATCCGGGGGCGGGGGGATGGCGGGATCCCCGGGCGGCGGCGGCTTTGGCGGGACGTCGGGCTCAGGCGGGACCTCCGGCTCAGGCGGGCGGCCTGGGGGCACGGGCGGAGCCGGTGGCAGCGGCGGCGGAAGCAGCGGCCAGCCGGACGCCGGCGGCGGCGTCGACAGCTTCGTTCTTTCGGAGGGTGGAATGACCTGCGGAATGCAGACGGTCGCCATTCCGTACAGCCCGAAGATCTCCGACGTGATCATCGTGTTCGACAAGTCCAAATCCATGGATATGGCGTTCGGGGGCGGAACCCGGTTCACGGTTGAGCGCGATCTCTTGCAGCCCATCGTCACCCGTCACCAGAGCCGGGTGCGCTGGGGTTTCGAGCAGTTTCCCATCGATGGTCCCTGCTCGGGAATCACCGGCTGCTGCGCCGAGCAGGTTTGCATCGCGCCGAGCCTCGATAACGCGGGCCCGGTGAATGCGGCTATCAGGCAGCAAGATCCGCCGTGCGCCAAGGCCCCCGAGCCAGTGCACCCTTGCATGCTGCCGGGCGCCAAGGACGGGTGCCCCTCGGGGTCGAGCGGTGCCGGCGCCACTCCCACCCCCGCCGCGTTGCGGGTTGTCCGCGAGTTCTACGCGGGTTTGAAGGATGGCATCATCGATCGCTACGTCCTCCTTTCAACCGACGGCGAGCCCACCTGCAGCGCCGGCGGATCGGACGCGGCCGGCAACTGCAACGCTACGGTCGACGAGATCAAGGCGCTCTTGAACGCCGGGATCAAGACGGTGGTGTTGGGCGTCTCGAATGCCGTGGCGGGAAGCGCTTGCTTAGAGCGCATGGGCGCCGCCGGCGGCGCGCCGCAACCCGGGGGAGGCTCGTCGTTTTACCCGGCCAACGATCCGGCGTTGCTCGACAAGTTCCTGAACGAGATCATCTCCGGGATCGCCAAGCCCTCGTGTTCCATCGATCTCACGGCCGCGCCCCAGGACGCGAACCGGGTGGCGGTGTTCTTCGAGAACAAGCAGATCCCGCGCGACCCCATGCGCCAGAACGGCTGGGAGTACGACCCGGCGAACAAGCTCAAGATCCTGGTCTACGGCACGTACTGCGCGGACGTCGAGAACTTCCGGGTCATGACCATCGACGTGAAATACGGTTGTCCGCCCTGCGGTGGCACCGTGAGCTGCGAGTAACGTCTTGAGGCTCGAGCTCGTCGCGTGGCTCGGTTTTTCGCTGGCGTTGGGCGCGCTTGTGCTCCGCCCTGAGCGGAACCGGCGGCACATCCAGTGTTCTTCGACATGGCGCAGGTACCGCGCGATGAAACGCGAAAGAACGGCTGGGATTTCGTCGCGGGTGGTGCGGGACCGATGACCCGGATCCAGATCTTCGGCTCGTACTGCACGAAGCTGGAAGGGTTCGGCGTCAAGGACATCGGTGTACGCTACGGGTGCCCGCCGTGCGGCGGTACAGTCAGCTGCGATTGACGTGACGTTCATGAGACTGGCGACGATCTTTGGTATTTGTGTTGGGGCTGTGCTCGGGACGGGCGGATGTGCTCAGTCCGACGACGCCCCGGGGGGCAGCCAGGGCGCCGATGGAGGTCAGGGAGGCGGGGGAACCAGCGGCGGGGGCGCATCGGGCCGCGGGAGCGGCGGGACGGGCGGGCTCGGTGGGGCCGGCGGAGCGGCCGGAGGTGCGGGTCCCGGCGCGGGCGGTAGCCGCGACGGAGGGCTCGACGTCGCCGGGAGCGGTTCGGACGCCGGCGGGGGTGGCAGCGGGGGCGGCGGCGCGAGCGGGACGGGCGGAGCGTCGGGCGGCGGCTCAGGCGCTGACGCCGGGGCAGCGGCGGACCAGATGCCGTGGACCGGCGGGGGCAAAGTCTGCGGAGAGACGACCACCCCCATCGGGTACAGCCCTCGGACGCCCGACGTCCTCGTCGCGTTCGATCACTCGGGATCCATGCGTATGGAGTTCGGCGGTGGCGGCGGCACACGCCTGAGCGTGGAGCAGGCGATCCTGCGTGACCTGGTCATGCGGTTCCAAGATCGCATTCGCTGGGGCTACGAAGAGTTCCCCATCAACGTGTTGTTCATGGACTGCCGTCCAGGCGGCATCAAGGGCTGCTGCGCGGCCCCGGTGGCGGTGGCGCCGGATTTCATGAACTACGCTGCGATCAACAAAGCAATGGCGCCCTGCGGAATGCCCGGGCCCAAGCAGTGCGGCGACATTCGCGAAGGCACGCCGACCGCCGATGGGCTGCGGGTGTGCCGCGAGTTCTACGCCGGGTTCAAGGACGGCATCCAGGAACGCTACGTCCTGCTGTCCACCGACGGCGAGCCGACCTGCGGTATCGCCGGCTCGGGCAGCGCCAGCCCCTGCGACGGCGCGGAGGCGCAGGTCAAGATGCTGGCCGCCCAGGGTGTCAAGACCATCGTGCTCGGCGTCTCCGACGAGGTCTCGGCCAGCCCATGCCTCAATCGTCTGGCGGTGGCGGGTGGAGCGCCGAGGCCGGGAGGGCCGCCGCACTTCTACCCAGGCAGCGATCCCGCCTTGCTGCGCCAGTACCTGGAGGAGATCGTCAGGGGCATCGCGAAGCCGTCGTGCTTCATCGATCTCGACAACCCGCCGCCCGACCCGACGAAGGTGGCGGTGTTCTTCGACATGGCGCAGGTGCCGCGGGATGAAATGCGGAAGAATGGGTGGGACTTCGTTCCAGGCGGCGCGCGCCCGATGACGAAGATCCAGATCTTCGGATCCTACTGCACGATGCTGGAAGGGTTCGAAGTCAAGGACATCAATGTCCGTTACGGCTGCCCACCGTGCGGTGGTACGGTGAGCTGCGATTGATTGACGAGACTGAAGAGAAGGGATTGCCATGACGACGATGCGCTCGCTCGAGGGGTCCTTGACCGTGGTCGTTTCCGCGGCGTTGCTGGCCGCGTGGGCCGGCTGCGCGCCTCCTGACTCGCGTACGCCGGGTATGATGCAGGACGGAGGATCCAATCCGGGCACCGGCGGAAGCGGCGGGGGGGGAGGATCTTCGAATCAGGGCGGAACGTCGGGCGGCGGCAACCGCGACGGCTCGGTGGGGGGCCTCGACGGACGCGCCGGCAGCGGGGGCGGGGGCAGCAGCGGCGCGGGCGGAGGTAGCGGCGGCGCGGGCGGAGGCCCTCCGACTGGTGCCGACGCGGGCCCGGACCGCGCCGTGGTGGGTATCGCGGACGGCGGGCAGGTCTGCGGCATGCAGACCACTGAAATCCCCTATACCCCGAGCACACCCGACGTCATCATCGCCTTCGACGACTCGAAGTCGATGACGGCCTCCTTTGGAGGTGGAACCCGCTACACGACGGTCAGGGATCTCCTCAAGCCCCTGATCATGAGGCATCAGGATCGGGTGCACTGGGGGTTCGAGAGGTTTCCGTCCACGACCGGGACCTGCATGCGCAATGGCGGCGCCATGGGTGGCTGCTGCGCCGAGTCCGTGTGCATCGGTCCCAAGCCCATGAACGCGGGGGCGGTCAACGCCGCCATCGATCGCAATGGTCCGCAATGTGATGCCGGCCCCGGGCCACCACCGGCGCCGGCGTGCATGCCGGGGGGCATGATGGGCTGCCCCGGACAGATGGCCACCGGCGGCGGGACCCCGACGGCGGTCGCGCTCTGGACCGTTCGCGACTTCTACGCCAACCTGAACGACGGCATCAAGGACCGGTACGTCCTCCTGTCGACCGACGGCAACCCGAACTGCAACCTGAACTCCACGGGAGGGGCCACGTCGTGCGACGACACGGTCAGCGAGATCACGAAGCTCGCCGCCATGGGGGTCAAGACCGTGGTGCTCGGCGTGTCCGAGGAGGTCAGGGACAGCGCCTGCCTGGAGCGAATGGCTATCGCGGGGCAGGCGCGCAAGCCAGCGCCTGGGCCGGCGTTTTACCCGGCGGCGGATCGCGCGGCGCTGGAGATGTTCCTCGACCAGATCATCTCCGGCTTCGCCAAGCCCGCCTGCAAGATCGACCTCACGGCTCCGCCGACCGACACCTCGCGCGTGGCGGTCTTCTTCAACAACAAGCAGGTCCCCTGGGATCCGATGCACGTCAATGGCTGGGACTTCGA
>Ga0187894_10003023_pt1 | contig 19304 bp, 28 predicted proteins | sample GBC1701081metaG_FD_136650 | JGI IMG/M metagenome (GOLD analysis project Ga0187894, IMG submission 136650) | White microbial mat communities from a lava cave in the Kipuka Kanohina Cave System on the Island of Hawaii, USA - GBC170108-1 metaG ...
ACAAGCCAGTATGATAGACTGTAGATAAGTGCACCTTTTGGTGTTTTGTCCATGAGCTTTTGCACTGTCGATGCCAGTGCAGCATCATTGCCATAATGCGCGTTTAACAAAATGATCCGACTGATACCATTTTCAGCAAGGGATTCACATATGTCACCTATCACAGCGGTAAGCGTCTCGTTCTTCAAACTTACATTGAATAGCGGCTTGTGCTCGCTAGATACGCCATAATAAATGCAGGGTAGAACAAAGGCATCCACAAGCACAGAAACACGTTTCGCAATTTCTTCAGCAAGAATAGCATCCGTAGCGACGGGCAAGTGAGAGCCATGTTGCTCCAGCGATCCAATAGGTACTATTGCCCTTTTGTACCCTTTCTTGACGGATCTTCGAATGTCTGGATCCGTTTCGTTCGAAATGATTGGCATATGCTAGCAATGGTGCAGGTTCTTATGAACTTAATCTCACGGTCTTAGACCTGCTTACCTTCGGCTTTGGCAGTTTCTTGAAATGAACCTTGCCCCAATATACCTCGAGTTTGTTCTCGAGGTATAGTTTGACACCGTTGAGAAGTGTCCGCGCTTCCAGCTGCTGGCCTTTCTTCTTCATACAATTCAGATCTTCGTTGGGTTCTACCCTAAACGAGTCCTGCCATATTATTGGCCCTTTATCAAGATCTTCCGTAACAAAGTGCGCTGTGCAACCAACTATCTGCGCCCCTCGTTCATACGCCTGAACATATGCATACGCTCCAGCAAAAGCTGGCAATAACGATGGATGTATGTTTATTATTCTATTTGGGTAACGCCATACAAAGTTTGGAGAAAGTATTCGCATATACCTTGCAAGAACTATAAAATCGACATCGAAGCGTTCCACGAGTTTAAGGATCTGTTCCTCTGCTTTTGCCTGATCCTTATGTTCGACCGAAAAGAATTGTATACCGTGCCTGCTTGCCAGTGATTTTAACGATTTTTCACTTCCTACAATCAGCGGTATGTTTACCCTGATCTCACCTTTCCTTCTAGCATCCAAGATTGCCTCCAAGCAGTGCGGTTCCTTAGTGACCAGAATTGCCATATTCTTTGGCCGTGTCGGCTCATCAAAGTGCACCTTGATCTCCATGCCCAACTTTCTTCCAAGTTTCTGTATATTGCTACGGAATTCGTCTTCACTCAACTTATTCCTTTGAAAAGATGCTTCCATCTGCATGCCAAACAATCCCCTGATCACATTCTGGTTTATCTTTTCGATATTACCTTGGCTTTCGAAGATATAATTTGTAACGCCTGCAACTACGCCTTTTTTATCAGGACCTACTACTGTTATTTCTGCCAGTATCCTGCTGTTCCTTGCCATAGTGAGGCTTTTAGAGGATCAATATTTAAATATACATTAATTGATAATAAATTGGCAGGTATAGAGTGAAGTCCGACTTGAAATTAACATCTGGTAAGGCGTCATTTTTTGACGCAGATCTTGAAGGTTAATGTAGCATGCAGGTCAGTCTATCAGTTCTTGGTGTTTTTGCTCATGACTGAATACCATGAGGTATAGTTAGTAATGAAGGCGAACAGGACTAGAAAAGATTATGACTATAACAAACCAGTTGCCGTTTGCAGCACATGCTCTACAATTGCGAGCTGGCATTGCTATGACTGTAACAAAGACTTTTGCATGGAACACTATAACGCACACAAGGTAAACAATACCTGCAATAATGAATCAAAAAAGTAACTAGACCAACTGAAAACCGATAACGAAGACTTGTGTATCAGGCTGCCACGAACCATGACTATCTATCCAGATCCGCTTGAATTCATTTAACGATCTACAGCCTTCCTTCTTCACATCATTGCTGTTTATGTTCCCCAGTTTTTCTCTTCTTACATATGCTATCTTGATTGTTGCAAATGCACTGTTACTTCTGAAATTGGTTTTTGCCTTGTAATTGCTTCCAACTTTAACGAGGCATCGTTTCCATAAGCGCCTTGTTTCCGTTTTTGCTCCTTTAAGTATAGGTTCAACGAGGTAAGGCTTGAAGAGCATATACTAGAACAAAACTTCTTCCTTGTAAACTCTGTGGACGTGTTTTTACCATTATAGTATAGAAAACAAAATAAACTGTATATAGTATAATTACTCTAGTGGATTCCTGCGACACGAAACCAAGGAAATATGATAAACCGTTTGAGGATTACAGACAAGAAGCACGTGCTGTAACAAACAAGTTAAAGCCAGAGATAGAGGCAAAAGGTAGCATAACATGGGATAAAGTCTTGCAGGCTGTGGATCGCGATGAGGTGGTTTACAAACTTACGCTGAAGTACCTTAGGCAGGACGGGTATGACATTGGTAACAACAAGCAACCCTTCGTAAGGAAACGGTAACAGGAAAGATATTTTAGTTCTTTTCCATCAGCAATCCTATGTCAGATCTGTACTTCGAGATATCCATCATGCTCGAGAACTTTGCAAAGAACTATGGTGTCCCACATGCAAACTATTACTTTCGGGTAAACAGGCATAAACCTAGCAAGGACGAGTATAGAAGGAAGGTTGTAGAGTATATGCGGTATTACGACCATACTTCACTCTCGTTTGCAGGCACGCCCAATTACGAAGCACTGAAGAATTTTGTAAGCGTAAATATGGAGAAGATGATCGAGCAGGTGCTGCAGGGCAAGAACAACGAAGTAGAAAAGCGTTACACCTACTATATGATGAACGAACCGTAACGGCAAATTTTTAGAGCATGTGGGTTATAGTCTTGCATGGTTGAAAAGGCGATCAGGATCAGTGTTAAGCAGACAAGCATTGTTCCACAGTCAGATATCAATGGAACTGTTATAGTTGATTATTCGGGAGGGTTTGATGGCGTGCAGGTAAACACATACGTCACTGGCACAAACGAGCAGATTCAATTTGTCAGTATTGATGGGAAAAAGATTTCACTTTTTGTTAGGCTGTTCTTAGGCAAGAGCGAAATTGGTGAGAAGAACTCTTTCAATTTCATAGCGAGGCTAGAACAGACCAACTTGCCAAAGCAGACGAGCATAAGGTTCAGGGCAGCAATCATACAGCAGCATAAGGAGGTCGAAAGTGACGTCATATTTGTGCCAGTTGTATCGGCTTGATTCGATGTCTTTGAAAAGTCTTATCTACTTTGTTTATACCTAGTATGTTTTGTGCAAAAACAAAGGGATAACACGCTGGACAGATACCAATTACATCTGAACAACATTGGTATAGATTGTAGCGCGCTTGTACCAGGTACAATAGATGTCGACCATGAGTTCAGACAAAAGGTACAAGGGCATACTGGCACAATGAATGTGGGATCTTTCAAAGTATTTTCCAAGAATATAGATTACATTAATCTCATAGAACGCTTAGAGTACGATGAAGGCTCGAAATCTTACGGCAGGTACAGCAGATCTGAACATGTTGCAGATCAATGGCAGGTAAGATATTTCATGCAGACAGACAAACAAGGCAAGTTGGCGCCCTTGGACGTATTTACGGAAAGTCGTATAGAGAAAGGGTTCATGAATAGCAGAGTGGTTGATGCTATATGGAAGGGTTCTGGAAAGATGACTACCTTACCTGCGCATATACAGAACGATGATCTCTTGGAGAAACTGAACAGCAATCAACAGCTCAAGAAGATGTTACTGCAACATCTAGTCAGTGAAAAGACAGTAAGAATAAAAGTATACACACCAAAAAACAACGATGAAGAATGGAAGGATTATGTAGCCATTTTTGGTGACTGGAGAGACAGCAAGAACCTGTTTGTTAGCAAGGAATGCTTTGACATGTATGATACCATAGCCCAAATCATCAGAGATATGATAAGCAGTTTGAAGTATTGGTGAAGTTATTTTCACAGTATAGAAAACCCAAGTTTTCTTTACATTTGATCCGCAAACTGAACGCTAAGAATATCAAATGACTTGCAAGTAGCCTTGCATCCGACTAACTGTGATATGCTTGGCTCTATGTCGTCACCATTAACGAACTGCTTTATAGTCAGACCGCCATCTGCAAGCATTAAGACCTCAAGTGTACTGTTCGATGCTTTCGCATTGAATTCATGAATGTTCTTGCTGACCTCTCTGCTGTTCTTACCCACAAATTTCACGCTAGAGTTGTCTAACTGCCTGAGTCTTTCCAGCGCTGAATCATCAATACTACGTTCACACTCTATTATCATTTTGACCTTTACCTTGAACTTCAACGGGCTATCGGGGAGCCTTGCAACTTCCTTGATGAACTTAGCCTTGACACCATTGCTAAAATTCATCTTTGTGGGTTTTGCAAAACGTGACCTGGGGTTGATTACTTTAACGAAAAACGGTCTTCCTTTATCTAGAACGAGACTGTCTTTATCCTCCCCTCCCACCCATGCAAATTTCGCGCTGTCGCAATTGAAAGAATCAATAAGCTTCTTCACTATTATTCCTTCAATGCTATCAAAACCAGACAGCCCTGTGCTATTGCACTGCATACATCCTTTACCACTACAGAACTTGCACCTCTCTTGCTTCTGGTTTAAACCCCTAACTTTCTTGACATACCTACCAAAGAGATAGATCGCTTTAGATCGTACGGTGATCTGCTTCTTTCCTACATCAATATTTATGATCACATCTGGTCTTCGATAATTAACGTTTTTGCGAGTTTTGCTACCTAAGAGCTTACCAAGCTGTTTTGTTAGATCGCTCTTTATGCTTTCAGTTCCTTTGATCTTGAATCTTGCCCTTACTTCGTCCTCCCTCTCCAGCATCTGGGACGGCAAGGTAGCTCCTATCAGGAAAGTTTTGAACCGATATTCCTTTAACGCATCAAGTACAAGTGCTAACACTTCATCAATATTGTCCATCAGACCATTGCATATGTAACATGTTCTAGTCTTGGCATGTTTTTTCTTTAGTCTGCTCTTCACATGTGAAAGTTGCCTTGATAAGCATTTGTTACAAAGCTTATGATTCTTCAGTATTGCTGATGCAAGATCAAGATGGCTTTGAACATTAACCAATACCGAATCTCCTTAGCAAACCCTGCATCTGCCTGCCCTTCGCAGCCTTCATAACATCCTTCGAGCGTTTGTACTGTGTAAGTAATTCTTTTACATCACGTTCAGACATGCCTGAACCTCTTGCTACACGCTTTACCCTCGCAGCATTGAAGAGATCTGGATTAGCTCGTTCCTGCTTTGTCATTGATTGAATTACGTATCTCCATTTGACCATCTTCACCTCCATCACATCGATATCTTCATCTTTCACAGCTCCGGAGAGACCAGGTATGTGCTCAAAAACAGAACGCAGCGAGCCCATCTTGCCTACCTGTTCTAGTTGATAATAAAAGTCATCTATCGTCATCTTCCCACTCGTAATACGTTTTACCTTCTTCTCATCCACTTCGGCCTCCAGATCTCTAGCCATATCGAGCAAGGCCTTGATGTCTCCCATTCCCAGCATCCTTCCAACGAATCTTGTTGGAGAGAACTGTTCGAGATCGTCAATTCTTTCACCTGTTCCAATGAACATTATCCTTGCTCCAGTAGCAGCTGCTGCTGACAATGCTCCCCCTCCCTTGGCAGCGCCGTCAAGTTTTGTAACGATTATGCCTCCAACAGGGACAGTTTTGTGAAAGGCCTCTGCCTGACTGTAACACTGCTGCCCTATAGTACCATCTATCACAAGAAGAACCAGATCTGGAGTAACCGTACTATAGATGTTGGTCATCTCCTGCAACAGATCCTTCTCCTGCTTATGTCTTCCAGCAGTGTCAATTATGATAATATCAAGATTTGCTGGCTTGAAGTGTTCAAGCCCCTTCTTAGAAATATCAACAGGATCCTTGTTGGCTTCATCACCATAAACTTCGATGTTTGCCTTGCCACACATAGTTTTCAGTTGTGTAAGCGCGCCCGGTCTGAAGGTGTCTGCACCTATGACACCAATTTTGTACCCATGCTTTGACAACCATCTTGCTAACTTTGATGTCACTGATGTCTTACCGCTTCCCTGAATGCCCAACATTAACACTATGTTGGTTCTGTTTGGCTTGAACGATAATGGTTTTTCTTCTCCGAGCAATTTCGAAAGCTCATCGTAAAGTATCTTTACTACATGATCCTTCCTTGAGAGACCTGGCGGAGGCTGCTCATTCAATGATCTCTCCTGCAGCTTGTTTGTTACATTCAAGACCAACTGCACATTCACATCTGACGCTAAGAGCGATCTCTGCACGTCCTTCGCAAGCTCCTTGATCAGGGTCTCGTCGATGTTCGACGCTCCAACGAGCTTCTTGAGAGCATTTCTTAATCCACTTCTAAGCGACTCTAGAACCATTGTATCCTTGTCTATTAACGAAATATCCCGTATTTCAAAATACCTCTGAAACTACTCGTCTATGTTGATAATTCCCCAAGCTATTGGTTGAGATGTCTTGTCCATCACGCTCCACCTAACTGTATAGTCGCCTTGCTGTCTGACTTCAATGCCAAATCCATCCTGAGTAGCTCCTGGTTCTACAGGATAGCTCTTAGTCATCCACATTACTGCTTGATACCGTACTGTTCCAGCAGTCCAACCAAAGGGAGTTTCAGCTATTTTGGAATAATGCTTATGTCCATAGATAGTTGCAATGAATGTGTATATAGCCGAAGAATCATGACCGTTGCTTATCGTGAATGATATTACTTTGTTCTCCATGGACGCATCAACAGTTATTGCGTTATCAGCGTAGCTTGGCTGCACGAACGCACCAAGCATTATTGCCATGAGTAGATTTACTAGCAAAACGCTTGAATTGAAAATTGCAAATTTCAAACAATCTCCTCCATCACTATAACAGTTTCTTTTCAACTTCAGAGCGTATGATTTCCTGCAGTTTCTTTCTTACATGATCATCCGCTCTTCTATGCAATAACTCTGTGATGACGTTCTCTTCTGTCAGCAATTCTAGCAGTGACATCTTGCCGTACATGGCCCTTGCTTCTTCAATTATATCGTCAATTATGCTTGCCATGTCTTAGCCCCTTTCGCATTGATAGTAACTATAGAAGGGTAAGTATATAAGTTGGTAAGTGATGTTAATGTAACTTAGTGAGAGGCGCGTAAGTTGGACCAACAAAGGATGGATTGGTGTATGGAAAATATGAAGTGCTGTCCAGTTGAAAACACGTTTAGGGTAGTAGGTAAAAAGTTCACCGTTCTGATATTGCGCGATATGATGAACTTCCATAAATCAAGGTTCAACCAGTTTCTTGAATCAGTTGAAGGGATAAACCCGAAGACGCTTTCCGTGAGATTAAGAGAGATGGAAAGGAATGGGCTGATACAAAGAAAGGTTTTTCCAGAAACACCGATCAGGATAGAGTATTATATTACAGAGAAAGGCAAGGCATTGAAACCTATATTGGAGCAGATGGCCGCGTTTTCAATACAGTACTGCTGTGAAGACGTATTCAAGGATGGGAAGCCAAGAACTTTTAGAGAAGTTTTCGGCAAATCAATGGAAGTAACTTCTTAGCTTCAATACAGCTTAGCGAGATTACTTATTGATTGTCTCTATAGAGAATATTTCAAAATATCCTCTTACACCATCCCAGTGTTTCTTAGCATCTTTTACTTCTATCTTCTTTTTGAAGGTGGGACAGTCAAGAACGAAGGTTTCAGCTTCTCCTCCTTCAAACGCTATGCTGAACCCATGCTTCTTGCTTAAAGTTTCGAGTTCGTTTAATGCAGAAGAATTCAGTATGCGACCCAGCCATCTTTCATCTAAACCAGCAGCTGAAACTCCCACTATCATTATTACAAAATTGTTCGCAAGCAGTTCGTGCATGTACTGCGTCTGATCAACACCCCAGCTAGGACTGTAATATTGTAGTTCAAATTTGTGACAGATCTCCTGAAAATTTTCCTGTTGAAACTTGCTCGCCAAACCACCTGTAACTATACCATCAATTGCAAATGTCTGCTTCGCCTCTGTGAGTGCCTGCTCAAGAGCATCAAGTTCCTGTTCTTTACCTTGACATCTGGCTTTCGTGCTTATCATTGGTAATTCCAGACATTCTGCTTGGTAAAGGGTGCAGTAAGCGTTAGGATAGTGAAAGAACAAGCTATCATCTCTATCAGGTAGTATCGTAATTAGGCATGATATTTGATGTCCTTCTTTCAGTGCTTTGTAAAGTGCAAAGGTACTATCCTTTCCACCGGAGTATAATGAGGCAAGGTTCATGTCATCTTATCACAATTCTGAGTTAGCCAAGGGAACACATACGCTTAAATCGATACCCCCTCTATCCCTTATAAAGCGTGCATAAACAAATTATCAAAACGGATCCTTCAACACTCATGATCGTCTTCATTGTGCTTCAGACGGCTCTTCCAGGCATCATCAGGACCCAGATTAAGTATCACCTTAACACTAAATAACTTAACTTCCCTTTACCCTTACAACCTTGGTCCTTTCAAGGACCTTCCAGTACTCAACTTCTGCACCCTGCGCTATCTTGGGCTTGGCATCTTCATCAACAGCCTTGGTCTCAAAGACCTCGAAGGTTTCTAGATCCATGATCTGAAGGCTATCACCTGCAATTGAAATTACCTGTCCACTCTTCTTTTCTATTACAGGGACCTCAACGTTATTGTCAACGGGTGAGACAAGGCTCCTTTTCACACTGTCGAATACGCCGATGCCTACCACCTTTGCCTTTGCAGAACCGTGCTATCTGGGCAGTTTACCACTGCATTCCAGGCTTGCTTTTGTCGTATGATACAATTCTGCAAGGCTCGCCGTCGATCAGTATGTATGAGCCTTCTTTCAGGCTTCCTAGATCCGTCGGTTTGCTCATGCACATGACAAAACTTTTGCGGGTATTTAACGTTTGCAGTGATCAGAAAAGACCGTACTTTGATGAATGTTTCCTTGATTCAAGATCAAGATAAACATTGCATTCCCCCGCCTTCAACTTTTCTGCAAGCCAGTCTATGAACCTGTCTTCAGGTTTTACATTGCTTGACATTCGCTGCATATCTATATGATCGGTAACTCTGCTAATGAGATTGGGAGTTACGTGTAGCACAAAGAAATTCCACCCCATCTTGAAGTCTGGATCGCTAATCGAGAACTCGTTTCTTGTATGAACCATTAACTCTGCACTATGCATCATGTTCTCTATGACACTCTTATCCTTTTCATAATCCATACTTGCAATCGATATACCAATAGTTTTGATGTCGTCAATGTAGAATTCTTTTGCTTTGGACCTAGGCGATTTCTGCACGCCTATGCTTATCAGTCCGAGCATGATTCCCATTCCCGCAATCATGCCTCCGATAAGGCCAATTTCGGAGAATGCCAGAAACTTGCCCTCGTATCCAGGCGAGGGTATTGTACTGACGTATGGTCCTCTAGCTATATTCTGGTTTGCAGTAGCAAGTACAACAAAACCTAAAGAAGTTAGAATTACAGCACTAAACAGAATTACCCATCTAGGTGTGTTGCTGATCTTCATGTATAATTATATCGTAGATAATATTATTATCTTTTACTTTCACTTGAGCTTCGAAAGGATCGACAGGCTTACCAAATTGTCTATGTTTATGCCCTTCTTGATAACTTCATTCCTTGTCCTTTCACAGTACTTTTGATCGCTCTGGTGGCTCTTTTCGCTTTCGAGTTCAAGGATTATAAGATTGTTAGAGTATGGAAATACGAACTTGGATGATTCCTCTGGTATCACCTGCATATCAGCAAGTGACGCCATCCTCAACCTCTCTCTTTTTCGTATGAATACGTCCTCAAGGTCTCGAACATCTTCCTCGTTGTAACCTTGCTTGATGAAATTAACAGAAACAAAGTTAAGTTTGGCCATGCTAGACCTTTCAAACAACGGATCCTTTGTAGGAAATACAAATGACACATAGTCTGAGGCATGTTTAGCAAGGTCATTCATAACAGACTTGGTATCCGAGAACGAACCAAAGAGGTAGTGGTTTGAATGATTTGGGAAATACGATCTACCCTCGCTGGAAAATGTTGCAGTAACAAAGTACAGATCCTGCATGTATAACGAATCAGCCCAAAATTCTTGTAAGAACTCTGAAGCTTTGTTATGCCCGTCAGGTACGCATACATAGCCCTCTATAAACCCCCGACCCAATTCTAACAGTTTCTGGAACAGATCTGCTCAATAATATGTCTTTCCTACTTATAAAACAGAAATCATCCACCAGACATGTGAAGGTAGTGAAGAATGTCTCAAACGTTGTCAAAGAGCCTGTAAACATACAACATACTAATCCGAATCCAACCAATAGCTAACAGCTACCATAAATGGTACATGTTATTCAACAGAGACCACTAAGAACCACAGTTAGCTAGGTTGTACTAGATTCCTTGTACAGGGACCTTAACGTATGTTTTTCTTTCTAGTTTTTGAGGTGCAGTCCATGCAGATGGAAGCGACAGAAGCCGCAAACGCAGCTGCATTACCAGCAACTTCGGCTGCAAGTTGCGCTTTCTTGGAAACCGAAGCATTAGTCTTTGATAATTTTGCAAGTATGAGCGCGGATTCTGCAGAATTCTTGGCTGAAAGAATTGCAAGATTTACAGCTTCAGCGAGCTCCGGCATTTCCTTAGAGGTAAGAGAATCAGGCAATGAAGCAAGAATACTTTTGACGTTTTCTTCAATGCTCGTTAATAGGGACATTACTACTATATACCATTAATAGAATAAAAACGTTTAAGGAGATCAGAAATCCCACGCATCAAATTGCCCAGTCAGACTTATTTCTTTAACTTTGAGCTGTGCAGATCATCCATTGTTATTCCTTTTGTGCTGTCAGCCACATGCCATATCGCCTGTTCCATTTTGTCGCCAATTTTCATTTTGTAGACGGGAAAGGTCGCATACGATACAGCAACGGCAAACATACCTATCGGGTCCCTGAAAGCCTCCCTGATGGCTTCTTTTAACAATGCAAACGATGGCAAAATGATGTTGAATCTCTTTACATAATCCCTTATCTCTTCATGGCCACGCACAGCCCTTGCAACTTGTGAGGTGAAGTCAAGCAGCCTAGTCGCGGGTTTGAACCAGACCACCGCATCATCATTGTAGTCAATACTGTATCCTTGTTCCAAGGCCTTGCACTGCAAATATAGATCTATTGCAATTATGTCCGGTATCGTGATCTGCCTTGCAACGTCTTTCCTTATGGATAATGCTCGCCCCATCACAGTATATTGAGATAAACCGGTGTTTCTAATACGTCTTAACCATGAAGAGTTAAAGGCTGTTGCCCTAGCGGCTATCCCTTTCTGCTTTAAGGGTAAAGGATTGGCAGCACAGAGTGCTACCTTGTCATTAATGTTTGATGCCAAAATTGAGGTTGTCCTTGTATCAGGTATTACATCAGCATCGTATAACACAATAATATCACCATCGGCAGTACGGAATATTTCGTTCCATGCACTTGCTGCGCCCCTTCTCTTGTTGTGATGTATCAGCGTTATATTCAACTTGGAATTTCTTGCAATATCATTAACGATATCAGGTGTATCATCAGTTGAATCATCAGAAACTATGATCTCGCGTATCCTATGTTCATCGGTAGCCTGCATTTCCAGCGCCTTAAGCAAGTTTGTTATACTCAACTGCTCATTGTAAGACGGAATACCTATAGTGATCTGCATAAGAAGATTCCTTCACCACCAGATTTAACCTTTACAATTCAATGTTGAACAGGTTCGTGCTTATGATCGAACCAGACCGCACAGTTCTTACCTTTGAGACTTCAAGGTTGTGGGCCCATAAAGTCACCAAGATAGAACCGTCAGGAATTCCTTCTGGTCTCTCTATCACCTGTATGTCTGACAAATTCACGCCATACTCTGCAAGTTTTTTCTTGCTTTGCTGCACCAACTCCGCGGGATAACCTGTGTTGTAAACATAAACAGTTCCTTGATACTGTATTCTGTCAGCCACCATCTATGCTCAAATACGCTGTAACAAAAATGTTTTCAATTCATACAAAACTAGATAATTATTTATTTGTCTGTTCACATGCACACATGTCCCGCGGTAGCTCAGCCTGGTAGAAGTTCTTGCACTGCCAAAAGCTTCCGGCTGTAGTGGTTGGCTATTAGCTGACCGTCATCAGCCTACTCAGGCTAACAGATACCGGACCGTCGCAGGTTCAATTCCTGCCCGCGGGACACATTTTCATAAGAAAATATCATAATTAATAAGGCTCTCAGAAGTAAAAAACAAGAGTTTTGAAACTAAGATGTACATTCTGTCAATTTGAGTGGTCATATAGGGGTCACATGACCATCTGGTAAGATGTCCGGGATGTGCTAAACTAATCGATGTGCAAAAATCCAAGATATTCACGAGATAATCTGATAAACCTTGACTCAACGTACCGTGTTATGAATTCATTGTAGAAAAATAAATGGTGAGATAGAAGTCAGTATCAGCTAAATGTGATTGCTGGGATCTGTTCTGGAGTGTTTGATGGAGGGATGTGTTGAGGCAGATTTGTGGAGTCGACACAGACTAGGGTCTCGCCAGCTGCAATACCTCTCACAGCACAGACCTTCTGGGTTACTATGTCTGAGATATGCTTGAGGTCTCTCCCTTCTACAGCTACAAGAATATCCGCTCGGCCGACAACTCTGCACGCTTCTTTCACTCCATCTGAGTTTCTAATTGAGGCAACAATTCTTTCAACATCGCTTCCTGGTTCTGCATGTATCTCTATGTAGGCTTTCAGTGCTATCACCTAGCATAACCGAATACTATATTCGTTTAAATGCCAGTGTTGACAAAAGACCCTTCTCTACTAAACAAAATTATATCATGTCAAAGTCGGATCATGATCTGATCATCGTCAATCCAGTTTGTTCACTCGTGTGGCACGCGCAATATACATAAGTGAGAAGAAGTATAGTTTGCCTATGAGAAAGGAATATGTCGTCGTGAGAATAGATGCGGCACCAGACGGTACTCCGCAGGTGCTAGTCTCGCTGTCCGACCCAAAGGATGTTCGCGACAGGGGTCAGGCGCAGTTTGGAGGACCTCAGATGATGGGGGCTTTCGGTTCCATGGATGATCTTATGAAAAACATCAACAAGATATTCACTAGTCAACTTATGGGCGGTTTTACTACAACCCTTAAGCTGAGCATAAAGGAGTATGAAGATTCTGGAATAAAGGTCGGAGACAAGATATACTTGGATATAATCAAACCAGATGCCTTTGCAGCACCAAGCGAAGTCGTGCTGGGTCCTGACCAGATGCAGAAATACGAAACCGTGGTTGGCATGCTTAGTGATGCCGGCATTGGCCCAAGCGAATGGTCTGCGAAACGAAATGAGATAATTGCAATGATAAACAAGGGCGTCCCTCCCAAAGAGATCGCAGATACGGTAATACGAAACGTAAAAGGCAAGTAAATCACATCTAAAAATTGAATTTCTTTTCACAACTATTTACGATTAGGTTATGCTTCCTAGGTAAACTTATATAATTGCGTTCAAACTCAAGTTTGTGAATATCAAACACGTGCTGGGCATTTTGATGGGTTTGTCGTTGGTATTGCCATTGCAGTTCAATACCTTCGCAGCATTCGAGCCTGATAAAAGAGATCCTACCACAATCTCGCTTGATCTTATAGAACAGTGCCTCAATACGATGCAGTGCAACGCCCAAGTGTATACGGGCACAACTATCAAATTCACGGGTATGCTTACAGATGAAGATGGAAATCCATTGCCAGATATGCCGGTCAACATCATAGCACTGATTCCTACGCCAGAACTCATAACATTAACATCAACCACAACTGACATCGACGGTTTGTTTGCAGCCGAATGGGTTGCCAAGCTATCGAAACAAGAGTCGGCGTTCACTGATGTAACGAAACAATTCCTTTCAGAATCTCTTACAGTATTTGCGGAATTCCCAGGAAGTGAAGATCAGGCACCTTCAAAGTCGAACAAGCTAGCAATGAGCGTAACGGTTAACACCATACACACGGTTGTAAACTCGGACAAGACGCTATACAACGAAGGCGATACGGTAACTATCTTTATCGCATTCCTGGACAGCAGTGATAATTTCGTAGATCCAGAGCATATACTTGCAACGCTGAATAACGTAGATGTTGTGAAGTCGCTTGAAAAGAAGAAAGAGGGTTCGTATGTGTTCACAATCTCAGCAGTTGAGAAAAAACATCAGCAGTTGATTGTAGTACCAGAGACTGAAGGATTCAACGCGTCGACGGCCTATCTGACTATAATAGTGAGCGGGCTCCGCTAAACTATTCCTAATTTTTTGTTTATGATAGTCTGTACTAAAAAGTAATAAAATCAAGCGTTCTTAAGCGGATTTTTTGCAGTTTCAGCAAACCATACCACGCGTTGTGGATAAGGCAGTTCCACTCCTACTGTATCCAACTGTTTCTTGACTCGTTCCACAAGCTGTTGTCGCATGAGGAACCAGTGCTGCCATGGAACCCATGCAAAAACGTTTATGTTCACACTTGATTCGGCCAAAGTATCAACAAATACGTTAGGTGCTGGTTCAACTAATACCATGGGTAGCTCATACAATGTCTTGTTTATAATTGCGATAGCTTGCGTCACATCTTCTTTGTATCCAATTCCGACCTGAAATTCTACACGTCTTGCTATATTCCTAGAAAAGTTTCTAATCTGTGACGTGAAGACTTTCTCGTTGGGAAGCCTTGCATATGTTCCGTCAAACATCCTAAGTCTTGTAGAAAACGGAGTAACTTCCGTAATAACTCCAGCTACATGCATGTCAACGATTTCAACTGGATCGCCGATCTTCGCAGGTTTGTCGATCTGCATAAACAATCCAGAAATCAGGTTTGCTACGATGGATTGTGTTGCAAAACCAATGATTATACCAAAAATACCCGCGCCAAGTAACGCGCCTGTAAAATCAACACCCTGATTGCTTAGGGCAGCTAAACCAGCCAATACGATTATACCCCAATAGACAACTCTGTTGACTACACGTCTAGTTTCTTCGGGAAGATGCACGCCTACATAACGTAATACAGTCATCCTTAGAACTCTGGCTAGTATGACCCCTATTGCGAATATCGCTATTGAGATGAGAATATCAAGGAGACTTATCTCTGCTCCAAGAAATTCAAATTTTGGTGAAAATATTGATGTTAAATCTACCACTACAATCCCCACTCCATTATGAACTTGAATTGTTGTTTTAGCAACGCTTCACTTAATGTCCATTCGCTACTAGCACCTGACTTTACAGAGCTAAATCTAACACCTGCAACTGTACTTGACAACCTGTCGCTCACTACCATATCCAAATCATTGTAGTACGCTTCTGTTCCTCTAACGTAGAAGTTAGTTCCTGCCACTGGGAATACGACTCTGTTTACTGTCGTTACCTTACGCGTATTATTCATGAAGTGCACCTTCACTACTGCTTCCTGATACATTGCCGCCTTTGGCATTTCTGCACTTATCCTAGTCAAATGATACCTGCATAGCAAACCATTTTCTGGAGTTCCATAGATAGCATAGTACTGCAGACCTACAGAAAACACATCTATCATGTTCACTTCACCCGTATCTGATCTCACAACACCGATCTCTATTGGCATTGTAAGATATGCAACAACTCGTGATTGAGGCTCAAGAACTAGTGGCGTGATTAGCTTTAACATGACGTAATCACCGACCTTTTCTGGAGTATGTATTGGCGCAACAGGAAATATTCCAAGTTTTAGAGTCTTGTCAGATGCTATCACTTTTTCAATTGTTAATTGCTCTTTGTGGAACCGCTGGTATCCATACATGTTAGGTCCAGTCTTAAACATCAAGAGTTTTTCATCTCCATATCTTTTGTCGAGCTTTTGCTCGATGGTAAACTCTCCAAATAGGTCAAACTCTTCTGAAACTTCTTTCTTTGCTACGCTGTCTTTTAGTGTCATAAACGGCTAGGTATAGCGTTGATTTTTGACTTATAACTGTTCTCGTGTTTTATCGTTATCCAGCACTTCACATATTTTCACAAAACAAGTTCAGTAATCACGAGGCCTGTGGATCTCGAGCAGTACGTCTCCAACATTGTTGTTCTCGTCTATCCTATAGATCTTCAATGGCTTTGCAATGTTTATGCCCTGCTCGAACTCCTCCAACGCACTCTCCAGATAAGGTAAGATGGATTCTGACATGTAACAGTAGCTCGGATCCTGAGTTGTATCGCAGATCCTCTTAATATTTCTGTAATTTGCTCGCGTCGAGTCTATGATCGATTTTATTCTCTTTGTATCAAGTTGGACCTGTATCTTCTTGGCGCCGAATTTTGAAATGGCCGCCTGTAGTGCTGGAGAAACGAACTTTCTTTCCTGCGGTAGGTAGGTAAGACCTTCCTGCGATGTTTGCTCTACAAGTTCTTCAGCATCCACGCATTATGATATACAAATCTTTCTTTAAAAGTTACGTATATACCGTTTGCATTTAACTGCGTGTTAAACCGCTATATACTACATGTTTCCAATGGTATGGTATGCCGTCTGCGTATGTACTAATAAATTGCGATCTTGGTTCAGAGGAATCGATAATCAAGGAGATCCATACCTTGGAAGGGGTGAAGGAAGTCAAGGGAACATACGGCGTCTATGATATCATAGCGAAAGTAGAATCTAACCAAATGGAAGCGTTGAAGGATACTATTACATGGAAGATCAGAAGGATGCCCAAAGTGCGTTCAACGGTAACACTTATCGTAATCGAGGGTCAGGGCCAGTAGGCAAAGTAACAGCTCCCTACTTTTTGTTTAACAATTAACGTATCTAGGTTAAGGAGCTATAACGGCTCTTCCAATTATCTTTCCCGCTTTGAGCTGCGACAACGCGTCGTTTGCTTCATCAAGTTTGAATCTTCTAGACACTACAGATCTTATCACTCCTTTCTTCGCAAGGGAAACAAGCTCAACCAGATCGGTGTACTTGCCCGTATAGGAACCTATTATCTTGAATGCTCGCAGAGGCATAAGCGCAAGATTCAGTTCTACCGAACCCCCGAAAAGGCCAACCAGAACCAGTCTTCCGCGTTTTCTGAGCAAGTTCAAGTCAGTACCGACAGTCTTTGACGCATTTACAAAGTCAACTATTGCATCTGCACCAAGACCATTCGTAAGATCTTTCACTTCCTTGACAGGATCTTTGCTCATTGAGTTGATCGTATAATGAGCTCCGAGCTTCCTTGCTTCTTCCAGCCGCTTGTCATCAAGATCAAGAACCGCTATCGTAGAATTTGTCAACGTTCTTGCAATCTGTACTCCCATCAGACCCAAGCCTCCAGCCCCGACTATTACTAGAAATTCTTCTGGTTTCACACCTGAATTCTTGATCGCGCTGAATGCGGTAAGTCCAGAGCAAGCAAGTGATGCAACCTCACTGACGCTCTTCTCGTCAATCCTTACAAGATACTTGTAATGCGGAACCAGAACATATTCTGCATAACCACCGTCCTGGTACACGCCTAAAGAGCGGGGCTTGTCGCAAAGGTTTTCCTCGCCGACTCTGCAAGCAGGACATAGACCATCACCAATCCAAGGATATACAATAACACTTTCACCAGTTTTGAAACCTTCAACATCTTCACCAAGTGATTCAACAATGCCAGCAACTTCATGACCTGGAATCAAAGGAAACTTCACGCCCCTATCTTCAACTTTCATAATAACTCCAGCTGGACCCGTATATCCTCCCTCCCACAAATGGAGATCACTGTGGCACACGCCAGTGGATATAACCTTGACAAGAACCTGTGCGCCTTTTGGTTTTGGTGTCTGCACACTATCTATGGTCAACGGTTCCTTCGGTCTGATTATTCTTGCCGCTTTCATTTAACTCTCTATTCTCAATACGCGTTCTATTATATCTTGGGCTCCGTTAACTCGAATATGATGCCTTAGCTCGCGCTGCAAGCGTTATTACGTATAAGAGTATGAAGCAGACTCGCAAGATAACTTCTAGTTGACTACATGGGCTGGGATTCTAGAGCCGCTTATTGATATAAATGAAAAGTCATCAGTGCCACATTGAGCGGAGAGAATCAAAGCCAGAGCCAAGAGCAGGTCGCTCAGGAATCCATATCGAAACCCCCCGTTAACATCCTCTTCAATCCAGCGCTAGCTACCAAGAAGAACGTGTGGGACATAGATATTGCAGGGTTGCTAGAGAAACTGCTCATGATCCTAACTACTACAGGAAACAAGGATCTTAGGATCTGCGGCGTTGCCGCACTTTCATCCGCGCTGATATTCAGACTCAAGGTAGAAAGCATATTCGAGCTGCAAAAGATAGCAATGCAACGCAAATCTGTAGTAGATACAAGCCTTTTGGAGAACTTGCAGGTGCTAGACATGCCTTACAGATATGAAGCAACATACCCGGTTTCTCTGGAAGATCTTTTGGGCGTACTGGAGAACATGCTGGAACAGATTGTTAATCCAAAGCACAAGGAGATAGAGATTGAACCTATAGAGAGCAGCGAACTTGACAAGTATCTGGTGACTTTTGAGCAGCTGCTTGAAGGCTACAAGGATATGCTTCTGCAAAAGATCACGAAGGCTAAAACGATCATATTTGGCAAGTTCATCAAGGGCATGGAGCCTCTTGAAATAGCCAGGTACTTCGTGGCTATGCTGTATCTGGCAATGTATAGCAAGATCGACGTTGAACAGGTAGAAGACGATATCAAGATAGTGCTGAAAACTTTGTAAAATTTTACAATTGAATTAACTAGCAGTGAGAAGATGGCTTAAATGTACTCTCAGTAAGTAGATGAAAGATGCAAGAAAGAGACCTTGAGATGCTGGCACGAATCGAGGCGGCACTTTATGCCTCTGGCAGACCGCTAAGTATAGACGAGTTGCAGAGAGCTGCAGGCACAGACTCCACCAATAAAGCGGTAAAGATGACGAGGGAGGTAGCCCAGAAATTCAATTCTACCATGCGCGCGCTCGAGGTTACCGAACTTCAGGACGGCTCCTTTGTTCTGCAGTTAAAACTGCATTACAATAACGTTGTAAAGAAGTTTGCAACTAGACCTTTTCTATCTCATGCAACACTCAAGACACTTTCATGTATAGCTTACATGCAGCCCGCTACCTCGAAGCAACTGGTAGAGGTACGTGGTAGCCAGGTATATGCACACCTGAAACTGTTGCACCAGTCAGGCTTTCTGACATACCAGAAACTCTGGCGATTG
>Ga0187894_10003024_pt1 | contig 19301 bp, 14 predicted proteins | sample GBC1701081metaG_FD_136650 | JGI IMG/M metagenome (GOLD analysis project Ga0187894, IMG submission 136650) | White microbial mat communities from a lava cave in the Kipuka Kanohina Cave System on the Island of Hawaii, USA - GBC170108-1 metaG ...
AGCGGTGGCAAGGGGATCCGCGGACCGCAGAGCACCGGTATCCTCGCGGGCCGGCGCGACCTGATCCGCGCCGCCACGCTGAACGCGAGTCCGAACCAGGCCATCGGCCGCGCGGCCAAGACGTCGAAGGAGGAGGTCGTCGGCCTCGTCACCGCGCTCGAGCTGTTCCTCGCGGAGGACGAGAAGGCCGAGATGGAGCGGTACCGCCTGACGTGCGCGTCGATCGTGGACGCGCTCGCCGACATTCCGGGCCTGCGCGCCGTGGTCGAGCAGGATCCGGTGAACCGCGTGTTGCCGACGGCCGTGATCTACTTCGAGCCTTCGTGGACGGGCCCCTCCGGCCGCGCCGTGCAGCTGGCGCTCGCGGACGGCGACCCGCACGTCTACGTGCAGCAGGGCCCGCACCAGGGCGGCTACTTCGACGAGATCGCGATCGACCCGATCAATCTCCAGCCCGGCGACGACGCGATCATCGCGCGCCGCCTGCGCGAGGAGCTGACGCGCGGGTAGCGAGACAGAGCTGCCGCTCAGCCGGCCGGGCGCTCCTTTGCGTAGTCCACCGTGAGCCAGCGCTCCGGGCGCATGCGGACCAGCACGTTGTCGGCGTACTCCGGCGCGTCCCGCACGTCTGCCATGTAACGCGCGGCGAGCTGGGCGCCGAGGTAGCGCAGCGCGATCGGGCCCAGGTCGCGCTCGAGATCGGCGGGCGCGATGGACAGGATCGGGCCCTCCACGCTCACGTACTTGTACGGCCGCGTCTCCGTCTGCGCGCAGAGGCTGAACCGGCCCGCCCGGGCGAGCAGCCGGCCCTTTCGTGAGGTCTTGCCGGTGACGATGCGGACCTCGCCTCCGGGATCGTAGCCGTACCAGATCGGCACCGCGAGCGGCGCGCGGGCCTCGTCGGCGATGGCGATGATTCCCACGTGCACGTCCGCCAGGAACGCTTCTCGCTCCTGCTTCGTCATCGAGAGCGACATGAACGAGCCTCCTTCGAGGTTCGGGTGAGGGTCAGCACGCCGGGACCACGCGGTCGTAGAGCGTGCGGACCCAGACCGTGCGGCGCTTGTAGTCCTCCATGAAATCCTTCCGCGATCCGTAGTCGAGGCTCTTGGCGATGCGGCCCGGGATGGGCCCGGCCGGCTCGAGCGTGTCGGCGGGGCGCGCGCCGAACAATCGGAGCGCGCTCGACACGCGCCGGAGGAAGCGGTAGTGCTCGGCCAGCGCCCGGGCGTCCGCGCTCGGCAGCAGATCCTCGCGCTCGAGGGCGCGGATTGCCTGGATGGTGTTGGCGCGGCGCACCCCGGGGTACCGCGCTCCGTGGGTCATCACGAGCGCCTGGGTGATGAATTCCACGTCGACGAGGCCGCCCTTGCCGAACTTCACGTGCAGACGCCCCGGACTCTCCCGGCCCAGCTCGCGCTCCATGCGCAGGCGCAGCGCGCGCATCTCCTTGAGGTCCGGCGGGAGCGCGTCGGGCCCGTGGAGGAGCGCGCGAATCTCGCGCCGGACCGCGCGGCCCACGCGCGGATCGCCGCCGACGAGCCGCGCGCGCGTCAACGTCTGACGCTCCCACGGATCCGCCCACTCGCGGTAGTAGCGACCCACCGCGTCGAGGCTCGACGCGAAGCCGCTGCCCTTCGACCCCGGGCGGAGACGCAGGTCCACCGGGAAGACGACACCGGCCGGGGTGATGTCGCCCAGGATCGAGGCCAGGGCCTCGACGGCCTTGTCGTAGAACACGTGAGCCTCGACGGGCTCGGGCCCGTCGCTCCGCCCGGGCGCAGCACTCGATCCGCCGTGCACGACGAAGAGATCGAGGTCGGAGCCCGTCGAGAGCTCGCGGCCGCCGAACTTCCCGATCCCGATGATCGCGGCCGCGATCGTCCGGCCGTGGCCGTCGCGAGGCACGCCGTGGACCGCGGCGGCCTCGTCGAGCGCCATCAGCCACGCCGCGGCCAGCGCGGCCTCGGCCAGCGCCGTCATCTCGCGCGAGCACTGCTCGGCATCGGTGACGCCGAGCAGCATGCGCCACGTGAGACCCAGCTCCTCCGCCTGCTTGAGCCGGCGGAGGCGATCGCGCCGCTCTGCCGGCGCGAGCCGAGGCGCGAAGACGGGCGCGAGCGCGCGCCGGAAGTCCGCCCGCCGCCGCGGGGCCCTGAACGTCGCGGGATCGGCGAGAACGCCCAGGAGCTCCGGCTGGGCGATGAGCATCTGCGTGCCCAGCTCGCCGCGCGCGAACAGCTGGAGCAGATTCACGAGGAGGTCCGGCCGCGCGGCGAGCAGCTCGAGGTAGGCCGTTCGCGGCCCCGCCGCCGCCACGAAGCGCTCGAACTGATTCAACGCCTCGTCGGGGTCCGGGCTCTGCCAGAGCCCGTCGAGCACCACCGGGAACATGGCCGCGAGCGCCCGGCGCACCGCTGTCGGGTACGGCGTCAGCGGACGGCCGTCGAGCAGGAGCCGGAGATTCTGCCGCGCCCGATCGGGGTCCGCGAAGCCGGTCGCCTTGAGGGCCGTGAAGCTCGGAATGCGAGCCGCGGGCCCCGCCGCCGCTGGCGGCGCCGCGAAGAACTCGCGGAAGGCGCGATGCACGCCCCGCGTGATGCGCGCGTGCCGGGCGAGAAAACGGCGGCGCGCGGCCGCTGGAGGCAGGGCGATGCCAACCCGTCGGGCGAGGCGTCCCAGCTCCTCAGGATCCTCGGGAAGCCGGTGCGTCTGGAATTCGTGGAGGATCTGCAGGCGATGCTCCACCGTGCGCAGGTACGTGAGCGCTTCGCCGAGAAAGCGCCCGCGGTCCGGCGACAGGTAGCCGCGCTCGATGAGACGAAAGATCGCGCGCAGGCTATTCCGCTCGCGGAGCCAGGGATCGTCGCCGCCGTAGAGGAGCTGGAGCGCCTGCACGAGGAACTCCACCTCGCGGATGCCCCCGGGGCCGAGCTTGACGTTCCTGTGCGAATCCCCCTTCGCGGAGAGCGACTCATCGATCGCGCGCTTCATCTTGCGGACGAGGGCGACGATCGCCGGATCGAGGCCTGGACGGAACACGAACGGGCGCGCGAGGTCGAGGAAGCGCGCGCCGACGTCCGGATCACCGGCGCAGAACCGCGCCTTGATGAGCGCCTGCCGCTCCCACAGCTCGGCGCGGTTCGCGAAGTAGGTCCGGTAGCCGTCGAGCGAGAGGATCAGCGCCCCCATCCGGCCCTCCGGCCGGAGCCGCAGATCGACGCGGAAGGCGTGGCCCTCCTCGGTGACGGCCTCGAGCGAGTCGGCGATCAACCGCACGGCCTCGGTGAAGAAGTCGCCGTTCGGGAGGCGGCTCGAGTCGCCGCCCGTCGTGTCTCCATCGTCGCCGTACGCGAAGATCAGGTCGATGTCCGACGAGTAGTTGAGCTCGTCGCCGCCGAGCTTGCCCATGCCGATCACGGCAAACCCGGTCGGGGTCCCGTCGGGCCCCACCGGCGTGCCGTACTGCGCGGTCAGCCGCTCCTCGGCCCAGCGGCAGGCCGCGCGGAGGGAGACGTCGGCGAGCCGCGACAGCTCCTCGGTCGTCACCGTGAGATCGGCGTCGCCCAGGATGTCGCGGCAGCCGATGCGCAGCAGGTGGCGGTACTTGAATCGCCGGAGCGTGTTGAGCCGCCCCTCGCGCTCCTTGAAGGGCCGAAGGTTCGAGGAGAGATCGGCCTCCAGCTCGTCGGCGAGCCAGGGCCGCATCGTGCGAGGCTCGAGCAGCCACGCGAGCAACGTCGGATGGCGCCGCAGCGTGTCGGCGAGGAACTGGCTCGTGCCGCAGAGACGCGAGAGCAGCTCGGCCGCGCCCGGATGCGAGGCGAGCATGCCGAGCACCGCCGCGCGATCCCCCGGCCCGGCCAATCGCTCGACGTTGTTGAGCGCCATGTCAGGATCGGGCGAGCGAGCCAGCTCGGCCAGGAACCGGGCCAACCCAGGAGACAGCCGCTCCACATCGCGAGGCTCAGGCGCAAGCGAGTGCAAATTACCAAGGGCCCGCCCAGGATCCCCAAACCCAAGCCGCCCAAGCCGCCGAATGGCGGCAGGATCGTCCGGAGCAGCAGTGAGCAAGTCGCGCGCACCGCCCCGAGAGTCACCACCTCGCCGCGACGTGCCCTGAGTCGGCAAGGGAGAACCAGAGCTCACGGGGCGAGCAGCGCGTGGATGGCGACCGGCGGAACCAGCGCTGCCGGGAAGCGGCGCACGAGAAGCGCGCCGAGATCTGCGCGGACGTTTGGAACTCACGGATCAAGCGCCAGATGTTCCGCCCCGAGCTCCGACGGGAGCTGGGAGCCTCGCGTTGCTCAAGGACGTTGGGATCTCACAGACGACGTACTGAATGATCCGCTCCGAGCGCCGGCTCCGCCGGCGCAATCCGGCTCTCGGGGGAGGCAGGTACGAGCGAGCCGAAGGCTCGCCGGACCATCGGAAGGGGGGCTCCGCCCCCCCTCCGAGTTTAAATAGCCGCTTCCCCCATCTCGCCGGTCCGGATTCGAATGGCCTCTCCCATCGGCAGCACGAACACCTTGCCGTCGCCGATGGACCCGGTCTTCGCCGCGGAGCAGATGACGGAGACGACCTTGTCGACCATGCCGTCGGCCACCACCAGCTCGACCTTGACCTTCGGCAGGAAGTCGATCGTGTATTCCGAGCCGCGGTACAGCTCCGTGTGCCCCTTCTGGCGCCCGAAGCCCTTGACCTCGGTCACCGTCATGCCCACCACGCCCAGCTCGGACAGGGCGTCCTTGACGTCGTCGAGCTTGAATGGCTTGATGACCGCCTCGACCTTCTTCATGGGCGCCTCCGGTTAGCGGGCACTCCTGATCTTCTGCGCCTTGACGTAGAGGGCGACGTACTCGCGCGCCGAGGCCTCCCACGAGAAGTCCTCGGCCATCGCGTTCCGGACGAGGGCCTTCCAGAGCGCCGGCTGCTGGTAGGCGGCACAGGCCCGGCGAGCGGCGTCGAGGAGCGCCTCGACGGAAAACGCGTCGAAGATGAAGCCGGTCCCCGTGCGCCGCGCCGGATCGAACTCGACGACCGTGTCGGCGAGCCCGCCGGTGCGCCGCACGATCGGCACCGTCCCGTAACGCAGCGCGATGAGCTGCCCGAGCCCGCACGGCTCGTAGCGGGACGGCATCAGGAACGCGTCGGTGCCCGCGTAGATCCGGCGAGCGAGCTCGCCGTCGTAGCCGATGCGCACGGCGACCTTGGCGGGATGCTCGCGCGCCGCGACGCGGACCGCTTCCTCGAGGTGCGCGTCGCCCGATCCGAGCACGACGAGCTGGCAGCCGAGGTCGAGCAGGCCGCGCAAGGACTCCAGCACGAGGTCCACGCCTTTCTGCTCGGCCAGGCGGGTGACGAGGCTGATCACCGGGCCCGGCCCACGCTCGAGGCCCAGCTCCGCGCGGAGCGACTCGCGGCACGCCGCCTTGCCGTCCGGATCGTCCGGCGCGTAGGGCGCCGGCAACGCGGGGTCCTTGGCCGGATTCCACGCTTCGTAGTCGATCCCGTTGACCACGCCGTGCAGGTCGTGGCTCCGCTCCTCGAGCACGCCCTCGAGCCCGTTGCCGAACGCGCTCGTGCGGATCTCGCGCGCGTAGGTGCGGCTCACGGTGGCGAGGAGATCGGAGAACACGAGGCCGCCCTTCAGGAAGTTGAGCTTGCCGTAGAACTCGATGCCGGCCGGCGTGAACAGGTCCCAGCCGAGCCCGGTCATCGGCATGTCGTAGTGCCAGAACACGCCCTGATAGGCCAGGTTGTGAATCGTGAACAGGGTCGCGATCCGGCCCAGCATCGGATGGTCCCGGTAGAGCGTCTGGAGATACACGGGCACGAGCCCGGTCTGCCAGTCGTTGGCGTGAATCACCTGCGGATGCCACGCGCCGCCGCCCTCCTCGCCGAGGCGCGCCACGGCTTCGAGGCCGGCGCGGCAGAAGAAGACGAACCGCTCGCAGTTGTCCCAGTAGTCGCCGTCGACGGTGCCGTAGAGGTGCTCGCGGTCGAAGTAGTGGTCGTGGCCGATGAAGTAGACGGGCACGCCGGAAGGGGCCTTGCCCTCGAGCAGCTCGCCCTCCGTCTCGCGATCGCCGAGCGGGATGCGGACGCGGGGCACCGCCGTCTGCACCCCGTCGGCGAGGTCGATCACGCCGCGATACTTCGGCATCAGGATGCGCACGTCGTGGCCGAGCGCGTGGAGCGCGCGGGGCAGGGCGCCCGCGACGTCGGCGAGGCCGCCCGTCTTCGCGAAGGGCTCGACCTCCGAGGCCATGAACAGGATGCGGAGTCGCCGGGACGGCATAGGCGTTCTCTTCAGACCTCCTCGAGGATCGGGAACACGAGCGCCGTGACGTGGGAGGAGATCCGCTTGAGGTTGGTCAGGACGTCGAGGTGAATCTCCGACGTCTCGAGCGACTCGGCGAGACCGCGCCGGAGCCGTCCGAGGTGCGACTCGCGCAGCTCGCGCTCGCGCTGGCGGACGACGGGACGCTGGTCGAGCACCTCCTGGGCCAGGCTCCGGTCGTTGGCGGCGAAGCCGGCGATGGCGCGCTCGAGGTTCTTCGACACGAGACCGTGGAATTCGATGAGCTCCATCTCGCCGGTGTCCGAGAAGCGCCGCCCCTGGTAGAGCTTCTTGCGCGCGAGATCCATCAGGTTCTTGTCGATGATGTCGCCGATGTTCTCGAGGTTGCCGATGAAGGAGATCAGCGCGATCTCCTTCTGCGCGAGGTCCGGGCTCATGGTCTCACGTCCGAGCCGGGACAGGAAGAGCTTGATCTCGCGCTCGAGGTAGTCGAGCTGATCGTCGCGCCGCTCCACGTCCTCGAGCAGCTCCTGGTTGTTCGAGCGGAGCACGACGAGCGCGTCGCGCAGCATGCCCTGGGCGACGTCGCCCATGCGCAGCGCCTCGCGCGTCGCCTGCCCGATGGCGAGGCCGGGCTGATCGAGGTAGCGGTCGTCGAGATACCGCGTGCGGTACGGATTCTCCGCCCGCTGGTCCTCGTGCACGAGCGCGCCGATCGCATGGGCCGCCCACGGCGCGAACGGCAGGAACAGCGCGCTGATCGCGACGTTGAACATGGTGTGGGCGTTGGCGATCTGGCGCGCCGGCTCCGCCGCGGTCCGCGCCACCAGCGACGTGAGCGGGTCGATGAACGGGAAGACGAGGGCCACGCCCAGCACCTTGAACGCGATGTGCGCGAGGGCGACGCGCCGCGCGCCGGCCGTGGAGCGCAGGCTCGCCGCGAGCGCCGTCGCGCACGTGCCGATGTTCGCGCCGAGCACGACGGACACGGCGCCGTCGAGCGGCAGGAGCCCCTGCTGGGCCAGCGAGAGCATGAGCCCGATCGTCGCGGCCGAGGAGGCCATGCCGGCGCTCAGGACGGCGCCCACGAGGAGGCCGAGGAACGGGTTGCCGGCGAAGGCCACCAGCACCTGGCGGGTGAGCTCGTTCGTCGCCAGCGGGGCGAGCCCGTCGTTCATCACCTTCATCCCGAGGAAGATGAAGCCGAACCCCAGGATCGCCTGCCCGACGCTCTTGGCCGTGCCCCGCCGCGCGAAGAAGCTCGTGGCGAACCCGACGCCGACGAGCAGCAACGAGAACTGCTGCACGTTGACGGCGAGGAGCTGCACGGTGAACGTCGTGCCGATGTCGGCGCCGAGGATGACGCCGAGCGACTGGCGGAAGGAGATCAGCCCCGCCGAGACGAAGCCGATCAGCATGAGCGTGGTGGCGGAGGAGGACTGGATGACCGCGGTGACCAGCGCACCCGCGCCGACGGCGGACACGCGATTGCGCGTCATGGTCGTGAGCCACTGGCGCAGCTGGCCGCCGGCAGCGCGCTGCAGGCCCTCGCCGATGAGCTGCATCCCGTAGAGCAGCAGGGCCAGGCCGCCGAAGAGCGCCAGAAGCGTCACGGCCGGCCGCGCATCACGGGGTGAGCGAGGGCGCCCCGAGGCCGACGTCGATGCCCGCGAGATGGCCGACGTCGTTCACCGACAGGACGCGCGGCGGCGTCACGGCCGACAGCGAGCAGTTGGCGACGCTCACCCGCCAGATCGAGGACAGCGGCAGGCCGAGGCAGTGCGCGAGATACGCGCTGATCACGCCGCCGTGGCAGACGACGAGCACGTCCTCCCCGTCCGGGTGCGCGGCGGCGATGTCCGCCACCGCGCGCACGACGCGCTCCTGCACGGACGGGAGCGGCTCGCCGCCCGGCGGGCAGCCGGCGACGGGGTCGCGCACCCAGCACGTGTAGGGATCGCCGGGGAGGGCCCGGATCTCCTCCACGGTGCGTCCCTCCCAGTCGCCGAGCGACAGCTCGCGCAGATCGTCCACGACGGTGAGCGGCACGCCGTACTCCCCGGCCACGATCTCCGCAGTGGTCCGGGCGCGCTCGAGCGGGCTCGTGTAGACGTGGGCCAGCGAACGCCGGCGGAGTCCTCGGCTCAGCGCGGCGGCCTGGCGTCGGCCCAGCTCGGAGAGCGGCACGTCCTGGGCGCCCTGGAACCGGCGGACGGCGTTGGACACCGACTGTCCATGACGCGCGAGGAGCAAGGTCTTCATTTCACAGGGTCGGCGAAGCCGGCTGTTGCCGCGAGGAGGAGGGTCTTCATGCCACGAGGTCGGCCCAGCCGGCTGTTGCCGCGAGGAGCAGAGTCTTCATTTCACGAGGTCGGCGCAGGCGGCGGCCGCCGCGCGGAGTCGCCGGAGCGTCTCGGCCTTGCCGAGGATGCTCACGACCTCGAAGATCGGCGGGCTCGCCGTGCGCCCGGTCAGCGCGATGCGAGTGAGCTGGGCCACGTCCACGAGCTTCAGTCCGAGCTCGGCGGCGAGGCCGCGGTAGAGCAGCTCGAGCGAGGCCGGGTCCATGTCCTCGTGGGCCTCGAGCCGCTTGACGAGCAGCGCGTAGCGCTCGGCCGCGCCGGGCTTCCAGAACTTGGCCGTCGCCTCGCGCTCGTACGCCGCCGGCGCGACGAGATAGAACGTCGCCTGTCGGGCCATCTCGACGAGCGTGGGCGCGCGCTCCTTGAGCGTGTCCACCACGCGGGCCAGCCACGCGCGGTCGTCGGGCACGGGCAATCCCTCCCGCGCCAGGAAGGGCGCGAGATCGTCCGCCAGGCGCCGCGACGGCGCCGCCTTGATCCAGTGATGCGAGAGCCACTCGAGCTTCGCCGCGTCGAACACCGCGCCCGCCTTGCCGATGTGCGCGATGTCGAAATTCCGGATCAGCTCCTCGCGCGAGAAGATCTCCTGGTCGCCGTGCGACCAGCCGAGCCGCGCGAGGTAGTTGACCATCGCCTCGGGCAGGATCCCGGCGTCGCGATACGCCTGCACCGACGTCGCCCCGTGGCGCTTGCTGAGCCGGCTCTTGTCCGCCCCCAGGATCAGGGGGATGTGGGCGAACGCCGGCGTCGGGTAACCGAAGGCCTCGTAGCACTGCACCTGCTTCGGCGTGTTGGACAGGTGGTCGTTGCCGCGGATGACGTGCGTGATCTTCATGCTCACGTCGTCGACGACGTTGCAGAAGTTGTAGGTCGGCGTGCCGTCGGTGCGCACGAGGATCCAGTCGTCCAGCAGCGCGTTGTCGAAGGCGACCGCGCCGTGGATGACGTCCTCCACCACCGTCTGCCCGTCGCGCGGCGTCACGAGGCGCAACGCGTGCGGCTCCGAGGCCGTCACGCGGGCCTCCCGGCACGTTCCCGGGTAGCGAAACGTCTCGCCGGCCGCGCGCGCCGCTTCGCGCAGCGCGTCCAGCGTCTCGGGCGTGCAGCGGCACCGGTACGCCCGACCCTCGGCGAGGAGGCGCTCGGCATGGGCGCGGTAGATCTCGGCGCGCTCCGTCTGTCGATAGCCAGCCGTCGGCGGCCCCTCGTCCCAGTCGAGGCCGAGCCAGCGCATCGCGTCGAGAATCTGGTCGATGTACTCCTCGGTCGAGCGCGACCGGTCGGTGTCCTCGATCCGGAGGATGAAGACGCCCGCGTGATGCCGTGCGAACGCCCAGTTGAACAGCGCCGTGCGTGCGCCGCCCACGTGCAGATGCCCCGTGGGGCTCGGGGCAAAGCGCACACGCACCGAATCGTCAGACGACATGGCCCCCTATTGTATAGCTCGGAGGGGGGCTCCGCCCCCCTTCCGAACCTCCCCCTTCGGAGAAGCCGATTGCGCCGGCGAAGCCGGCGCTCGAACACGGTGCCGGCTAGAAGCGAACACGCCTCATCACACTGCGAGGCAACAATCGAATGACTGCCATCACCAGGCGCCAGGGTGACGGCGCGTACACGACGGGACGCCGGCGCTCGATCGCGCGGAGGACGTGACGGGCGACCTCCTCGGGCTCGCCCGCGAACGGGGGAACCGGCAGCCCCGCCGTCATCCCGGTCTTGACGAACCCGGGCTTCGCGCACACGACGAGGACGCCGCGGTCGGCATAGGCGTGATCAAGGCCCTCGAGAAACGCGGACAACCCGGCCTTCGCGGCGCCGTAGAGATAGTTGCTCCGCCGCGCGCGATCGCCCGCCACGGAGCTGAACGCGCAGATCGTGCCGCCGCCGCGCGCGGCGAGGCGCTCGGCCGTCATCTGGCAGAGCACGACCGTGCCCGTGAAATCCGCGTGCAGCAGCCGTTCGAGCCGCACCGGATCGACCGCGAGATCCGCCTGGCGGTCGAAGAGGCCGCCCGTCACCACCAGCGTGTCGAAGCGATCGAGCGCCCGGTCGGCGGCATCGAGCGCGTCGCCGAACCCGGTGGGCAGCGAGAGATCGAGCGCAGCGTGCGCCACGGGGCGCCGGGCGCCGCGCGCTTCGAGGTCGCGGGCCGACGCGGCGAGCTCGCCGGGGTCCCGCCCGAGCAGACAGAGCGCCGTGCCGCGCTCGGCGAGCTGGCGGGCCATCGCGCGCCCGATCCCGCGCGTGGCCCCGACCAGCACGGCCTTCACGCCTGATCTCCGAGGATCCGCACGGACAGGGCGGAGCGGAAGCGATGCGCCGGGTCCCAGCGATCGCGCACTGCCTTCCACTCGTGAAGGCGCGGCATCATGCGCGCGAAGTCCTCGGCGCGCGTGAGCGCGTCCTTGGCGAGATAGACGCGTCCGCCGGCCTCGAGGACGAGCGCATCCAGTGCGTGGACGAGCGCGCCGGTGGCGTCGCCGCGGTACGGCAGGTCGAGGGCGAGCGTGGTGCCCTCGAGCGGAAACGATAGATAGGCGTCTCCCGCCGGACCGCAGTCCTTGATCACGGCCAGGAACGACGCGGCTCCGGCGGTGGCGAGCCGCTCCAGGACGTGCGCGACAGCCGCGGGCCCGGCGGCGCGCGGGATCACGCACTGGTACTGGACGAACCCGCGGCGTCCGTAGAGTCGATTCCAGTCGCCGACGGCGTCCAGCGGGTAGAAGAACTTCTCGAACGACACGATGCGGCGCCGTCGCGCGGCGCCGTGGCCCGCGTGGTAGAGCCAGTTGAAGATGCGCATGAACGCGGGATTCAAGAGCCACGCCGGCGCGTCGACGGGAATGGACGGCGCCCGTCGGGCGGCGGCGCGCCCCGCGCCCGCCTCCGCGGCGCGCGCGTGCCGGCCGCGCATCAGGATTCCCCGCCCGAGGTGCCGGCCGCGCGCAAGCCCGTCGATCCAGCCCATCGTGTAGGGCCAGTCGGCCGCGCTCGTCCGCAAGCCCTCGAGCATCGCGTCGAGATCGCGCATGCCTTCGGTCTCGACGACCATCCACGGCCCCTCCACGGGGCGAAGCCGGACGGTCGCCTCGACGATGAGCCCGGTGAGCCCCATGCCGCCCACGGTGGCGAGAAACAGCTCGCGCTCCACCTCGGGGCCGCAGATCACCTCGGATCCGTCGGCGACCCGCAGGCGCAGGCGGTCGACGAAGCGCCCGAAGGAGCCGTCGCGATGATGATTCTTGCCGTGGACGTCGGCGGCCACGCAGCCGCCGATCGTGACGAACTTCGTGCCCGGCGTCACCGGAGGAAACCAGCCCTGCGGCAGGAAGACGCGGAGGACGTCGGCGACGGACAAGCCCGCCTCGGCGGTGAGCCGGCCTGTGTCGGGATCCCATTCGAGGATCCGATCCGCGCGCGGCGTGGCGACGACCTCGGTGTCCGCCGACGCGGGCACGGCCGCGTCGCCGTAGGCGCGACCGAGCCCGCGCGGCAAGACCGGCGTGGAGCCGGTGGGCAACGCGAGCCGCTCGTCCCGTCGAACCCGGCCCACACCGACCGGATACCGTCCCCATCCCGCCACGGTCTCGACCGGCGCCGCGCCCGGCCGATCGGCATCGCCGGACTTCGTGGCTCGGTCGCCGCCGGCGCTCACCGTGGCTCGCTCGCGCTCGTCCGGGCCGCCACGTCCGCTCGTCTCGCCAGCGGCGTCGGCGTGCCCGGCGCGAGTCCGCCTCGGGTCGCCGGCTCCCTCCCGCCTCGTCTGGCTCGCGACTCGGCCCGCCGCCGGAGGTGTCGACATGAAGGGTCGCCCACCGTCAGCGGGCGAAGCGCGGGTCCCACATCGGCCCGTAGATGATCACGACGAGGGCGAGCATCCACAGGAGCGTGTTGACCAGCAGCGCGCGATCGCTCAGCAGGAGATCGGAGGGATTGCCGCCGAGGTCGCGCCGGTAGAGCAGATAGAGGTAGCGGAAGATGCCGTAGAGCACGAAGGGCAGCGTGAGGGGGAGGAGCCGGGTGTGGAACTTACCCACCGTCTCCGGCGACATCGTGTAGAGCGCGTAGGCGGTCACGGTCGACGCCGTGACCACGGCGATCATCTGGTCGAGGAAGCCCTCGCTGTACTCGGCGAGGATCGGCCGGTGCGCGGCCGCGTCGCCCTGGAGCGTCAAGTACTCGTGGCGCCGCTTGCCGAGCGCGAGGAACAGCGCGATGAGGATCGTGCAGATCACGAGCCAGCCGGAGATCTCGACGCCGACTGCCTCGGCGCCCGCGACGGCGCGCAGCACGAAGCCCATGGCCACCGTGAGCACGTCGAGGATCACGATGTGCTTGAGCCACGCGGAGTACGCCACGAGGAGCCCGCCATAGGCGAGCGCGGTGAGGCCGAACGGCCACGACAGCCGAAACGCCGCGCCGAGGCTTCCCGCGAGCAGCACGGCGGCGAACGCAAGCGCCGTCGACCGCGGCAGGGCCCCCGAGGCGATCGGCCGGCGCCGCTTCGTCGGGTGCAGGCGGTCCTTCTCCATGTCGGCGACGTCGTTGATGAGGTAGATCGCGCCGGAGAGCGCGCAGAAGACGGCGAAGGCCCCGAGGGCGGGCCAGATGAGCGGGCTCACCAGGTTCTGGGAGAAGATGACGCCGGCAAAGACGAAGAGGTTCTTCACCCATTGCCGCGGGCGCAGCGAAATCAGGGCCGCCGTCACCTGGCCGATGCGGCGGCCGGCAACGACGCTCACGGGGGGGGTCATCACCCGAGAGCAGCCGCGGCCTGGCGCGTCGCGCTCACGACCGCGTCGATCTCCGTGTCGGTCATCTCCGGGAAGCACGGCAGTCCCACCATCTCCGCCGAGGCCCGCGCGGCCACCGGGAAGTCGCGCGCGGCCGCGGGCCCCGAGAACAGCGGCTGGCACGGCAGGATGGTCGGATAGTGCACCGAGGTGCCGACGCCGAGCTCGGCGAGACCGCGGATCAGCGACTCGCGCTTGACCGAGCGCACGGCGAACTGATGGAACACGTGCTGCGCGGGCGGGCGCTCCACGGGGAGGACGAGTCCGGTGTCGCGAAGGCCGTCGAGATAGCGCGCCGCGAGCCGGCGTCGAGCGGCGGTCCACGCCGGCAGATGCCGGAGCTTGACGCGCAGGAGCGCGGCCTGCAGCTCGTCGAGTCGACTCGAGTAGCCCAGCTCGACGTGGAAATACTTCTGCGGCGCGCCGTGGTCGCGCAGCAGGCGGACGCGCGCGGCCACGTCGTCGCGCGCGGTCAGGACCATGCCGCCGTCCCCGCATCCGCCGAGGTTCTTCGTGGGATAGAAGGAGAGCGTGCTCACGTCTCCCCAGGCGGCGATCGGCCGGCCGCCGTAGCTCGCCCCCACCGCCTGCGCCGCGTCGGCGACCACGGCCACCCCGTGCCGCCGCGCGATGGCCTCGATCTCGTCCATCGGCGCGGGCTGCCCGTAGAGATGCACCGGCACGATCGCGCGGGTCCTCGGCGTGATGGCCGCCTCGAGGCGCGCCGGGTCGAGGTTGTAGGTCTCCTCGTCGATGTCGGCGAAGACGGGCGTCGCACCGATCAGCAGGACCGTGCTGGCGGAAGCCACGAACGAGAACGCCGACGTGACGACCTCGTCGCCCGGGCCCACCCCCACGGCCTTCAGCGCGAGCAGGAGCGCGTCCGTGCCGGAGGCCACCCCGATACCATGGCGCGCGCCCTCGGAGGCGGCCAGCTCCTCCTCCAGGAGGCGCACCTCGGGCCCGAGGATGAACCGGCTCGACGCGAGGACCCGCGCCGTCGCGGCGAGCAGATCCTCGGCGAGGGCGGCGTGCTGTCGCGTGAGGTCGATCTGCGGAATCACGGGCCGACCCGAGTGCCGAACTGGCCCACCCCGAGCAGGCCGATCGCGAAGCGGAACTGGTTCTCGTTGTTGTTGCGGTGGACGTACTCCGCCAGGATCGAGAAGCACTGAAACCGCCAGTCGATGCCGATGCGCTGTTCCACGAGTGTCGCCGTCGCCACGTCCCAGTTCGTGCTCACGTACCCGTCGAGGTTCGCCAGGATGCGCGCGGAGCCCTCGCCGACCACGTAGTTGGTCCCGCTGATCGCGTTGTAGCGCGATCCGAGCGTCACGGCGTAATCGCCGTGGCGCGCGGTGAGGTCGAGGTTGGCGGCGCGCAGGCCCAGCCCGTACATATTGTAGGCGGCGTCGGCCCGGAACCGGAAGATGCGGTTCGGATCGATGATCAGCTCGCCCTGCAGATCCTTGAGCGGCTCACCCTGGTGGAGCGCCTTGTCGATCTCGAAGGTCTGCGAGAGCGCGAGGCGCACCGCTTCCCAGCGCACCGTCTCGCCGCCGGGGGCCGCGAGCGTCTTGGCGTTCAGCCGGTTGGTGATCGAGTAGGTGATGGCGTTCACCCGGCCCAGCCCGAGCACGCTGTGGCCAGGACTGATGGTGGTGGGGCCGGGCCCGTCCACGGCCGGGTCATACTGCGGATTCGCCTTCTGATCGTAGCCGCGGACCTGCAGGATCCGGGCGCGCGGCTCGATGAGGTGCTGGAGGGCGGCGAGCCCGCCCCAGCCGTCCATCGCGAACACGCGACTTGCCCGCGTCTCGGCGTCGAGGCCGACCTCGATCTGCCGCCGCACGTGCGGATCGTAGATCGTGTCCTCGACGAAGATCGTGTGGGTGAAGCGATTGCCCACCGCCTTCTGGTTGTAGTACGTGAACCGCGGGCCGGCGAACGGCGTCACGGTGAAGAGCCCGGCCACGGGAATCGGCAAGTACGCCCGCGAGTGCAGGTCCATCCGGACGCCGCCGTCGCCCACCACGCGGTAGAAGTTCGTGAACGTGGCCTGGGTCTCGTGGTAGAGGAGCCCGCGGGTCCCCGGGATGGCCTGCCGGAGGCCGAACAGCTTGATCTCCGGCGCGCGCTGGAGTTCGGTGGCGAACGGCGTCGTCAGGTCCTGGTACCAGAGGACGTTGGCGGTGAGGCTCCAGGTGTCCCAGCGCTGCGCGAGGAACACGTTGGTCTCGGCGAACTGACGGGCGCGCTCGGCGAGGCGGTCCCCGTAGTCGCTGAACACGAGGTCGTCCGTGGTCCCGTTGGCGTCGACCTTGAGCGACAGGCGGGGGGTGATCTGCCAGTCGTGCCTGGCCGATCCGAACCCCCGCGCCTCCGGGATGTTGAGCCGCTCGCGCTCCTCCTTCGGGCGCAGGAACTCCTCGATCAGGAAGCCCTTCCAATTGCCGCGCGCGCGGTCCGAGAGGATGTAGCGGTAGTCGGCGTCGCCGCCGATGCCCCGGCCCGTGTAGACGTCGAGCGCCACCGTGAGATCCTGGCTGTCGTTGATCGCCCAGTAGAACGGGACTCTCGCGGAAAACCCCTTCGTGCTCGAGTTGCCGAACTCGGGGAACAGGAACCCGGTCTGCCGCTCCCGGCGGATGGCTGCGGCGAAGAACGGCACGTACGGGATCAGGGGAATGTCCTTGACCCAGAACGAGGCGCCGGTTCCGTAGACGCCCTCGTTGAGGTCGGCGCTGGAATCGCCAAACCTGAATGACCAGTCGGGGTTGTCGCCCTCGCAGGTGGTGAACGTGCCACTGCGCACGCGATAGATCCCCTCGCCGATCCGCTCCATGCGCTCGCCCGAGAGGTGGTAGTACGGCGCGGTGGACGTGGAGCCGTTGTGGATGATGCCGGTGCCGGTCTTCAAGTTGTAGTCCACGCGATCGCCGACCAGGCGGTCGTTGCCGTCGAAGAAGACCACCTTGCCCTGGGCCACGGCGAGGCCGGTGTCGCGATTCAGCTCGACCCGGTCCGCGAGGAGCCGGCTTGCGCCCTGGGTGATCTCGACGTTGCCGATCGCGATCAGCAAGTCGGACGGCCCGCCGACCTGCTGGAGCTGGTCGGCGACGATGGTGGTCTCCTGCCCGGCCTCGCGGAGGACGATCGGGGCGCGCTCTGCGGCGGGCTGGGCTCGGGTCAGGACCGGGACGGTGAGGAGGAACGCCAGCAGGACGACGGCGCGGATCAGGCAGCGCCCGCCACCAGTGCGGGGCGCGAGCGACCTACGGGCGGAGACGCTCTCCGGCGCGCGCATGGGGGTTCATGCTATCAGCGACCTCGAATGCGGCAAAGAAATCTTGTTTTTCACGAGCTTGTGCCAGGACCTCGCCGATCAGGTACAGCGACCCGGCTATACAAATGATAGGGGTGGACGGGCGGCTGAGCGCCATTGATAGCGCTTCCCGGACCGATGGGGCGACGTCCACGCGGCGCTCGCCTGCCGGCAGGGCGATCCGGAGCGCCTCGGGGGAGGCGGCCCGCGGGCTCGCGTACGAGGTCAGGATCACGCGCGACGCGAGGGGAACCAGGGCCTGGAGAATCCCGTGCTGGTCCTTGTCCGCGGAGATCCCGATGACCAGCGTGATCGGGATCCCCGGAAAGTACGCCGCGAGCGAGCGACCCAGCGCGACGGCGCCCCCCGGATTGTGGGCGCCGTCGAGGATGACCAGGGGATCGCGGGCCACGATCTGAAAGCGGCCCGGCCATTCGACCGTCTCGAGGCCGCGCCGGATCGCCGCCTCGCCTGCGCCCACGTGGCGAGCCGCCGCGGCGGCCAGGAGCGCGTTGCCGGGCTGATGGATGCCGAGCAGCCGGCACTGGACGTCACGCAGCTGCCACCCGGGCCCCGAGAGGTCGAGGCGCTGGCCGTCCAGATCGAACCCGCGCGGCGAGGCCTCGAGCTCGCGCCCCTCGGTCAGCAGCGGGATGCCGACCTCACGCGCCCGCCGATCGATCACCTCTTGCGCCTCCCGTTCCTGGCGCGCGGAGAAGGCCACCCCACTCCGGATGATGGCGGCCTTCTCGGCGGCGATGGCGGCGAGGGTCGCCCCGAGATACCGCTGGTGGTCGAGATCGATGCGCGTCACGACCTCGGCGGCCGGCGTGCCCACCGTCGTCGAGTCCAGTCGCCCGCCCATCCCGACCTCGAGCACGGCCAGGTCCACGCGCTCGGCGGCGAAGTGATCGAGCGCGATGGCCGTCACGGCCTCGAACATCGGGACGTCGAGCCGCGCGATGAGCGTGCCGAGCGCCTCGACGCCGTCGACGAGGTCGGACTCCGGGATGACCCGGCCGTTCACGCGGATGCGCTCGGAGAGATCGACCAGGTGCGGCGACGTGAAGAGCCCGACGCGCCGCCCCGCCGCGTGGAAGATCGAGGCGAGCATCGCCGAGACGGAGCCCTTGCCGTTGGTGCCGGCCACCTGCACGATCTCGAACGAGCGCTCGGGATTTCCGACGGCGGCGAGGAGGGTCTCGATGCGCTCGAGACCGGGCCGCATCCCCGCCATCTCCCCGCCCCGCAGGCCGAGCAACCGCGCGACGGCCTCGCGATACGTCATTGGTTTCGAAGGGGGCCTCGACGGCCCCCTCCGAGCCGCCCCCAACAGCAAGGTTGCGCCGGCAAAGCCGGCGCTCGGAGCGCCCGGTCCAGTGGGTCGCGTTCCATCATCGGCTTCGAAAGGGGCCGCGATGGCCCCCCTCGAGCTTCCCCCAGGAACCAGATTGCGCCGGCGAAGCCGGCGCTCGGAGCGTCCGGTCCACCGGGAGGCGGCGCATCACGCGCGTCCGTTCGCGCAGCCCGCGAAGAATGCCAGCAGGCGGCGCAGCGTATCGCGCAGCTCGCGGCGTTCCACGACGAGGTCGAGCTGGCCGTGCTCGAGCAGGAACTCGGAGCGCTGAAATCCCTCGGGCAACGGCTGGCGAATCGTCTCGGCGATCACGCGCGGCCCGGCGAAGCCGATGAGCGCGCGGGGCTCGGCCATGATGATGTCGCCCAGCATGGCGAAGCTCGCAGTCACGCCGCCCGTCGTGGGATCGGTGAGGAGCGAGAGATACGGCAGGCGCTCGTCGGCCAGGCGCTGGAGCGCGGCGGCCGTCTTCGCCATCTGCATGAGCGACAGGATGCCTTCCTGCATGCGGGCGCCGCCGGACGCCGACACGATCAGGACGGGCACGCGCTTGGCGATGGCGAGCTCGATCGTGCGCGTGAGCTTCTCGCCGACGACCGAGCCCATGCTGCCGCCCATGAAGCCGAACTCGAACACGGCGACGGCGACCGGGTACCCGCCGATCCGCCCGAGTCCGGTGATGACCGCTTCCTCGAGCCCGGTCTTGGCGCGCGCGCTCTTCACGCGCTCGGTGTACTTCTTGGTGTCCTTGAACGACAGCGGATCACGCGTCCTGAGACCCGCCTCGCGCTCCTCGAACGAGCCCTCGTCCAGTAGCAGGGCGATGCGCTCGCGGGCCCCGATGCGAAACGGATAGCGGCACTTCGGGCAGACGCGCCCCGCGCGGTCCACCTCGGCGCGATAGACGATCTCCTTGCACGATTCGCACTTGACCCAGAGCCCCTCGGGAATGACGGCCTTCTTCGGCCGCGCGCCCTCGGACTCCTTCCGCTTCCAGAACCACGCCATAGATCCTTCGAAGGGGGGCTCACGCCCCCCTCCGAGCCTCCCCCTCCGATTGCGCCGGCCAAGCCGGCGCTCGATCATCGACGGGGGCCTCGACGGCCCCCTCCGAGCCTCCCCCTCCCGATTGCGCCGGCCAAGCCGGCGCTCGATCATC
>Ga0187894_10003025_pt1 | contig 19298 bp, 18 predicted proteins | sample GBC1701081metaG_FD_136650 | JGI IMG/M metagenome (GOLD analysis project Ga0187894, IMG submission 136650) | White microbial mat communities from a lava cave in the Kipuka Kanohina Cave System on the Island of Hawaii, USA - GBC170108-1 metaG ...
CGACCAGGAAGGCATCGTCAAGACCCAGGCCACGATCAGCCGCGGCCGACGCATGAGCACGGCGTACTGCTACCTGGCGCCGGCACTGCGGCGCAGCAATCTGCGGATCATGACCCAGGCGCCCGTGTTGCGGCTGCTGCTCGACGGCAAGCGTTGCACCGGCGTCGTCTACGAACGGAACGGCAAGGTCACCGAAGTGCGCGCCGGCCGCGAGGTGATCCTGTCGGCCGGCGCCGTCAAGACGCCGCAGATCCTCGAGCTCTCGGGCATCGGGCGGCCGGATGTGCTGCAGCCGCACGGCATCGCCGTTCGCCACGAACTGCCGGCCGTCGGCGAGAATTTTCGCGACCACATCAACGCCCGTATCCAGTGGCGCGTCACGGCACCCGGCGTTTCCTACAATGAAATGGCGCGCGGCCTGGGCCTGGTCGGACAGGCGCTGAAGTACCTGACCACGGGCGGCGGCTTCCTCAGCCTGCCGTCGGCGCCGCTGCTGGCCTTTCTCAAGACTCGGCCCGAGCTCGAGACACCGGACGTGCAGATGCATCTGGTGCCCTACGCCATCAAGGACCCCAAGCGCCGCAAGCTGCAGCCGTTTCCCGGCATGACGGTCGCCTGCTACCAGCTGCGGCCCGAGAGCCTGGGCTCGATCCACATCAAGTCGGCGAACCCGCACGCCGATCCCGCGATCCGCTTCAACTTCCTGGCTGATCCCATCGACCGCCGCGCCATGGTCGACGGCTTCCGCATGATGCGCCGCATCGTGGCGGCGGCACCCATGGATGCATTTCGTGGCGATGAATATTCACCGGGCACGGCGATCGACAGCGACGAGCAGATCCTGGACTGGATCCGGCATCACTCGGAGACGGCCTATCATCCGATCGGCACCTGCCGCATGGCGCCTGGCACCAACGCCGTCGTCAACGATCAGCTGAAAGTGCACGGGATCGACAGTCTGCGAATCGCCGACGCATCGATCATGCCGACCATGCCATCGGGCAATACCAACGCCGCCTGCATCATGGTCGGCGAGAAGGCGGCGGACCTGATTCGAAGTGCAGCGTGAAAATAAGGCGGCCGCGATGGTTGTTTTTGTGCGGTCGCTCACCGCTATTTGGATTAAAAAATGCTTCGTTTCCAGCGGCTTGATCTGATATCTTTAGTCCGCTGTTCATAAAGATATTTTCAATTGAGTGCAATTTGACGCCGACGCCGGCGGGAGCTGTTGTGGGTGCGTGAGGGGCGCATTCCAGGACGGTGACCTCGGGCTGCAGAGGCAGGTCATGACCAGGATAGTTAACGTCTACCGGAGATTTTGCGGCACCTTTTCCGCCGGTTCGCTGCTGTTCCTCGCCGCGGCATGCAGTCACCCGGAACCGCCGCCGCCGCTGCCACCAGTCGCGGTCGCGCCTAAGCCGGTGCCCCGGCCGGCGCCGCCCAAGCCCGTGCCGACGGCCCAGGCTGCCGCCACAGAGACGTCATTCTCGGCCGACGAAGGCCCGACCAGCCCCGGCAAACCCACCAACGGCACGGTCAAGGCGCCCGAGTCCCAGGAAGCGACGGCGCCGATGCCGCAGCACGCGCCGTCCTTGGCGGGCCTCAGCGAGGACGACGTCACCCGCCGGTTCGGCCGCCCGGCCAACATCCGCAAGACACCGTCGGCGAACGTCTGGACCTACCAGGACCAGGCCTGCACGCTGGATCTGTTCCTGTTCACCGACATGCGGACCGGTGCGCAGAAGGTTCTCACCTATCAGTTCGGCGGCAGCGGGCGCGAAACGATGGGCGAGCGCGGCTGCCTGGATCGGCTGGGGCACAATGGTAAGACCGGGTAACCAGGCAAGGGAGTCCGGCCCTTTGCGGGTCATTCTCGTCGACGACGACGACATGTTCCGCGAGGCACTGCGCAACAATCTGAAGGATGCCGGTCTTGATGTGCTTGCCTTCGGCGATAGCCGCGTTGCGCTGGAGCATCTGAAAGTCGACCGCTCGGCGACGCTGGCGCTGCTCGACTGGAAGATGCCGGTGATGAGTGGCATCGAGCTGCTGCGCAAGATGCGGCAGTCGGAGATCGACGTTCCGGTGGTCTTTCTTACGGTCCTGGGTGAGCCCTTCTACGAGGAGACGGCGCTGGCCGACGGCGCCGTCGACTTCATCGACAAGTCGCGCACGTTCACCATCATCCAGAAGCGGATCGAGATGATCCTGGCACGCACCCGTGACGGTGCCGGCGGCCTTGTCGGCGACGCGCCCGAGAGCGAGCCGGTGACCATCGGCCACCTGGAGCTGAACCCGACATCGTGCCGCGCCGTGTGGAAGGGCCGCCAGGTCGACCTCACCGTCGCCGAATTCGCCGTCGTCGAGCATCTGGCGCGCAACGCCGGCCAGGATGTGCGCTACCGCGATCTCTACAACGCCGTGCGCGGCCCCGGCTTCGCCGCCGGCTTCGGCAGCGAAGGGTACCGTGCCAATGTCCGCTCCTTCGTCAAGCGTATCCGCCAGAAGTTCCGAGACTTGGATGACAGGTTCGAGTGCATCGAGAACTACCCAGGCTTCGGTTATCGCTGGAGCGGCAATGGCCCGCCTCACTGACCTGTTCCGGCGCTATCTCTCGCCAGGCCGCTCGATCACCGCCAGCCTGCTGATCCTGCTGATCGCCTGCAGCACAGTGCCGCTCATCCTCTACGTCCAGTTCCGCAAGGCCGACGAGGACAAGAAGACCATCGTGCTGCGCGCCGCCCAGCAGCAGGCGGCGCTGATCATGAACGGCCTGCGCCCGCTGATCGACCAGTTCAACCCGCGCTCGATCGGGCTGGTGGCCGATGCCGTCAAGGCCATGGCCAGCGACGGCCTCACCATCCGCCTGCTGCTGCACGCGGTCGAACCGGAAGGCGAAGGCGTGTTCCTGGTGGCCGCCGCCCCGGAGGAGACGCAAGGCGCCTTCGAGCCCGTGCGGCAGAAACTCAATCAGCTCGGCCTGCTCACACAGGCGCCCAAGACCTGCGACGGCAGCACGCCGATCGAAGCCCGCATCGGCACCGAAGCCGGCTCCAACGAGCTGCTGTTCGCGATCGCCTCGACACGCACCGCTGCGGGCTGCTGGTCGGTGCTGACGAGCTGGACCGAGCTGTCCTACCTCGAGACCTCGATCGGCCGGCCTTACTGGCAGTCCAGTGAAATGCGCCTGGCGGCGCTGGTCTATGGCGGCCTGACGGCGCTGGTCATCGGCCTGTTCCTCGGCGCCTGGCTGCATCTGCGCCGCTTCCAGCGCCTGGCCTACGACCTGCGCGCCGGCCGCAGCAGCGAGTCGTTCGAAACGCTCAACCGCATGCCCGAGCTTGCGGGCGTGGCGCGCGAGTTCGACCGCCTGATCGGCGGCCTGCGCTCCTCGTCCGAGTTGATCCGCCATGTCGCCGAGGAGAACATCCACGCGCTGAAGACGCCGGTGGCGACGATCGGTCAGCTCATCGTGCCGCTGCGCCAGGCGGTGCCCGAAAGCGATGCGCGTAGCCGCGATGCGCTCGATGGCATCAACCGCTCGCTCGACAAGATCGACCGCATCATCGCCGCCGGCCGGCGCATGGACTGGATGATTGCCGACCTGCTCGATCCGACGCGCCAGCGCATCAATGTGTCGGACCTGATCAGCGACGCGGTGGTCGACTACGAGGACGAGCTCGAGCTTGGTGGCATCACGCTGGAGCGCGCGATCACGCCGGGCGTGCATGTGCGCGGCGCCGAGCGCCTGTTCGACGCCATCGTCGGCAACCTGATCGAGAACGCGATCAGCTTCTCCCCCGCCGAGGGCCGCATCCGGATCGCCGTGCGCGGCACGGGTGCGACCGCCGACATCGTCATCGAGGACAGCGGGCCTGGCGTGCCGGCCGAGGACCTGGAGCGGATTTTCGAACAGAACTTCAGCCGCCGGCCCGATCCACCGCCGTGCAGCAGCCAAAAGGCGCTTTCTGCGCCGGGAATGCATCATTTCGGCATGGGTCTGTGGTTCGTACGGCGCAACACCGAAGCCATGGGTGGCACGGTGCGGGCCGAGAACATCACCAGCGGCGGCCTGCGGGTGATCGTCAGCCTGCCGCTCGACCGGTGACGAGAGGGCTGAACGTGCGTTCAGTTCCTATCACAGCTCTATCACAGCATTGATACGCCGCCGCCACCGCGAATCCAGGCATATGGGCGGTGGAGGATGGTTCGCTTATAGCGGACATCGCACTATAGCCCGAGAGGCTCCGCCGAGCGGTGATGTAGGACAGCCATCACCCGTCGCCGGACACGGAAGTCGAGATTGCGATCCAACCATCGCACCGCTTCCCCTCTCGGGCAAATTTTTGCCCTCAGCACAGATCAGCCCACCCTTCACACCGGTGCCGTTCCGATGCACGGTTAGCCGCGACACGGCGTCGGGGGAGCAGCATGAAGGGCATGTTCGATCTGGCCGGCAAGGTGGCGATCGTCACAGGCGGCAATGGTGGTATCGGTCTGGGCATGGCGCGCGGGCTCGCCTCGGCGGGCGCAACGATCGTGGTGGCCGGCCGCAACGCGGCCAAGTCGGCGACAGCCGTGCAGAACTTGCAGGCACTCGGCGCAGCGGCCGACCAGGTCGAGGTCGATGTCTGCAACGAGGCCTCGGTGCGCGCGATGGTGGCGCGGGCGGTCGACCGCCATGGGCGGCTCGACATCCTGGTCAACAACGCCGGCATCAACGTGCGCAAGCCGCCGCACGAGATCGCGCTAGCGGAATGGACACAGGTGCTCCAGACCAACCTCACCAGTGCCTATCTCTGCAGCCACGCCGCCTACCCGCACATGAAGGCCGCCGGCGGCGGCAAGATCGTGAACATCGGCTCGATGATGTCGATTTTCGGCGCCTCCTTCACGCCGGCCTATGCCGCCAGCAAGGGCGGCATCGTGCAGTTCACCAAGGTCTGCGCCACGGCCTGGGCCGCCGACAACATCCGGGTGAACGCCGTACTGCCCGGCTGGATCGACACCGATCTCACGACCCGCGCCCGCAAGGAGGTCGCCGGCCTGCACGAGCGCGTGCTGGCGCGCACGCCGGCCGGCCGCTGGGGCACGCCCGACGACCATGCCGGCATCGCCGTGTTCCTGTGCAGCCACGCCTCGGACTTCGTGACCGGCACCGCAATCCCGGTCGACGGCGGCTATTCAGTGCAGGGTTGAGGGTCGCGATCCGATCAGGAGATCTGCCTGCGTTCCAGTAGCGTCCGCCATAGCCAGATCGCCAGCGCGGTGAGCACAGCACCACCGAGCATATCGACGAAGTGATGGCTGCCATAGACCGGCACGCTGACGAGCACTGCAACATTTGCGACCAGAACTATCCAGCCGACCCAACCCACACGCCACATGGCGATGATGAGAAGCAAACTGATCGCGGTGTGGAATGATGGGAAGGTTACCAAGCCCTTAACGCGTGCGACGTTGAGTAGATCGACCTGCCGGCCGTGTGCCGCGATGATCTCAGGAATAAAGGAAGCTTTGCCGCCATCCTCAATGCCATAGGCATGGTGAGCACCCAATGCGGGAAGCAACGCCCCCAGCACGACGACAGTAATGGCCGTAAGCACGAAACAACCAGCGAATTCCGCCAGTCGCTTGCTGCGATCGGTGTATCCAAGAAAAATGGCGACCAGTATGATTTGCGCCACGGAACTCGCGTAGAGTCTCTCCAGTACCGTGTTCACCCACGGCCCTAGGCCCTCGATGAAGTGGCAGTAGGCGGGCCAGTCTAAGCCCATCATCATATCGAACCGGATCAGCCATCCATCAACAAAGGGCCTACCCATCCGGATTAGAAGATAGCTTGCAATACTACCGACCAGACCAAGCATGAAAAGCTGAGCGGTTGCCGAAAGTGTGCGGGCTAAGCGATCTGACCGGCCGCTCACATGATAGTATGCAGCAATGCTCGACATTGCGGCTGGCATCGCCAGCTGATGAAGCAACTCCCACGGTGCAACGCGCAGTCCTGTGGCGAGCAGGCCCACGATGTCTAGCACACCGATGCCGCCAAGCATCAACCAGACGACTCTAGTGTTGCGCTGCCGTTGAAGGTGCTCGTCCTGCCAGATGATCAATCTGGCCAGAAATCGAATTGGCGTTGGTTTTTGTGTGAATGAAGCCATGGTCGGACCGACCGCAACAATATCCGACCAAGTAGCAGAACCTAGTTATATCGACACCAAACTGGACTTGACCAGCCAGACCGACTTGCGAACTGTCCTGCCGTCGGACCTAGCGGCTACGCCGGGGATAGTACTCCGGGTTGGCGCGGATCGATGCCGATCTGACTTCCGGTGACGCGCCGCGGAGTTGCCCAAAATACGCCACGTAGCGTTGAGCACTGGGCTCGTCCATGTCGGCGCGCAGCCAGCGCATGGCCTGCGGCACGTCGCCTTGCAGGCCATAGGCCAGGGCGAGATTGCCGCGCGTGCGGCTGGTGGCATCGGGCTGCTGCGCGGCACCCTGCAGGATCTGGATCGCTTCGGGATAGCGGCCGGTGGAGACCAGCGACAGCCCGAAATTGTTGCGCGCCGCGAGGTAATTGGGGTCCGCCTTGAGCGCTGCGTCGTAACGGGCCTGCGCCTCGTTCGAGCGATCGAGCAGATCGAGCGCGACCCCGGCGCCATTGAGCGCGCGCGGGTCGTTGGGCTCACCACGGATCGCCGCTTCGTACTGTTCCAACGCCAGTTCCGGCTGGTTCATCGCGATCAGTGCCGCACCCAGGCCGCGCAGCGCGTCGGGATCGCCGGGCCGCAGCTTCAGCGCGTCCTGGAACGAGGCCGCCGCTTCGGCGGTGTTGCCGGTCTGCAGCATCGCCTGGCCGATGCGGATCAGCGGTTCGGGCGCGCGCGAATTGACTTCGTGTGCGCGCTGGTAGATCGGCACAGCATTCGACGGATCGCCGCTCTCTCGCGCCCGATCACCCAAGCGCATCAACGACTCGTAGTTATTGATTCCGCCACCGCTCTCGCCGCCAGCCGAGCAGGCTGCCATGGCGACAAGCATAGCAACCGCCCCCCACCGGCGCCCCTGCCGAGCTCTGTTGCGCGCTGTCGCTGGCCGCACTACCCCGCCCCCGAAAATCTACTGCCTTTTGTTCAGGCTTGGGCAGTGTGATACTAGATGTTGGGGTGGGTCAACAATCGAAAATCGGTCGTGGCTGGATTGTTTGCAGGCGGCAGCCGGCTTGTTGCTCAATTCGGCACGACGGCACGTGTTTGTGCTTCAAGACGCAGCATTGGTATCGGCAAGATACCCGTCATGAAACGGAGTTTGCCGTCATTTGTGCTCAGCGTCGCCCTGATCGTCTTGTAAGTCACATTGCCGCCTGGCGTCGGAACAACCGAGACCGAAATGGTCGTAGCATCGAAGCTCTTGACGATGTTCCCAACCACGCTTCGCACTTTGGTCTGGATATCGACGTCAGTCGCGTTCTTGTTGAGAGTGGCGTAGCGAGCCGCTTCTTCGACGGCAAGTTCGAAGGTATTGCGGATCCAGTAGTATCGGCCGAATTCAATGGCGCCGAGCACCATCAAAAGGACAACCGGCAAGACAAATGCAGCCTCGATCATGGCACTGCCGGACGTGTCCTGTGCACTGCGGCGCAATAGACCGAGCATGCCGAACTCCTCAGAGCGGTGGTACGGTGATTGAGCCTTGGGCCCGCAGCACCGAAGGCCGCAATCCGACAAGCATCGAAACCAGCGCGACCGGCGGACGCGAGACCGATACAGTCATGATTCGGCGCGGCACACCAGCCGAACAGGTGCCGAGCGGTGAGCACGTGACCTGCGTACCGTTGTTGCACTCACAGACGTAGGTTGGCGCATTGACGACCACACCCGCGTTAGCAGGCAACGCCGCACTGACAGCATTCATGATGCCGGTGGTGTCGTTTGGATTTCGTAAGGCATATTGCATGCCGGCTTGTACGGCTGGTTGCAACTGCTGGCGATTGTAGACGTTGAGGCCGAATTCGAGAACGCCACCAAGAGCCAGTGCGAGCACCGGCAGCGTAATGGCTGCTTCGATGGCCGATACGCCGCGCTGATCCGCACCCAGACGACCCAAAAGGTTGTGTAACGATGACATTTCGTTCCCCGCTGACACGGCCAGCCAGTTCTCGTTGTGCGTCCGCACTCACTCCCCCAGACTAATATCGTCGTTCAACGCGCCGTTGAGCGTCGCCTGGGCGATCGCCTTGAAAGCAGCCAGAAGCTCGTCGACGGTATCTGCCGAAAAGACCTTGCTCGAGTCCGTAGCACAGTTGTGCCAAAGATCGACCGCAGTGGAATTGCTCGTGGGGACTTTGTAGCCAACCGTATAGATCACGATTCCGGCGGTCTTCATGGCAGTACAAAGCTTCTGGGTCTGCACTGACGAGTTATCGCTGCCGGCGTAATAGGTGTTCATGTCGAAATCCGACAGCAGCACAACGGCCTTGTTGGTGTTGGCCGGGTTGTAGGCGTTCGGCGTGCTGCTGCCGGTCCACAGGTTTGCCCATTTTGGCGACAGCAAATACCAGGTCCACGCTGTGCCAAGGTGGCCTGCGGTAGAGCCCTTGGCGGCGAGATTGTCTATCGTCCCCTTCAGTGAATTCCTATCGGTCGACAGCGGCTGTATCTTTGATCCCGACGATGGCTGGTTGGAACTCACACTCCAGCTTTTATGGCTATAGAAGTCACCAAAGTACTTGTTGGTGTCCGGCAGATCATCCGTGTATTGCGCCGTGCCGCCGCGCTCTACGACACTTGTCCAGTAAATCGTCGTTGTATGGCGCCCCGACCCAGTGGTCGTCGTGGGGATCTCCTGGTTCGTCACTTTTTTGAAGAGTGTCGTGGTACCGATAGTGCCGTTACCGACGTTCACCGCAGACGAATAGGGCACCAGTGCGACGCGCGACGTGTAGGGTGTCTGTTGGTCCTGAACGACGGTGTCGATCAATGCTTTGGCTGCATCCTGCATGGCCTTCAGCTTGGTGATGCCGTCAACCTCAGTGCTACCACTCATCGAGCCGCTGACGTCGAGCATCATGGCGACTTCGAGATTCTTGCCCAGCACGACCGGCTTGTAGGCCACCGAACGCGCGCCAACGGTGGCAGTCACGGGGGCGAAGAAGCGCGGCAGCTTACGCGAAATGATGACCTCGGCGGTATTACTCTGACCTGCATAAGGTCCTGACCCTACAGGCGAATTGAAGACGAAGGAGTTGCCCGCTACTTCGGTGTAGCCGTTGCGCTTGGCGTCGTTGAGCGCCACCTGGCGGGCAGTGGCCACAGATCCGCCATTCTTGATGACGCGCACAGCACCGACCGTAGCCGCATCGGCCATTTGCTGCGTCTTGCGCTTTTCCATGTACCAGGCGCCAGTGTCGATCGTCAAAGCGAGGGATCCGACGACGACTGGCGCGACAACTGCCACAAAAAGCAAGGTGCCGCCTTCCTGTCCATCCCTCAGACTGCGCACTGCGGAGAGCAACTTGGTGACAGCCGAACGCAACATGACAGCCTCACAATGCGGCGAGGCCGATGACGCGGCGGCAACCGTAACGCCCGGCGGCGAATAAGCAACGCTATGGCGGCCGCCAGAACTGGTCCAGCCACTACAACGCACAACTTCGCTTGTTGTCTGCTAACTTCCGGACAGCTTGATGCCTGAAACCAACGACGTCGACTGCTACGCCTGATTATTAATAGTTAAAATTCAGCCGGGTGGAGGAATTAACCCGGTAAGCCTACTACGATTGTTCTTAACGTGATAGCTAGCCATTGAAGAGCCAACTCACGCTTTAGTCTCACATACATCACTCGACACACCAAGTCAAAGTAAACAACAAAATTTCGGTTCAAATGGTTCCCGATAGAGACAGAAAGACATTACTTCATCGTATCAATTACGCTGATGATCGCCGGTCCCAAAATGACGATAAACAGTGTTGGCAGAATGAAGACCATCAGCGGAACTGTCATCAGTGCCGGCAAACGGGCGCCCTTTTCCTCCGCCTTCATCAATCGCTCGCCGCGATATTCGGCGGCCAGCACCTTGAGCGACTGGGCAAGCGGTGTGCCGAACTTTTCAGTCTGGCGAAACGCATTGACCAATCCGCGGACACCGGGAATATCATTGCGGATGGCCAAATTCTCCAGCGCCGCCTGTCGATCGGGCAGAAACGTAAGTTCGATGGCGGTGAGCTGCAACTCGAATGAGAGGTCAACGGAGAGATTCCGCAACTCCTTGGCGACGCGCGTGAGCGCGGCATCCAGGCCCAACCCTGCCTCGACGCAGATCGTGAGTAGATCAAGCCCTTCCGGTAAGGCCCGCGCAATCGCAACCTGGCGGCGCGTGGCTACATTCCTCAAGAAAATATCGGGCGCCACCCAACCTACCAGCACGCTGCCGATTGCAACAACTTGTTTCATCAAATCCGACAGCTCCAAGATCTTCAGCACGTAAATCAGGAACGCGGTCCCCAAACCGAACGCCATCGGCAGGCACATCTTCAAGAACAGGAAAACGACGATGGCGTCTTTGCCTCGAAAGCCGGCGGCCATCAGTTGTTGCTGTGCCTTGGCCGACCTGTCACCCTTCAGGGCATCCAGACTGGTGAGAAGCGTACGCAACGCTCCGGTGGTCGCCGCCCGCCGTGAGCGGCGACCACCGTGCATCAACTCGTGCCTGAGTTTCGTTCGCCGATCCTGCAGAGCGCGCAGCCGGCCAGCGTAACTCTCGGCTGGCAATAAGGCACGCCAAACCGCCAGCGTGACGATCAACGCCGCCGCGCCTCCGATCACCGATACGATGTCTTCTCCTGTCAAGCCGAGGAAAAACACGTGGCTCAGCATGGCGGCGCTCGTCGGGTCAAATGTCGAAAGTTGCCAAACGCTTCATAATAAAAAGACCGGCGGCCATCATGCCGCCGGCAAGCATAAGCATCATTACTCCGCGTGGATCGGTAAACAGCGGCGACATATACTCGGGAGAGAGCGCATAAAGCACACCGCAAAGCACGATCGGTAGCGCACCGACGATGACGGCGGAGGCGCGTGCCTCCGAGCTAAAAGCTCTTATCTTAAGTTTCATTTGGCGCCTATCGCGCAACAACTTGCCCAGGTTGGCCAACGTTTCGCTGAGGTTGCCGCCAGTCTCCCGTTGAATCGACATGCTAATGATCAGGAAATTGAATTCCGGCGCCCGGATGGTGTCAGCCGCATTCCAGAATGCATCCTCGAGTGACCCACCGAGCCTGACCTCGTTCGTCACCCTGACAAACAGAGGGCCAAGCGGTTCTTGCATCTCGCGTCCGACGGTGGCGACAGCCTCCTGGATGGGGATGCCCGAACGCAGGGCTCGAACAATCAGGTCGAGGGCGTCGGGAAATATCGCGTTGAACCGATCGATTCGGCGACGCCCGAGAATGCCGACCAGCAGGTGAGGTATACCCGTTCCAAGAGCCACGCCACCAATCAGCACCACTGAAAGGTTCATTCCTGCGAAATAGAAGATTGCGGCGCTGAGGACCCCGATGCCCAGGCAAACAAGGACGTAGTCGCCAATTGTCCATGTGCGACCGGTGCGCGCAAGCCGGGCGCGCAGTTCGTCACGGTTGGGCAGAAAACGTTTGACGAGTTGGTCAAGCAATGGATGGCGGCTATCGACGTCAACTTTCTTGAGACGTGCGCGCGCCTGTTCGGCCTGCCGGGAGTCCATGCCACGCATGCGCCTGTTCATAACTTCCAGGCGCTCGCGCGTGCGCCGCTCTTCACGACCGGCAAACAGGCCGAAATAGGTCGCGCAAAAAAGGCCGAGGGCGAACGCCAGTAGCGCCAACGGAACTGTCGGATCGGTGGTCCCGAAAAATTCCTCTAGCGGGCTCATCCGACCGCCTCCATCAGCGCCTTTTCGAGGCCGTAGTATGCCGCTTTCGTAAGGAAGTTGGGTCGCAGGCCGGAACTCCTGAAAATGCCGAGCAGCTTGCCGTCCGGGCCTTCGCCTTTGAATTCAAAGGTGAAGAGGTCCTGGGTGGTGATGACCTCCCCCTCCATGCCTGTCACTTCGGTGATGTGCGTGATTCTCCGCATACCATCGCGCATACGCTGAATCTGCACGATCATGTGCAGCGAACCAGCGATCTGAGTGCGCATTGCCTTGTTCGGGATATTGAGGTTGGCCATCGCCAGCATATTTTCCAACCGGGTCAACGCTTCACGAGGTCTATTGGCATGCAAGGTACCCATAGAACCGTCGTGACCGGTATTCATGGCTTGCAGCAGGTCAACTGCCTCCGGGCCGCGGACCTCACCGAGGATGATACGCTCGGGCCGCATACGCAGCGCGTTCTTCACGAGATCGCGCATCGTGATCTCGCCATTGCCTTCAAGATTTGGCGGACGTGTTTCCAGACGTACGACGTGAGGCTGCTGCAGCCGTAGTTCCGCAGCGTCTTCGATGGTCACAATGCGTTCATCGAGGCCGATCATACCAGAAAGCGCGTTGAGCAACGTTGTCTTACCCGAGCCGGTACCACCCGAGATCAGGATATTGAGCCGGCAGCGCGAGGCGATACGCAGGACAGTCGCCATCTGCGGTGACATATTACCTTGCGAAGCCATCTGATCGAACCCGATCGACTTCTTGCCGAACTTGCGGATGGAGATACTCGGTCCATCGAGCGCCAGTGGCGGAATGATGATATTGACGCGGCTGCCATCGAGCAGGCGCGCGTCGGCAATCGGGCTTGACTCGTCGACACGGCGGCCGATCCGACTGACGATCCGGTTGCAGATATTGAACACATGTACGTTGTCTTCGAACGTGACGTCGGTCAGCTCCAATTTACCGTGTCGTTCGATGTAGACTTGTTTGGGGCCATTAACCAGGATATCGGTTACCGTCTCATCGCGCAGCAGCGGCTCGACTGGCCCCAGGCCGAGCATCTCATCAAGCAACATCACGAGCAGATCGTTCTGCTCCACACGATTGAGCTGAATCTTGGTCTCAATCAGGATCTCGCGCACAAGCTCGTCGAGCTGATGTTCCAACTCGTTTCTGGGCAGTTCGGCCGCAGCGGCAACGTCCATGCGTTTGAGCAGCATTGACTGCACAGTCTTGCGGGCCTGCTCCAGCCGAACCCGGATCATCTTGCTGGCCGGATCGTCGATTCGCGCCGATACTTCCCGGGCAGGTTCGTTCGGTGCAGGTATGGCAAAAAGCGGCGGTGGATCTACTGTTCGCCGCGTTTCAGGTTTGACTGAATATTCGGTAGCTGACGTGCTGTGTGCGAGTGTTGGTGCGTGCCGCGTTGCTGCTGCTGACACGCTCCTATCTGGCGTCTCCGATTCCGTAGTACTTGGCGTCAGTTGGAGCAGCGCCCGATTGACGAAGCCACGCAACTCCAGCACGCTCAGAGTGACACCGCCAGCGCGAAAATGCGCTTGCACCGTTTCGCCGACGATACGAGCCATCTCGCCAGGAGTACGCCCCGCTGCACGCTCCACTTCCAGCCGTTGGCGCAAGGGAGCATCCAGCGTAGCTGCGATCCGCGTCAGCCGGACAGGCCGATCATCGGCTCCCATTTCATCCAGGCGCGTCCGACGCACCACGCGCTCGGCAAGTAGACCACCCGGTGCGTCCCCATCGCGTGGCGCCGGCGTGGCACCTCTGCGTCCACCGCGACCGAACATAAGCACTCAGGCCCCCGCCCCAACCGCTGCCGCTTTGACCTTATCTTTCGGCTTCAGCAGCTTTGACCAAAATGGACCGTTGCGCGCAGCAGAACTGCCGTGATCGGCTGCGGCAAGCATTGTGTCCACCAGCGGTCGCAGCGACTTGACCACGTTGCTGCGCGGCACTGCTTCGTTGAGCGGCTTGCCAGCATTGATCGCTGCCGCAACGCTTTTGTCGTCGAAGACAATCTGACACACTGCCTTCTGCTTTACGCTGCGTTCGAGATCGGCCAGCTTGATCGGCGCTTTCCGGGGATCGGTGGCACCGCTGGCAACCAGATGAACACGAAGATGCGGTGCCACATCAGCAGCAAGGTTGAGCAGCCGCATAGCATCCCTTGTGCCCGCGAGCGTCAGGTCACAGACCAGAACGAAATCCGTTGCGCCCTCGAGCGCTTCGCGCTGAGCCGAGGGGTCGCTACGCGGCGTATCGAGCACGATCGCCCGAAAGCGGTGCTTATACATCGACACAACCTTCGGAATAGCGCCGGCTTCGAAAGGCGTAACAGTCTGTAGTGCCTCCTCGGCACCTAATGCACACAGAAGATCACTCTTTCGCTGAATCGATTGGTCGACAAACAAGTTGTCCACTCGCCCCGGTGCCGACAATGCCTCGCGCAGCGCAGCAGTCGGATCAAGGTCAAGCGCCAGCATCACTGATCCGTAATGGAGGTCAAGATCAAGAATCAAAGCTTCGCGACCACGCGCCTGACCAAGCATGGAGGCAAGTGCGATGGCGAGTGTGGTCGTGCCTACACCACCGCGAGTGCCGGCGCAGGCGACGACTAATGGCACAATATCTTCTGTCCCGGGGCGCAGCGCAGATTTACCGCCGACTGCCGCAGCTTGGAGAGCGGTTTTGGCGTCACGCAGTTCGACCTCGCGCAACTTGGCTGTAAGTGCCTTGTCCAAAGCCTTGTGTAGAACGCCATTACCGAGCGGGCGAACAAGGTAATCCGACACACCCGTGCTCACTAAGTCTCGAAAAAGGCCGACATCGTTGGCCTCGCCAATGGCGACGACGATACTGTCTTCGGGTAGAGCGCCAATCAGAGCTGCCATGTCGGCAACCGGGGACGAAGAGTCAGTAATGTCCAAAACCAGACCGCCTAGACCCGCCGGCCATTCCGTCACGTGCAAAGCTGCCGTTAGCCCGCCGTCAACGATATGAACCGGCGGCCGCCCGGCAAGTGGCACCTCGGCCTCGATATAGCCGCGCGTTGCAGCGTCCTCTACGAATGCAACGAAGGTGCCGGCTGGCAGCGGCGGCAAATTAAATGGCATATCAATATTGCTTGCGGCCGGTAGAGCCATAATTCTTAGGTCTCCAACGAATTAGGTAACTAGTCAGTTGCCTGTGCCACCAGCACCACCACCGCCACCACTACCAACACTCAATTGCGTCGTGGGCGGGTTCTTGGCTTTGTCGTTGTAGAGCCGGTCCACTGCCGAAGCGCCCAGATGGCCGCTGGCCGGTCCCGGTGTGCGCCCCATCTCGAGATCACGCGGGTCGGCGATCATGTCAGCCATGTTGCGTGCCGTTGCGCAACCGAGGTTGCTCTGAGGCAGGTTGAGCGGGTCGTAGCCAGGTGACTTGCTGAAGTCCGGGCAATTCATCGCGCGCGCGGAATAGGTTTCGGCCGAGACGACGATCGTGTCGGGACCAACCGAGATGCCTTGCGCTGGCGCGACCGTCGCAACAGAAATACCCAGTGTCTGGAGTTGGCCGCGGACAACGGCTGCGCGCTGCGCTTGTAGTGAGGAACTATCGGGCGCCGTCAAAAGGACGACGGTCGTGCGGTCGGCTGGCAACTCTCGCATGAAGGCAGACAAACGTTGCCGTTCGACCGCCGAGAGATCGTCGCGAAACGGTGGAAACGCCACGCCATGCAAGGCAGTCGCCCGGTCGGCGCGCGCCTGCTTGGGTGCATAATGCACGGCCGTTTCGGGGTTATCACAAGCAGCCAACGGCGCTGCAAGGGCGGCAATGGCCAGGGCAAGTACGCGAACTGAATCCATATCTGCAACTCCCCCCGCTACGCCTATTCGAGCATGAATCCGCCGGTACGAGCCGGCGCGCTGGTCCGCGCGGTGGGCCGGCCAGCATTTTGCGGACGGTATGTGCGGTCCAAGAGATAGCGGTCGGCGTCGGTCGGCGGCACAAAACCGTCCAGTGGTGTCGAAAGCCTGCCGTTAGACGCCCGCACAAGATAGGGCGTTACGATCACCACCAGCTCAGTCTCACTGCGCTGGAAGGCATCGGATCTAAACAAAGCACCCAGGATCGGAATTTCGCCAAGACCAGGCAATTTGCTGACATTCTGGTTCGAATTGTTCTGGATCAGGCCGGCGATGGCGAAGCTTTGACCGCTGGCCAGCTCCACGGTCGTATCGACGCGCCGCACCGTCAGCGCCGGGATCACGAAGCCCTGGAATGTGATTTGGCCGTTGGTGGTGAGCTGGCTGACCTCGGGCTTGGTCCGCAAGGTAATACGACCGTTGGCATGAATGGTCGGCGTGAAGGCGAGACTGACGCCAAACTGCTTGAACAGGATCGTCGCCAAACCATTTTGTTGCGGTACGACGATCGGAAATTCACCGCCGGCCAGGAAACTTGCCGTCTCGCCTGACATTGCCGTCAGGTTCGGCTCGGCAAGCACCGTCAGCATCTTCTCTGTTGCCAGCAGATCGATCAGGCCGAAGATATCGGTGCTGCCGTTGGTATAGCGGCCGACAATGGCACCACCGACTGGATCGCCGATTCGCGTGACGGAACTGGTTACGAGATCCGTCGGAGTCGCCACGCCGGCCACGAGCTTGCCGGATAGCTTGAAGGCCGTTTCCCAATTGAACCCGAGGCGCTTCAGAGTCTCGCGCTGCGCCTCCACGATGCGCACGCGCAGCAATACCTGGTTGGCACCATCGAGCGCGACATTGTTGATGACCTTGGTGGGATCCCCCGTGACGCCGACGGCCATGCGGCGCGCCTGCTCGATGGCGGCCGGATTATCCGACCGCCCCTGGAGCACGACGGCGCCGCCGACGGTCGTCGCCTGAATGCCGGAGCCACCCCGCATGGAGGCTACGTTGCTCACCACCCGGCCAACCGGATGACCGACGACAACGACGGTGTTGAGCAGCACGCGTTCCTGATCGTCCACGGCATACAACACCGTCTCGCCGGGCTTCTTGCCGAAGATGTAGATGGTGTTGCCTGTTTTCACCTGGACATCGGCGACGTCGGGGTTGGCGACGAACACCGTCGATGCCGCTGATTTGAGCTTGATGATTGTTCCCTTGCCGGCATCGACCGCTAGGCTCGGCTGCTCGGTCGGCACGATGGCGCTGCGGCCGAACTGGCGTGGCCGCGCCTCCTCGACCGGGACCTGCGCCTGCACCGGAGTCGGCGGCGGCACTACGCCCGACGGCGGTACCGGCGGCGTGATCAGTGTCGGCGGTCCGGGCTGGATCGGCACCGGTTGGCGGGACGGAGGGGACTGCGCTACGGCGTCATCCGACAGGCCGACCAAGAAAGCGGCGACAGTGGCGCAGGCGAGCAGCTGCAACCAGTGCGCTAGCGGAAACCGGCTGCCGGTTCGCAGGACAAGAGCAGTCATGGTTTGGTACCTCCACCGCTACCGTTCTTGCCATCGGGCGCAGGCACGCTGTCCGCGACGACGCTGCCGCGGATGATCGTGACGGTCCCAGAAAGCGGCGGTGGTGCGGCTGTTGTTGGCGCCGACGGCGGGAGCTCCGTCGGGCGGCTAGAGGGGCGAGACGACAACAAAACACTGATATCAACATCACGCGTATAACTCGGCCCTTCCGGCGCGGGCCCATCGGTGGTTTCCTGCAAGCTGCGCAGGGTGAGCGACAGTTTGCCCATCTCCTGAGCCAGGGTGATGATTTCGCTCTGCTTGGGCGTTACCTCAAATGTCGCAGTCTTGGCGACCTGTGCCGGCTCGCCTGGCTTCGCATCGGCTCGCTGATCCATGGCGATGACGCGAACATCACGCAGGATCGTTTCGCTCGCGTGCGGCTCCTTCTCACCCTGAGCCGGGGGCTGAAGTGCGTGCGTTAGAATCAAGTCGACCTTGTCACCGGCGAATACAAAGCCGGAGATGCCCGACGTCACTGTTACCGGGACCGAGACAGCCCGCATGCCCGGCTGCAAAACGGCGGCCATAAAACCGCGTGAGCCCGGCAGCACGACACGGCCTTCCGTAATGGGTTCACCGGCCGAGATAGGCGAACGCGCGACGGCGCCAACGAAATCGGAGAGCGGACGACGACCTTCAACGACATAGCTGGGCGATAGAGACCCCTCGGGCCACGCCTGCCAACGCAGATCGTCGGGCTTGACGATCTGACCCGTGCGCACTTCGGCACGCGCCACCAGCACCTGTAGCGCTGGCCTGGGTGGATCTTGAGCTGGTTGAAGGACGCCGCGCTGAGCTGCCATCCTCTCGGCGTTCAGATACGAGCGGAGAAACATGGCCGTGCCCCCGGCGATAACTAGCGCCACGATCAGCATGATGATGCGCTGCGGGTTCACAGCTCAGCCTCCGACAGGCAGGATGTTCAACAGTTTCAGCGCGACAACTCCGCAGCCGATGCCAATTGCTACGCCGTAGGGCGTCTTGCGCTTCAGTCGATCAGCGATCGTGGTTGTCGAAGTAGAAGCCGCCACTGTGGCCTCCTCCTGCGGACGATTGCCAAACCGCTGCAGTAAAAAGGCAAACCCGAGTGCGGCGCCCGATACGGTCACAATCAAAAAAAACAGGTTGATGATGTCCGGCGGCACCCAGAGCGTTGCGGCCGCCAAAAGCTTGACGTCGCCGCCCCCTAACAAATTTGCCGCGAACATGCCGATTCCTATCAGGAACACCGTCAGGGCGATCCCGATCGACCATACGAGCGACATAAGCGGCTGATGTTGCAGGACCAACAGTAGTGCATACAGCACCCACAGCCCGGCAATTGCCGCCGAAAGTCGGTTGGGAATAGTGAAGCGAAACCAATCGCTGCGGGCCGCCAACATCGCCAGCACCGCGAAAGCGGCGACGCATACCTGATCAAGGATGTGGAGCGCCTGCGGCATGGGTGCCCCTTAGCTTCCTTTCGTTTCCCAAGCGGGAAGGCACGGACGGCGTGTAGCCGTCCGTGCGGATCTGGCGTCCTCCAGTGAGGAAGAAGTTGCCCGCTGAGAGAACTCAGAGATTCGTGCTAACCGTGGTGAACGTACCAAGGACTTTGGTCTGGATGGTCGGCAGAACCGCGACGGCCGCGATGGAAATCAGCGCCGCAAGGAGAGCATACTCGATCATCGTGGCGCCCTGCTCGGCCTTCAGGAACTTGCGAATCTTGGACAGCATCTGCGTATCTCCATTAATCTATTTAGTAGCTTCCGATTATCCTTTAAAAACAATTAATTAAACGGAGGATCGGATATCGGAAATTAGCTCAGCACGGAAGCCAGTGTCAGGGATCAGAACTCCGATACCTGGTCGCCCAAAGGCTCCTTTCTGGAACGAC
>Ga0187894_10003026_pt1 | contig 19298 bp, 16 predicted proteins | sample GBC1701081metaG_FD_136650 | JGI IMG/M metagenome (GOLD analysis project Ga0187894, IMG submission 136650) | White microbial mat communities from a lava cave in the Kipuka Kanohina Cave System on the Island of Hawaii, USA - GBC170108-1 metaG ...
GATCGCGCTCGCGGCCGGCGCCGTGATCATCTCGCAGCGCGGCGAGGGTGCCGTCGCTCTGCTCGCCATCGGCGCCTTCTTCGTCCTCTTCTACACCTGGCCGCTCAAGTACATCGGCATGGGCGAGGTGGCGGTGATCCTGGTGTGGGGTCCGCTGATGGTGGGCGGCGGCTACTACGCCATCACCGGTGAGATCTCCTGGCCGGCCGTGGTCGCGAGCCTGCCGGTCGCCCTGGCGGCGACGACGGTGCTCTTCGGCAAACACATCGACAAGCTCGACGCCGACGCGGCCAAGAGCATCCGCACGATGCCGGTCATTCTCGGCGAGACCGACGCGCGTGCGGCGACGGTGGTGATGCTCACTTTGCAGTACGCGCTGGTGACGGGGCTCATCCTGAACGGCTCGTTCTCGTGGCTGCTCCTCACCGTGTTCGGCGCGCTGCCGTGGTACTGGCGGGCGCTGCGCATCTACGTCCATCCGCGCCCCGCCGCTCCACCGCCCGAGTATCCGGCGAACGTCTGGCCGCTCTGGTTCGCCGCCGTCGCCTTCGCGCACACGCGTCGCTTCGGCGGACTCTTCCTGCTCGGGCTCGCCGCCGACGTGCTCGCGCGCCGGCTCGGCCTATTCTGACCAGAGGTGCCTTCATGTTCGCCGCGCTCGCCCGCCTCGAGCCCCAGACGTACGCGCTCCTGCGTACCGTCGGCGGCTTTCTCTTCCTCTGGCACGGCTCTCAGAAGCTCTTCGGCTTTCCCGGCGAAGTTCCGGCCGGCGCACCGGCCTTCATCCTCTACACGGCCGGGCCGATCGAGTTCCTCGGCGGGTTGCTGGTGATGCTCGGCCTCTTCACCCGTCCCGCCGCCTTTCTCTGCAGCGGACTCATGGCGTTCGCCTACTGGATGGCGCACGGCCACAAGGCGTTGCTGCCGATCCAGAACGGCGGCGAGCCGGCGGCTCTCTACTGCTTTCTCTTTCTCTTCATCGCCGCCCGCGGCGCCGGCGACTTCAGCATCGACGAGACGATGAAGAAATGAGTCACCGATGACGCGTGACTACCCCTGCGTGATCGGAATGTGGCGCGGCTGCGAACGTACACGCTCGAGCCAGGCGTTGACGGCGCGGTAGGGCTCGAGACGGAAGCCGCCCTCGGCCGCGACGTGGGTGTAGGCGTAGAGGGCGATATCGGCGATGGTGTAGCGCTCGGCGACGAAGAAGGACCGCGATGCGAGGTGCTGCTCCATCACGTCGAGCGCGGCATAGCCGAGTTTCTGCTTGCCGGGCAGCATCACGCGGCGTTCGTCGTTGAGCTCGGTGTGCAGCCAGAAGCGCACCGTGGCGATGTTGGGCTCGTGGCTGTACTGCTCGAAGAACATCCACTGCAACACGCGCGCGCGCTCGAAGCGCTCGGCCGGCAGAATCGGCGTGCCCTCGGCGAGATACCACAAGATCGCGTTCGACTCGGCGAGATACTCGCCGTTCTCGAGCTCGAGCGTCGGAATGCGGCCGTTCGGATTCTTGCGCAGGAACTCGGCCGTGCGCGTGGCGCCCTCGACGATGTCGAGCTCGACGCGCTCGAACGGAATCCCGAGCTGCGTCAACATCAGGCGTACTTTGTAGCCGTTGCCGGATTCCAGGTAGTCGTACAGGCGTAGCATCGTCTCCTCCGTCGAGTGCCCTGACGCGGGCTTCTCCGACTCATGACTCGCGACTCGTGTCTGCTTCAAGCCGATCCGAAACGACGCTCGTGGACGAACTTCTCCCTCCACGTCCGGCCTGCGAACTGCTAGTCTGCGGACTCCACCAGACTGGGAGGCGGCGATGTTCAGCGGGCGATGTTTGTGCGGCGCGGTTCGCTTCGAGATCGACGGGCTGCTCGGTCCATTCGCCTACTGTCACTGCACCAGTTGTCGCCGTGCGAGCGGCTCGGCGTTCACCGCGAACTCGCCGGTGGCGACGGCGACGGTCAGGTGGACGCGCGGGCGCACGTCGCTGCGCGAGTACGAGTCGTCACCGGGAAAGTTCCGCGCCTTCTGCGACAACTGCGGCTCTCCGGTCTACGCTCGCCTGGTGGCGCAGCCCGACTGGCTCAGCATGCGCCTCGGCCTGATCGACGCCGACCCCGGCCATCGCGCCCAGGCGCACTTCAACGTCGCCGACAAAGCCGCCTGGTTCGACATCGCCGACACCCTCCCACAGCACCAGGGGGACGACGAAGAATAGGACCGAGCGGGGTGACTCAGTCCTCAGTCCTCGGCCCTCAGTCCTTCTCTGTCCTGGCCGGCCAGGCGACGTCGAACGGAAGATCGACCTGCTTCTGCGCGCGGCGCACGGATTCGGCGTCGGGGGCCTGGTAGATGCAGATCAATGGATCCGCCTCGACGCCAAGTTGGTGGTCGAGAAGTAGGTAGGCGCGCTTACCAGTGCTTCCAATGTCCTCGGCCGTGACCGTGCTTCCACCGCGGCCCGCAGTAGACCGGCACCGGCGCATACGCGGGGTAGTAGGAAGGGTAGTAATACGCGCCCCCCGCCTGTGCCATCGGCGTCAGGGTGAAGAGCGAGAGTACGACGATGCCTGCCGCGAAACCGAGCAGGCGCCCTCGTCTCGGCCGCTGTGTCGATGCTCTCTTGGTGTCCATGGTGTTGCCAACGCAGCACCACGGTGGGAGTTGCGCCCGCTGAAAGAAGGAAAAGGCTGAGTCCTTCTTCACTCGATGCCGCAGAAGTGCGTCGGGACGACGACGTCGCCGGCGGCGGGTTGCGACAGCAGGACGAAGACGCCGGCGACGCAGATGCCGGCGGTGTCGCCGGCGACGAGGTCGTCGCAGCCCTTGGGCACGCCGGCGGCGCGCGTCCGACACGGGTGCAGGCCGCAATCGCTGCCCTCGGCGATGTCCACGCCGTTCTGGCTGAGGGCGTTGAGCACCGTGCCCTGCGCCGAAGCGGTGGTGAGCAGCGAGACCTCCGGCATGCCCTGTACCTCGAGCGCATCGTCGTCAGTGCAAGGGATCCCGTCCGGGCCCTTGCGCGCGTCGTTCATGTCAGTGGAGCAGGTGCCGTCATCGCCGATCAAGCCGAGAGCGATGAAGGTGAGCGCCGCCCCGCCCAGATCGATCTCGCCGCCGCTGCGAGCGAAGCTCACCGCAGCGTTGCTCGAATCGGCGGTGACGCTGTAGCTTGCGTCGAGCGCGCCGTTGCAGCCGATCGTGCCGGCGAGCGAAGCGCCCGGGCCGAAGACGGGCTTGCACGGGTCTTCCTCGGGGCAGACGCTCGGGTCGACGTTCTCGTAGACGTCGAGTGTGCAGACCTGCGAGCGGTCCCCGGGATAGACGGGGCGCCCGCCGCAAGCCTGCAAGGAAACGCCGCGCAGGCAGGCGCAGACGAGACCCGGCACAGGAATCGAGTCGATGCGGCCGTGGTTCTTCTCGGTCGAGCCGACGAACGGAAGATCACCGCCGTAGAAGTTCGTCATCCCGTCGGCGCCTTGCACGGGTCGCTTGCGCGGCGCGCCGATGGTGAGCACCTGCGAGCCGGTGATCGACATGTCGACCGCGAACGATGCCCCCTGGATGACCGCGCCGCTGTTCGTCGTCGCCACGTCGCCCAGATTCAACACGACGTCGCTCTCGAGAGTGCAGTTCGCGGCACAGCCGTCGCCGCCGTAGTTGTTGCCGTCGTCGCAGGTCTCGCTGCCCAGCATCGTGCCGTCACCGCAGACGCCGTCGAACACTTCGACGCGCGGGCACTGCTCGCCGCTCGGGCTGAAGAAGCAGTTGAGGCCGAGTTGCAAGTCACCGACGTCGACGGCGCCGCCGAAGTCGACGTCGCACTGAGTGCAATCGAGCGGAGTGCCGAAGAACTGCGAGAGGCAGCGCTGCAGCTCGTCGATGCTGGTAACGCCGTCGCGGTTGCAATCGGCCGCGATCGCCGGCGGTTGGATCGGGGTGCGCGTCGGCCGCGGCACGCGCTCGGTCGGTGTCGGCGTCAGCGACCACGCCGGTGCGGCGAGGACAGCACTCCACAGCACTGCCAGAGACAGCGACGCCGATCTCCTCATCCCTCTCCTCCCTACGCCGCGAGGCGCTCGCGCGTCTTCTGCCTCGAACCACCGTGGCGCGCAAGCGCGCGGCGGCGCGGCCGGCGCGACACCACGGTTGCCGCGACGACAGCGCTCATCGCCGGCCGAGGTAGTCGTCGAGCGCCTTCGGGTCGCCGGCGACGTCGCGCGCGGCTTCGAGCGACACGGTGCCGGCGCGGACGAGGTCGGCGAGGCTGCGCTCGAAGGGCACCATGCCTTCCTCGCGGCCTGCTTGCAGGGCGCTCAGAATCTGCGGCGTGCGACCGTCGCGAATGAGATTGGCGACGCCGTGATTGACGCGCAGGAACTCGACCGCGGGGACGCGGCCGCGGCCGTCGGCCCGCGGCAGCAGCGTCTGCGACACCACCGCGCGCAGCGCGTCAGCGAGCTGCACGCGGATCTGGCGCTGTCGCTCCGGGGGATAGGTGTCGACGATGCGCTCGACTGCCGAGGTACTGGTGCGGCTGTGCAAACTGGCGAGGACGAGATGGCCGGTCTCGGCGGCGGTGAGCGCCAAGCCGATGGTCTCGGCATCGCGCATCTCGCCGATCAGCAGGATGTCGGGGTCCTCGCGCAGCGCGTCGCGCAGTCCGCTGGCGAAGTCGCTCACGTGCCGCCCGATCTCGCGCTGGCGCACGAGCCCGCCCTCGCGTCCGGGGAGCAGGCGGTACTCGAGCGGATCCTCGAGTGTGATCAGCACCTGCGGCCGCGCCCGCAGCGCCTCCTGTGCCAGCGCCGCTAGGGTTGTGCTCTTGCCCGAGCCGGTCGGGCCGGTGACGAGCACCAGGCCGTGCGGCAGTTGCACCAGCGCCTGCACTGCCGGCGGCAGATTCAATTGCCCCAGGCGCGGCGCCTCGCGGCTGAGGAGACGAATCGCGGCGCAGAGTCCGTCGGTGCTGGCGTAGATGTTGATCCGCAGCCGGCCGATGCCGCCGGCCTCCAGGCCGAGGTCGAGGGCGCGGCCGGCTTCGACGCGTTCGCGCTGCGCCGCATCGAGCAGTGCCGACACGACGAAGGGCTCGGCGTCGTGCAGCGGGCGCAGCTCGCCATCGATACGCAGAATCGGCTCGCGTCCTTGCGTGAGATGAATGTCGCTGGCGCGCGCCGAGACGGCACGCTCGAGCAATGACGCGAGCGCCGGCGGCAACGATTGCGGCTCACTCGCCACCCGCGGCGGCGGCGCCGGCGCGGGCGGACGCGGCGGTTCAGGAGCGGGCGCGGGCTTCGCCGCGGCAGCGGGCGCCGGCGCAGCCGGCGGAGGCGCCGATCCCGGCGCACGGCGGACGAAGCGCACGCCGAGGTCGCCGCCCGTCGCGCGCGTGACTTTGACGTCGAAGTCGCCGGCCTCGGCGCTGCGGTAGATGAAGACCGCGCTGCCGCGCTCGTTCAGCGCCGCCTCGTGCTCGGACAGATCGAGCAGCGTCTTCATCGCCTCAGGTGAAGTCGCCGGCATCGTCAGCGCCAGCTCTTCGGCATCGCGAAACAGACGCGGCGGCCGGTTCGAAGCCAAGCGCAGCTCGGTCGCACCCTGCCGCGCCACGATGTTCAACAGTCCGTCGATCGCTTTCACCGGCGCAATCCTGGCGGAAGCCGGAGGAGAGAGCAAAACGGCACGAGGTTGGGGGGCTCGAGACTGCGGCCTGCCGACCTTCGGTGACCATTTTCACAGGCCGACCGCGACTGACGAGCGGGCGACCTTGGCACTCGCCGCCCCGGCCCCTATAGTCCCGCGCCGAGAGGTGCCCATGGCACGTGAGACAGTGATCGAAGACCTGAGCGGTGGAGTCCTGCTCATTACGCTCAACCGGCCCGAGCGAAAGAACGCGTTCAACAACCAGATGTGGCGCGACTTCCGCGATGCACTGACGGAGGCACAGAAGAACGACGCGGTGCGCGTCGCCGTCGTCACCGGCGCCGGCAGCGCCTTCTCGGCTGGGCAGGATCTGAGCGAGATGATGGACGGCGGCGGGGTCGAGTCGGCCGAGGAGCACGGCTTCGGCTCGTGCATGGATCGCATCTGCGCCTTCGACAAGCCGCTGATCGCGGCGGTGAATGGCGTCGGTGTCGGCATCGGCCTCACCCTGCTGCTGCACTGCGAATACGTCTACATCGCGCGCGGGGCGCGCCTGCGCGCGCCGTTCGTCACTCTGGGCGTCGTCCCCGAAGCCGCCAGCAGCTATCTGCTGCCGGCGCTCATCGGCTATCGCAACGCCATCCATCTGCTCTTCGAGTCGGACTTCATTCCGGCCGAGCGCGCTTTCGAGCTCGGCATCGCGACGCATCTGTGCGAGCCCGAGCAGCTCCTTCCGGCGGCCCTCGAGCGCGCGCGGCACCTGGCAGCGAAGCCGCTCGGATCGCTCCGCTGGACCAAGCGCCTCGTGCTGGCGACGCGACAGGAGCAAGTCGCCGCGGCGCGCAAGCGCGAGGACGACGCCTTCACCCATCGCGTCGGCTCGCCCGAGAACATGGAAGCCATCTCCGCCTTCTTCGCCAAGCGGCCACCCGACTTCTCCAACGTGTCGCCGCGCGACGTGGATTCGTGAAGCAGGAGACAGGAGACAGGAGACTCGCCGTTACCACGGTGTCAAGCTTCCAGATCCGCGCCCTAGGCTCTTTCTTCCTGACGATGCGCGCTGACTTCTTCCTCCTGCCTCCTGTCTCCAGTCTCCTGTCTCCTGTCTCTTTCTTCGCCCATGCAACGCCCGAATACCGTCCTCATTCTCACCGATGTCCTCACCGACGAGGCGACGCAGTTCATCCGCCGGCATCGAGGCGAACCCTTCTTCCTCTACCTCGCCCACAACGCGCCGCACTACCCGTTTCAATCGCTCGACGACGACCTCGCTCCGTTTCGCTCGAGCGGGAAATTCACCGAAGCGGTCAGCCACATCTACGGCATGATCCGCTGCATGGATCGCGGCGTCGCCCGGGTCATCGACACGCTGGAGCGCGAAGGCCTCGCCGAGAACACGCTGCTCCTCTTCTCCAGTGATAACGGCCCGCAGTTCGGCGGCAAGGGCGAGATGTGCAGCGATCGCTTCAACTGTGGCTTCGCCGGCGCCAAGACCCTCGTCTACGAAGGCGGCATTCGCCTGCCGATGGTGCTGCGCTGGCCAGCCGGGTTCGCCGGCCAGCGGCGGCTCGACGAGATGATCCACTTCACGGACTGGCTGCCGACCTTCCTCGCCGCCGCAGGCGCCGAGCCGCCGCCCGCGCTGCACCTCGACGGCGTCGATGTGCTCCCGCTGCTGCGCGGCGAGAATGACCGCGTCCCGGAACAGCGCTTCTGGCAGTGGAACCGCTACGCGCCCGTCGGCGAGTGCAACGCCGCCATGCGCGACGGCCGCTGGAAGCTCGTCCGCCCCGCCGTCGGAGCACTGATGGCCGTATCAACAGAGGACTTCGCCATAGACGTCGCCGCCAAGTACGAGCCGGAGACATACACCGAAATCATTCGCACGCCGGTGGCGGCACCGGTCGAGGTGACGATTCCACCGGCGCAGCTCTTCGACATCGAGGTCGACCCCGGCGAGACACGAGACCTCGCCGCCGCCGAACCCGCGCGCGTCGCCCGCATGGAGCTCGATCTCGCGCGCTGGTTCGAGCAGGTAATCGGGAATGAGGACTGAGGACTGGGTCGCCGCCCCCTTCGGGCTGCAAGTCATGACTCATGACTCAGCCGATTGCGCGCAAATGGCCGCGCTCGGGGCCAGCGAAAGCTGCGATCTGCGCCGCGAGCTTCTGCGGCTGATCCTCAGGTGAGAAGGTGTAGCAATCGTCGATCGGCTCGACCTTGGCGCGGGGGAAGCGGCGCGCCAGCTCGTGCGCGTGCGCGAGCGGGAAGAAGCGATCCTCGCGCGACCAGGCGAGCAGCACGGGCCGGTCGAAGCGATGCAGCTTCTCCGCCGCAGCGAGGGTGTAGCGCGGCGAGACACCGCGCAGCACCTTGGTCACGTCGCGGCGCACGCCGGCGTCGCGGATGGCAGCGTCGAGATAGGAGCCGAGGACGTCGTCGCCGAACGGCCGCTTCGTAAGCCAACCATAGGCGAGAGGCATGCGCGAGAGCGCCGGCCGGCGCACCGCGCGCGCGATCACCGCCACGGCACCGGGAACGCGCGTGATCCACTGGAGCGGACGGAACGCGATCGGGAAGAAGTTGTTGAACGCGTCGCAGCTCGTCAGCACGAGGCGGCCGATGCGATCGGGGCGTTCGGTCACCAAGATCTGCGACAGGGCGCCGCCGGTGTCGTTGGCGATCAGGGTCACGCCGTTCAGGTCGAGGGCGGCGAGGAAGTCGGCGATGATGTCGGCCAGGCCGGGAGGCGTGAGGTCGGCGTCCGCCGACATCGCCACGTCGTGCGAGCCGAGCGGCCAATCGGGCGTGATGCAGCGGAAGTCGGCGGCGAGATGCGGCACCACCTTGCGCCACAGGTCGCCGTTGACCAGCAAGCCGTGCACGAAGACGATGGGCGCCCCCTGACCACGCTCGCGGTAGCGGATCGTCCCCGGCGGCAGCTTCACCTCAAGCTGCGTTCCAAGCTCTTCCGATCGGGCCATACGTCACCTCCTGCCAGCAACGGGTACAAGGAATGTGCCGCGTTCCTTCCAAATGACTCGCGGTCGCCCACTTCGGACCCATGTAGCCGCGGCGCAACGACCGTTGCAGCGCAGCAACACAGGGTCTCGCCGTGAGCTTCACCCGCCCGGTGCGGTGGGAGCGCCGCGAATGATCTCCACCTTCGAGGCACAACTCTGCGCCTCCGCGGCTTGGCCGCCGATCTCGTTTCTCCCGAAACGAATCTGCTCAGTGGTGGTCGCAAACAGAGGTGAAAAGGTTTCGAGGCAGGGGATGTCGTTCACCAGGACGAGCGCGAGATTGCGAAGCGTCGGATCGCCACGAAATTGTATGTTGCCGAGCCAGATCTTGAAGTCGTACGACTGCTTGCTCTCGATGTGGAACTCACAACCGGTCACCTTCGCCCCACCCCAGTGATTCATGCTCACGCGGACCATCCCGTCTTTGTGGTCGAGAAAGATGAAGTCGCCGGCTTGCGGGCCGCCGGTGGTCAGGATCGGCTCGGCCAGGCACGCGGAGTCATCGTCCCAGGCAAGGCGCACCTCGATCGGTTCTCCCAGGCGATCCTTGTAGCGAGCATAGACACTGCCCGAAGTGATCTGAAAGGCGAGTTGACCGACGATGGCCGACGGGAGGAACTCGAGCGTGGTCTCGCGCCTGCCGCTGCCGAGGAGGGAGTCAAAGGGGATCTTCGCGTTGTGCTGCGGATGAAAATGCCACTCGGTCGCGACGAGAGTGCCTTGCGCCACGACGTCCGGATCGTCGAAGAGCATGAAAGGCACTGCACGCAGCCAAAGCGGCTTGAGGTAGTCGAGTCCGGTGAAACGCACGATGTCTCCGGCGTGGGCGGGGACGATCGCAGCCTTCAGCCTGTTCCTCTCTCGCAGCAGCACCTCGCCGTTGGCGAACACCTGCTCCTGCAGCGGCAAAAGGAATTGAAGAGCGCCGGCGAGATAGCCTGCGACCGCGAGCCATCCGAGCCACCGCCATCCCGACCAGCGCGCCAGCCGAACCCGCCGCCACTGTTCCGCACTCCATTCCACGACAGCGTGGCAGGCCAGAAGCCCACAGAGCACCGAGAAGGGCTTCCCAACCGACAGGATCCGCTGCGGCCATGTGGACACACCGTGCGGATCGGGCGCCACGAGATAGTACAGTAGGAAGACCAAATTGAGCGTGTGCAGGGGCACAGTCGCGGCTACGTGAGCCCTGGACTCTCGTCCGCTGACTCGAGCCACCAACGCGCGCAGCAACGCGAACGCGGAGTACACGAAGCCCACCATCTTGAGGCCCACGAGGAACTCGATGAGTCGGTCGAGCCCGCGACCACTCTCGTTCACGAACGTTGCCGCCAACTCCCTGTCGTGAGTGAAGAACTCCTCCGCGCGAGCAATGATCTGCGCGGCCGTGACCTGGATGCCGAGATATGCGCTGGCGGACACCGCCTGTCCAACCCCCGCCGAGTCCCTGGCAATCACAAGGCCGTAGCCGGCAACCGCGAGAGCTCCGATGATGCACCACGGTCGGTCTCTCGACGCGGCGGGTACCAGGAAGAAACTCGCGAGAAACAGAGCACAGAGCGGAATGCCGAACGGATGTGCCGCAACCGCTACCAAGGGAAGGAAGACGAATGAGAGCGGCCTTCGCGAGGAGAGTCGCTCGGGCAGAGCGAACACCGCAGCGCCGGCTAGGAAGATCGTGAGACCCATCAAACTGAAGGCCAGCGGACCTCCCCAGAGAAACAGACCATCGTATTCCGACAAGACGAGCACGGGCAGACAGAAGATCGCGAAGCGCCATCCGGCCCAGTGGCACAGTAGAATCGACAGTCCGGCGTACGTGAGCAGCACCTGCAGCAGGTAGAAGAACTTCGCCTGCGCAAACCCGTCGAGCCCGCTCGCCGAAAGGACACGCGCGGCCACGTGGTGGACCATATAGGTGAGCTGAAACGTGTAGTAGTGGTCGGGTCCCGCGCGACGCTCCGCAGGGGCGTCATTCAGGTGGGTGAAGGCAACGAGGTCGAGAAACGGAACCATCGGATGCCGCCACACGGGGACGACCGCCACGAGCGCGAACAGCGCCCAAGCCAGAGTCAAAGCGAGAACCGACTTCCAGCGGAGCTCACGGGTGGTCGTAGTGTACAGCTGCAAGACCTCGGTCGAGGCGCGCGATTGCGTAGTGCAGGATGTAGGTGAGCTCGAACGTGTAGAAATGATCCGGGCCCGCGTGCATCGCCGGCGGTGCCGCGTTCAGGTGCGAGTACGCGACGATGTCGACCAGCGGCACGAGCGAAAACGAGTACAGAGGGGCGATGATGACGACACAGAAGACGAGTGTCGTCGCGGCAACCACCATGGCCGCGGGTAGCAATCGTTGCATGGGCCCGATCTCCTCGATGCCTGAACCGGCCGTCGCGCGCAAACGAGCTTTGGAGTTCACGGGAAACTCGCCACGGAACCGCAGCGTTCACGCAGCTCCGCGGGCTCGGTAGCGAAGGCCTGGTTTCCTCGCCTCGTTGACGTTGCCCCGCCCGCGATGAATCCTCCGCTGCATGCGCGACGAGGGGCTGCCGCCCGGGCCGAGCCGCCTGCGGGTTCTCTCCTTCGCCACCTCGCCGTTCGCGTTCCTCGACGGCTGCGCGGCGCGCTACGGTGACTGGTTCACGGTGCGGCCGCCGGGGTTGACGCCGTTCGTCTTCACCAGCGAGCCCGACGCCATCCGCGAGGTCTTCGCCGGCGAGCCGGAGGAATTGCGAGCCGGCGAGGCGAATGCGTCGCTCGGCGCGTTGATGGGGGCGCAGTCACTGATCCTGCTCGACGGCGCCAAACATCTGCGCGAACGCCGCCTGATGCTGCCGCCCTTCCACGGCGAGCGCATGCACGCCTATGGCGCGCTCATGCTCGAGATCACCGATCGCATCGTCGACGCCTGGGATCCGCACCAGCCGATCCTGCTGCACAAAACCATGCAGGCGATCACCTTCGAGGTGATCCTCTCCGCCGTCTTCGGCTTCGAGGACAGCGGTCCCCGCGCCGCGCTGGGCTCCGCCTTCGAGCGCCTCTTCCGCTTGTTCGGCAGCCCGCTCGCCGCCCTGCTCGGCGTGCCGATGTTCCAGATCGAGGCCGGCGGTATGGCGCCGTGGGGAAAGGTCGTGCGCCTGAAGCGCGAGATCTCCGAGCTACTCTTCGGCGAGTTCCGCCGGCGCCGCGCTGCGGGCGCAAACGGCCGAAGCGACGTCCTCTCACTGCTGCTCGAGGCGCGCGACGAAAACGGCGCGCCGATGAGCGACGAGGCGCTGCGCGACGAGATGCTCACCTTGATGCTCGCCGGTCACGAGACTACAGCGGCCTCGCTGGCGTGGGCCTTCTACTGGCTGCTGTCGAACCCGGCCGTGCTCGCGCGCCTGCGCGCCGAAGTGGCGGAGCATCACGGCGATCCGCGTGCGCTCGGGCAGCTTCCCTATCTCGACGCGGTGGTGAAGGAGACCCATCGCCTGGCGCCGGTCGTGCCCAACGTCGGCCGCAAGCTGCGCTCGCCGATGCAGCTCGGCTCGCGCCGCCTGCCCGCCGACATTCTCGTCGCGCCTTGCATCTACCTGGCACACCGGCGCCCCGATCTCTGGGCCGAGCCGCAACGCTTCGATCCGGAGCGCTTTCTCGGCGCGCGCGTGAATCCGGTCGCATTCTTTCCCTTCGGCGGCGGCATGCGGCGCTGCATCGGCGCCGCCTTCGCCACCTACGAGACCAAGGTCGTGCTCACCCGCATCGCCGCGGGCGCCGATCTGAGGCTGCTGCCCGGCTATCAGGCGCGCGCCGTGCGCAGCAGTATCGCGCTGGCGCCGTCGGGCGGGCTGCCGGTTACCTTGGTCGCTGGTCGCTAGTCGCTGGTTGGCTCGCGCACGCCATGCTGCTCGACGCGCTCCGCGGCCGATGTGGACGGCCGGCGTCAGGGCCGCGATTGTCGACGCGCACCGACGCGTCGGCGCAAGCGAGCCCTACGCCCGCTTCTTCAGCTTGCAGGCTTGCGCCGCGGTCTGCGGCGGCTTCTCCTCTGGCGGGCGGCAGGGCCCCGCGACCCTGGGCACGCCGAAGCGAGGACTGTCCTGCATCGATTCGAGGCGAGTGCGCAGCTGCGCTTGGCGCGGATGTCCGCCGCCCAAAGCAAGCTCGTACTCCCGCGTCGCGGCGTCGGCATTGCCGCGCAGTTGCTGGACGCGGCCGAGCTCGGCGTGCGCGAAGCTGAAGTCGGGGTACTGAACCACGACTTCCTCGAGCAGTGCCTGCGCGTGCACCAGATCTCGATCGTCGAAGTTCGTCTCCCAGCGATCGATGAGCGTCGCCGCCAAATCGTTCTTGGCGTACGGCGAGCCGGGCGAGAGACGCAGCGCCGCGGCGAAGTCGTCGATCGCCCTGCCGAAGTCACAGCGCATCGCGCGGGCGCGGCCGCGGCCGATGTATGCGTCCGGTCGGTCAGGCTTCAGCTCGATGGCCGCCGAGTAGGCGGCGATCCCGTGGCGCACCTCTCCCAGATCCACCAGCGCCTGGGCACAATCGGTGTAGGCGGGCGCGAAGTGCTCGTCCGTCGTCGTCGCTGTGGCGAATCGATCGACGGACTCCTTGAGCTTGCGCTCCGCGAAGTACGCACGTCCGGCATTGTGGTAGCCTTCGGCAAAGTTCGGATCGAAGGTGGTCGCCACCTCGAACTCGCGCCGCGCCTCCGCGGCGTTGCCTTCTTCGAGCAAGGCGCAGCCGACACCATTGTGCGCGTAGGCCCCGAGCGGATTTGCCGCGACGGCCTGCATGTGGCTCGCCAGCGCTTCGACGCGCAGGCTCTTCGCTTCGGCCGAGTCGGGTTTCTTGCCCAACGCGCGCGTGCGCAGAGCGTTGCCGAGATTGGTCTGGATCAGGCTGATCTCGGCACCCTCGCTCGCCAGCGCGAGGGCCTCGCGATAGGTCTTGATGGCACGCTCGTCGTCGCTTTCCTCGTGGTACGTCAGACCGCGGTTCATCGCGATCGTCGCCGCGTAGCGGCGGTGGCCCTCTGCAGAGGCAGCCCGTTCGAACTTCTCGCGCGCCGCAGCGAATTCCTTCTGCGAATAGAGAAGCGTACCCCAGTTCAAATAGAGGACGCTCGACGTCAGCCCCTGGCTTTCGGCAAATCGATACAGCTCCGCGGCTCCGAGCGGGTGCCCGTAGCGCTCGAGGGTCTTCGCCCACAGCAGATAAGCCGAAGTCTTCTCGTCGTCGTTCGATGCACGCGCGAGACAGCGGACGGCGCTCTCCTGCGCGCGGGCCTCGTCCCTGTCGTGCAGGTAGGAGGCGAGGAAACAAGGCGAGATCTGCCCGGCCAGCTCGAGCGCCGCCGCGCGAACCGTGGCCTGTGGATCACCGCCGCCGACGACGCGTGCCGAATCGCCGAGCCAGACGACCATGCGTCCGTCGTCCAGAAACCCTGCCCCCGCCTGCGGACCGTCCCAGCCAATGCTCGTCGACAGATACCGCACCGCGGAGCGCAACGAGAATTCCAACCCCGGCAGCTCGATGTCGGGCAGGCGGCCATCCTGCACGATCTCGCGCGCGATGTCCTTGATGTCGTCGTTGTTGCGCACGGCTCGCTGGATCTCCTGGAACTGCCCCGCGAAGAGCTGGGTCGCGGTCTCCGACGTGAGGCTCGCGGCCAGCTTCTCCGGCACCTGGATGGGAGTGAGCACGATCCGGTCGCGCCGGTGTTCCTGATAGAGCGCCATCGGGATCAAGACGAACAGCGCCAGGAAAACCGCCGCCGTCAGCGCGATCGAGCGCAGCTTTTCCAGGCGTTCGGCGGCGCGGGTCAGCATCTCGCTCCGAACTGCGGCGGCAGAGCCGACGGCGGCGACCACAGCGGCGCAGGCAAAGAACACGACCCACTTCAGCATGACGCCCCCACCACTCGAACGGCTACCGCGCGCTCCTCACGGCTTCGTACTCGTCTGCGGCGCGATGAAGTTGGACATCTGGGCGATCAGCGCCTCCTTGTCCATCGAACCGAAGTCCGGGCTCGCCGCCGCCGACTGATAAGCCGGAATCGCCTCGTAGTTCGAGACCAAGAAGGCGACGACCGCGGCCTTCGTCCGCTCGTCCCACATCCCCAGCGCCGAGCCGACGTCGTACTGCGGCCGCTCTGTCTCCAGGAGGAACTTCTGGATCTTCTGCACCCGTTCCTCGCACACTTCGCCCGCGGACGTGGTGGTGCTCGACGACGTGGAGGAGGATTGGGTCGCCGCGGCAGGTGCCGTCAGGTCGCTGCCGATCTTGGGGAAGATCGCATTGGCAATGCGCTCCAGGGTCGAGAACAGCAGGTCTGTGTTGTAGCCGACGAGGAATGCGATCGCGTTCGGAGTGACCTTGTCCTTGGGCAGGAGATTCTCGAAGAGAAGCATCGCGCCGCCGCCGACGAGGCCGAGAAGGAGCCGGTTGTAGTACTCGGGGACGCGTTTCGGGTCGAACTCGCGCTTGTGGATGTACTCGTGACAGGCTCGCAGTAAGTACGTCAGCGCGCCGAGTCCGCCGAAGAGGAATGGTTGGTAGCGCGCCGCTTGGTCCTTGTCGAGATCCTGCGTGAAAAGGATGACGAAGACGATGACCGCAGTCGCAAACCAGAGCTTGCGCGACCAGATCTTCGCCTCGCTGGTCGGCCAGCCGAAGGAGAAGATCGACCTGCAGGGGTAGTCGCTCGAAGTGGCGTGCAGCGTCTCGAGCGTCACCGGCGACAGCCCCGCCGCCAGATCTCGGTAGGCGACCTCGAACGACGTCCGCTCTTCCACCGACGGAAGGAGCAGCGACGTGCTGAGATCCTCCGCGCGCAGAATCGCGGCGGCGATGCGCTCGTCGACGGCTCGTCCCTGCGAAACGGCGAACTCGAGAAGCTCGCGCGCCTGATCGACCTCGCGCCGGTACCTCGTCAGCGCCTGCTCGACATGTCGGACCGTCATCTCTTCCACTCCTTCGGCGCAACCCGCGCGCCGGCTCACGCAGTGCGTTCGAGCTCGATGCCGCGGCGCACATCGGCGTCGGGGACCGTCTCGGCCGGCGCACCGTTCTCGGCGAACATGATCCCGCGGGCCACGCCGAACACGGTCTGGGCGTCCTCGAGATCGATCGTATCGTCGACGCCTGCGGCGACACCGCGGCAGTGCTGGACGACGATGCGGGCGTAGGCGCCGGGGTCGTTCTCGATGCTCGGTGCCCAGCGGCGGCTCATCGCGGCGATGCTGCGAATGCCCGAATTGCGCTTGTAGCTTCTCAGGCAGCGCGCCATGGCACGGATACCCCAGACCATCTCGCTGAACTGGAGAAAGATCGAGTCCGCTTGTTCGGCGTCGGCAAGCAGGCCCTTCCAGGCGATCCCCTTCTTCAGGTTGCCGGGATTGTTGTTGCGCAGGCCGCGCGGGCCGTTCGGCGGAAAGGAGTGATTCGGATAGGCGCCCCCCAGGCCGCGCGATGATGGCGGCAGCGGCGCCGTCACGCTCGCCGGCGGCGGAGCGCCGCCGTTCCCGGCAGCGCCGGCCGCGGCAGGGGCCGGCCACCAGCGGTTGAGCACCTTGTCATAGGCAGCGGACTCGAACGCCTTGCCTGCTTCCGCGATCTTGGGGATGTTCTTGTTGAAGTTGGCCCAGTGCACCATCTCGTGCAGGACCTTCGCCTCGAGGAACCGCTTCGCGTCGTCGCGGCCGCTGTCCTCCTCGAAATGCTGCGCCACGTCGCGCGAGAGGACGATTCGGTTCGGCATGGCCGACTGGAACTGGGCGTTGATCGGAGCCCCGTCCTCGAGCCCCAAACCGCCGCGGACGTGCAACCACGGATCAGTGTCGAAGCGCGCGACCGCCAGCTCTGCCTCGGCGGGCTCCAGCCCCGAGTGCTTCAGGAAAGCCACCCGCGTGCGCTCGATGCCGAGAGCGAGAGGAAGCTCGCTCTGCGCCCAGAGGGCGAGACGGCGATAGTCCTTGCGATCGTCCGGAAGCATGCGTGCCATAGGCCAACCTCACTCAGAGCCCCATCTTGCTGTCGGTTGCCGCCGCCAGCAGAGCCTTCTTGTCCATGTGCTCGAAGTCCGGCTTCGGATCCTCTTCGCTGTTGGCGTTCAGGAAGGCGACGACCGCCTTCCTCGTGTCCTCGCCCCACTTTCCGTCGACCTTTCCCGGATCGTACTCGGGGTGAGTCGTGGCGAGGTCCTTCAGGCTCTTCTGAACTCTCTCCACCGCGGGATCGAAGACCTCGCCGGTCGTCGCCGCCGGAGCCGCCGCCGGAGCCGCCGGTCCGGGCCTTCCGCCGTCGCCGCTGCTGCCGGCGGCCGGCACGCGGACGACATAGGTGGCGCTCGTGTCGGCGGCGTCCTTGACGATCACGACCAGGGGCGGTGTACCCGCCTTGGCCGCCGCCGCCGTGACATCGACTTGCATCATCTGGCCGTCTTCGGTCGCGGACGCGAGCTTGGGTGTGACACCCGCCGGCAGAGCGTCGGTCTGAATGCGGTAGGGACGACGGCCGCCCGTGATGACCGTTTGCAGCACTGCCGCCGCACCCGGCGCCACCGGCTGCTCGGCAGGATTGGTGCGCAGCGGTCCCTTGCCGATCGGGTTGTTCAAGCTGCAGTTGGTGAATAGGTCGGCGGGGTAGATCGGGACGGAGGTGGTCTTCGTCAACGCCTTCGCGACAGCGTTGTTCGCCAGATCGATCTCGGCGACCGCGCTATTCAGGGCATCGATCCGATTTTGCAACGGCGGGCATTCGCTGAGCGCGATATTCTCAACCGAATTGAGCTCCGGCGCGGGCGCCGCCGGCGGCGGCGCCGCCGGCGTCTGCGGCTGCGCACTGGTGTACGCGCTGGCGGCCGTCTGCAGTTGATTCTTGAGCGCCTGATCGAAGGCCACGAGATCCGGCTCGGCCCGATCGAGCTCCTCGTCGACGCGAAGACGAATGCTCTCCACGGCGGAGAGGAGGATCTGCCCGCGCGGATCGGCCGCGTCGAGGTAGCCGGTGAGACTGTTCGCGGTGTTGCGCCGGAGGTCGATCGCGTTTCTCGCACCGCTGAGCTGTGCTGCGGCGACCTGACGCGCCCGCGGGTCGCTGCAACTCGCCAGGGCGTCCTCGCCCGCGCGCAGAGCGGCATCCGCATTCGACAGAGCCGCGACCAGGCTGTCGCGCGCGACGGCGAGCTCGGGGGGAGGAGCCGAGGATATCGGCGACGACGCGGCCGCTCCTATGACGCACTCCAACGCCAGCGCCACTCACGCCGAGCGCGGCGATCGCCGCCGTGGCGCCGCCGGTCGCGGCGACGCCGATCGCGCTCGCCGCGGTGCCGATCAAGCCGATGCTCGTCAGCGTCCGTGTCGTGCTCATCTCCGCCACCTTCTTGCGATACGCGTCCTGCAACAGCCGCGCGTACTCGCGCGCTTCGCCGACCGTCACATGCATCGGTTGAAGCGTGTGGCCGAGCCCCGGGGTGATCTTGCCCTTGGCGTCGCGAACGAGGCCGGGCCTCGGAAAGGCGGGCTCGGTGTAGGGTGAGAACGGTCCGCAGCCGCAGGTCACCATCACCAGGGCGAGCCCGGCAGCGAGCGGTTTCGGAACACAGCGCATCATCATGACCATCCACTAGCCGGCTCCGGAAGACGGCCTCAATTGAGGAAAACCCTAAGTGGGCATCGGGATTTTCCCGCTGCCTCGGGAAAACGAGTGCGGTCGTTGCCTGGCGCGCTCGATTCGCCAACCCAAAGCAGCATGATATGAGGGCCCGCGCATGGCGGTGCTGAGGCGGTTGTCGCTGGCGATCGGACTGCTGCTGGCGGCTTCGGCGGTGCTGCTGTTCTCCGACGCCAGCCGACGGCGCGAACCGGAGCAGCGCCGCGCGTCCCGCGTCGCGCTGGTGCAACACGCCTCGCAGCCGATCATCGAGGACGGCATCCGCGGCATGCTCGAGGGGCTCGCCGCGGCGGGCTTCCGCGACGGCGAGTCGCTGATTGTGCGGCGTTACAACGCCGAGGGCGACATGCCGACGGCGAACACGATCGCGAAGGAAGTGGTCGACGGCGGCTACGATCTGCTGCTGACGGTGACCACGATGAGCTTGCAGACCGTCGCCAACGCCAATCGCGCCGGCAAGAACACACACGTCTTCGCCCTCGTTACTGATCCGACGGTGGTCGGCGTCGGCATCACCGGTCCGAAGCCCGACCAGCATCCGCCCTGGTTGGTCGGCTACGGCACGATGCAGCCGGTGCGGCAGGCGTTCGAGCTGGCGCGCCGGCTCTATCCGGCGCTCACGCGCGTCGGCGAAGTGTGGAATCCGGCCGAGTCGAACGCCGAGGCGCAGACGAAGGTCGCGCGCGAGGTCTGTCGCGAGCTCGGCATCGAGCTGATCGAAGCCAACGCGGAGAACTCTTCTGCCGTGCTCGAGGCCGCCAGCGCGCTGGTCGCGCGCGGGGTGCAGGCGATCTGGATTCCCGGCGACGTCACCGTGCTCACCTCGGTGGAGAGCGTGGTGTCGACGGCGAAGCGCGCCGGCATTCCGGTCTTCACGAGTATCCCGGGCAACACCGACAAGGGCGCGCTTTTCGACGTGGGCGCCAACTACCTCGAGGTTGGCCACATCGCCGGCGCGCTCGCCGCGCA
>Ga0187894_10003027_pt1 | contig 19290 bp, 16 predicted proteins | sample GBC1701081metaG_FD_136650 | JGI IMG/M metagenome (GOLD analysis project Ga0187894, IMG submission 136650) | White microbial mat communities from a lava cave in the Kipuka Kanohina Cave System on the Island of Hawaii, USA - GBC170108-1 metaG ...
AGCACGAGGTACGCGCGGCTCACGCTCGTGTCGGCCTCCGTCGCCTCCATGGCGACTCCGCACGTGAAGTCGCCGGCCGGGTCCCCGTCATCGGTGAACTGCAGGAGCACGTACGACGTGCACGTTCCGCGCCCGAAGCGCACGTGCCCGGGCCGGCTCTCGTCTTCCGAGCCCAGTCGCCAGCGAACGTACCCGTAGAGGTTGCGCCGGCTGTTCTCGTTGGCGGCCTTGTTGAAGCGCGCCTGCTGCTGGTCGGCCACGAGCGCCCACTGAATGGCATCGAGCACGGTGGACTTCCCGCTCCCGTTGTCGCCGAGGAACAGGCAGCTCCCAGACAGACGCAGGGTCTCGTCGACGAAGTGATACCAGTTGACCAGCCGAACCGCCTCCAGCCGGATCACGCCGTCTCCTCCGCCGCGTCGGGCTCGCTGTCGGGGTCCTCGCGGTCGGTCGCGGCCGGCGGCTCGCCACGGACGTACGCGCGCACGCGCTCGGCCAGCTCCGCGATGCGGTCGGCCGGCAAGACGCGCTCGATCAACGGCGTGACCACGAACCGCTCGGTGTCCTCGCCGGCGAACCCGCGTTCGACCTGCACCAGCGAGTGGCGGGCCAGTCGTCGCAGCGCGTGCTCGAGGGCTCGGCGCGTGAGGGAGGACGCCGGCTTGCCGGCGTGAATCAGGCGTTCGCGGAGCGAGCCCACCGTCAGCTCGCAGCGCGAGTCGTCCGACATCGCGCGCATCTCCTCGTGGTAGGTGAGGCGGAGGGCGCACAGCACCAGGCTCTCGAGCTTCGTGAAGCGCACACGCTGCTCGCCCGACTCGTGAACGGCTCGGCACAGGCGAAGGCTCAGATCGATGTCGAGGCGCCACCCGCCGATGCGCAGGTACGCGTCGATCAGCTCGCGGTGGCGCTCGGCATATCGCCAGTCCGCGTCGGGGCGCAGCGCCGGCCCCGGGGTCAGCACGTGGCCCGAGAGCAGGCGCGTGACGATCTCTCGAAATCGCTCCTGCTGAGCGGGCTCGAGCCTGGGGTACTCGTTGGGGAAATCCATGCCGCTATCCGCGTCCGCGCCGTCGCCGGACGACGGCCCCGCGCGGGAATCCGTAGACGCCGTGGCGCTCGATCCGATCCTCGCCGGTCGCCGCATCCCGCTCGAAGCGGAACCCCGAGGCTCCGTCGAGCCCGTACGCGACCGTGTAGATCAACCGGACGTAGTCGTCGTCGGCCTCGGGAGCGGCCTCCGACAGCGTCGCGCTGACCCGTCCCGCCAGCAGGGCGTCCACGAACGCCTCGATGCGGGACCGCGCAAACGGCCGCCGGAGACGCGGCGCGACCTGCCGGCGGAGGGCGGCGTCGTCCGCCTGCGCGCGTGGCGCGAGCGGCTGGGCGGCCGCGCGGGCGCGGCGGCGTGGCGGCGTGTAGAGGAATTGGTCGGTCAGCAATTCGCAGCGATACACGTCGAAGACGAGGTCTGGCGCAGCGTCACGGGCGAGCGCGTCGACCAGCAGTTGGAGCTGCCCTTCCGTCCGCGTGTCCTGCCGCAGCAGGTACATGAGCTTGCGGAGCGCCACGCCGCTGAAGCGGGCGTTGCGAGCATCGATGTCGTCCGTGACCTGCGGCAGCGTGTCGAACTGCATCCGGAGCAGCGCCAGGTCGTGCCTGACGAGGGCCGTCGCGGTCTCGGCGTCGAGGCCGCCCTGCTCGGCGTACCAGCGCCCCGCGGCGTCGAGCGCCCGCGCGTCGCGCTCGATCGCGTCGAGCCGATGGAGGATCTCGCCGCGCCACTTGTAGAGGTTGTCGACGGTCTTGAGCCGATGGTAGTTGGCCATGACCGCGCGACGGTAGCGCTCGAGGCTCTCCTCGAGCACGCCGGCGGCGGTGGCCGCCTCGTCGAGCAGCCGCTGTGTCGACGCGTAGATGTTGCGGTTCAGGATCTTCAGCTCGCGGACGAGATCGAGCGTGTGCCGCTTGGCCTCACTGAGCGACACCCCCGGCCGCGCCGCGAACACGTCGGGCCGGAGCAGTGACGCGATGGAATGCGCATAGCCCTGGAAGAGCGGCTGCTCGTCGCGGGCCACGCGGACGAGTGTGTCGAGGATGCGCGCGGCGTACGGATAGAAGTTCAGCACCTCGCCGACGCCGCTCCGGTACTCGAAGTGAAACCAACCGGCGTTCTCGAGGCGAGCAACGACCCGGCGGGCGGCGTCTCGCAGCAGGGTGGGCTCGTCCGCGACGTCCGGGGCGCCAGCGGTCGTCTGAGTCGGCTCCAACAGTTCCTGCCGGCGCTCCCGCCAGAGCGGCGATTCGCGAATCAGCTCCTCGGCCGTGTCGACGGCGATCGCGCGCAGGAGAAAGAACGGCTCCCGCTCGAATTCGTGATGGTAGTACGTCGCCAGGATCGTCCAGTAGAGCGTGGCGTGGCTGCCGGCGAGGGCACCGAACAGCCCGGCGGGAACGCGGCTGAAGAGCGCGGGTGTCTCCATCACCCCCGCAGACTAGCCCCGCGCGACCGGCTTGACCAGATGCCAGGTCCAAACGCAGGGAGATCAGCCGGGCGCGGATCAAGGCGTGGCGCCGGGAAGGACGCCGGGGCGGTGGAAGACTCCTCATCCGACCGTTGGTAGGATCGATGTCATGACGACGACCCGAAAGGCCAAGGTCAGCAGGACGCTCGATCGGAACCTGCTCGCGGCGATCGACCGTGAGGTCGGCGCGGGAACGACGCGAAGTGAGAACATCGAAGTGTGGAGCCGACGGCGAGGTCGCGTTGCTCGGTGGCGGCGACGAAGCCGAAGGCTTCCCCCGCGCCGAGTGATTCACGACGACCTTGTTACTCCCCCGTCTCTGCCGAGCGACTATGATGGACGCATGAAGGAGGGATCACGTGGCAACCCACAGGGTGGTGAAACACGACGAGTGGCTCAAGGCGCGGAAGAGGCACCTGGCGAAGGAGAAGGAGTTCACCCGGATGCGCGACCAGCTGAGCCGGGAGCGACGCGATCTGCCGTGGGAGCTCGTCGAAAAGCAATACTCCTTCCAGGGCGAGCACGGGACGCGAACACTCGGCGACCTCTTCGAGGGACGCGGCCAGCTCGTCATCTATCACGCGATGTTCAACCCCGACACCGCGGGGTCCCATACGCCCTGGACGACGGACGCGCCCTGCTTCGTCTGCTCGTTCTGGATGGACAACTTCAACGGCATCACCACCCACCTGAACCACCGCGACATCACGATGGCCGCGGTCTCTCTGGCTCCCTACCCGAAGCTTGCCGCCTACAAGACGCGGATGGGCTGGGGCTTCCCGTGGTGGTCATCGCTCGGAAGCGACTTCAACTTCGACTATGGCGTCTCCTTCAAGGAATCGGACAAGGCCGAGAAGGTCGACTACAACTACCGGCTCCGCCCGTGGGGCCTGAGTGAGGCGCCCGGCATCAGCGTGTTCATGAGAGACGGCGGCCAGATCCTGGCCAGGCGACGCTGGTGCTATCGAACGACGGAACCCGGTAGGCGCTCGCGCTGGCCGTCGCCAGCGCACACGGAGGGCCTCATGCTCGAGGAGAGGCTTGCAGCGATCGGGGCGATGGCCAAGGCGCGCGTTCCCGAGGACGCGCAGACGCTGATGCAGCGCGACGTGGATGACCTGCGCGCCTCCGGGATTCTCGACCGCGTGGTGAAGGTCGGCACCCCAGCGCCAGACTTCACGCTCCCGAATACCGCGGGCCTTCCCGTGAGTCTCGACGCACTGCTCGCGCGGGGGCCGGTGGTCCTCAGTTTCTTCCGCGGACGGTGGTGACCGTACTGCAACGCAGAGCTGGTGGCTCTGCAGGACGTCCTCCCGGAGGTCGAGAAAGCGGGGGCGAGCCTGGTCGCGATCTCACCCCAGGTCCAGCGTGCCGGGCGGGAGACCGGTAATGAACCCGCGCTCGTGCTCCAGCTTCTGCGTGACCGCGGTAACGAGGTCGCTCGGCGCTACGGGATCGTCCACGAACTGCCGCCCGACCTCCAGCGCCTCTACGCGACCCGGCTCAACCTCGACCTGTCCACGGTCAACGGTGAATGGGCGCTGCCGATGCCGGCGCGCTTCGTGATCGACAGAACCGGGATCATCCGCTCCGTCGAGACCGATCCCGACTACAGGGGTCGTTCGGACCCGGCGACGACGCTGGCAGCGTTGCGAGGCCTCGACCGGAGCAGGTAGCTAAATGTAGGGTGTAACGACCTCGAGCCGGCAGAGGCTCCGCCCGGGATTATCTCTGGTGATGAACGCCCACGGCCCTGTGGTCAAACCCGACAGGGACCTCTCTCAGCGAAGCATCATCCGGATCTCTGATGTCGCACGACACCGATGTCGCCTCGCCGTCGGTCCAAGACGGAATGAACTCGTGAATCGCCTGAGCGATCTCCGCCCGTGAGAACTCGCTGCGGCCACCACCGTCATCGATCGGCCGCACGGCTTGCGCGGTGTCCCCGGCAATGAGGCAGCGCAAACGCTGACCGACTGGAGTGGTCAGTTCGGCAGCACTGCCCTGAATGATGGCCTCGCACTCCGACATGTGTCGCAGGCGTCCGAGGCGCTCCTCGTTCGGATGAGTACGCGCAGCGCAATATGGACATCCTGCGCGGGAAGTCCGCTCTTGTCGATGAGGCAGATGGCGCAGTGGGGCCCCGAGACGATCAGAGCTTCGACCGCGTCGATGCCGTCGCCGTGACTCATGGCGGAGCCACGATCGAAGGAGCCGGTCGACAGCCGTCGTGCGTCCGCCCCGAGTCCGTCATGGTCGAGACGCTGCCGATATCCGACAGGCCGATCTCGCGGGGTGTCTGCGGGCGCCACCAATCGTGCCGAGCATTTAGGCTCGTCATGAGACTTGACCCGGCGGCCATGGACCGCTCGGCCCCCCCGTTCAATAGAACGTCAGATGGGCCCAACCGGATTTCTGACCGGGAGGTACGGCGAAGCCGCGCCTGCCCTGCGCACCCGCCAGGAGGCGGACGGCCTTGCGCCGCCTGACGGGCGCGCCGATCCCGCCGCTGGTCACGGCCGAGCGCATGGCTGGCGCTGTGGTCGCGGCGCGGACGGGATGCTAGGATCGGCCGCACATCCGAGCACCAACGCGAGGAGACGAACCATGCGCGCGATGCAGATCATCGAGTGGGGCAAGCCGCTGGAGCCGCGGGAGTATCCGACGCCGACGCCGACCGGCGAGCAGGTCCTGGTCCGCGTGGAATCGGCCGGGGTCTGCCACAGCGACGTCCACATCTGGGACGGCTACTTCGATCTGGGCGGCGGCAACAAGGTCACGCTCGAGCAGCGCGGCGTGAAGCTGCCATTCACGATGGGCCACGAGATCGCCGGCGAGGTGGTCGCGCTGGGGCCCGAGGCCAGGGGCGTCGAGGTCGGCAAGCGCTACGCCGTCTACCCGTGGATCGGCTGCGGGGCCTGCGGCGTCTGCAAGCGAGGCGAGGAGCTGCTCTGCCTCACCCCGCGGACCCTCGGCACGCGGACCTCGGGCGGCTACGGCAGCCACGTGCTGGTCCCGAAGGCCGGCTACCTGGTCGACTACGGCGCCCTGCCGCAGCCGCTTGCCGCGACCTACACGTGCTCCGGCATCACCGCCTTCAGCGCGCTCAAGAAGCTCCGCGGCCATGTCGACGCGGGCGATCCGTTCCTGATCATCGGCGCCGGCGGCGTCGGCGGCCAGGCCGTGCACATCGCCCCCTCGTACATCGGCAACCGCATGATGGTTGCCGACGTCGATCGCGACAAGCGAGCCCGCGCGACCGAGATGGGCGCGGCGGCGACGATCGACAACGGCGCCGCGGACGCGCTCCAGCAGGTGCTGGATCAGTCGGGCGGCGGCGTGGCCGGCGCCGTCGACTTCGTCGGCTCGCCGAAAACGATGGAGTTCGGGATCAACGCGCTCCGCAAGGGCGGCAAGCTGGTGATGGTGGGGCTCTACGGCGGCTCCGCCTCGGTCTCCACCGTCCTGTTCCCGTTCAAGATGATGACGATCGAGGGCTCGTACGTCGGCACCCTCCAGGACCTCCGGGAGCTGTTCGATCTCGCGCAGGGCGGCAAGGTCGAGCCGATCCCGATCGAGCGACGCGCCGTCGACCGCGCCACCGAATCGCTCGCCGACCTCAAGGCGGGCGGCAAGGTCCGCGGCCGCGTCGTGATGACGCACTAGCCGGGACTATGCATGAGCGCGCACACGGAAGACGGGCGGGTGGCATCGGGGCAGCCCCGGGCGGCCGGGCGGAGTGGGCCCCCCGCGTCCGGTGCGCAGCCCGCCGGGCTGCGAATCCGGCAAGTGGGTGTCGGAGCCCGGTCGCGCGGGGGTGCCCCGATGACAGGACCCGCCCGCCTCGCGTATGGTCCGCTCATGCATAGTCCCGGCTAGCGCCGTTCATGGAACATCCGAGGACGATCGAGGACATCACGGCGCCGTGGGTGACCGCGGTCCTGCGCGGCACTGGCGTCCTACGGCAGTCGGCGGTGCGCGCGGTCGATGTTCGCGCCGTCGGCCAGGGCGTCGGCTTACTGAGCAATCGCGCCCGCGTGACGCTGACCTACGACGTGGCGGAGGCGGGCGCACCGGCCACCGTGGTCATCAAGATGCCGGCCACCGTCAAGGAGGGCGCCGAGTTCGCGGAATCGACGCACGTGTACGAGCGCGAGATCCGCTTCTACCGCGAGGTGGCGCCGCGCACGTCGATCCGCGTGCCGCGCCTCTACGCCGCGATCATGGAGCCGACCGAGGGCGTCTTCATCCTGATCCCGGAAGACCCGGGAAGCGCACGCGCTCCGCGCAGAGATCTGGCGCGCTGCCGACACGCTCTCCCGCGGCGATCGCGTCGACCTGCGGCCGTTCAACCGCAGGTTGGCATGGTTGCCGGCTCAGCCACGACTGGTGCGGGGCGGCACGGGCTACGTTCACGACTTGCCGGGCCGGATTTTGCAGGAGCCCTTGTGGCCGGTGCTCTGGTCTCTCGCGGGGCTGCTCTCGTCCGACGATGCCGCCCGCGTGCGGTGCTGCCAAGCCGAGGGTTGTGGCTGGTTCTTCGTCGATGCAAGCCCGAATCGCTCCCGCACGTGGTGTTCCAACGAGGGCTGCGGCAACCGGGAGCGCGCCCGGCGGGCCTATGCCAGGAGTCGATCAAGGCGCGCGGCTGCCGAACCGAGGTGACCCGCGGACCGCGATGACGTCGATCAGTGACAGCGTCCGATGCCGGAATCCGTGAACGCCTTTCCAGCCACCGGGATGAATTGCCACTCGTAGTTCCCCGGCCGCAGGGTCAGCTTCAACACACCGAAGGTGTCGTCGTTCCGCACCTCGCTGTTCGCGGCAGGTCGCCCGGCGAACTTGTGATGGCTCACGCCGCCGGTGCCCACCACGAACTGCCGGAGGCCGCGCACGGGATCCGGCTCGCCGTTCGGCTTCTGAGGCGCGAACCGCTCGTACACGTGGTTGTGGCCGGCCAGCACCACGTCCGCGCCGTTCTCGTAGAGTGCTTGCCAGAACGCCTCCACGGCCGCCTCATCGCCGTGAGGTCCGGAGCTGAATCGTGCATGGTGCCAGTAGGCGAGGGTGCAGATCACTGGGTGTGCCGCGAGATTCGCCCGGAGCCATCGCTCCTGGGGCGAGCCGGGACCGCAACCGCCGATCGCCTCGCAGTTGGAGTTCAGCACGATGATGTGCCAGGAGCCGAGGGTGTAGCTGTAGTAGCCCTTGCCCGGATCGCCGGCCGCGCCCCCGAAATATTCGAAGTAACCTGACGCTCCGTCCGTCAAGTAGTCGTGGTTGCCCGGGCTGGGACGGGTCCGCGATCGGTGCCGCCCCCAGCTCGGGTCGTAGCAGGCGGCGAACTCGATGGGCGTCCCGGCCTCGTACGCGTGGTCGCCGAGCGTGAAGACCACTCCGCCGATCGAGTCCAGCAAGCGGGCGGTGGCTTCGTCGCCATCGCTGATACACGATGCGATGTCGCCCGCGCCGACCAGGACGACGCCGTCACCACGCGACGTCCCGGGGCGCTCCTCGACGAGCGCGCGCGCGGTGGCGCTCTCGGCCAGGGCTTCGGATGGAGCGCCGAGCGCCCGCAAGAGAACCACGGCGAGGGAGAGCGCGGCCGCGCAGCGCAAGGACGTCCCGGGCAACGTGAGTCTCATGATGATCTCCGGCGGACATGATGCGGACGAGGAGGATCATACCGGTCCCACGACACTTCGGTGAGCGCCCACGACGGCCCGCGTCACGCCGAAGCGAGGCCCCGACGGCGACACGCCGAGGCCCCGAGCCCGGCCCCGAACTGCTAGAATCCGGCACGACCCAGCCGCCGGTGAAGAGGAGCGCCCCATGACACCTGGACGTGTGCTGCTGTCACTCGCCATGATGCTCGGCCCGTTCGTCACGCCCCCCGTCGACGCCCAGCCGAAGGAGGTGGTGATCGGAGTCATCTACCCCTTGTCGGGGCCAGCGGCCCTCACGGGGCTCGAGAACAAGGTGGTGAACGAGATCGCGCGCGACGTCGCCAACGGCGACGTCGACATCCCGCTGCCGTTCTACCAGCGGCTCAAGGGTATGCCTGGGCTCAAGGGCGCGAAGGTCCGCTTGATCTTCTCCGATCACCAGGGCAAGCCCGAGGTGGGCCAGGCCGAGGCCGAGCGGCTCATCACCCAGGAAAAGGTCCATGCCCTCTACGGATCGTGGCACTCCTCGGTGACGGCGACGGTGAGCCAGGTGGCCGAGCGCTACGGCATTCCCCACGTCAACGGCCAGTCGTCCTCGCCGGGTCTGACCAAGCGGGGCTTCAAGTGGTTCTTCCGGACCTCGCCCCACGATGAGCACTTCACGCAGGCGATGTTCGATTTCTTCCGCGACTTCCAGAAGAAGCGCGGGGTGACGCTCAAGTCCGTGGGGATCACGAACGAGGACACGCTGTTCGGCTCCGACAGCGCCAAGGTCCAGCGCGAGCTGGCCAAGAAGTACGGCTACGAGGTCGTGCTCGATCTGCAGTATCGCGCGCGGGCGACGTCGCTCTCGGCCGAGGTCCAGCGGCTGAAGGCGGCCAACCCCGACATCTGGCTGCCGACGTCCTACCACACCGACGCCATTCTCTTCGTCCGCCACAGCAAGGAGCTCGACTACAACCCGAAGATGATCATGGCCCAGAACGCCGGACACATGGCGCCCGACTTCGTGAACGCGGTCGGCAAGGAGGCCGAGGGCACGATGTCGCGGGCGCCGTTCAACATCGACCTCGTCGACAAGCGCCCGGCGGCCCGCGCCCTCGCCGCGCTGTATCAGCAGCGCCACGGCAAGGAGTTCTACGACAACCCCGCCCGATCGGTGACGGGCATGTTCACGCTGCTCGACGCGATCAACCGCGCGGGCTCGACGGACCCCGAGGCGATCCGCAAGGCGCTCGTCGCCACCAACATCCCCGGCGATCAGCTCGTCATGACGTGGGACGGGATCAAGTTCGACGAGACCGGCCAGAACGTTCACGTCAAGGGCATCATCATCCAGCTCCAGGGGCTCAAGTGGCACACTGTCTATCCGTTCGAGCTCGCCACCAAGGACGTGCTCTACCCGATCCCCGCGTGGAAGGACCGCAAGTAGCCTGACCGCCGAGATCGTCCTGCAGGCGGCGATCGGGGGCGTCCTCATGGGACTCGTCTACGCCCTCGTCGCCGCCGGTCTCTCCCTGATCTTCGGGCTGATGGAGCTCGTCAACTTCGCCCACGGCGAGTTCTTGATGCTCGCCATGTACGTCGCCTTCTTCGCGTGGTCGCTGGCGCGACTCGATCCCGTCGTGAGCGCGCCGGTGGCGGCGGTCGCGCTCGGCGGCGTCGGATGGTTGACGTACCACGGGCTCATCCGCCGCGTGCTGGGCGCCCCGATGCTCGCGCAGATCTTCGCCACGTTCGGCCTGGCGGTCTTCCTGCGCAATGGCGCCCAGTTCGCGTTCGGCGTCGACTTTCTCACGGTCAAGGACCCGTGGCTCGCCGGACGGGTGTCGGTCGCCGGGCTCTTCATCGGGCTGCCGCAAGTCGGCGCCAGCGTCGCGGCGCTGGCGGCGTTCCTGGCGCTGTATCTCTTTCTCTCCCGCACCGAGACGGGGCTGGCGCTGACCGCGACCGCGCAGGATCGCCAGGCCGCGTCCCTCATGGGCATCGACACCGAGCGCATGTTCGCGCTGGGCTGGGTGATCGGTGGCGCCTGCGTCGGCGTGGCCGGCGCGCTGCTCGCGATGTTCTTCTACATCTACCCGGACGTCGGGGGACCGTTCGCGCTCCTGGCGTACGTCACCGTGGCCCTCGGCGGCTTCGGCAACGTGCCGGGGACGCTCGCCGCCGGCGTCATCGTGGGGCTCGTCGAGGCGCTGGCGGGCCTGCTCATCCCGCCCGCGTTCAAGTACTCGGTCGTGTTCGTCCTCTACCTGGTGGTCGTGCTCTGGCGGCCCCAGGGCCTCTTCGGGCGGTTTTGAGGCGCGTACTGGCGGCGCTGCTCCTGTCGGCCGTCGTCCTGTTTCCGCTCGTGTTCACCCGGCCCTTCCCGCGCCACGTCATGATCATGATCTTCCTGTACGGCGCCCTGGCCACCGCGTGGAACATCCTGGCCGGGTATTGCGGCCAGATCTCCCTCGGGCACGCCGTCTACTTCGGGGTCGGCGCCTACACCTCGACGCTGCTCGTGCGAGAGATCGCGCTCACCCCGTGGCTCGGCATGCTCGCCGGCGCCGTCCTCGCGGGGCTGGTCTCGCAGGTGGTCGGCTATCCCTGCTTCCGGCTGCGCGGCCACTACTTCGCGATCGCGACGATCGGCGTCGGCGAGATCGTGCAGACCAGCGTGCTCAACTGGGATCTCGTCGGCGCCGCGCGCGGGCTGTTCGTGCCCATCAAGCGGCCGGACAGCTTGCTCAACTTTCAATTTCACCAATCGAAGTTCGTCTACTACTACATCGCGCTGGCACTCCTGGGCCTGGCCCTGGGCGTGACCCGGTGGATCGAGCGGTCGCGGCGCGGCCATTACTTCCGCGCGATCAAGGAAGACCAGGACGCGGCGGCCAGCCTGGGGGTGCCGGTGGCGCGCGAGAAGCAGGCAGCGATGGCCGTGTCGGCGGCGCTGACCGCGCTCGGTGGCACCTTCTGGGCGCAATACGTGCTCTTCATCGATCCCGAATCGGTGTTCCCCTTGTCGCTGTCGATCCTGATCTGCCTGGTGGCCGTGCTGGGCGGCGTGGGAAGCCTGTGGGGCCCGCTGCTCGGCGCCGCGGTCCTCGTCCCGCTGTCGGAGGGCACGCGCGTGCTCCTCGGGGGCACCGGCAAGGCGCTCGACCTCGTCATCTACGGCGCGCTGATCATGGCGATCGCGGTATTCCAGCCCGCCGGGCTGATGGGGCTGGTCCGCCAGCTCGGGGCGCGCCGCGGGATCGCGGCGAGCCCGGGCGCTCGGCGGGAGTCCGCGGCATGAGCGCTGCCTTCCTGGAAGTTCGTGGGCTCACGAAGCGCTTCGGCGGCATCGTCGCGAACCGCGACATCTCGTTCGCGGTGCGGGCAGGGGAGCTGGTGGGCGTGATCGGCCCCAACGGCGCGGGCAAGTCGACGCTGTTCGACCTGCTGACGGGCTTCACGCGTCCCGACGCCGGCACCGTGCGCATCGACGGACGCGAGACCACTCGGCTGCGCCCGGATGAGGTCTGCCGGCTCGGGGTCGGCCGGACCTTTCAGAAGCTCCGCCCGTTTCACGACATGACCACGCTCGAGAACGTGATGATCGGCGCCTTCCTGCACACGGCCGACGTCGACGAGGCCCGCGAGGCGGCGATGGCCGCGCTCTACAGCGTCGGCCTCGCCGATCGCGCGGGCGCGCATGCGCGGGGACTCTCGACGGGACAGCGCAAGCGCCTCGAGCTGGCGCGCGCGCTGGCCACCCGGCCCCGGCTGCTCCTGCTCGACGAGGTGACCGGCGGCGTCGACCCCGGGGCGATCCCCGGGCTCGTCACCCTCGTCCGCGACCTGCACGCGCGGGGGCTGGCGCTGATCATCATCGAGCACAACATGCGCGTGATCATGGACGTCGCCCAGCGGATCCTGGCGCTCCAGCTCGGCGAGATCATCGGCGACGGGCCGCCGGCGGAGATCGTGCGTTCGGAGCGGGTGATCGACGCCTACCTGGGCGAAGCGTGGCGGTGATGCTCGCGGCGCAGGGACTCGACGTGCTGCTCGGCGACTATCAGGTGCTGTGGAGCGCCCACGTGAGCGTCGGCGAGGGCGAGATCGTCGCGCTCCTCGGACCGAACGGGGCGGGCAAGTCCACGCTGATGAACACGATCTCCGGCCTGCTGCGGCCAGGCGCCGGCCAGATTGAGTTCGCCGGTCGTCCGATCGCCGGCCTACCCGCGCACCGCATCGTCCGCGAAGGCATCAGCCACGTGCTCGAGCGGCGGCGTCTGTTTCCCTACCTCACGGTGCGCCAGAACGTCCTGCTCGGCGCCTACAACCCCGCAGCACGCGCGGGCCGCGCAGGACAGCTCCGGCGCGTGACGGAACTGTTTCCGCTGATCGAGTCGCGGGCCAACCAACTCGCGCACACCCTGTCGGGCGGTGAGCAGCAGATGGTGGCCATCGCCCGCGGGCTCATGGCCGGCCCCCGGCTGCTGATGATCGACGAGCCGTTCCTCGGGCTGGCGCCGCGGATCGTGGCGCAGATCGCCGAGATCATGACGCGGATCAACCGCGAGGGCGTGGCGATCCTCTTCATCGAGCAGCACGTGGAGCACGCGCTCGCGATCGCGCATCGCGGCTACGTGCTGGAGTCGGGCCGCACCGTGCTGGAGGGCCGCTCCGCGGAGCTGCTGCGGTCCCCGGAGATCAAGAAGGTGTTCCTCGGAGGCTAGTGCCGTGAGTCGCGCGGTGCTCGCTGGCGGCGCTGCTCAAAGGCGGGCACGACGACCTCGCGATCGAGCTCGTCTCGGAAGGAGTCCGCGGCGCCGAGCCGGCCATCAACGAGTATCTGCAGCGCGGCCTCGATCACACGGTCACGCTGGTCCGGGCCATCCGGGACAAGAGGTGGCTATGCATGTAGGTGGTAGAGGTACCCGAAGAACTCGTCGAAGCCGTGGAGCGTCGGCAGGGACTTCTTCAGGTCACCGAGGTGGTTCTTGCCGAACTGACCGGTGGCGTCACCCTGCGCCTTGACCCGGCCGGTGTCGGAGATCAGCACCCCGGAGCCGGTCTCCCGGAAGCGCGTGACGCCGCCGGCGGCGACGTCGCGACCGCGGCTGCGCACGACGACGACCGACTCGTTGACCTTGCGGAAGATCTCGTCGAGGTTCTGGGCCCGAGCCGCGGGGGGGGGAGCACCGGCAGCGCGGCGGCGACCAGCAGCAGCGCGAGGAGTCTTTTCATGGCGGCCTTGGCGGCGACCCGTTGCCGTCCCCGTGCATCCCGAGAATCCAGGCGAGAACCGCCGGCTCGACAAGCGGAGAATCCCGAGCCGATCGGACGATCCCGGATGGCGGGTCAACTCGGCGTGGCAGGCCGGATGAGGCCGTACTCGAGAGCGTAGCGGACGAGATCGGCGGTGGTCTGGAGCCCGTGCTCCTGCATCACCTGGTACTTGTGGGTCTCGACGGTGCGCGGCGACAGCCCGAGCGCGGCCGCGACCTCCTTCATCGTCCTCCCCTGGGCCAGGAGCGTCACGACCTCGCGCTGGCGGGGGGTCAGCGACCCGGCGGCGCGGGCCGGGCCCTCCGCGAGCGCCGCGAGCACCCCGTCGGTGAGCGGCGGCGCGATGTACCGCGCACCCTGGAGCACGGTGCGAATGGCCGTGATCAGCTCCTTGCCCGCCGCGTGCTTGACGACGAAGCCGGACGCCCCGGCGCGCAGCGCTTCGGCGGCGAGATTCACGTCGGCGTGCATGGTCAGGACGATGATCTTGGCAGCGGGCGCGTCGGCCTTGAGCCGGCGCAGCAGCTCGATCCCGCTCGGGCCCGGCATGCTCATGTCGGTCACGATGACGCCGGGGCGCAGGCGCTGCGCGGCCTCGATCAACCCGGTGCCGTCGGCGGCCGTCCCGACGAGCGAGAACTCGGCGCCGAGCAGAGCGGAGAGTCCTTCGACGACGATCGCGTGATCGTCGGCGAGCAGGACGGTGGCGCGGCCCGGGACGGACCTAGGCGTCACGGGGCGCCTCTGCCAGATCCGCGAGCCGCACCACGACGCGGATCTCCGTGCCTCGGTCCGGCTCGGAGGCGATGATGAGGCGTCCGCCGGCGATCCGGACCCGCTCGTCGAGGCTGATCAGCCCGAGTCCGCCACGGGCGTGCGCCGCCGCGAGATCGAACCCGCGCCCGTCGTCGCGTATCGAGAGCGTCAAGTCCGGTGCGACCCACCGCCCCACGCTCACCCACGCGTGGCTCGCGTTCGCGTGCCGGCTGATGTTCTTCAGCGCTTCCTGGGTCACCCGGTACAGGCAGAGCGCGACGTCGGCGGGAATCGCCCCGAGGTCGTCGTCCGCCCGATAGGCCACCGCGAGCCCGTGGTCGCGCTCGAACTCTCGGCAATAGCTGCGGAGGGCGGCGGCGAGGCCCGCGTACTGCAGCACGCCCGGGTGCAGCTCGTGGGACATGTGCCGAATGGTCTCGGCCAGCTCGACGGCGCGCTCCTGGAGCTGTGACAGCTCCTTTCGCCGGGCGATCGGCGTGCCCTCGGGAAGGTCGTCCTCGATTGCGCTCAGCGCGATCGAGAGCGCGGCCAGGTCCTGGTTCACCCCGTCGTGCAGCTCCCGCGCGATCCGCCGGCGCTCCTCCTCCTGGGCGGTCATCAGGCGGCCCGCCAGGTCTCGGATATCGCGGGCGCTCTCCCGCGCGGCGTGCGCCGCGCGCTGCCGCGACAGCGCACCGGCGAAGACGTTGGCGAGGAGCTGAAGACGCGGCAGCAGGTCGTCGGGCCAGTGGCGCTCCTGCACCGAGCCGACCGACAGGCTGCCCACGACCCTGCCGCCCTCGACGAGGGGCGCGAGCGCGCTCGACAGCGTCTGGGTCCGGACAAGACCTTCCCGATCGCTCGACGCCTCCGTCGGAATCCGGAGGACGCGCCCGGCGCGGAGCTCGGCGAAGCTCCGGGGGAAGTCCTTCTCGCGGAGGAGCGGGGAGACGGGCGGAACGCCGGGCCGGGTCCACGTGTGGGACACGCGCGCCTCGTCGCCGGCATCGTTGTATGCCCAGAGGGTGGCGCGGTCCGTGCCGAGGTCCTCGACGATGCGCCGGAGGCCGACCTCGATCTCTCGATCGATGTCCGCGTCGGAGCACGACGCGAGCGCGTGCGAGAGATCAGAGAGGAGGGTCTCGAACCGGAGTCGGTCGGCCAGCCCGCGCTGAGTACGGCGTCGCTGCGCGCGCTCCATGAGCAGCGCGGCGATGAATCCCATCTGGACCAGAACCAGGAGGGCGGCCCCGACGACGTAGCCGCGGTACTGCGTCCACGGCGACGGCTTCTGGAACAGCACGACGCCGTCCGGGGGCAGAAGCCGGCGATCGATCTTCCATCGGGCGATCTGGCGATCGTCGAACATCGCGGTCGTCGTGCCCTCGCCGGTGGGCTCGGGCCGCTCCCCGGCGAGCACGCGCAACGCGAGCTCGGCGGCCACCCGGCCGTGCGCCTGGTAGCTCACCACGTATCCGCCGACGATGCCCGATCCCACCATGCCCTCGGTGAGACCGTAGATCGGCACGCGCGCGACCCCGGCCAGCCGGGCGATCACCGCCGGAGTCGAGAAGTCGCGTCCCGCCCCGTCGCGCAGGAACGGCCCGACCAGCACGACAGAGTCCTTCGGCAGGGCGGCCACCGCCCGGAGCACGTCCCGAAAGTTCGAATCCACGAGATAGCTGATCTCGATCGACTCCGCGGCGGCCGCGAGCTGCCGGCGGGCCGACTCCAACCAGAAACGCTCTCCCGCCGTCGATCCGACGATGACCACGGCCCGCCGCAGACCGGGATGGACGCGGCGGGCGAGGTCGAGCGTCTCTCCCCAGCCCCGACGCAACACGCTGTTCGAGGCGACCTTCGGGTGTGATCCCGCGCTGAGCGGCCCAAAGTGCGCGTTCAATCCCTCCGGTGGCCTTCCGCCGCCGACCAGCACGGTGGCCTCTGGATTGAACAACACGACGGACCCGGTGACCTTCACCGTCGACAGCGCATCGGGCTTCCCCGTCCCGACGAACCCGTTCGTGCCCTTCAAGATCGGCATCGGCGGCGAGATCCTCACGGTGACGGCGGTCTCCGCCGCCGACGCCAAGACCTTCACGGCGAACCGGGCCCAGGAGAGCACCGCGGCCGCGCCGCACGTCGACAAGTCCCCGATCTTCCTCCTGCCCAATTGCCTGTACAGCCCGAGCAGCACGAGCTGTCCGGCGATCGCCCCCAACGACAACTCCGACATCAGCGCGGTCGATGGCTACACGATCCCTCTCAACGTGGTGGCCCAGCCGCTTCAGGGCAAGAGCTGCAACCGGCTCTCGACCGATGCGGGCATCCTCGATCTGGCGAGCTGCCCTGTCGAGAGCACGCTCACCCTCTACTCCACCGACGCCACCCAGGCGGCGCTGATCAAAGCGGGAATCAGCCTGCTGAACCAGGATGCGACGGGCCTCAAGGCCTGCTCGGCTCCGTACAAATGGTTCCAGACGGGTAGTCTCGGGTCGCCACCGAACCAGGCGCCCTCGTCGGGTGGGTGCGACCCGGTCACCTCCGCCTGCTTCTACGCCGGGGCCGGCTGCGACAACTCGCACCCCGACACGTCCTGTCCCGGGGGATCGGGCCCGCAGCAGCGCGTCGGGCCAGCCGGCGACGGGAGGTTCGCGATCCAGAACACAGGCTGGGTCCAGCAGCTGTACGGGCTGGGCTACGCGGGATACACGTGGCAGTACGGCGATGGGGTGGGCGACCAGACCTGCGACTGGGGCGGCCACGTCAAGGTGACGCTGTGCCCGGCTGGTGGCATCCCCTATCAGAAGAACCAGCTCTGGAAGTTCTCCGCGTCCACCGGAACCTGCAGTAGTGACGGCACGACCGGCACGCCCAACGGCACGACGACCTTCGGGTCACTGGCGGCCTGTCAGAAGGCGAACATGCGCTACACGTGTCACGACCTCACCGCCGACGACCCCTTCAAGATCCCGACGGCCTTGTGGCGCGCCGATCCGGCCGCGACCGTCGGGGGAACCGGCTTGACGGACCCGCAGGTCCAGGCCCTGAAGACGCTGGTGTGCGAGACGTTGGTCCGGACCTTTCCCCAGGGGGGTGGCAACGGCTTCAACGGCGGCGGGCAGGGCGCGGTGATGGGATCGGGGTTGAGCAACACGACGAATCCGGTGACGTTTAGCGTAACGTTTAGCGTCACCAATGCGGGGACATTCCCGACTTCCGGGTGCATGGCCAAATCTACCGGGTGCTTCGCCATCCAGGTGGACAGCGAGATCCTGACGGTGACCGACGTCAGCGGGAACACCTTCACGGCTACGCGGGCCCAGCGCGGGACGAAGGCGGCACCGCACGGCGACGGCGCTCAGATCCTCCGGGCCCTCGAGCTGCCGATCTGCAACTACGTGTACGCCAAGCCGCCCGCGCTGTGCCCGGGCCCTTCGCTCGGCTGCGCAGGGTCGCCCGTCCCCTCCGGCCTGTTCACGTTCAAGGGCAGCGGAAGGGCCCAGAACGTGGGAGTGAACAGGGACAGCGGGAATCTCCGGATCACCGGAGAGTTCACTCTCCCGGGGGCCGTCGCGCTCCACAAGGCCACGGTCCTGCTCACGCACCTGCTCGACGAGAAGGGACCGGGAGGCGATCTGGCCAGGGGCGCGGGCGGCGCCGCTGTTCTCCCGCTCTCCTTGCCGGCCCGCAAGGGCAGCAAGCCGACGGGCGCGCTCTACCAGACGGCGTCGGGGGTCAGGCCACAGTTCAGGGTGGAGGTCAAGAATCGCGATCCCAAGAAGGGTCTGATGGTGTTTTCCATCACGGTGGACCGCGCGACGATCGCCGAGCCGGAGCAGTGCGCCAGCGGTCCGACCGCGGAGATCGACACCACGTTCGCGCTCCAGTTCGGGTGCGGCGAACCGGTCCTGGTGGATGCGACGCTGCCGTGGCAGTGCCGGAGGAACGAGCTCGTGACGCCGTGACACCGGCTGACGTCGAGCGCGACCGCGCGATGCTGTCACGTCGTAGATTTCTGAGAGCCGCTGCGGGGACCGTGCGGCTGCCGGCGGCAGGCTCGTCGGGTACGCGGGGCGGCGGTATTGCCCCTGGCCTTCCCGCGCGCCAGGCGCATCTTCCGCAACGGCGTGGTGCTATGTGAACTCGCGAGCGTTCATGCTCGCCGGCGTGACCGACAGGATCCCCGACCCGCCCGGGGGCCACTACGTCGAGGACAGCGCCCGCCACCTCACGGGCGAGGTCCAGGAGCTCCCGGGCATCCAGACGTTCCTCACCGCCGTCAGTCGCACACACCCGATCGAGGTGAACCTCCGGAACCTCAACAGCTTTTTGCGATCCGTCCCAGACTTCTTTGCGGCGGTCGCGGGGGAAGGCATTACCACGGTCATCGACGGGGGGCTCGCGGACGCGGACAGCGGGCATCAAGGTGTGGGCCGACGGCTCGACCCAGGGCTGCACGGCCGGCAGAGCGTAGATCGGATGAAGCGGCTGGCCTCTCGCTTGACGTGGTGGCATAACGCCCCACAAGAGCACTCCGCGGTCAACGCCGCAGAACGGCAGAGGCCAGCCATGGACCATATTGATGGAATGACAGCGCGTGCCTCCCGCGCCGGTGAGTATCCTGCGTTCAGAACAGGAACCGGAGAGAGAGAGGAGGTCCCGAGCGATGCAGCGTATCGCGTTCGATTCGCACAAGCATTACACCCTTGCGTCAGTGGAAGGGGAGGATGGCCGACTGATTTGCGGCGGCAGATCCCCCATGAGCGGGGCGCCCTGCAGGAGTTTCTCCGGCGATGTGACCCGGGGTCCCCGGTGGCGGTGGAAGCCACCGGCAAACTGGTACTGGATCGTGGATGAGATCGAAGGCGCGGGATGCCGGCCCCGGCTCGTGCACGCCCGCAAGGCCAAGCTGATGCTCGGCATGATCAACAAGACAGACAAGCTCGACGCGCGCGGCCTTAACGACATATTGATTGCGACACGCCTCCGGGATTTCCTCATGCCGCGTGACGGCGAAGAGATGGCTCCGACGAGACCACAAGCGGGAGCGCCAGATTTACATCTCGTGTCAGTCA
>Ga0187894_10003028_pt1 | contig 19288 bp, 20 predicted proteins | sample GBC1701081metaG_FD_136650 | JGI IMG/M metagenome (GOLD analysis project Ga0187894, IMG submission 136650) | White microbial mat communities from a lava cave in the Kipuka Kanohina Cave System on the Island of Hawaii, USA - GBC170108-1 metaG ...
CTTTGGCTACAGGCCGGAGAGCGCCTGCCTGAAGAGGACTTTCACCTCTCTGATGGCGTGCGCTCCCAGGGCTCGCCCCAATGGCTTAATTCAATGCCATTGCCCTTTCAGGGCTGTCTGGAATGGGCGCCACACTTTCCCAGCGCGTTGCGCCGGGCTATCACAGGCCGCCCCGTTGGGGCTGAGCGGTTACAAGGGTTGGGGCTGAGCGGTTATAAGAGAGGAAAATTCATGTCGCATCAAAATATCCAAAACGTCATGGAGACGCCGCCGCGTCTCCGGCTTACTCGGTTGATTTTGAGTCTGTGGGCGCCGCAATCCATTCACACGGCGGCGGCGCTGAGGATTCCTGATTTTCTCGCCGATGGCCCGCGCCGGAGTGACGAATTGGCGCAAGCCGCCGGAGCGCATCCCGGAGCGCTTCATCGTCTGATGCGGGCGCTGGTCGCGCTTGAGTTGTGCGTTCAAACCGAAGACGGCGCCTTTGCGCTCACGCCGATGGGCGATCTTCTGCGGTCTGATTCGCCCGACTCCGCGCGCTCGTGGGCGCTGCTGATGGGCGGGCGATATGTCTGGCACGGGTGGGAAAACCTGGTGGAGTGCGTGCGGACTGGGCAACCGGCGCCGAAGCTTCAAGGCGAAAAAGAGACTTTCGAGGCGATGGCCGCCGACCCGGAAGGAGCGGCGATCTTCTATCAGGCGATGATGGAAGTGACCCGGCAGGCTGTCGGGGCGATTATCGAGGCGTATGATTTTTCCGGCGTTCGCACGGTGGTGGATGTCGGCGGCGGTTACGGGATGTTGCTGGCGGCGATCCTGGCGGGTTCGCCGGAGATACGCGGCAAAGTCTTCGACCTGCCGCACTGCCAGGAAGGCGCGACGCGACTGCTCGAAGAGCGTGGCGTCGCCGGGCGCGCCGAGTTCGTCGCGGGCAGCTTTTTTGAGTCCGTGCCGGCGGGCGCGGACGCGTACATTCTGAAGAGCGTCATCCACGATTGGGACGACGAACGAAGTCTGACGATTTTCAAGAACTGCCGCGCGGCTATGAATAATGACGCGCGGCTGCTCATCATCGAACCGACTGTGCCGGAACGAGTGGGATCATCGTCACACGACGGAGTCATCGTCGGCAGCGACTTGAACATGCTGGTGATGACCGGCGGACGCGAGCGAACCGAAGCTGAATTCCGCGCGCTACTCGAAGCGGCCGGCCTGCGCATCGCGCAGATTGTGACGGCGCCGCCCTCGGCGTTCGGCGTGATCGAGGCGCTGCCGGCTTAACACAAAGGAGAATATTTATGGCAAGCAAAGTGAAACCTGTTCCCGATGGCTATGGAGGCGCGACACCGATGTTGTGCGTAAATAACGCGGCCGCCGCCATTGAGTTTTACAAAAAAGCCTTCGGGGCGACTGAAGATTACCGGCTGACGGAGCCGAGCGGAAGGATCGGGCACGCCGAGATCAGAATCGGACGCGCGTTGATTATGCTGGCCGACGAGCATCCGGAATACGGCCACCGCAGTCCGCAGTCGCTCGGAGGCTCGCCGGTGACTCTCCATCTTTACGTCGAAGACGCGGATGCGATGGTCAGCCAGGCTTACGACGCCGGAGCGAAAATATTGCGACCGGCTCAGGACGAATTCTATGGCGACCGCAACGGCAAATTGGAAGACCCCTTCGGCCACGTCTGGCTCATCGCAACCCGCAAGGAGGACGTGACGCCTGAGGAAGTGCGGAAGCGATTTGCCGCTTTCTTCGAGCAATAACCAAACCCGGAGCGGGGAACAGGAAAATGTGGGAGAGGAAAATAAAATCAAGAGTTCCCCATCTCGTTTTTATTTTCCTCTCCCACATTTTCCTGTTCCCCGCTCCGGCTCCGATCAGGGAATCAACAACACCTTTCCCGTCGTCTTCCGGCCTTCAAGCTGCCGGTGCGCTTCGGCGGCGTCACGCAGCGGGAATGTCTTTTCGATCCGCAGCTTCAATTCGCCCGCTTTGATCCAGTTGAACACATCGCCCGCGCGCCAGAGCAGTTCTTCTCTCGTCGCCGCGTATTGCGCCAGGCTTGGTCTGGTCAAAAACAGCGAGCCTTTTTGCGCCAGCAGCGCGGGATCGAAAGCCGCGACGGGGCCGCTGGATTGGCCGAAGAGCGCCACCATTCCGCGCGGCGCGAGCGAGTTCAGACTCTTCAGGAAAGTGTCTTTCCCGACCGAATCGTAGACCACCTGTGCGCCTTTTCCTCCGGTCAACCGGCGCGTCTCCTGCTCGAAATCCTGTTGGGTATAAAGAATGATTTCGTCGGCTCCGGCCGCGCGGGCAAGCTCGGCTTTGGCCTCCGTCGAAACGGTCCCGATGGCGCGCGCGCCGATGCGCTTGACCATCTGAATGAGCAGCAATCCCACGCCGCCCGCAGCCGCGTGAATCAACGCCGTTTCGCCGGCTTTCAACGGATAGACCGAAGTCGTCAGGTAATGCGCCGTCATGCCTTGCAGCATCGCGGCGGCGGCTTGTTCGGCGCTTACGCCTTCGGGAACTTCGACCAGCTTCCATGCGGGTACGACGGCGTATTCGGCGTAAGCGCCCGGCTGCATCGCATAAGCCACGCGGTCGCCGGCCGAGACTTCGGCGACGTCTGGGCCGACGGCTTCGACAACGCCAGCGCCTTCCATTCCAGGGATGAATGGGCGCGGCTGTGGATAAAACCCCGTGCGATGATAAACGTCAATGTAATTCAGGCCGACGGCTTCGAGCTTGATCAGCGCTTCGCCCGCTTTCGGCGCGGGCTTTTCCGCTTCACTATAGACAAGCGCTTCCGGGCCGCCGCAGTTCTCAACAACGATTGCTTTCATAAACCTCCTCGCTCCGATGCAATGAATGTTTGAACAGAGGCGAGATTCTACTTGGCGAGTTCGGTTTTGGCCACTTAGGAGTGTGTCCAATTACTGAGTTGATTGCGTACGCATGCTCCGGATCAGCCATTGGCCGTCGGGTTGGCGGCTCCATTCCGCTTCAAACTTACCTTGAACCCGGATTTCCCGCTTATCGGACAACAGCAAAGCTTTCTGTTTATACGTGCCGGTCAGGATGGCTGTCGCGCCAGCTACGGTTACGGACTCGATTGAGCTGACATTTTCTTCCACGCGAACGGCGCCCTCGAAGGAGGCGAGAAAGGCGCGGATGGAAGCCGGGGTGCGGGCAATCGTCTTGCCGGCGTCAATCAATTCGCCATCCGGAGTGTACATCGCCGCAATATTCTCCGCGTTCATGGCCAGCACGAATTGGTCGTAGCGGCGCATTGCGGCTTTCACCTGTCCCTCCGCGTCCGATGCGGAAGCTGGATTCGAGTCCGGAGAGCCGGCGGCCGCGGTCTTCTTGCGGATATACAATCCATCGAACACCGTGCTCCAGGTCTTGCCGTCGTCCTGCGACGATTCCCAGAGCTGTCGCACGCGTCCGCCTTCGAGCGGGAAGAAGGTGAGTTTGTTGACGATCTTGCCGCCGTTCGGGCCGGGCTTTTCACCGACCAGCCGCATCGCGCCGTCTTTGAACTCGCCGTACAGCTCCAGCGCATTGCCGGAACTGTCCACCCACGTCTGCTGCCATTTGCCTTTGGCGGCGTTGTAGATGTTGAAGCTCTTGCCGTTCATCCCGCGCGCCCCGGACCAGTTTTCAAAAAGCACGCATTTGTTAAGGATCAGTTGCACGCTATTGGTTCCAGCCTGCTGGCCGCCCGCTTGCACATCCCATTCGCCTATCCAGAAATCGAACTGGCGATATTCCGGCTTTGCGCCGCAGGGAGTGGCGGAGGGCTGCGAACCGGATTGTGACGGGCTAGGTTGATTTTGCGCAAAGATGTTGAGCGTCAAACAGAGAGTGAAGAGCAGCGCGGAGCGAAATCCTTTCAGCAAATCGGACATGGTTTTACCTCCTTTGACTGGTGACTGGCGACTCTGGCGAGCCTGCGGCGCATGATGATCAAAAAGCGGTGAAAATGTCTTCACCGCTATGTAAAAAGAAGTAAAACCGTCGGTGAGTAAAGGCGGGGTTACTTTAACGGCACACGGACTACCTTGGGCGTTTTGAGCGTTTCGGGGCTCTCGATTTCGCCCTTGGCGTTGAAGCGAGCCACCTGAGTGGTCCCGAGCGCGTAGAAAGCGCCGCCGGCGATTGCGCCCGTGGTCGGCTCGTCGAAAGCGGGCTGATGATGCGATTGCAGCGTCTCCACCGCCTCCACTTCGGCGCCATCGCTTGCAAGACGGATACGAATCACGCGCCCAGGGTTGGTGACGTTCTGGATGCCGATGAGGTCGCCTTGCCAGAGATAAAGCCCGTCGATGGCGGCGATGGTCTCGCATTCGGGAGGCGCCAGGCGATCGACCTTGGCGCTGGCGGTATCGACGCGCGCCACGCCGGTGAAATGCGCGACGTAAAGCGTGCGGCCATCTTCCTTCACGGCTATGCCGTTGGCTCCGGGCAAACTGTTCGAGGGGACGAAGGCGGTCAAAACGCCGGCTTTCGCGTCGAGGCGGAAAATCGCGCCCGAAGCCGAGTCGCTGGCATACACATCGCCATTGGGCGCGACGGCGACGTCGTTGAGCTGCTGGGCCTCTCGGGCGGCGAAGACGGCTGCCTTCTTGCCGGTTTTCAAGTCGTACTTCACTACCTCGTTGATCGGCGCCTTGCCGCCTGCCTCGGTGAGAGCGTTGGTGCTGACGGCGTAAAGCGCGCGGCGCCTGGCGTCCACGGCGAGGCCTAGAATGTGATGCAGGCCGTCGCTCTGCATCGAGAAGGGCAGCGTCTTGCCCTTCGAGCTTGCGCGTACAATGCTCCGCTGTGGAATGCTGCCCACGAAAAAGGTCTCCGATTCCGGATCGTAGGCTATGCCTTCGGGAATGAATCTCTTGTCCTGAATTTCGAAGGCCACTTTGGCGTCGGCGATCCTGGGCAGCTTCGCCTCCATCGCGGCGCGCAGTTGCTGAAAATCCTTGTCGTTCCAGATCCGCTCATAGCCCAGAAACTGCGTGGGCAAAAATCCCTCGCCGATCTCCATATCTCTTCAGCAAAGGGCAAGACATGCTTTTCATCTCCTTCATCTTAAGTGGAAGTTCCAATAGCGAAGGGCGCAATTGTAATCAGGCGAGATGAAAGAGTCTTCAACCAGATGTAAAAATCAATCAGCGGCTGGAACCGCGGCGTTATTATCCGCCTGCACGCGGCTGTGTTTGCGGCTGTAGCCGAAATAGATCGCAAATCCAATCACCAGCCACGCGATCAAGCGAAGCCAGGTATCAAGCGGCAGAGCCCCCATCCACAATAGCGAAATCAATATGCCCATCAGCGGCGTGAATGGCACCCAGGGAGTTTTGAACGGCCGCGGCAAATCAGGCCGTTTGATCCGCAACATCCACACGCCCGCGCAAACGATGACGAACGCCAGCAGCGTGCCGATGCTGACCAGGTCGCCAAGCACACTGATCGGAACCAGCCCTGAAAAAGTCGCGACAACCAGTCCGATCACGATTGATGAAATCCATGGCGTGCGGAAACGCGGATGAAGCGCGCTCACCCAAGGCGGCAACAGCCCATCGCGCGACATGGCGTAAAAGATCCGCGACTGTCCCATCAGCGTAACCAGCATCACGGTGCTCAGCCCGGCCAAGCTTCCGAATTTGATCAGCAGGCTGCCCCACTTCACTCCCATCGCGTCAGTCGCCAGGGCGACGGGCGCGGCCACGTTCAATTGCGAATAGTGAACGACGCCGGTCAACGCGACCGCCACGCCCAAAAATAGGATTGTGCAGATGACGAGCGAACCCAGAAGGCCGATGGGCATGTCGCGCTGCGGATTTTTGGCCTCCTGGGCGGCGGTCGAGACGGCGTCGAATCCAATGTAGGCGAAGAAGACCACCGAGGCGGCGCGCGCTATGCCCGACCATCCGAACTGTCCGAATTCGCCTTTATTTTCCGGGATGAACTCGCGCCAGTTATTTGCGAACACACCCGGATTTTTCCAAAGATACACGCTGGCGATGGCAATGAAGATTATGATCGTGCCGACTTTGATGAAGACCGCGATGGTGTTGAATCGCGCCGACTCTTTGACGCCGATGACCAGGATGGCCGTAACGATCATGATCGAAATGAAGGCGGGCAGATTAAACACAGCGGTCGCATGCGGCAGGCTGTCGGGATTGATCCCTGCGGCGGTGATCGAGGGCAGAGCAGTCGCGAGCGGCGTCCAACGGCCTTGAAAGAGCGTAAACTCGCTGCCGGGCGTTCCGATAAATTGCGGCGGCAAATTAATTCCGAAATCCTGCAACAGGCTGACGATTGTGCCGCTCCACCCCGCTGCCACGGTGGCCGCGCTGAAAGCGTATTCCAGCACCAGGTCCCAGCCGATGATCCAGGCGAAGATCTCGCCGAGCGTGGCGTAACCGTAAGTGTACGCCGAACCAGAAATCGGAATCATCGCGGCGAATTCGGCGTAACAAAGACCGGCGAATGCGCAGCCGATCGCCACGAGCAAAAACGAAATTACGATTGACGGGCCGGCGTATTGCGCCGCCGCTGAACCTGTGAACACGAAGATCCCCGCGCCGATGACCGCTCCGATTCCCATCGAAATCAGGTTGTACGGCCCCAATGCTCGAACAAGGCCGTGCGCGCTGTCTGAGCGCGCTTCGGCGAGCAGTTGATCGAGCGGCTTTGTGGCAAGCAGCTTTGACATATCTTTTTCTCCCGTGATGATGATGTGTGGTCAGGTGGGCGCGATCTTAGGCGTCATGAGCGAGGCGGCGAAGAAGTATGTGATCAGAGGGAAGGATCGAGTGATGAACTGGCCGTATGGAGTGATGAGGACGGCATGCGCCGCGGCTTACAGCTTGCCCAGGAGTTGGTGCAGTTGGTCGCGGTAATTACGGCTCAGTCGCAGTTCGGCGCCGCCACGGAGAATAATTCGCCAGTCGCGATGCGACCAGGGCTGCAATTCCTGAATGCGATCGATGTTGACCAGCCGCGAACGGTGGATGCGCGGGAATTTTCGCGGGTCGAGCTGCGCGGCCAGCCCGGTCAGCGTTTCGCGGATCAGGGAGGATTGCTTACCGAAATGGACGCGGACGTAATTGCCTTCGGCTTCGATCCAGTCGATCTCGTCGGATTTAAGCACGAAGACCCGGTCGTTGTTTTTGATGACCAGACGGTCGAGGTATTGAGGTTTGTCTTTGATTTCGGAGAGCAAGTCGAGGATTTGCAGATTTACGTCGTCACGGCGTTTTTCTCGAAGCCGTTCTTTCGCCCGTTGCAACGCCTGCGCGAACCGCGCGCGGTCGAACGGCTTCAGCAGATAATCAACCGCCTGCACGTCGAACGCCCGCACGGCGTATTGCTCGTAAGCCGTGACGAAAATGACCAGCGGACTTTGCCTGCCGTCGAGCGTCTCGGAAACAGCCAGTCCGTCTATTCCCGGCATCTGCACGTCGAGAAAGATCAGATCGGGCGCGAGTTCCCGCGTGGCGGATATGGTTTCGTCGCCATTCGCGCATTCGCCGATGATGGCGATTTCGGAATCGTCTTTGAGCAGTTCGCGCAGGCGTTTGCGCGCCAACGGCTCGTCATCAACGATCAGAACTCGAATCAGCTTGGAATCAGTCATCGGTTTTCCGGATGAAAAGGAATTTCCAGAGTTACGATCAGGCCGCCTTCCGCCGCGTTCATCATCCCGAAATGATGTTCGGCGCCGTAAAGCCGCAGTAAACGCGATCGCGTGTTGGCAAGCCCGACCCCATCGGCGACGTCATTTTTTCCGCCATTCTTGATGGTCAATCCGGGACCGTTGTCCCGCACTTCGATACGCAGGCGGCCGTTGTCGCGTCGCGCTCGGATCGCGACAACGCCCACGCTTGTTTGCCGAGCGACGCCGTGGCGAATGGCGTTTTCGACTATCGGTTGCAGAAAAAGGTTCGGCACCCGCGCCTCCATTGCGGTCGGCTCAGCTTCTATATGGGTCATCAGGCGATCTTGAAACCGCAGCTTCTCGATGTCCAGGTAACATTCCAGAAACTTCAACTCCTGCTCCAAGGTCGTCTCCTGCTCGCCGGAATTTCGTAAAGTCATCCGCAGAAATTCTCCCAGGCGGGCGATCATCTGGTCGGCGGCTTCGACGTCTTCGCGGATCAGCGCCGAGATCGAATGCAACGTGTTGAAGAGAAAATGCGGATGGAGTTGCATCTTCAGCGCCTGCAACTGCGATTGCGCCAGTTGTGTCTCAAGCTGCGAGGCTTTGAGCTGGCCTTCCTGGTACCGCTGGTAATAATCGAAAGCGTAGCTGGCGACAAGAATCGTCCAGTAAATCAGGCTCCACCACGCGAAGCTTGACAGGAAGATGGGCTGAAATTCGGAGAGCAATACTGAAACCGAATCCGGCCAGTCGCCATTGCTCAGCCGCGACGAAATGACGACGTAAACCAACAGATGGGCAAAGGAAAAGATGAATCCGGCTGGCATGTGAAACAGCAGCCCATCCAGCCATTCTCTACGCGGGATCGGAAATGTGCGGGCGAGCCACAAAATCAGCGGAGACGAAACGACCCACAAGAGCCAGAAAACAACTCCTCGCAGAAACGCTTGCGCCAGAGTGATCGGGCGATCTTCGTAAGCGTGTTGCAGGTACACCTGAATGGCGAAATAGAGCCCGGGCAGCGTCCACGCGCCGAAGATGAAGAGCCACTGTGTCGAGCGTTTTTGCCACATACGAACTTCGCCAGAGAACGGTTGAATGTGGCGCTATCTTGCCCCAATTCTCAATCTCCCATCAAGTTTCGCAACGGCAAAACGATGAGTTAGAATCAGAGGCCTACGGAAACCCAATTTATGAAGGAGTAATAGCTGTGAGGAATTTTCTTGAGAACCGCCTTGGTAAAGAAGTCGAGGTTTGCTGCCAGGGAATTACTGTCAGCGGTAAAGTGACCAAAGTTGAAGGCAATGTCCTTCACCTGGAGAAAGACGGCGTGACGGCTCACGTCAATATCGAAAAGATCATCATTGTCTGGGATTCGCAGGAGAAGAAGGCGCATTCTCCGGGCTTCATTTCACAATCGAAGTAGAAGGTTCGGCGTGAGCGTGAGTGAAACCGCCGGCTCCATTCACGCCCACGCCTGCAGCCTACCTTCTTCTCGGCGCCGCTCTTCTTCGGACCGGCGCGAATATGCGCCGGTGACCGATTACCCGACTTTTCCAATATCTGTCGAAGTACGAACGCACGATCCCCTGCGAGGCTGATGCGTGGTAAAACGAATGCGCATCCCGCACGATGCCAACGTGGTTTAAGCCTCTGAAGAAGACCAATGTGCCGAACTGCGTGGACTCTTCTTGGGTGGCTCTGGGCGCCGTTTGCCAGAGCCTGCGCGCGGAGCTTCGATTGAAATCAACGCCCGCATCCCGAAAAACTCTCCAGACAAACCCGGAACAATCGTAACCGCGATCGTCGGTCCCTCTTGAACGATAGGGCGTTCCGAGACGGCTGACGACCGCCTCATACAAAGACAATTCGACCTCATCGCTGTACACCGGACTGTATTCGATGAAATCGGCGGGAGAGATTCGCGTTGAGGTTGATCCAAAACTCGGATGGCCGTAAAGACCGTAGGTGGGAAAGAGCAGAGTGAACACAAAAAGACACACTACCAGCCGATATGCTCGACGCATATATCCAGTCTCCTCAGTTTTCTTGTAATGAACTCTAGTTGAAAGGGGGCACCCGGGAAGATGTGAGGTTGGCAACGAAACGATTAGCGTTGAGGGGCTACCGAAGGGGCCATAAAGCGGGCGTATATTAGCCGCTAATTTCTAATATGTCACTCGAAAAATTAGAAAGGCGCCAAAAAAGTCCATTTGGGCGTCGCAAAAGTGAGACGGCTGAGACAACTGACAAGGCGCGGCTGTCAAGAGACGGCGGCTTGTCACAAGCCGCCGCCAACTTACTCGTTCAACCTGAGGGAATCAGGAGGAAGTGGAAAGACGGGCGCCGGCGCCCGGCGGAAGCCAGTGATGCGGCGCTCCCAATAACGGGAAAAGCGAGAGAGCGTCACGCCTTGCGAGCGCGAGGCGTGGTAGAACGACTCCGCGTCACGGACAATCCCGATGTGCTTCAGCCCGTTGAAAAATACCAGCGTGCCGAATTGTCTGGTCTCCGAGCCTACGGCTTCAGGTAATTGATACCAGAGCGTACGCGCGGCGCCACGCTCAAAGTCAGCGCCGACTTCCCTGAAGACGCTCCAGACAAAACCGGAGCAGTCGTATCCATAATCATTCGCGCCGTAGTAACGGTAGCGGACGCCGAGGCGCTTCACGATTGCGTTTTGTAACAGTGCGGCGACGTCGGTCGGCAAGATGAGCGGCGGTTGTACAAGATCGTAACGAAAGGTTGGCAAAATCAGCGATGTGAAATCACCGGTTTTGATTTCGGGCAATTGAGGCGCCTTTGCATGGGCGCCGTTTGCGATCTGCAGAAACACATTCGAACTGACTTGCGCTTTGGCAGCCATACTTGAATGCGTCAGCAGCCCTGCAAACAGGCAGAAGCAAAGCACACGCCGAAAAGCTTGGATCATCATCTAAAGTCTCCCACGATATATTGCCATTCGTTATTTGCTTTGCCGAGGATTCCAAAACTGGCGGCATCTTAGCCTCAAAGACTCGAATTGTCACGGGCGGTAAAGACCTGGAAAATCAGCGAATTTGGGATGGCCAATTCCATTTGGCGAAGGTATACTTTGACGCCGCACGGAGCATTGCAGTTTCGATTTTTTGATTCACGGCCCCGATCAGACACGGTGAAGTACGTGAAGCTCCTGGCCCCCAACAAAAAACATAAACGAAAGAGAAAAAACAGCACTCTATGAAAATAGCCATTTTGGGGACTCGAGGGATTCCGGCAAACTATGGTGGTTTTGAAACATTCGCAGAACAACTCGGGACACGGCTCGCAGCGAGAGGACACGATATAACAGTCTACGGACGCAAACATTACTCGACCACAAACGAACTCACATACAATGGCGTAAATCTGATCACCCTTCCAACCATCCGCCATAAATATTTCGACACTGTCATTCACACTTTTCTTTCCGTTATGCATGCGGCGCCGCGCAAGTACGACGCCATTCTGATCTGCAACGCGGCAAACAGCATCTTCGCTTTTATCCCACGTTTGTTCGGAACACCGACTCTGGTCAACGTTGACGGGCTGGAACGCAAACGCAAGAAGTGGAACTGGATCGGGCAGACGTACTACCTGATCTCCGAATGGCTTTCGACCTTTCTGCCGACGGCCATCGTGACTGACGCGCAGGTCATTCAGGATTACTACGCGACGCGTTACAAGAAAGAGTCGGAGATGATCGCTTACGGCGCCGAGGTCGCGCGCCGCGCCGCGCCGGAAAAGCTGCTGCGGTTTGATTTGAAGCCGAACCGGTATGTGCTTTACGTCAGCCGCCTGGAACCTGAAAACAACGCGCATCTGGTGATCGAAGCGTACGGACAAGTAAAGACCGACCTGCCGTTGGTGATCGTCGGCGGCGCCCCTTACGCCAAGGAATACATCGCCGAGTTGAAGAGCACAAAAGACCCACGGGTCAAATTTCTGGGCTTCGTCTTCGGTGAAGACTACCGGGCGCTGCAACAGAACGCTTATTGCTACGTCCACGCCACGGAAGTCGGAGGCACGCACCCGGCGTTGATCGAAGCGATGGGCGCGGGCAATTGCGCGCTCACGCTCAACACCCCTGAAAATCTGGAAGTCATCGGCGACGCGGGCATCATCTACAAATCGGCTGATGACCTGGCCGCATATCTGCAACACGTCATCAATGATCCTACGATAATCGGCGAATATCGCCGCCGCGCGATGACGCGTGTGATTCAGTTTTACAACTGGGAACAGATCACGGATCAGTACGAGGAATTGCTCGCGCGGCTTGCCGGCCTTGAGGTTCCAGTGGGAGAGGCGGTCTCGACCGACCCCATCTCTTATCCGTTGTTCGTTGAAGAGTCTTCCGCAAAGGTGAGAAGCGCGGTTAAAACAAGTTCTTGATTGCGGATCAGTACCGCGAGTGGTAGCGAGCGTGACTCAATACAAAGCCACGCTCGCTACCGCTCGCGGCACTGATCCGCAATCCGCAATCCAATGAATTACCAATCCGGCGCAAAAATTCCTCTGTGGCAGCCTGTGTTTGCGCTCTTCAGAGAACATCGCGGCCTTGTGCGTTCAATGGTGCAGCGCGACCTCACCAGCCGATACAAGGGCTCGATCATCGGTCCCGCCTGGGCGGTTATCACGCCGGCCGTGATGATCATTATCTTCACTGTGATCTTCTCGGGAATTTTCAATCAGCGTTTCAGCGCCGAAGGCGGCGCCATGAGTTTCGCGCTATATCTGTTTTGCGGGCTGTTACCGTGGATTGCGTTCAGCGATGGCATCCAGCGATCGACTTCCTCGCTGACCGACAACATCAACCTTGTTAAGCGCGTCGTTTTCCCCACCGAAGCCTTACCTGTAAATCTGGCTCTTTCGGCAATAACGCAGCAGATGCTTGGCACGATTGTGTTGCTGGCCGGGGCTCTGATTCTTGAGCACGCGATTCGTCCGACCGCGCTGCTGCTGCCCGTGTTGTTGATACCGCAGTTCCTGGCGACTGTCGGCCTGGGATGGTTAATGGCAAGCCTTGGCGTCTTCATCCGCGATATGCCACAGTTCAACCAGCTTGCCCTGACCGCCTGGATGTATCTGACGCCGATCTTCTATCCCGAACACATTATCCCGCAAAAGTATCAATGGATGGTCAATTTGAACCCTATGGCGCCGCTGATTCGCAGCTACCGCCGAATCTTATTGGAAGGAAAGGCGCCGGATTGGCGGGGGCTCGGTGTGACAATGGCCTTTGCGCTGGTCTGTTTCGTCTTTGGCTACTGGTGGTTTGAAAGGACGAAGAAGGCTTTTGCGGATATCTTGTGATCAGCCTTCCGGTTCCTCCGCATTTTGATTTTTGGAGTTGCGTTTAACAGTGGAACGAACGACCACCGTGCGGCGAGTCGGGACAAGAGCCTGATAAGCTTGCGGGTCTTGTTGGAGCGGGGCGTTCTGGGACATGTAATCGCGCAGCATCTCGAAGAATCGGTTGAATTCGCGCTGCATCTGATCCATCTTCTCGCGCATATTGAGAATGATCTCGACGCCGGCCAGATTCACGCCCAGGTCGCGCGTTAAATTCAAAATCACTTCCAGCCGTTCAATATCCTCATCGGTGTAGAGGCGCACATTGCCTTCGGAGCGCGAGGGTTTGAGCAGCCCTTCGCGTTCGTAAAGCCGCAGCGTCTGCTGATGCACGCCGTAATGATCGGCCACCGCGCTAATCGTGTAACCTTTGGCCCGCTTTTTCATGATAACGATGAACGATGAACCTTCCAAGTCCGCTGTTCATCGTTTTACTCCAACCCCATCACGACACGCGGATTTTCAGGATTCCGCTTTGCAAACTCTCGCAACAAACTTTTTGAGTCTTCGTCAATGATCCTCGGCAAAACGATTCTGACCTCAACATACTGATCTCCGCGCGTGCTGCCGCGCAAACTCGGCGCGCCTTTTTCGCGCAGCCGGAAGATCTGTCCGGATTGCGTGCCTGGCGGAAGGCGCAACTGGGCCTTGCCACTCACGGTCGGCACTTCGATCTTTGCGCCCAGCGCCGCCTCAGGCAACGTAATGGGAATAATGCAATGAATGTTGTCGCCCTTGCGAGTGAACACCCGATGCGGCGCAACGTTGGTGATTATGTAAAGATCGCCCGGAGACAGGCTTTTCGGGCCGGCTTCGCCTTTGCCGCTGACGCGCACACGGGTGCCAGTGTCAACGCCTGCGGGGATACGCACATTGACTGTTTCGTATTTCGGCAACACCCCTTTACCGTGGCAACCCGGACAAGGCGGCCGGCGTTTTCCGGTTCCATTGCAATCGGCGCAGCTTTGATCGAAGCGCAAAAATCCGCCGCCTGTGGAAATCTTGCCGGTCCCGTTACAGGTCGCGCACGAAAGCAATCCTGTCGCCGCCTCACCCGAGCCTTGGCAACGCACGCATGCTTCGCTCCGCCGCACGTTGATGTTGGTCGTCAATCCGTTGATCGCCTCTTCAAAGTTGAGCGCAAGCGGAATTTCAATATCCGGTCCGCGCCGCTGCTGAGGTTGCGCCTGCGTTGACGCGCCTCTCGCGCCGCTGCCGAACAACTCGCTAAAAATGTCGCGGAAACTCGAGTTGCCACCTGCTCCGGCGCCCGCTCCAGGGCTAGCGCCACTGGGGCCAGCGCCTGCCCCTCCTGTAAAAACGCTCCAGTCGAAATCGAACCCCGCCCCGGCAGGGCCTCGCGCCGCTTCACGGATGTTGTCACTGTAAGTCCCGAACTTGTCATACACTTCACGCTTCTTCGAGTCGGACAATATGTCGTAGGCCTCGGAGAGCTGTTTGAACTTCTCCTCCGAGACTTTGTCACCCGGATTGAGGTCGGGATGGTATTTGCGCGCAAGACGGCGATACGCCTTGCGAATCTCTTCTTGCGTCGCAGCGCGCTTAACACCAAGTGTTTTGTAGTAATCTTCGCGTTGAGCCATAAAATAAATCGGGAGTATGGAGTAGGGAGTGGGAAGTGGGAAGTGGGAATCCGTGAAGTTCCACTTCCCACTCCCCACTCCCTGCTCCCCGCTCCCGACCAGCCTCACTCCGTGGTGATCTCAATCTGCCTGGCGCCTTTTTCAGCGCATTTGGGCAGGACGACCTTCAACAGACCTCGCTGCAACTCGGCTGTGATTTGATTGGCGTCAATCTCTTGGGATAGTTTGAAAGTCCGCTCGAATTTGCCGTAAGCGCTCTCCAACCGATGGAAATTTTCGCCCTGCACATCGCGCTCCCATCGCCTTTCACCACGCAGAATTAGTGTGTCATCCACAACCTTGACGTCAAGCTCGGCAAGCGACACTCCGGGCACTTCGGCGGTCAGGACGAAACTCGTCGGGGTTTCGTAAATATCGACCGAAGGCGACCAAGTGGCATGCGCCTGTTCCACACTGAATCCGTTCGCTCCTTTGACCATTTGGGTCAGTTGTTGCTCAAGCGCCGCCAATTCGCTCAAAAGACGATGATGTTTCATAAAAGTCTGGGAGTGGGTAGCAGGCGAGTGGGTTCTCAAACTTCACTAGATCCCTACTCCCTACTCCCTACTCCCTACTCCCTACTTGTTCTCGTCAACGTCAATGTATTCGGCGTCAATCACATCGTCGGGGGATTTCCCGGATGGGCCGCCAGCCTGACCTTGCGCCCCCGCGCCCGCCGCGTCTGACGCCGCAGCTCCACTGCTCGCCTGTTGTTGATAGAGAGCCTCGGCGATGCGATGCGAGACGCGGGTCAGGTTCTCAAGCTGCGCCTGGAACTGCTCGCCGTTGTTTGCATCAACGACTTTCTTAGCCTCCGCGACGGCGGTTTCGACTTCCGAAATCAGGCCGACCGGAATCTTCTCCCGATTATCTGTGATTGTCTTTTCGGTCTGGTAAATGAGCGAATCGAGCCGGTTCTTGGTCTCGATTGTCTCGCGTTTGCGTTTGTCCTCTTCCGAGTGTAGATCGGCGTCACGCATCATTCGGTCAATCTCGTCTTTCGCCAGGCCTGACGATGCGGTGATCGTGATCTTCTGCTCGCGGCCGGTTCCCAGGTCGCGCGCCTGAACGTTGACGATGCCGTTCGCGTCAATGTCGAACGTGACTTCAATCTGCGGCATTCCACGCGGCGCCGGCGGGATGCCTATCAAATGGAATTTACCCAGCGTGCGATTATCGCCCGCCATCTGACGCTCTCCCTGCAAGACGTGAACTTCCACAGAAGTCTGGTTGTCGGTCGCCGTCGAGAATATCTCGGATTTGCGCGTGGGGATCGTTGTGTTGCGCTCGATCAGCCTGGTGAAAACGCCTCCGAGCGTCTCAATGCCCAGAGAGAGCGGGGTCACGTCGAGCAGCAGCAGGTCTTTCACCTCGCCCGAAAGCACGCCTGCCTGAACACCGGCGCCGATCGCCACAACCTCGTCAGGGTTGACCCCCTTGTGAGGATCTTTTCCAAAGAAGGTCTTGACCATCTCCTGAATCTTCGGGATGCGCGTCGAACCGCCCACCAGCACGACTTCGTCTATCTGGCTTGCCGACAGCCCGGCGTCTTTCAACGCCAGCCGGCAAGGCTCCAGTGTGCGCTGCAAAAGATCGTCAACCAGCGACTCGAATTTGGCGCGCGTCAACTTCATCACCAAATGCTTCGGCCCCGATTGATCGGCGGTGATGAACGGCAGGTTGATCTCCGTCTCCATCGTTGAGGAGAGTTCGATTTTGGCCTTCTCGGCGGCTTCTTTCAGACGCTGCAGCGCCATCTTGTCTTTCGACAGATCAATGCCCTGGTCTTTCCTGAATTCATCAATGATCCATTGGATCAGGCGCTCGTCTATGTCGTCGCCGCCCAGGTGTGTGTCGCCATTGGTTGATTTCACTTCAACCACGCCTTCGCCGACTTCCAGGATCGAAATGTCGAATGTGCCGCCGCCGAAGTCGAAAACCGCTATGGTTTCGTCCTTCTTCTTGTCCAGGCCGTAAGCCAAAGCCGCCGCCGTGGGCTCATTGACTATGCGCAACACATCCAGACCGGCGATCTTGCCGGCGTCCTTGGTGGCCTGACGCTGTGAATCGTTGAAGTAGGCCGGGACGGTGATGACGGCCTGCGTGACTTTCTGCCCCAGATAATCTTCAGCCGCCTGTTTCAGCTTCTGCAGCACCATCGCCGAGACTTCAGGCGGAGAGTACTCTTTGTCCCCCGCCACTATGCGCACGTCGCCGTTCGATATCTGAGTGACTTTGTACGGAACTTGCTTAATCTCATCGCTGACTTCGCTAAACCGGCGGCCCATAAAACGTTTGATCGAATAGACCGTGTTTTCAGGATTGGTGACGGCTTGGCGTTTCGCCACCTGACCAACCAGACGATTGCCGTCCTTGGTAAATCCCACGACCGAAGGCGTAGTGCGTCCACCCTCGGAATTGGTGATCACGACGGGTTCGCTGCCTTCCATAATGGCAACGACTGAGTTGGTTGTGCCCAAGTCAATTCCTATAACTTTGCTCATTCTTCCTCCCTAGACAGAGAATTGTTAATCTCAATACCAGCACATCTATAAAGCTAACACATCTATAAAGCTAAGATGATAGCAATACGTTAAGGCGCTCGCAGTATAGGAGTTGAGTGTGGCGCTGTCAAGTTTTCTGATTGCGCCCATAAAATCCCTGCTAATTGTTTTCAGAAGTAGGGTTATTGTCTTTGATTCTGGATCGCAGTTCGCTAGTGGTGACGATTGTGCGGCGTGGGCGATCTGAGGAGGATTCTTCAAGAACCAATCCGCCTTGCAAGGCGGATGAGGCGGGGGTTGAGCCGACAAGGCTTACTGGCTGACCCTGGTCAGTAAGCAATCCCAGGCCCGAGTCACGATAAAAGTCGGATTGCTGATAGAGTTCTTCCAGAAAGTTGAGCACCACTTTTGCTACGGCAATGACCGGCACGGCTAGGATGATTCCAAGGATGCCAAAAAGATTGCCGCCGATCACGAGGCCAATCAACACCCACAACGGGTGCAGATTGAGTCTTCCTCCAAGCAGTTTGGGTGTCAGATAGTATCCTTCGACGCTCTGGACGACGATAAAAACGACGACTACGCCTGCTATGCGGGCCCACCCCCCGCCGTCCAGAGCTACGAACGAAAGCGAAAGAGTCAATCCCGTGAGAGTGCCCAGGTATGGAACAAAATTGAGCGCCCCTGAAAGCAGGCCGATTGACAGAGCGAGCGGCACGCGGACTATCATAAACCCGATCGCGTACAGGACTCCCATCACCAGCGCAATAACCAATTGGCTCCGCACATAGGACGAAATTACCGAATTGATTCGACTGATCAGGGTGGAGGTTACCGCGCGATAGCGAGGCGGTATGAGGCGATCAAGATGCGCGCGCATTACGCCGTAATCGGCCAGGAGGTAATAAACAAAGAATGGAATTAGAAGCAGATCCAGCAACGAAGCGGTGACATCGACAAGCCTGAACAAGCCTCTCTGCAACCACCCGCTAGCCATGCTGAAGATACCCGCGCGCTGGGCAGGATCTTTGTACCGTTCGACTTGCGAATTCAAATACTCGTAAACCGGCGGGCTGACCTGCTCTATCTTTCGTAGCAATGGCGCGACACGCGAGCGGTCTTCTATGAGAGCATGCGCCTGATCGTAGGTCTTCTTCAATTGCCCCCAGAAACTTGGCAGAATGAAGATCAAAATTAGAACTAAAGTCACGGTTGCGCTGGTGATGGCCAGCAAGGCTGAAGATGAACGTGACCATCCGCGCCCTTCAAACCAGGCCACGACCGGGGCCAACATATAGGCCAGCGCCAGCGAACTGAGCATGGGAACCAAAATGATCCGGGCGCCGATGAAAACGGCTACGCAAAAGACCGCAACGATCAGGACAAGCGGAATCCAACGCGCCCATTCAAGCGGGCTCCGTTCCGGACGGGTGGAAGGCCGATTTTGTTGGAGGGTTGGTTCTTTCACTCACGATCATCTTTCTGATCTTCGCCCATCAGCCTGTTGATGTGAACAATGTAGTGAAGCCCCGAGAATACGGCGATTCCGAGCGTGGCGTAATAAACCACCGGGAGATACTCTGTCAGCGAATTGAAAGCGTTGGCCACAAGGAAAAAGACGACCATCACGATCTGAACGAACGTATTCAATTTGCCCGGTATCGAGGGACGAAACCTGCTGAACCCCGTGGTCATATTAATAACCGCCGCGGCCAACACTATGATAACGTCACGGCTGATCGCCACCGCCGTCAACCAGAACGGGATCGGGTCGGTCAGGGTAAATCGCGGCAGCGAGAGGATGACGAAAGCCGTCACGAGCAGTAATTTATCGGCCATCGGATCAAGGATCGCGCCGAGTTGTGTCTTCTGGTTGAAGCTTCGAGCGGCAAGTCCGTCAAGCCCGTCGGTGACGGCGGCCGTGAAAAAGACTACGAGCGCCCAAGTAACCCGCTGGTAATAAAGAGCAGTGACAAAAACGGGTATCAGTATAAGCCGAAAAACTGTGAGGAGATTGGCAACAGTCAGAACCGATGACATTACAATTTCTGGTCTGAGATTCGAGATTCGAGATTCGAGCGGCTGACCCCCGC
>Ga0187894_10003030_pt1 | contig 19283 bp, 23 predicted proteins | sample GBC1701081metaG_FD_136650 | JGI IMG/M metagenome (GOLD analysis project Ga0187894, IMG submission 136650) | White microbial mat communities from a lava cave in the Kipuka Kanohina Cave System on the Island of Hawaii, USA - GBC170108-1 metaG ...
CGTAGCGCTTCGGGTTGAAGAAAGCGTTCTCGAAGTAGGCCCGACCGGCCTCAACCGACGGCGGCTCCCCCGGGCGGGCCCGCTTGTAGATCTCCACCAGGGATTCCTCGCGGGTGGGCGCCAGATCGCGCTCCTTCTCCCACTGCCCCTCCAGGAAATCGAAGTGACGAACGAACTGTTCCAGGAAGCCGGGGTGGGACTCTTCGTCGTATCCCAGAGCCCGTAGAAGGGTGAACAGGCTGAGCCGGCGCTTGCGGGCCACGCGGGTGCCGGCGGTGACGTCCTTGCCCGGCTTCTGCTCGATGTCGAACTCGATCCATTCACCTCGGTAAGGGTGGATGGTGGCGGTGGCAATGGTCTTGGCATCGCGACCGGGCTGGAATATCACCCCGGGCGACCGGACCAGCTGGGACACCACCACTCGCTCGGTGCCGTTAATGATGAACGTTCCCTTATCCGTCATCATGGGGAAGTCCCCCATGAAGACGGTCTGCTCCTTGATCTCGCCGGTGGTGGCGTTCATGAAGCGGGCCCGCACAAAGATGGGGGCCGAAAACGTCATGTCCTTTTCCTTGCATTCCTCCACCGTGAACTTCGGTGGCGGACGCAGATCCGGGTCGGCGGCGTCGAACTCCAGCTCTAGTCGCAGCTGGCCGGTGAAGTCCTCGATGGGACTGATGTCGCGAAACGTCCCGGCCAACCCGTGGTTGAGGAACCAAGTGAATGAGTCGCGCTGAACCGAGATCAAATCGGGCAAGGACAAGACCTCGGCCAGGTTCGAAAACGAGTAGCGCTCGCGAGCGGAGGGATGTGTGGGCACCGACCTCACTCCTTCACAGTTGGGGGTCTGGGCACAAGCAGGGTGTGACGAAACGGCAGGCAGGAAACCTCAGTGCAGCAGGAAACCTCAGTGCAGCAGGGCACCTCAGTGCAGACAGCCATGGTCGACCGCCAACCATGATGCGGCCGGGGCCCGGAAAACTTTGCCGACAGACGGCATGAACCGAGCGCGCCGAAACAGGCCAGAGAAGCAGAGGGTCACGCAGTAGGGCACGGCGTTGATCACACTAGTGCCATCTGGCGTGCTAGTGCAATGCGCCTGAGGATGCCTGGCGCCTGCGATGCATGGCGCCTGATAATGCGTGGCGCTGAGACTGCTGGGCGAAGCCTAAGGGGCGACGCCCAGCCGGTCAAGGCCTTGCGGGGGCCAAAAGTAGGCCCCGAACCAAGGACTACTTCAGTTCCGCCGTGGCTCCGGCACCTTCAAGTTGGGCCTTGGCCTTCTCGGCATCTTCTTTGGACACCTTCTCAAGCACGGCGTTGGGCGCGCTGTCGACTAGATCCTTGGCCTCTTTGAGTCCCAGGTTGGTCAACGAACGAACCTCCTTGATGACCTGGATCTTCTTGTCGCCCACCGCGGTTAGGACCACGTCGAACTCGTCCTGCTCCTCCACGACGGGGGCAGCATCGCCGCCGGCTGCGGGAGCTGCCGCCGCGGCCATGGGAGCCGCCGCAGTGACGCCGAAGCGCTCCTCGAATTCCTTGAGCAACTCAGACAGTTCCAGAACCGTCATCTGGGCAATGCCGTCGAGAATTTCTTCCTTGGTGGCCATCACTTACTCCTTATCGCCTTCATCGGATACGGAATCGCCTTCATCGGATACGGAATCGCCTTCATCGGATACGGAATCGCCTTCATCGGATACGGATGCATTGTCCTGCGGTGCGCTGTCCTCGGTTGTACTTGCTGCGGGTCCTTCTTCTTCGGGCTGATCTGCAACTTCTGGCTGATCTGCAAGTTCGGGTGTGGCGGGTTCTGACGCTGGGATTGCGCCGACGCCGCCTCTCGCCTCGATAAGAGCCGCCATCCCATAGGCGAAATTTGTCGGAAGAGCGGCCAGCAAGGCCGCCATCTGACGCATCGGCGCAGCCAGGGCTCCAGCCAACTGGGCCAACTGGACTTCGCGGGGCGCCACGTCGGCCAGGGCGCTGGCATCGCCGGCCGAAAGTACCTTTGTGCCCAGCAACCCGCCTTTGACCACCAGTTTGGGATTCGATCGAGCGAAGTCCCGGAGCGACTTGGCCACGGCTACCGCGTCGCCATGGACGAACGCGAAGGCGGTAGGACCGGTGAGCAACGGGTCGAGGCCGGTTACCCCCAAGTCATTGGCGGCGATCCGGGCCAACGTGTTTTTGTAGATCCGATACTCACCGCCGGCATCGCTGATCGCCAAGCGCAGCTGAGCCAGTTCCGACACCGTGAGACCCCGGTACTCGGTGAGTAGAGCGGCGTTGGACGAAGAGAGGTGGGCGCGCACATCGTCCACCACGGCAACCTTTTCCGGTCTTGGTTTTTCAGCCGCCATGGGCTTCTCCTTCTCGGATCCGCACGGCCGACCGACAACGCGCGAACAATCTCCGAATCGGAGGTCCACGCCTAGTCGGGCGGGCTTGGGGAGCCGCTTACGCGCTCGGCCTCCAACCTGCTCGGGGCCTAACGCACCAAATGTCTCGGGCGAGTAGTTCCTTGCAAACTACTACTAAACGCCTGCCAACTCCTCATCGAGTGCTTTGAGAGTGGCCGAGTCAACTTTTACACCCGGCCCCATGGTCGACGACAGGGTGATGCCCGCCATGTACCGACCCTTGGCCGCCGCCGGCTTGGCCCTCACCAGTTCGTCGGTCAAGGCCCGAAGATTGCGGAGCAGGGCGACGCGCTCGAAACTCACCTTGCCGATCGGGACGTGAATGTTGCCGTAACGATCGGTCCGGTATTCGACCCGGCCAGCCTTGAACTCACGAACGGCCCGGCCGATATCGGTGGTGACAGTGCCGGTTTTGGGGTTGGGCATAAGACCGCGAGGCCCCAGAACCCGACCCAGCTTGCCCACCTGACCCATAAGGTCGGGGGTGGCAACAGCAAGGTCGAAATCCAGAAAACCACCGCTGACCCGAGCAACCAGGTCGTCGGCGCCCACCACGTCGGCCCCCGCCTCGCGGGCTTCGGCCGCTGCCGGTCCGGCTGCAAACACCGCCACGCGCACGACCCGGCCGGTACCTGCCGGCAACGCCACCGTTCCCCGAACGATCTGATCAGCCTTGCGGGGATCCACGCCTAGGCGCACCGCCGCCTCCACCGTTTCGTCGAAGCGAGCGGCCGCAAGACGCTTCACCAAGTCGACAGCTTCGCCGGCGCTGTGCTCACGCTGGCGGTCATAGCGCCGCGTTGCATCCAGGTACTTCTTGGAGTTGCGGGCCGGACGACTCATGACGCCACCGTGATGCCCATGGAGCGAGCGGTGCCCGTGACCTGGCGGATAGCCGCTTCGACGTCGTCGGTGTTCAGGTCGGGCAACTTGGTTCGTGCGATCTCGTCGACTTGGGCCGCGGTAAGGGTGCCGACGGAGGTGCGGCCAGGGGTGACCGAACCTTTGGTAATCCCCATGGCCGCGCGGATCAGGACGGGCGTGGGCGGGGTTTTGGTGATGAAGGTGAAAGACCGATCTTCGAACACCGTGATCTCCGCCGGAACGACGATGCCTTCTTGAGAAGCGGTGGCGGCGTTGTACTGCTTACAGAACTCCATGATGTTGATGCCGTGAGGTCCGAGGGCGGTGCCCACCGGAGGCGCCGGTGTGGCCTTGCCGGCCGGAATCTGGATCCGCACTATTGCGGCAACTCTTCGCTTGGCCATCTACGGCTTCCTCATTCTCGTTCGCTGACTGCACTGACGTGGGAACCTGACAGAACGCTCACAGCTTCGCCACCTGCGTGAACTCCAATTCCACGGGGGTTTCGCGACCGAAGATGTTCACCAGCACCTTGAGCCGGAGCTGGTCCTCATTGATCTCGACCACCTGGCCTGAGAAGTCTGCGAAAGGGCCTTCGCGCACTCGTACCGTCTCACCGATATCGAAGGTGGCCTTTGGCTTGGGCTTTCGGGTGACGCCCTCGGTGCCTTCGGGCTGCACCTGAAGGATGCTCTCCACTTCTTTGCGGGACAGAGCAGTGGGCTTGGCCCCCAAACCGACGAATCCCGTGACACCGGGGGTATTGCGCACGACTCGCCAGGAATCGTCGTCCAACTCGCAACGCACCAGGAGGTAGCCGGGAAACACCTTCCGCTGCACCGTCATGCGCTTGCCGTTCTTGAACTCCACCACGTCTTCCATGGGGATGACGCACTCGAAAATGCGGTCCTCCATGCCCATGGAGGCGATTCGGCTCTGGAGATTCGTCTTCACCTTGTTCTCGTAGCCGGCGTAGGTATGGACGACATACCACGAACCGGGACGATCGTAAGGGCTTTCGACTTTGGCCTGAACCTCTAGGGCAAAGAGGTCGTCTTCGTCCAGAACCTCGGTACCGGCACCCTCGTCGCTCGTCAGAACGGCTTGGCGTGAAACCCTCGCGCTCTCGGGAGAGTCTGGCTGGTCGTTATCGGTGGAGGCCATCATGAGAACAGGAAGAAGACACCTTTGCCAAACAGGAAGTCAAGGCCGAAGATGATTGCGGTGAGAACGATCAGAGCCATCAGAACCACCACCGAGTAGTTGACGACCTCGGCCCGCGTCGGCCAAGCCACCTTTCTCAGTTCGGATCGCACCTGTCGGGTGTACTCGCCGGGAGTGAGGCGTTGACTCGCCGGCTTGGGCGTCGGGCGCGTGGGTTCGGTGCGGGCCGGCGAACCGTCCTCGCTCAGTTGGCCCTGACGCTGCATCATTCGTTTGGTTTGTCTGTTCACGGCCACCTCGGTCGGCGGACATCAAAGAGCGGCGCAGGGCAGGAGGGACTCGAACCCCCAACCGCCGGTTTTGGAGACCGGTGCTCTACCAGTTGAGCTACTGCCCTCGGAGTTCGATCGAAACCGACGAACTGCCCGGTTCCTCACATCCTAAAGAGGGCCAGTCCTCTGGGTGCCAGGGAGACAATAGCCCACCGGCTGCCCCGCGAGCGCAGTGAGGCGCCTCCGGCTCGACTGCCTCTCGACGTCAGCCGACGAGGCGAGGCTTGCGGGATCGAGCACGAACAGCCAAGACAATGGCGCCGGTAGCTCCTGCCGCCGTGGCCACCGCGATCCCACCGACATAGGCAGCGCGACGCCCAGTCAACAAAAAGTGCATGGCTTGGCGCTCGCCGGCCTGCTCCAACTGAGCCAGGATCCCCGGGAGTAGACCCGGGCCGGGCTCGAGAACCTCGGTCCGCAGCTGCCGCAGGGCACGAAGCATCTTGCGGTATTGAGCCAGGTCAGCCTGGCAGCGGGGACACGCGCCGACATGGCGGCGCACCTCGAGGTCGGCGACTTCCATTCGGTCCACTATGCGGGGCAGAGCCTCGGCCACCGCCGAGCAAGACACGGGATAGGCCGACGGTGTCGATAATCCGAGCGGCTTGTGGCGGGCCAGTGCCTTAGACAGCATGCGCATTCTCCTCTCCCGCCATAGGCAGAACGGTCTCCCGCAACTTGCGCCGAGCTCGATGCAGCCGCACTTTGGCCGCCGCTTCACTGATTCCCAACTCGGAGGCGATAGTGCTGTGCGGCAGGTCGTACACGTCGCGAAGCACAACCACGGCCCGGAGGCTGGGGGGTAGATCCGCCAAGGCGACAACCATGCGGTCGCGCAGCGAGGCCGCTTCGGCCATGGACTCGGGGTCCACGCCGGGACGATCATCGACCATGGCTTCGTCTTCGCCGAGTTCTTCATGGCGACTCTTGGATCGCCGGGCCAAGTGACTGGCCGCGCAGTTCGCCGTGATCCGGTACATCCAGGTGGAGAAGCGGGCTTCGCCTCGGAACCGCTGGAGGCTGCGGTAGGCCCTTAGGTAAGCGTCCTGGGCAACATCACGGGCGTCGTCAGGGTCGGCGGTGAGCCGGCAGGCCAACGTATAAACGCCGGCTTGAGTACTACGAACCAATTCCTCGAAGGCCCTGCGATCGCCGGCCTTGGCGGCAGCAACCAGCTCGAGTTCTTCGACGGGAATCACCGGCTTTTTGACCGGCGCCTCGACCCGATGGTTACCGGAACCGTCGGAGACGGTTAGCGAGTCTCCCTGTGAAGGGTGTGCAGCCTGTCCCAACGGCAGTACTTGCGAACCTCCATCCGCTCGCGGTCGCTCTGTTTGTTCTTCATCGTCATGTAGTTTCGGCGCTTGCACTGCTCGCAGGCCAGCGTGATCTTCACGCGCTTCTCGCCCTTCGCCATGGCCTCCGGACCTCTTTCTCACCTGGATCGCCCCCGAGGGGTTTTGGATCATGAACCTGCGGAACCTGCACTGTAGCGGCGGGCGGACTCGAACCGCCGACCACTCGATTATGAGCCGAGCGCTCTGCCTACTGAGCTACGCCGCCTGGAGAGAGCCCCCTGTCGGAATCGAACCGACGACACCAGCCTTACCATGGCTGTGCTCTGCCGACTGAGCTAAGGGGGCAACTTGCCCCGAGCGATCATAGTCGTCGACGCCCAGGGCCCGAGCGGCCCTCTGAGCGGCCCAGGGCTCGAGCGGCCCTCTGATCGGGCGACAGTCGATTGCCGGGCGTGTTCGGATCGCAGACGTATCGTCGCCCGCATGGATCGGCCCCCCGTCAAGCCCCGTCTGCGATTAGCCCGAGCCGGCGATGCGGAATCGATCCGGGCCATTTACAACGTCGAGGTGATCAACTCGACAGTCACCTTCGACATGGTGCCCAGGACCCTCGACGATCAACGTGACTGGATCGAAGCCCATGCCGGTGCTCACCCGGCGGTGGTAGCTGAGGTCAACGAGGAGGTCGTAGCCTTCGGCGCCCTAGGCCCCTACCGGAGCCGCCCCGCCTATTCGACCACGGTCGAAGATTCGGTATACGTCCACAGCGATCATCGCGGCAGGGGTCATGGGAAAACGCTCCTGGTGGAGTTGGTGCGGTTGGCCGGCACCCATGGGTTCCATTCGATGATCGCCCGCGTCGTGGGCGGCCACGAAGCGTCGATAACTCTTCACCGATCGTGTGGATTCGAACTGGTGGGGGTGGAGCGAGAAGTCGGTCGCAAGCACGGCCGATGGCTAGATGTAGTGGTCATGCAACGGCTCTTGTGACCGCAATCGCTCAGATCTCGTCGGTGCCAGGATGAGTGCATGAATGCGGGCTCAGGACAATTCGACCTTGCCTAGCGCCGTGATAGTCGACGCGCTACGCAGCCCCCTGGGGCGGCGTAACGGTGCGCTGTCGGGTTGGCACCCGGTAGATCTGACCGCGGCTGTAATCGACGCCTTAGTCCGGCGGTCGAACCTCGACCCAGGCTGCGTAGACGACGTCATCGTCGGTTGCGTCAGCCAGTCCGGTGAGCAGAGCCTGAATTTGGCCCGCAACGCCGTCCTCGCAGCGGGTTGGCCCGACTCGGTGCCCGGCGTGACTATCGATCGCCAGTGCGGAAGCGCCCAGCAGGCGCTGCACTTCGCCATTCAGGGAGTGGCTGCGGGGGCGTACGACATCGTGATAGCCGCAGGGGTGGAATCCATGACCCGGGTGCCCATGGGATCGAGCATCCGCAATGGGCCCGGCCTGCCGTTCGGCCCCCAAGTGGAAAACCGCTTTCGCCTCGCCGGCGGCCTGGTGCCCCAAGGGGTTGCCGCCGAACTGGTGGCCGACGCGTGGTCCATCGGGCGCGATGAAATGGACGCATACTCGCTGGAGAGCCACCGCCGGGCGACTTCTGCCAGCGACAGCGGACATTTCGCCAGTGAGATCGTCCCACTAACCCGCACGGCTAATGGAACCGACACGACGGTGGCCATCGACGAGGGATTTCGACGGGACACCTCCATCGAAGCCCTCGGGGCGCTGCCCGCCGCGTTTCGCAACGGCGGTCGCATCACCGCCGGGAACTCGTCCCAGCTGAGCGACGGGGCGGCGGCGGCGCTTGTCATGAGCGAAGCTAAGGCAAATGAACTCGGCCTGAGACCCCGAGCACGCGTGGCTGCGACTGCCGTGGTCGGGGTGGATCCCATCACGATGTTGACCGGTCCCATTCCCGCCACCGCCCTGGCGCTGAAGCGGGCGGGGCTACCCCTAACCAGCATCGACGTCGTCGAGCTGAACGAAGCCTTCGCTGCCGTGGTCCTGGCTTGGACCCAGGAGTACACCTTCGATCCCGAGAGGCTGAACCCCAGCGGCGGAGCCATTGCTCTCGGTCATCCTCTTGGGTGCTCGGGTGGACGGCTCCTGGCCACGTTGATGAACGAACTGGATCGGACTGGGGGGCGCTACGGACTCCAGGTCATGTGTGAGGGTGGCGGTATGGCCAATGCCATGGTCCTTGAACGGCTCGGATGAGCCGTCAGAAAAACGGCCGGCTCGGATGAGCCGTCAGAAGCGGCCGGCCGCCTCAGGCAAGATAGGAACGTCATGCCTTTGGTCGTGAAGCTGGTAATGGCAGTCGTGGTTTTCGTGGCCGTCATGCGCATCGGCATGTTCATGTTGGGCGGTCTGGCCCGTCCTCATCCGCCCCCGCCGGCCGGCGAGTTGCGGCGGGTCAACTTGCGCTATCGCTGTTCGCTCTGCCTGGCTGAGGTTCGCATGGTCCAGGCCATCGAGGAACTACCACCGCCTCCTCGGCACTGCCAGGAGGACATGGACCTGGTGGCGCCTCGCTTCGAGTAGGTCGCCCGCCGGGATCGCCGAACGCCACCTGTGAGCGCTCAGCGGTAGCGAGTAGCGGTGATGAAACCCGCCGTTATCAGACCGAGACCTACCAGCAAGTAAGTATTGCTGGGGTCGTCGCCGGGTAGCAGATTCACGTAGTTGGCAAGGATGGTCACGGTTCCCAACCCCAGTAGCACGAACATCAAGACCGGCACCCATATCGGACTGGGGCGATAGAGATCGGGCGTCGGCGGCGTGTAACGACCGGTGCTAGGGGTGCCCTTGGGGGTCACCCGCCCGGACTTGACCTTCGGTGGTTTGGATTTTGCTTCGCTTGGCTTGGCATCGTCGGCCATAGCCGGACAATAGGCCAAGAGCCACCGCCATGGTCCCCTACGCTCCGGTGGGGCCGCTACCCGTAGCAGCATCCCGGACCGGGCGGACAAGACGAAAGGGTGCCTCAGCGATGCAACACGAATGGGGTGCGCCCGTAGCGCGACAGCGCGTGGCCGTGATCGACAACTACGACTCGTTTGTTTACATCTTGGTGCAGTACCTCGGCGCCATGGGCGCTGAGCCCATCGTCTTTCGCAACGACGACGTTTCTGTGGACGGGCTCATCGATCTGGCGCCCGACGCGGTGGTCATCTCGCCCGGCCCGGGGCGGCCCGAGGACGCCGGTATCAGCGCCGAAGTTGTGAAGCGCATGGCTGGAATGACACCGATTCTGGGCGTTTGCCTGGGTCATCAGTGCATCGGCCAGGTATACGGCGCCGACATCGTGCGGGCCGACGCGATAACCCACGGCAAGACCTCGCCGATCCATCACCGTGGCCAAGGCGTACTGGCCGGCCTACCCGATCCCTTCGACGCAACCCGCTATCACTCCCTCGTCGTCGACCCCAACACTCTGCCTACCGTGCTGGAGGTGACCGCCGAGACCCCCGATGGGACGATCATGGCCCTACGCCATCGCGCGCTGCCCGTCGAGGGCGTCCAATTTCACCCCGAATCCATCCTTACCGTTCATGGTCGCCAACTGCTAGCCACTTTCGTTGCCGGTGCCGGGTGGATCGGTGAAGAAGTGATCTAGCTCTTGTTCTTCGTGGTGACGGTCGTATCCGGAACGGTCGTCGTCGAGGTCGTTGAGGTGGTAGTCGTAGTTGCCTCCGTTGTCGTGGTCGTGACCGGACCCGAAGAAACCACGATGGCTACTATCGAGCCCTTGGCCAAGGGCGTCCCAGTGCCCGGATCGGTTCGAATGACTTTGCCGGCGGCTACGTCGGCACTGGACTCGGTGCGTTGCGACGTTCGAAATCCCGCTTGGCCCAGGGTGAAGGCGGCGTCGGATGCCTCTCGGTTACGGACTTCGGGGATTCGCGCCTGTTCAGGTCCGGTCGATACCGCAAGGTTGACCGTCTCGCCTCGCCGGATTTCCGCCCCGGCGGCCGGACTCTGGCGCAAGACAGTGTCGACCCGGGCCGCAGAGCTGGCTTCGGGGGTGGAGACCACCACGAACCCAGCCGCTTCCAACAAGGTTGTCGCCTCATCGATGGTCTTCTTCACCACGTCGGGCACCAGGGCGCGTTGCGACTGGACCCGCACGGTAAGTCCTACCGCTGAACCGCGTTCGACCTTGGAATCCTCGGGCGGGTTCTGGCCGGTCACTTGACCCGTAGGACCGTCCCCTTCCTGCTTGGCCACTTCGCCGACCTTGAGGCCCGCCTTTTCGATCGCGGTTCGGGCATCGGTTTCGTTGAGATTCACCACGCCCGGGACGGCCACCTGCCCGGTTGCGCCTCCGTCGGACCCACCCCCGAGTTCCCGGCTGAGCAGGAACAAAAGACCGGCCAGAACGGCCAGAAGCGTCGCCAGAACCACGATGTACGTGCCGGTCCGGCTTCGCGCCGGCGGATTGGGTCCCGGCCCCCGGCCGGCACCCGACACCACGGTTTGCACGCTGGTCGCCTCGGCGCCAACAACCGCGCTTCCTATAAGCGTGGTGTCGAGTGGCGGCGGAGCGAAGGAAGCCACCGGCTGCGACCGGGAGTCGTACAGGCGACCTTCGCGAAAGGCCACAAGGTCTTCCCGCAGTTCGTCGGCATCGGCGTGGCGGTCGTTGCGGTCCTTGGCCATGGCTTTGAAAACAAGGGCGTCGAACAGGGGCGGAACATCAGGATTGTGCTCGCTCGGAGCCGTCGGATGTTCGCGTACATGCTGGTAGGCAATGGAAAGCGGACTGTCACCGGTGAAGGGCGGCCGCTTGGTCACCATCTCGTAGAGCACGACGCCCAGGGAGTAAACGTCGCTACGTGGGTCGACTAGTTGTCCCTGGGCCTGTTCGGGGGAGAAATAGGTGGCCGTGCCCATGACTGCGCCGGTCTGGGTGAGGCTTTCGGCCGGGTCGCCACCGCGGGCGATGCCGAAATCAGTCACCTTCACCTGGCCTCGGGACAAGATCACGTTGCCGGGCTTCACGTCACGGTGGACCACTCCGCTGGCGTGCGCGTAATGCAGCGCACCCGCAATCTCGGCTCCGATATGGGCAGCCTCGTCGGCCGGTAGCGGGCCGTCGGAATTGATCACGTCTCGAAGGGTCGCTCCGTCGACGTACTCCATGACGATGAAGTAGGTGCCGTCCTCCTCACCCCAGTCGTAGATCGAAACGATCCCGGGATGGTTCAGGTTGGCCGCAGCTCGGGCCTCCCGCCTAAAGCGCTCCACGAAGGAAATGTCATTGGAGAACTCGGGGAACAGAACCTTCAGAGCGACCTGTCGCTCCAAGAGAAGGTCCTGGGCCAGGTATACCTCGGCCATTCCGCCGCGCGCGATCTTGCGCACGATCTGGTAACGACCGGTGAACACCTTGGTTGACACTGCCGGCAGCCTAGGAGGCGGGGCTGGCCAAGGCCCGCTCCATCACGATCTTGGCGATAGGGCTGGCCAGAGCCCCCCCCGTGGCGTCACTGGCCGATGGCACGTCTTCCAATACAACCGCCACCGCTACCCTGGGTGCCTCAGCCGGCGCGAACGCTACGAACCAGGCATGGGAACGATCCCGGCCGGTCTGGGCGGTTCCGGTCTTGCCGGCCACGGCAACTCCGGGAATACGGGCCCGGGTTCCCGAACCGCGTTCCACCACTGCGACCATCATTGCGGTCAGGTCCGCCGCATTCGACGCGCTGAGGGCAGTCTTCCAGGGCTTGGGAGTAAAGGCCTGCACCTCGCCGGATTGGGGCCGACTGATCTCCTTGAGCAGGTGGGGTGCCATAATCACGCCTCCGTTGGCCACGCCCGCTGCGACTAGGGCCATCTGGAGAGGAGTTGACGAAACATCTTGCTGGCCGATGGCGGACTTGGCCAGGGCCGGGCGGTCCCGATCGAACGACTTGCCCTCAGGGAAGAAGGACGCCTCGGCAAAAGGCAGGTCTATCGGCGGAACCCGGTTGAAGCCGAAACCCTCGGCTGCATTAGCTAAGGCAGGGCCTCCCAGGTCCAGGCCGATCTGGCCGAAAACGGTATTGCACGACACTCGGAGGGCGTCGCTGAGGTTGCCACCACACGACGATCCACCGAAGTTGCCCAGAGGCGCCGAGCTTTGGGGTAAGGGCAACGACTTCAGCACCGGGAACGACGGCCTTACCGGAGTGAGACCGTTGGCCAGCCCCGCCGCCGCGGTTACCACCTTGAAGCTGGATCCAGGGAAATAGAGATCCCTGTAAGCCCGGGGCCGCAGGGGCCGGGCTTCGTCGGCGTTGAGAGCGTCCCAGGCTTTGCGCACCAGCTTTTGGTCGTGATCGGCCAGGGTGGCGGGGTTGAAAGAGGGGAACGACACCATGGCCAGGATGGCCCCACTGCGCGGATCCAACGCGACGACCGAACCCCGTCGGCCGCCGAGCGCCTCGGCGGCGGCCTGTTGAACCGACTTGGCCACCGTAATAACCACGTCCTGGGTGTTGGCCTGCTCGCTTAGGAACTCGTCCAGGCGGTCAAGACGCAGACCCTGGCTATCTCGTCCGGTGAGGGCATCGTTGTAGGTGCGCTCCAAGCCGTCGGTGCCGAAAGTGAACGAGAAGAAGCCTGTCAGGTGGGAGAACAGTTCACCTTCGGGGTAGCGCCGTTGAAGTTTGAACTCGTCGTCGCTGGGCACCGAATCGGCAATCACCACTCCATCGGAGGTTCGGATCTGGCCTCGGGGCTGAGAAAAGTCCCGCACCACGGCCCGGCTGTTGGCCGGGTGCTCGTTCAAGCGCTTCGCGCTGAACACCTGCAGGTTGTTCACCTGGATAAAGAGCGCTGTGAACATAGCCACCAGAACACCGCCCAAAATCTTGATCTCTCGGTTCAAAGTTGCGGTGTCCGGGCCTCGCGTTGGGCCTGGTCATCCGAGATCCGTAACAACAGGGCCAAAAGGACGTAGTTGGCCAACAACGAGGATCCGCCATAGGAAACGAACGGCAAAGTGATCCCGGTGAGGGGAACGAGCCGGGTGACCCCGGCCAGGATGATGAAGCTCTGATATCCGACAATGGCCGTGAGCCCGGTGGCCAGGAGCTTCTCGAAGGGTGCATGCGCGGACAAAGCAATCTTCAGTCCTGCCCCCACGAACAACACAAAGGCCATCAAGATTGCGACCGTTCCGAAGAGGCCCAGCTCTTCGGCGATGGCGGCGAAGATGAAGTCGGTGGCCACCACCGGAATCCGCTGAGGCGTGCCTTGGGCCAGATTGGTTCCCGACAGTCCGCCGGCGGCGAAGGCGAAGAGGCCTTGGACGATCTGGTAGCCGGCATCGTCGGCCACCGGCCAAGGGTTCAGCCAGATCGCAACTCGCTTTTGTACGTGATCGAAAACGGTCCAGGCCAGAAGGGACCCGGACACGAACATCACCGCTCCGATTCCGAGATAAACGCCCCGTGCGGTGGCTACCCACAAGATGGTGATGAAAAGGCCGAAGAAGAGCAGCGACGAGCCAAGGTCGCGCTCGAAGAACATCACCACGAGTGAGAGAGTCCACGCCCCCACGATCGGGGCCACGTGACGAAACTCCGGTACCCAGGCGCCGGCGAGGCGACGAGTACCCACCGATAGAACTTCTCGCTTGTCCACCAGGTAGGAGGCGAAGAAAACACACAGTGCGATCTTGGCCAGTTCACCAGGCTGAAAGTTCACCGGACCCACCCTCAACCAGAGCCGAGCCCCGTTGATGGTCTGGCCGATCACCGGCAGCAGCGGCATCAGCAGCAGGCCAAGACCGGCAAAGGCGCAGACGTACCGAATGCGCTCGAGGTCTCGGATCCGGCGGACCAGGGCAAGCGTGGCCACGAATGCACCGATTCCCAGCGCCGTCCAGAGGGCCTGCAAGCCGGCCAGATCGGGGTCGAGCCGGGCCACGAACACGTACCCGATGCCATTGAGCAGACCAGCCAGGGGGAGCAGAACCCCGTTGGCTCCCGGAGCGAGACGGCGGGTGGCGTAGTGGGCGGAGGCCAGTAAACCGAGGATGACGACCAGGAAGGGAACGAGGTTGACCGGCAGCGAGGCGCTGCGACCCAGACTGGCCAAGACGTAGGCCGCCGACGTCACCAAACCGGCCAGCAACAGTAGGCCCAGCTCCGTCCGGCGAGGAGCCAAGTCGGCCTGTACCGGATCGGCCAGCACGCTCACCGATCGGGCCTTGGCGCTTCCGGCAGCGTGGCCGGCTCGGCGATGCCGGGAACCGTAGAAACGCCTCCATTGTCCTGGTTCTGGCCGAACGGCACCGGCACAAGTGTCGTCGAAGAAGCGTCAAGCAGGGGCGTGGTTGGAGGAGGGCTCGTCCTGGCCCGGGACTGGCGCAGTACCTCATCAATCCGAAACTTGGCCGCGCTGACGGTGGCAAAAGTGGTGCCTTCGAGCTGATCGCGACCCGCACGATCGAGATCCGAAACGATGGTCGGGCGACGGTTGTTCGCCGGCCTGGGTTCAAAACCCAAAAGGCCGTCGCGCCGACCCTGAAAAATGGCGGCGGAGTCGTCCTGAATCTTCACGAAATAGCCGTCATAGGCGAACCCGCGGACGGCCAACACAGCGGCGACCAGAATCGTTGCCAGGACAGCAACAAAAAGACCCACTCTCCACGACAATGAACGGGCCACCGGTAGTTGGGGCCCGCTGGGCCCGCCACGAAGTGGAAAGCCTGGAACTCTTGTCTCTTGGCGGTCGGCAACGTCGAAACCAACTCCCCCACCGGAGGCCGAGAATCGATCCTCGCCCTCAGGGATATCGCCGGGACCCCCGTCGACGAAATCGTCATCGAAACCGATGCAGCTCGCCGGGACCGGCGCCGTGGCCGTAGCTGCCGGGGTCAATCGGGGGTGGCGACGCGCCTCGGTCGCACCGGCCATGACCTCCGAAGCCTTTTCACTGCGAGCGTCATCGTCCACCACATCGACAACGACGGCCGTGATGTTGTCACCGCCGCCTTGGGCTCGGGCTTGGCGCACCAGTTCATCCGCAGCTTCTTGAGGTTCGGCTATGCGTCTCAAGGTGGCGGCTATACGCGAATCGCTCAACTCGTTGGTCAACCCGTCGCTACACAGCAGCAATCGATCTCCTCCACTGGGAAGCAACAGCCAGAGGTCCACCTCGATAGCGGCTTCCATCCCCAAGGCCCGAGTGATGATCGACCGCTGCGGATGAACCAGCGCCTCCTCAGCACTGAGGCGACCCTCGCGCACCATCTCCTCGACCAAGCTGTGATCGCGTGTCAGCTGGATGAGGTCGGTAGCTGAATAGAGATAGGCCCGGGAGTCGCCCACGTTGGCCACGGCCAGTTGCTCTATGCCATCCTCGGCCACTACCGCCAAGGCCACCAGGGTCGTGCCCATACCCCGCCGGTCGGGACTCTCCTGGGCCAGCTGCCACACCTGTCGGTTCGCCCTGTGAATCGCACCGACCAAGCCGTCGGCGGTTTGCTCGGTGAAAGTGTCCCGAAGGGTATCCACAGCGGTCTGCGAGGCCACCTCGCCCGCCTGATGGCCGCCGACACCGTCAGCCACGGCGAACACCACTTCGTCGTGGTGGAGGAACCGATCCTCATTGATTTCCCTGACCCGCCCGAGGTCAGTGGCCGCACCGGATCTCAGAGTCGTCATCCAGTCACCTCCAGAACCGTCTGACCCACCTGCACCCGGTCGCCCCGGTGCACGACCACGGGGGCGGTGATCCGGCTCTGATTTAACAGTGTTCCGTTGGTTGACCCTAGATCCTCGATCCACACCCGGTTGTCGCGGCGGAAAGCCCGTGCGTGGATCTGGGACACAAAAGTGTCGTCGAGCAGAATGTGGCACCCCGCGGCTCGACCGAGAGTCAACTCCTCGCCCAGGTCGTACGAGGTGTCTTTCATGGCCGCAGGTTCGACAACGACCAATCGCGAAACGCCTTTGGTCGCTCGCGCCGGTGCCGGCGTCGCCCGATAAACAATGGCGCCTGAAACCGCCGGCGCCTCCCTGGTTCGTGTTTGAACCCATACGGCGCGCAGTACTCGAACGAAGAACAGATAGAGCAACGCCAAAAAGCAGAAATTCAGAATAGTGAGAAGGTTCTCCGGCATTCTCTCGGCGCCTCAGGAACCAGACGGGCCGTTAGCGCTATGACGCATCGAACCGAAGAACCGTTGCTCCGATCGTGATTAGATCGCCATCGACCAGGCGGCGCTCCTTTACCAAGGCGCCGTTTACCCGCGTTCCGTTGGTAGAGCCCAGGTCGACCACCACGAAACCCGCGCCGAACCGGCGGACCTCGGCATGGTTGCGGCTTACGTTGGGATCCGACAAGACGACGGCACCCTCGGCGACACGGCCGATCGCCACAGGCTCCTCGCCGATGGAGATGCGCTTGCCGTCGGGCAGAACCAGTGATCCGGCAGCGACGCCCCCCGGAGCTTCCACCATTTCAGCCTCAACGGTGACCTCGCCGGCCCCCAAAGAAGCATCACTCACCAGTTCCACGTGGACGGGTCCCACGAAGCCGTAGTCGCAGTCGCGAGCATGATCGCGAGCGGCCTCGGCAAGTTCTCGAACCAAAGCCTCGGCGTAGGACTCGAATTGGGAACTGTCAGCAGGGCTCAGAGCCACCGTGAATCGGTTCGGCGCGACCAAGCCGCTGATTCCCACCGTTCGAGCAAGGTCCATCTGGCGAGTGAGCTTTCTGCCTACTTCTACAGGCCGAAGTTCGCTGCGAAACGTCTTGGCGAACGCGCCCTCCACCAAGCGCTCCAGTCTCTGTTCGAACTGGCGCAGACTCACCCTGCTCAGCATACGTTCCCCGGTTGGTGATCGGACTCAACTCGAGGCTCTTCCCAATTCGGAGGTGTGCCTTCGGCTAACGTCGCTGCTTCGCCCGGGCGAGTGGCGGAATTGGCAGACGCGCAGGATTCAGGTTCCTGTGTCCGAAAGGACGTGGGGGTTCAAGTCCCCCCTCGCCCACCACTCCCGGGGCAGATGCCCCCGGAAAGAGTGTTTCAAGTGCCCACTTTGCGTTTCGGGTCCGACACCCGACCTGAGCATCGTGATGTGCCGCCGGCGAGCCGGGCCGAGGGCCCGCACCGGCTGGCCGATCTGAGGTGGCGACCGCCGCCGATCCTGACCGGGCGAAGCGTCTGGCAGCACGAGGTCCGTCGACTCGTGGGCGGCTACCGGGTGTGCGTGCCCCAGCTCGAGACGATCGTTCGCGGCGGAGCCCCGGCCGTCGTCGGGGTTGCTGCCGAGGACCACTGGGAGCTCCGGGCCCGCCGCCGGTCCGACCGGGTGACGCCGATCGTCAACGTCGACGATCGGATGCGGGTGGTGGTCCCCCGAGGCGTCCGTCACCGGCTGGGCCTGATCGACGACGTCGTCGTGAGCGTGAACCCCGGGCTCGGTGTGGTCCGGATCTGGTCCACGCGGTGCCTCGATCGGCTGATGGGAGCGGACACGTGAACAAGTCCCTCCGCGCTCAGGTCGCGCTCGCCGAGCTGGAAGCCATGGGCCTGACCGTCGACGACCTCGTCGTCGCGGCAGGGCAGGACCGGTCTGCGCCACCGCCCAAGCGGACAGTGGCCGAGTACCTGCCCGTCGTCGCGGCCGGGTACAAGCCGCGGACCAGGCGTACCTACAACTCGTACTGGATCCTCATGGTCGAGCTGATCGGCGACCGGCCGCTCGACCAGGTGACGGTCGAGGATCTGCTCGCCGTCGCCGACGAAGCCGAGCGCCGAGCCAAGCAACGGCGCGTCGGCAGCGACGGCCGAGCCAGCCGGGAGAGCTGCGTGGCCGCCGCCCGAGCGGTCTTCACGCGGGCGCTCAAGGCCGGACACGTCACCGCCAATCCAGCGCTACTCGTCGACAAGCCACGCCGCCTCCCCAACCGGCGTCGCGCACTCACGAACGCCGAACTCGACGACGTGTGGGCCGCCGTCACCGCGACCACGAGAGACCCTGAGCTTGAGCTGCTGCTGCTCCGATTCCACCTCGAGTCCGGTGCTCGGCGGATCGGCGCAATCAACCTTCGTGTCCGGGACATCGACCCGACCAGGCAGACGGTCTGGCTGCGCGAGAAGTTCGGCGCTGAACGAGAGCAGCCCATCAGCGGCTCCCTCATCGAGTCGATCTCCTCGCTGGCGGCAGCGCGGGGAGCGACGAAGCCGGACGACAGCGCGCTTCGAACGCGACCTCGGTCCCGAGGATCGTCAGCGGCGATCAGCGACCGCACCTACGACCGGATATTCACCCGCGCGCAGGCGCACGTGCCCTGGTCACAACGGACTCCCCTCACCGCCCACGTCTTGCGGCACACGGCCATTACGGCGGTCGAGCGAGTGGCCGGGTTCGCGGTCGCCCAGGCCTTCGCCGGCCATCAGCCAGGATCGGTCACCGGCACCTACACCAAGGCCGACATCCACGAGGTCGCAACCGCGGTGGCGGAACTCACCGGCGAGGCGCACCCGCTCGCAGTTCGATGAAGCGGTTCCCCGGGTGTCCTCGTCTCGCCTTGCAAGCCGCCGGGGACGCCACTTGGAGACAGCTCAAGAACCTCCTCGCCGCAACGGACGTCGGATGCGGGGCGGCAGGCGTCGTGATCACTTCACCGGGCGACGAGCCGATCGATCCAGCGGGCGGGATCGTTGGGTGCGAAGGCGAGGACCGGGGCATAGTCGTCTTGCGCTTGGTCGGCGCTGGCGATGAGCAGCAGTTCGGCCTCGCCGAACATGGCGATCGCTTCTCGGTCTGCGACGCCGGCGATGTCGAGCGGGACCTCGCCATCGAAGGTGATGGTCATCAGGTACAGGCACGTACCTGCGTCGGCGGGGGCGGTGATCCGGAGCTCGAGGCCGGCGGCGAGCAGGGACGCCTCCTGCATCATGGCGGCGTAGACGATGTCCTCCCGACCGCTGAAGTTGACGAGCAGCATGACCGCCGGCACGTCCGCCCAGCCGGTATCGGTCGTCGGGTCTGGGTAGGCCGGGTAGCTGTGAGGGGACCCCGTTGAGTGGTCCAGCCGCTATGGGAGTGATGGCTGGTTGATGGTCCACTTCTTGGTGATCTCGGCGGGGGTGAGACCACCGAGGGAGGAGTGGGGCCGATAGGTGTTGTACTCGATCCGCCACGCCTCGACCAGGACCTGGGCCTCGAGCAAGGTGGCGAAC
>Ga0187894_10003031_pt1 | contig 19275 bp, 17 predicted proteins | sample GBC1701081metaG_FD_136650 | JGI IMG/M metagenome (GOLD analysis project Ga0187894, IMG submission 136650) | White microbial mat communities from a lava cave in the Kipuka Kanohina Cave System on the Island of Hawaii, USA - GBC170108-1 metaG ...
GACCTCTTCGGCCGGGAGCCCCTTCGAGCCCACGCGCATGAGGATGGCCTCGTACGCCTTCGTCTCGATCGTCTTCATCGCGTCGGCAAACGGGAGCGGCGCGCTGCCGAGCCCCAGGGCCGCGCGCCGTGCGGCGAGCCGCGCGTCCACGTCGGTGCCCGACCCGCAGGCGGCGAGCAGGACCGCGACGAGGTAGCGGCGCATGGGGGGCGATTCTACGCTCGTCGTCTTCGACCTCGACGACACGCTCATCGACACGCGGAACGTCCTCCTCCCGCTCGCGCTGAAGCGTGTCGCGGACGCGACCGGGATCCCTCTCGACCGCCTCGACGCGCGCGGCAAGAGGATCGACGAGGTGCTCGCGGGCGTGAAGGACCTCACGCCCGGCCAGCGCGAGGCCGCGGCGAAGGCCTGGTACCGGCCCGACGTGCCGCCGCTCACCCCGTTCCCCGGCGCGCGCGAGGTGATCGAGTCGCTCCGGGGTCGCGTCCGCCTCGTGCTCCTGACGCGCGGCGACCCGACGCGGCAGAGGCGGAAGATCGAGCAGTGCGGTCTCGGCCCGTTGTTCGACGAGATCGTGATCCGCCCGATCGAGGCGCCCGGAAGCAAGCGCGACGACCTCGTGGCACTCCTCGCGCGCCACGGCATCGGCGCGTCGCGATGCGGTGTCATCGGCGACGACGATCGCGACGAGCTGAAGCACGCGCGCGAACTCGGGTGCCTCGCGATCAGGGTCCCCGAGACGCCGCTCGCCGGGATCCCGGACGTGCTCCGACGCGCGGGACTCCTCGTCTAGGCATCGGCGCGTCGGCGGTCGGTGTCATCGGTGAACCCGATCCCGACACACGTGGCGGGCGGCGAGCCCCTCCCCCGCGCCCCCACCCCTCAAAACGAAGAGGGGCGCGGACGATGCCGCGCCCCCCGTGATGGATCCGGGAACTAGAGCTTCACGATCCGCGCCGGGCCCGGCTTCTTGCCGTTGCGCGGGTAGGCGTTGCGCGAGTCCACGATCAGCTTCGCGTGCTGCGCCACGAACTGCCAGTCCACGCCCTTGTGCTTGCAGGCGATGACGACGCAGTCGGCCTTCTTCAGCTCCTCCGCCGTCAGCTCGACCTGCTTGTAGTTCTTCTCGCCGTGGCGGAACTCCGGCACGAAGGAGTCGTGGTAGGAGACCTGCGCGCCCTCCTTCTCGAGGACCGTGAGGATGTCGAGCGCAGGCGACTCGCGCATGTCCGCGACGTCGTTCTTGTAGGCGACGCCGAGGAGCAGGACGCGGCTGCCGTTGACGCTCTTCTTCTCGGTGTTGAGCGCCTCGGAGACGAGGCGGACCACGTAGTGGGGCATCTCGCTGTTGATCTCGCCCGCGAGCTCGATGAAGCGCGCGCGGTAGTTGAGGGTGCGCAGCTTCCACGAGAGGTAGAACGGGTCGAGCGGGATGCAGTGGCCGCCGACGCCGGGGCCGGGAACGAACTTCATGAAGCCGAAGGGCTTCGACGCCGCGCCGTCGATGACCTCCCAGACGTCGAGGCCGAGGCGCTCGCACATCAGGGCCATCTCGTTGACGAGGCCGATGTTCACGCTGCGGAACGTGTTCTCGAGCAGCTTGCTCATCTCCGCCGCGGCGGCGCTGGAGAGCTTGATGACCTTGTCGATCGCCTGGCTGTAGAAGAGGTGGGCGAGCTCGCCCGACTCCTCGTCCACGCCGCCGACGAGCTTCGGCGTGTTTTTGATGCCGAACTGCGGGTTGCTCGGGTCGACGCGCTCGGGGCTGAAGGCGAGGTGGAAGTCCTTGCCCAGCTTGAGGCCCGTCTTCTCGAGCTCGACCAGCATGAGCTCGTCGGTCGTGCCCGGGTAGGTCGTCGACTCGAGGATGATCAGCTGGCCTTTGCGGAGCCGGCGCCGCACGTCCTCGGTCGCCTTCACGACATAGCTCATGTCGGGATCGCGGGTCTTCGAGAGCGGCGTCGGGACGCAGATGCTGACCACGTCCATGTGCGCCAGCTCGTCGAAGTCGGTCGTGGCGGTGAACGCGCCCTTCTTCACGAGGGGCCCCACCTCGGTCGACGGGACGTCGCCGATGTACGACTCTCCCGTGAGGAGGCTCTCCACCTTGCGCGGGTCCACTTCGAAGCCGGTCACTTTCATGCCGACCTTCGCGAATTCGACGGCGAGCGGCAGGCCGACGTAGCCGAGGCCGATGACGCCGAAGCGTGCGGACCGATCGAGGATCTTCTGCTTGAGCATGTTCGTTATTCCTAGGGTTGGATTATCGGTTCGACCGGCGCGCGATACAAAGCGCCCGGCGGATCTCCACAGGGGAGAGGAGGGAGGGATTACTCCCTCCCTCCGGTCTCCGGCCTCTCCTCATCATCCTCCGGCACGGCCGGAAGCTGCTCCGGCTCCTCCTCCGGGAGGTGCTTGCGGTCGATCTCCCAGAGGAGCACCCGGGCCCGGGCGGCCGCGGGGTCGTTCGCCTGCTCGGTTCGCACCGTCTGGAGCAGGACTTTGGCTTCCTCCTCCCGTTGGCCCCGCAGGAGGATCTCCGCCTTGTGGACGGTGTAGGAGCGGGCCCTCGCCTCGGGAGCGAGTTTGAGCACCCGCTCCATCAGGCTAAGAGCGCCTTCCAGATCCTGCTGAACGGAGTAGACCTCGGCCGCCGTGTCGAGCACGGCCGGGTCGTCGGGATTGATCTTCATGGCGCGGTCCGTGTAGGCGCGCGCGTCCGCGATCCGGGCCTGGGTGTTGCGCGCGATGTGCCAGGCGGCGTTGTTCAGGGAGCCCCAGTGGGTCCCGTCGAGCCGGATCGCCTCCTCGTAGTCGAGAAGCGCCTCCTCGACCTTGCCCTCCGCCTCGAGGCACTGGCCGCGCAGGTAACGCACCGCGGCCGCCGCCTTGGGCTCGTCTTTCATGACGCCGCTCGCGAGCGCACGCTCGCAGAGGACGACGAATTCCTTCGTGCGCTTCAGCGTGATGAGGGTCTCCATGAGTCCCTGCCACGCGACGAGATCGGAGAAGCGCGAGCCCGAGAGGAGGAGCTGGTAGAGCCGCTCCGCCATGGGGAGGTCGCCGATCTGGCGGAGGAGCTCCGCGCGCAGGTGGACCAGCAGGGTGTGGCCCGGGGCGAGGCTCAGGACGCTCAGCGCCTTCCGCGGGTCCCCGAGGTCGCGGTAGAGCTGCGCGAGCAGGAGGCACGACGTCGCCGAGCCGGGGAAGCGGCGGACCGCCTCGCGGGCCGTGGCGAGCGCCTCCTCCTTGCGCCCGCGCGCGAGCTGGGCGCGGACGACATGGCCGTAGGCGGCCTCCGGCTTCGCATCGTCGGGAAGCGCGGCGTAGAACGAGAGCACGTCTTCCGCCGCGCCGCGGCGCAGGAGCGTGGCGCCGAGGACCTCGATCGCGACCGGGCTCCGCGGATCGCCCGCGAGGGCCGCCCGGGCAAGCCGCTCCGCCGCGGCGAGGTCCGCCTCGCCGAACGCGATGGCGCTGGCGAGTTCGAGCGAGGACTGGCGGGATCCGGGCTCCTCCGCCGCGGCCTCGAGCCGCGCGAGGGTCGCCTTCGGGTCCGCGAGGTCGGGCGTCGCCATGACGTCGGCGAAGATCTCGAGGAAGGCGCGCGCGGGCAGGCCCGACGCGGCCGCGCGGACCCCGGTCGCGAGGCGGCCGAGCATCTCCTTGTCCTTCAGCTCACGCGCGAACCCGAGGGCGCGCGCGTCGAGGAGGCGCGGCTCGCCGGGGAGCGCGATCGCGCGGGCGAGGAGGTCCCCGGCCATCTCGGCCTCGCCGATCGTGGCGGCAAGCTGGAAGCCGGTCACCAGCTCCGGCTTCGTGGCGCGCCCGCTGCCGCGGAGCGCGTCGAGGTCGGCCTGCACGCGCTGCCGCAGCTCCTGCGCGCCCGCCTGGTCGTCCTTCAGGGCCTTCGCCCGCGCGAGCAGGCCGAGCGCGCGGAGGAGGCGGTAGTGAAGCTCGCCGTCCCCGCCCTTGCCCACCTGCGTGGCCACGTAGCGGTCGAGGGCCTCTCCGCCGGTGCCGAGCAACTGCATCAGGTCCTGGCTCGTCGCGGGCTCGTCGGTCTGTCTCGCGAGACTCTCGGCAAGCTCGAGACCCCGTTCGGAACCGCGCGCGCTCAGGAGCGCGGCAAGGATCGCGGTGAGGCGCGGCTCGTTGCGCTCCTCCAGGCGGGCTTGCTCCGCGCACGCGAGCGCGGCGTCGACGCCTCCGCCCGCGGCCAGGAGGATCAGCGCGCGTACGACCGTCTGCGTCGCGGAGGCCGGGTCCGCGACCACGGCCCCGAGCGTCCTCACCGCCTCCTCCTTCCGGGCCGGGTCGGCGGAGCGGACCATGAGCTCGGCGCGGAGCAGCGCCGCGTCCGGGGTGGTCGCGAACGGGCTGCCCTCGAGAAGCGCGATCGCCTGATCCGGGTCGCTCCGGCGCGCGGTCCAGCAGAGGCGCTGCCAGAGGTAGGGCTCCTCGATCCGGCGGGCGAGCTCGGCCGCCTCCTTCCACTCGCTGCGGCCGATGTGGTAGCGCGCGAGGGCGACGACGGCGATGTCGGTCTTGAGCGCGCCGGTCGCGCGCGGCCGGAGCATCTTCGCGCCGAGGGCGGCCTCCTCGGGATCGTCGGAGAGGATGCGGATCCGCCCCATGGCGACCTCGTAGGGGTAGCTCTTGTTGGCCTGGACGGCGGCGTTGACCGCTGCCGTAGCCTCCTTGAGGTCGGCTTGCGAGCGCTGCTCGATCAGCTCGGCATTGGGCAATCCGGGCGCGAGCTCGCGGCACAGCTCGACCGCGTAGAGGATCGCGTCCGCGCGGACGCCGTCGTTCTCGGTCACCGAGGCGAAGCCGCGCATCAGGGCGGCCGCGTCGAGACGCGCCCGCGTGTCGTTCCGCATGAGGGCGCGGTAGTCGCGCACGATGGCGACGACGTTGTAGGCGTACGCGGGGTCGCGGTCCGCGAACGTGAGCGCCAGGCGCTCCGCCTCGTCCGCGTTCCCCTCGCGCAGGGCGAGCTGGCAGAGGCGAACGGCCGCGAAGGACCGCTCCGGGTTCTCGTCCAGGTAGCTCTTCGCCTCCGTCATCGCCTCGCCCGGCCGTCCGGCGGCGACGAGCGCATCGAGGATCACCTCGCGCGCGGCGTCGCGGCCCGGCTCGCTTGCCAACGCCTGCCGCGCGAGCGCGAGCGCGTCCTCGTAGCGGCCCTCGGCGCAGGCGCGGCGCGCGCGCTCGCAAAGCCCTTCGCGCTTGAGCCCGCGGTCGTACACCCAGTTGAACCCCGCGCCGAGGCCGGCGAGGAGCAGGAGCACGATGACGGTCACGACCAGGGTGCGGGTCCGCACGCCCTTCCTTCTAGCCATGGATGCCTCCCGAAGAGGTCGCGGCGCGCAGATGCGGCGCGAGGACCGCGAGGAAACGCTGCGCCGCGTCGTCGGCGGCCGGCAGGTCCTCGTGGACCGGGACGTAGATCGAGATGATGAGCGTGGGCGAGAGTTCGTGCCCGCGCAGAAGGTCGAGGAGCCTGTAGCCGCGCACCGCCCACTCGCTCGAGGCCAGACGGTCGCCGGCCTGGAACCAGTAGTAGGCGAGCATGCGCTCGTTGCCGCGCTGGAGGAGGAGACGGCGCATCTCCGGCACGGTCTCCGGCGCGCCGCCGGCGCGAGACGCCACCTCTCCCGTCGCGATCGTCTCCCAGCCCGCCGACGGCATGCACACGTTCGGCGCGTGGAAGTTCTGGTCGTTGCGGAGCGCGCCGCCCACGAACAGCTCGTAGACGCGCTGCTCGCTATCGACGTAGCGCACCGAGCCGTAGGCGTCGGCGCCCGAGGCCCTCACGGTGGCCTCGTCCCAAGCCCTGCGCTCGCCGCGGTATTCGCCGACCTCGAGCGGCAAGGTCGCGAAGGCCGCGCCCATCCGGTTCACGGCGGCGGCGTCCGTCGCGGCGCCGAGGCGGGACCGCATGCGCTCCGCCCCGTACGCCGTGGCGGCGAGTGCGATGACCGCGAACACCGCGGCGACTCCCCGGAGGAGAGGGCGGTCGCTGCGGATCGGAGCCGTCGGCTCGTCGGCGGCGCGAGCGGGCCTCGCGGGAACGACTGCCCCGAGGACACGCGCCCAGCCGAGGAGCGCGAGCGCGCCGACGCCGAAGAGGAGGAAGCCCTCGAAGAAGTGGAAGAACCCCTGCGCCGCGGCGGGGCTGACGTGGACCGAGAGGAGCGCGGTCAGCCAGATCCGCAGCGAGTTCACGAGGACGGCGATCGGGGCGCAGGAGCCCACAATTGCAGCCTTGAGCGGCCACGGGCGCCTCCAAAAGAGGCAACCGAGCAGCGCGACGCTTACGAGCGAGACCAGCGAGTTGACCCCGCTGCACTGGTCCACGACCTGGAGGCTCGAGATCCCGGGCACGTGGATGAGGTTGCCTTCGAGGCTCGCGTCGAGGCCGGAGAGGTCGGCGAGTCCCGTGGCGAGTACGGTCGCGCAGCGTTTGAGCGGCAGCGTGATTCCGACCACGACGCGCCAAGGGATCGGGCACATGAGACAGAGGACGAAGAGCGGGGCGAGAAGCGCCTTCAGCCCGTCCCACGAGTAGAGGATCACGATGCAGGCGGCGAGCGCGCCCACGAAGGCGAACGGCTTCAGGAACCAGGAGAGCCGCAGCTCTCCGAGGAGCAGCAGGACGCCGAGCGGCACCAGCGCGAGAGCGGCGGAGAGTTCGAGCCACGGACTTGCGCGGCCGGTGCGACGCAACGCCTTGAGCTGCGAGCGGCGCTGCCAGACCATCCACGCCGCCACCGGCGGCATCAGGACTCCGTGCCCGTACTCGGCGTGCGCGAACCACTCGCGGCCCATTTCGACGAGGGTTTGCGCGAACGCCACAAAAAGCAGCATCGCGAAAAATGCCCCGGTGAGTCGTCCCCGAAGGGAGCCCGGAAAGAGGATTCGGTCGGCCGCGATCACGGTTTGTCCAACGGGATGAACGCTTTCCCTGACGACATCCCGTAACGCAAAGAGGGGGCCCAAGCGGCGGCACGGCCCGTGAACGGAAGTGAGGGTCACGCGGCGAAGAGTGCGTATTCCGTTTGTGCGTTTCTTGATGGCTCAAGGGGTTGACCAAATCGGTGCTGCGCACTAGCATCGCGAGGTCTGATAACGGGTTCTTCGGAGTGAGAGCCTTCAAGGCTCCGTGAGGGTGTCCGTGGCGAAACGCGCCACGTGATGAATCGTGAGGGCAGCAATGCTGGCGGTGCTCTTCAATAGCCTGCCGATCACCTTGCTTGTCGAGGGCGGGCTCTTCGCGACGTTGGCCGTCGGAGTGCGGCTGGGTCGCAAGGTGCTCCGTAGATAGCTTCGCCCCACGAGCCGCGCGCGGCGTCGGATGAAAACGACGGACCCACGACGGAGCGGAGGACGGAAACGACGGGTTCAGCGTGGGAAGCGGCTGCGGGAACCGCGGGGTGGTTGGCACAGCGTGTGCCTCGACCCCGGTCGACGACGGTATTGCGAAGAGAAAAATGGACGCTGGCCGGGCAGAGTCGTCCCCGCGCAGGGTCCCAGCCTAGGAATCGCAGCCAGGAGAACGGGAGTCATCCATGTCAGGTTTTGGAGTCATCCTCGGCCACTACGTCCGACGGGCGCTTACGTACCGTTGGCTCGTGCTGGTGCCCGCCGTGCTGGTGTTCGCGCTGGTCACGCTGAACGTCACCATCCAGCCGGACATCTACGAGAGCTACGCGGTGCTCATGCCGCCGATCTCGCAGCCCAGCGCCGGCCCCCGCCAGCACGGGGCCATCGAGCAGAACATGTTCCGTTCCGCGACGGAGCGCCTCCTCTCGACGAAGGCCCTCATGCAGGTGGCGGAGAAGCTCGATCCGTACCCCAAGATCCGCGAGACGAAGGGGATGGAGGCGGTTATCGACGCGCTGCGGGAGAAGATCCGCGTCGAGATGAACCCGTCCGCCGGGTCGATCACCGTCATCGCCGCCCACAGCGAGGGTGACCGCCCCGCCGAGATGGCTGCGGACATCGTGAACACGCTCACGAGCAGCTTCATCAAGAGCCAGCGCGAGTCGCTCGACGACAACGCGGCCAAGGCCGAGCAGTTCCTCCTCCAGGAGAAGGCCCGCCACCGCCGCGACCTCGACCGGGCTCGCAACAATGTCGAGGAATTCAAGGCCAAGCACCCGGGCGAGCTGCCCGAGGATGTGGAGGCCAACAAGGCCGAGATCGAGCGGACCGCCCAGCGGATCGTCGACAACCGGCAGAACCAGCGCCTCTTCCAGTCCGAGGCGCGCCGCCTCCAGGCGGAGCACGCGCTCCGCTCGACGGAGCTGACCCGGCTCAAGGAGATCGGCAGCTCCGACGAGGCCGCGGCGGTCCGCGCGTCCGAGCGGCTCCTCGACGGCCTCAAGGCCGAGCTGGCGCAGCTCCAAGTCACCTACGACGACAGCCACGACACCATCAAGAAGCGCAAGGCGTACATCGCGTCCGTCGAGCACACGACGGAGCAGCTGCGCCAGAGCGCCCATGCCGGCAGCATCGTCGAGCAGATCGCGTTCTTCGAGTTCACGCTCGACGAGGCCAAGAAGCAGATCGAGCGCGCCGAGACCGACGCGCGAGAGATCGACAGCGTCATCGCCGGGCTCCAGAAGTCGATCGACGCGGCGGAGAAGCGGAACCTGGCCGCCGCAAGCCTCGAGGTCGCGTACGTCTCCCTCACGCGCGACGTCGAGGACCTCGAGAAGCGCTACGTCTCGGTCGAGACCCGGCTCGCCGAAGCGCAGTACCAGCGCAAGTACGGCGAGTACGACAGCACGACCCCGATCCTCATCGAGCAGAGCGCGTTCGTCTCGGGCCACGCGGCTCGGCCGGACCGGCTCATGACGTCTCTCATCGGCATGCTCGTGGGCGTCGGCATCGGCGTCGGCCTCGCGGTCACCCGCTTCAAGCTGAACGCCACCTACCAGCAGGCGGAGGATCTCCGGGCCCTGATGCCCGGCGCGGTCCTCGTCACGATCCCCGAGGTCCGTCCGAGCGGCGTGCGGATCGGCCGCGCGATCGCGGGCGTCCTCGGTGGCCTCGTGCTTGCCGGCGTCTTCGCCGGAACGGTTGCGGTTCTCGGGATCCAGCTCGGCTGGTGGGGCGAGCCGGAGATGATCCGGGCCCTCATCAACCTCCGGTAGCCATGTACCCCCCGAACGGAAGCGACATGACACCTCCCGCAAAGGCCCTCGACATGCCGAAGAACCGGACCGCTACCAAGGAGATCGCGACCCCCGCGGGGACGAGCCGCAAGCCGGCGATCCGCGAACAGAAGAGCGTGTTCCCCCGCCACATCGCCCCGAGCGGGGGCTGGCTCTCCGGCCTCGCGCACGAGCAGATCCACGCGCTCGCGACCCACGTGATCGCGCAGCACACGGACCACGGACTCCGCACCCTCGCCATCACGAGCGCGCTCGCCGGCGAGGGGAAGACCACGCTCGCCCTCGCGCTCTCGGAGAAGCTCTCGCGCTCCGGCAAGCGGATCCTGGTCATCGACCTCGACACCCACCGCGCCACGCTGAGCGGAGAGGCGGGCCTCGAAGGCGCCGAGGGCGCGATGGAGTCGTCGGAGCAGAACCGCGGCGATCTGCCCCTGAACGCCTACGCGACCGACCGGCCCAACCTCTGCATCATGCCGGTCGGCAAGCTCGACCTGAGCACAATCGGCGGCGTCCCGCTGCTCGATCCCACGCGCGTGCAGGCGCTCGTCCAGCGCGCCCTCCAGGAGTTCGACCTCGTCGTGCTCGACTGCCCGCCGCTCCTGCCGGTCGCCGACACGCACGTGATCGCCGACATCGCGGACCGCACCGTCCTCGTGGTGCGCGCGAACAGCACGCCGAAGCAGGTCGTCGAGCAGGCGCTCAAGGAGTTCGACCGCGAGAAGCTCTTCGCGGCCATCCTCAACCGGGCGCAGCCCCAGTTCATCCCGTACTTCCGGGAGGTGTATGGCTACTACCGGCGCCCGGCGGCAAAGTAGTCTCGCCGCGCCCGCGGCGGGGAAGGGGGGACCCTCTCCGGTCTACCTCGACGTCCTGTGGGGGTACCCCTTCTCCCTGGTCCGACGGCTGCTCATCGTCTTCGTCTGCGTCCTGGCCGTCTGCTTCGCGGGGACGTACATCCTCTCCCAGCCCCCGGACCCCCTGGGAATCCTCCTCCACCTCGTCCCGGTCGCCCTCGCCATCCTCCTTGCCCTCTACGTCGCCGAGCTGATCGGCGTCACCGAACGCCCGCTCCCGCCCTTGGGCGTCGAGGCGCTCTTCTGGGCGATCGCGACGGCCTGCATCGTGATGGGCATCGGCTACGCGGTCGTGCCCACCTACGCCCCAAGCACGCTGCTCGCGTGCGCGGCGCCCATCGTCGCCGCTCTCGCGGTCTACATCCGCCGCAAGTGGCAGGAGATCAAGGGCGCGCGGGAAGACATCGTCCCGGCCGCCGTCTTCGCCGGGGCGCGCGAGGAGGCGGTCCACGGCCTCGCCGAGCTCGCCGACAACCCGTGCGTGATCGTCCGCTCCGTATTGCTCCCGCGCGCCGTCGTGAACCGCGCGGCGATGGCCGGCCTTCCGGTGCGCACGCCCGAGGAGGCGATGCGCCACATGCGCAATGACGGGATCCGGCTCCTGCTCGTCGCCCACGTGCCGCCCGAGGAGCTGCGCCCCGTGCTCTCCACGTGCACCGGCCTCGGCTGCGTGGTCGAGACGGTGGACGACCTCGTCGCGCGCACGCAGGGACGCCTGAACCTGACCGAGAACGACGACATCCGCCTCCTGAACCTCATCTCGACGCAGGCGCACAGGTTCCCGACGCAGCGCCTCCTCGACCTCGCCCTCGTCGCCCTCATGCTCCCGGTCGCGATCCCGGTCGCGCTCCTCTGCGCGATCGCGGTGAAGATCTCCTCGCGGGGCCCGGTCCTCTTCTCGCAGGAGCGCGTCGGCCGCTGGGGCCACGAGTTCAAGGTGCGGAAGTTCCGCACGATGGTCGCCGACGCCGAGAAGCACACGGGCCCGGTGTGGGCGCAGGAGAACGACCCGCGGATCACGCGTGTCGGTCGGGTCCTGCGCCGCGCGCGCCTCGACGAGCTGCCCCAGCTGTGGAACGTCTTCATGGGGGAAATGTCGCTCATCGGCCCGCGTCCCGAGCGCCGCTTCTTCGTCGATTCGCTCCGCGAGAAGATCCCGCTCTACGACAGCCGCCATGCGGTCCGACCCGGCCTCACCGGCTGGGCGCAGATCCGCTGCTCCTACGGCGCGAGCGAGGAGGACGCGCGGATGAAGCTCTCCTACGAGCTCTTCTACGTCCTCAACCGCTCGCTGACGTTCTACTGCACGATCCTCCTCGAGACCCTGAAGGTGCTCATCTTCCGGCGGGGGGGGCGGTAGGGGCGGGGGGACCCGGGGGGGCGTAGACCGTCAGGTCTTTCGCCGCCCGCCGCGCGGCCTCCGCGTAGTCCGGGCTCCCCGTGCGCCGCAGCAGCTCGACCTCGAGACGGACCGCATCGCCGAGGAACGGCGTCTCGGCACGGTAGCGCGCGAGGAAGTCCCGCACGGCCTCGAGCGCCTCCGCGTCCTTGCCCTCGCGGGCGAGCGCCTCCGCGCGCCGGAACGCGCCCGCCGTCCCCTCGACCTCGAGCAACGGCTTCAGGACCTCCCGCGCGTGCCTTGACGCCAAGGCCTCGAACGTCGCCATGTCCTCGCCGAGCGTCTCGCGCACGGCCCTCGCCACGTCCTCGGTCTCAAGGAGCTTCCGGACGAGCGCGGGCCCCCGCACCCCCACCCTTTCGAACGCGGCGCAGTCCTCGTAGTAGTCGAAGAGGCCGTGCGGGCCCGAGAGGCCGTTCACGAGCTTCGCCATGTCGCCGTCGGCGAGCGCGGCGAGCGCCCGCGCGCGCTCGGGCCCCTGCCCCGCCACGAAGAGCGCCGCCCCCTCGCGCGCCCACTCGGGCACCCGGTCGTAGCGCCGCCCGAGGCGCGCGCGGTGGAGGCAGTGGAACGTCTCGTGGACGAGCGTCTTGTCGAGGTCGAACGCGCCGAGGACCAGGTACTCCGTCTTGAGCGTGACGACGCCGTCCCGCGACTCGGCGAAGATGCCCGAGCGGTCGTCCCCCGCGTCCTCGAGACGGATCTCCACGGCGGGCGCCTTCACCTGGAGCAGATCCTCGATCTTCTTGCGGGCCGCCTCGGCGCGCGCCGGCAGCTCCTTCCGGATCGCCTCGAGCCGTGCATCCCCGTCGTACTTCGACCCGCCGAGGAGGAGCACGCAGAGAAGGACCGGGGTCATCTCTTGAGCTCGAAGCGCAGGACCGCGTAGCCGTCGATCTCGAAGTGCTCGACGACGATCGTGTGCTCGCCCGCGTCGAGGTCGAGCGCGGTCGCGTTCTCCTTCGGCGGGTGCCAGGTCCAGTCGTCCTGGACCACCTTGCCGTCGACGAGCACGCGCACGCCGTCGTCAGAGAGCGTCTTCAGCTCGTAGCGGCCCTTCGGGAGACGGACCTTCGTCTCCGCGCGCGTCGCGAAGCGGTCGGGCGCCACGTCCTTCGGCCCCCCGCCCCCCCAGACACCATCGAGCCGGTCGCTCTCGATGACGGCGAGGGGCTTCGTCGCCACGAGCGCCTCCCATGCGCCCTCCTCGCGCGGGTCCCTTTCCCATTTCCAGTGCGAGATCGTCCACTTGTCGCTCTTGATCTCCTCTTCAAGCGCGAGCGCCGGGAGCGCCGCGAGGAGAACGGCTGCGGTGACGCGCATTTCAAGGGGATTGTAGACTCGTCGTCGGGCCGATGAGCCACGAGCCGACCGTCACGAACTTCCAGGTCCGTCCGGCGACGTACCCGGAGGGCCACTGGATGAACCGGTTCTGGGGGCCCATCGTGCGGGGCGCGATCGCGGTGGTCGTCCGCGTGCCCTTCTACCGGTACGTCCTGCGGGCCGGGCCCGACGCGGAGCGGCTGCTCGCGACCGGCGCGCCCGTGGTCTTCGCCTGCACGCACCAGGACATGCTCGACTGCTTCAACGGCCTGCCCCGCGTGATGCGGGACCGCCGCTTCGCGACGATGGCGTCCTACTCGCGCGACGGGAACCTCTCCACGATGTGCCTCCAGGCGCTCGGCTACGAGGTCGTGCGCGGCTCCTCGTCGCACGGCGGCGGCGAGGCGCTCGTGATGCTCAAGGGGCTCTTCGGCGCGGGCTCGTCGATCGTGCTCGCGTGCGACGGGCCGCGGGCGCCGCTCGGCGACGTGAAGCCCGGGACGATCCACCTCGCGGCGCGCCTCGAGGCGCCGATCCTCCCGGTGCGCGCGTGGGGGCTCCAGAGGCTCTCCTCGCGCCGCGCGTGGTCGAAGGCGACGATTAGCGCGCCGTTCCTCCCGGTCGTGCTCTGCGTCGGCGAGCCGATCGCGGTTGATCCGCGGCTCGAGGACCCCCGCCCCTACCAGCTGCGGCTCGCGAAGGCGCTCGCGGACCTCGCGGAGTGGGCGTCGCAGTGGGCGAACGGCCCGCGCCGCGCCCCGTTCACGGTCGCGACGGAGTAGCCCGGAGCCGCGCGAGCCCCTCCTTGCAGTGGCCGAGCGGGAGCCAGGGGCACGATCCGCAGATGTCGTCGAGGTCGTCCGGCGCCACGGAGGCCCGGATGCGATCGAGGATCTCGCCCCACGTCACCGTCTGGCCGTCCGAGAGCGCGAGCCGCCGGAGCACGTCGCGATCCTGCTTCACGATCCCCTTCTCGGTGCCGTCGCCGTGGAGCGCGCAGCCGCTCCTCCGCAAGTTGGGGCACGCCGCGCAGAGGCTGTCCGGCTCGGCAACGACCGTCACCTCGGTTCGGCCCCCGAGCCCCTTTACGATCGCCGTCATGTTGCGCACGAACTCGGGGCTGTACCCCTTCCCCACGAAGCCCTGGATGCAGAGGAGGCTGTGCGCCCGGAGCTTCACGACGCGAACTCCGCGAGGTCCTTCGCCATCTCGGCGGTCACCCTGTGCTCCGCGTCGTAGCTCTTCTCCTGGACGTCGATCCCCGCGGCGCGGAGCGCGCCCACCCCCTGCGCGACGAGGTCCGGAGGCACCGCCTGGTCGCGCGCGCCCGTCTGCACGAGGACGCGCAGGCCGCGGGCCGCGGCGAGGTCGCCCACGAACTCCGCCTTCGGGCGGCCGCCGCAGCACACGAGCCGGTCGAAGAGGTCGGGCCTCGAGAGCGCCGCATAGGAGGCGAGGTACGCGCCCTGGCTGAAGCCGAAGAGCGTGACCGCGGACGGGCGGAGCGTGCGGCGCGCCGTCGCGACGAGGTCGTGGAGGTAGGGTCGCGCCTCGTCCATGCTCTCGCGCAGCGCCGTCTGGTCCCCGTTGAAGACGTACCAGGCGTAGGTGATCCGGCGCTTCTCGATTTCCTGCGGGAGGGGGCCTCGGGGGACCCACCACGAGAGGCCGCCCTTCTCGATCCCCGGGCGGAGCCAGCGCTCGAGGGCGCGCTCGGTCATCCCGCGGCCGTGGAGCGCGATCACGAGGGGGCGGCCCGGCTCGGCGCGCGCGACCTGCACGGAGGTGCGGAGCGTGACGAACGCCGGGAAGTCGCCTTCCACCGCGGAATTGTAAACCGGCGCGAGTTGGCTTAGGATGCCGTGTTCGGGGATGGCTTCGTCGCGGATCGACCTCAAGGGAAAGTTCGCCCTCGTGACCGGCGGGTCGCGCGGGATCGGCCGCGCCATCTGCAAGCGGCTCGCGGAGCACGGCGCGCGCGTCTGCTTCAACTACCTGCGCAACCGCGAGGCGGCGGCGCAGGCGGTGAAGGAGATCGCCGCGGTCGGGCCCGAGCCGCTCGAGATCAAGGCCAACGTCGCCGACGACGAGCACCTCGAGGCGATGTTCAAGACGATCGAGAAGGAGTTCGGACAGCTCGACATCCTCATCTCGAACGCCGCGCTCGGGGTCCTGAAGCCCGTGACGCAGCTCCGCGAGAAGGACTGGCGCTGGACGATGGACATCAACGCCCGCGCGCTGATCCCGCTCGCGAAGCGCTCGGTCGAGCTCATGGGGGGCCGGGGGGGCTCGATCGTCGCCGTTTCGAGCCTCGGCGCCACCCACGCGATCCCCTTCTACGGCGCGGTCGGCGCGTCGAAGGCGGCGCTCGAGGCGCTCGTCCGCCACCTCGCGATCGAGAACGCGGCGAACGGCGTGCGCGTGAACGTGGTCTCCGGCGGCGCGGTGGACACGGACGCGCTCAAGTTCTTCCCCAACCGGGAGGAGATCCTCGAGGAGGGGCTGAAGCGCACGCCCGCCGGCCGCCTCGTGACGCCGGACGACATGGCCGACGCGGTGCTCTTCCTCGTTTCGGACCTCGCGCGCATGATCCACGGCCAGACGCTGATCGTGGACGGCGGCCACAGCATCGTGGCCTGAGACTGAGCGCGGACGTCCCTACTCGCCGGGCTTCCCGGCCGGCTCGCTGATCGTCACGACCGGGATCGTCGCGCGCTTGAGGAACAGGAGCGCGAAGCAGGTCCCGAGCACGTCGTGGGGACGGAAGCTCGAGCCGTCCTGCCACTTGCCGTCCGCGTCCTGCCGCTCGACGAGGAGCGTGGCGCCGCGAAGGTACCAATCCTTGCCGTTGAATTCCCTGCGGCCGGACAGGTCGCCCACGCGCTCGATGCCGTAGAGATAGTAGAAGTGGTGCCCGGTCTCGCCGATGTTGTGCTCGGCGTCGAAGTTCTTGTCGAGCCATCCCATGCCGTTCGCGATCGCGCCGTCGATCCAAGCGGGCGGCTTCCTCGTCTCCGAGAGGGCCATCTGCTCCTTGCAGATGAGGAGGCAGCCGACGCCGCACGCGGTCATGGAGCCGGTCGGCTGCCCGCCGATCTGGTACGGGAAGCCGCCGTCCGCCTTCTGGGAGTTCTTCACGTACTGCGCGACGGCTTCCCACGTCTTGGGCGACACCTTCTCGATCGGGTATCCGGCCTGAGAAGCCGCGCGGAGCGCGAGGAGAACGAACTGCGTCGCCGAGAGGTCGGCATCATCCATCGCCTGACCGTACCGCCAGCCGCCCGCGTGCTTCGACGCCCCTTGGCCGTTCTCGGGCAGGTTCTGCTGACCGGTGATCGTCACGCCCTTCCCCGCGGCGTGCCTGCCGATCGTCAGATGCCGGAGACGCTCGTGCATCTTCTTCCAGACGTCCTCGGGGATCTTGCTCCGGTCCGGGGGCTGCATGGGATTGTCGGAGTAGAGTCGGCGCTTCGAGTGCTGGCCCGTGAGCTTGGCGCTCTCCTGGTAGACCGCCTCGATCATCATCACGATCGCGGCGCCCTCGTACGTCGACAGCGGCCTCGGGTTCTTCCTGCTCACAGCTTGGAACCCCTTCGTCTCGTCCTTCTTCGCCGCGTCGCCGCCGATCACGTCGAACACGAATTCCGTGTTCTTCTCGATCCACTTGAGGCCGTCCTTCATCACGACGTCGTTCCTCTTCACGCCGCACTTCGCGAGCGTGTAGATCGACCACGCCGTCGGCCCGAGCTCGTCCCGGACGAAGTCCCCCTTCTTCGAGGAGTCGTTGTAGAACGTGTCGGCCCTCACCGGCCCCCACGAGCCGTCCTTGCCCTGGCGCTTCTTCAGCCACTCGACGCCCTTCGCGATCGCCTCGTTGATCCGCGTCTGGAGGTCCGCCTTCACCTTCGGGGCGTCGGGGTCCCCTTCGTCCTCGGGTCCGCCGCCCGCGAGGCCAGCGTTCTTCCTCCGCGTTTCCTCGGGGTCATAGCCGTCGCCGCCTTTGGCGGGGGCTTCCTCCCCGGGGGCAGGGTCGTCGCTGACGTCGATCCCCTCGTCCCCGCAACCGCCATCCTGGGCCACCGCGGGACCGAGGGCCAGGCAGAGGAGAGCTACGAAGAGATGCCTCGGAAGGCGCAGGGCGTGGTGCATGGCTTTGTAAAAGAATACGTGAATGAAGGGGGTGTCTCTAGTGAAGCCCGCGCCGCTGCTTCGGGTATAGCCTCGAAACCGCTACGTCCGGAACGGACGCAAGATTGCCCGGACAGGGCTCGCATCACGCCCCTTGAGCCTCAGGGGGAGCGCGATCAGCTCGTATCGCCCGGGGGGGACCCCGGCCAAGGCGAGGTTCTCGAGGTTCGCGATCCCGGCCTTGTAGAGGGCGTTGTGCACCGGCAGGTCCTTGCTGTCGAACCGGTCGAAGCTCGGCGAATCGAGCCCGATCAGGACGATCCCCGCCGCGGCCACATGGTCGATAAGCTCGACCGTGAGGTACGTGACCGGCTGGGGAAAGACCGTCCGGTCCTTGATACACCCCGTGCGCAGGAGGAGCCGCTCGGCACCGCGAAGATCCACGCCCGCGAGGTCCGCCGGCCGGACCGCGTGGTCCTTCGGCTTCACGTCCGCGAGAAGGCACGGCCCTAGGTAACGAGAGAGCGGGACAGCGTCGATCCCCTCCGCACCCTTGACATAGTGGCCCGGCGCGTCCGCGTGCGCGCCCGTGTGGCACGAGAGCGTGAGGGAGGAGAGGTGCACGGGCGCCCCGTCCTCCATCCGGAGAAGGTCGCGCGCGGAATACGGCGTGTCGCCGGGCCAGACGGAGATCTTCTCGTCCACGAGCGGCGAGATGTCGTAAAGAGAGGGGGCCTCGGGGGCACGGCTCACGTCGGCATCGCTCCCTTCACGGACGCGTGTCGCGCGTAGGCCTTCGTCGCGAGGATCTCCGCGATCGCGTCGAGCGCCTTCCGGCACTCGTCCTCGGAGTTGTAGAAGTGCGGCGCGATCCGGATCCCCGCGCCCGGCCGGTAGTCGATCACGATGTCGCGCGCGAGGAGCTCCTTCGCGACCAGCTCGCCGTGGGGCGCGTCCACCGCGACGGTGCCGCCACGCCGCTCGGGGTCCTCGGGGGCGTGGACCCTCCAGCCGTGCCCCCGGGCCCCCTCCGCGATCACCTTCGTGAGCCGCTTCGACTTCTCACGGATCGCGCGGATCCCGATCTCGTTGTGGATCCTGAGCCCTGGCTCCGCGGCGTAATGGCACGCGATCGGCGGGGTCCCGTTGAGGAACCGGTAGGGATCGTCCCGCCACCGCATCGGCGGCCCCTCGAACGCGAAGGGCTGCGGGTGCGCCATCCAGCCCGTGAGCCGCGGCTCGAGTTTTCTCGCGACGGCGGGATCGACGTGGAGGAAGACGTTGCCGGGACCGCCGCAGAGCCACTTGAGGCAGCCGCCGACGCAGGCGTCCACCCCCCACTTCTCAGCCTCGATCGGGAGCACGCCCGCGGACTGGAAGACGTCGAGCAAGAGGAGCGCGCCGGTGTCGCGGCAGCGGCGTGCGACGGCCGCGGCGTCGTTCACGAACGCGCTCTTGAACTCGACGTGGCTGATCGCGACCGCGAGCGTCTTTCCGTCGATCGCATCGAGCAGCCGCTGCTGGTCTACGCCGATGCCGTCCTCGGCGGGCACGATCTCGAGCCTGCTGCCGTTGCCGCCGCACCACCGTTCGAGGAGGTAGAGGATCGACGGGAACTGGAGCGCGGTGGTGACGACCTTGTCGCGGCCCTTCCCGGGCGCGAGGCACGAGAGGAACGCCGCGCTCGCGGTCGTGACGTTCGTGTGCATCGCGACCGTGCCGGGCCTTGCCCCGAGGAGCGGCGCGACGAGGTCGCCCGTCTTCGCCGGCAGCATCCACCACTCCTCCGCCCACGCGCGCACGCCGCGGGTCGCCCACCGGTCGGCGTAGGCCTTCATCCGGTCCGCGACCGCCGCGGGCATCGCGCCGAGCGAGTTGCTGATGAGGTAGGTGCTCGTCCTCAGGATCGGGAACCGGTCCCGATAGGCGAGTAGAGGATCGGTCATGCGCTAGCATGGTACCGATGTCCAAGACCTTCTGTATCTTCGCCGGGCTCGGGAGCGGGATGCTGCTGACGCTGGGCGTCCAGTACGTGCTACGCGTGACCGACGACCAGAACACGCAGCGGGCGCCGTCGCCGATGTCGCTCGAGCTGGCCGAGCTGCGCACGGCAAACGAACGCCTCCGTGAGGAGGCCGCGATGGTCGCCAAGCTCAACGAACGCCTCCGAGAGGAGGCCGCGACGGTCGCGAAGACCGAGGAAGAGCGGCTGGAACTCAACCGCCGGCTCGAGGAGCAGGCCGCTGCGCCCCCCCCCCCCCAAACCCCCCCGGACAGACCCCCCACCGAGGACCAACCCCCGAAGGGCGGCCGCGAGGTCGGCGAAGCCCCCGGCCCGCGCCTCCCCGGCGGCGGCGAGGGGGCGGAGGCGGAACCCCGCGAC
>Ga0187894_10003032_pt1 | contig 19273 bp, 19 predicted proteins | sample GBC1701081metaG_FD_136650 | JGI IMG/M metagenome (GOLD analysis project Ga0187894, IMG submission 136650) | White microbial mat communities from a lava cave in the Kipuka Kanohina Cave System on the Island of Hawaii, USA - GBC170108-1 metaG ...
CTCGCAGTGGTTGTCGCAGGTACGGACCCGGTCGAACAGCGGGGACGACACCTCGACGCCCAGGGGCTGCCCGGCGCGCTTGTCGACGACCATGGTGAGCTGCAGGCCCCCGCGGTCGACCTCCATCTCGAGGTCGGGCTCGTCGGCCAGCAGCTGGAAGGCGATGATGTCCCGGGGCGCCTCGCCGCCGATGGTCACGACGGTGTCACCCGGGAGAAGGCCGGCCCCGGCGGCCGGTGAGCCGTCGGCCACCGCCACCACTTGCGGCCGGGACATGGGGCCAAGGATAGGCGGGACCGGAGCGCCGGCCGGCTGGGTAGCCTCGGACGATGGCCGTGGATAAGGTGCTGCTGGCCGCGCCGCGCGGGTTCTGCGCCGGGGTCGAGATGGCCATCAAGGCCCTGGCGTGGATGGTCCGGGTGTTCGACCCTCCCGTGTACTGCTACCACGAGATCGTCCACAACCGCCTGGTGGTCGACCGGTTCCGCCAGCTCGGCGTGGTGTTCGTCGACGACGTGGCCGACGTGCCGCGAGGCGCGCCGTTGATGCTCTCGGCCCACGGGTCGGCCCCCGAGGTGGTGGCGGCGGCGCGGGCCAACGGCGGCACCGTGGTGGACGCGGTGTGCCCGCTGGTGACCAAGGTGCACCACGAGGTCAAGGTCAGGGCCGGCCATGGCTACAACGTGATCTACGTCGGCCACCACGGCCACGACGAGGCGGTCGGCACCATGGCGGTCGCCCCGGAAGCCGTCCGCCTGGTGGAGACGGCGGCGGACGTCGACGCCCTCGATCTCGACCCCGACGTCCCCGTCGCCTTCCTGGCCCAGACCACGCTGAGCATGGACGAGTGGGCCGGTGTCCGTGAGGCGGCCCAGGCCCGCTTTCCGGAGATGTGGATGCCCGGTCGCAGCGACCTGTGCTTCGCCACCACCAACCGCCAGTCGGCCCTGAAGTCCATCGCCGCCAAAGCCGACGCCATCGTGGTGATCGGGTCGGCCAACTCCTCCAACACCGTGGCGTTGGAGAAGGTGGCCCGGTCACACGGCGCCGGTCAGGTGTACCGGGTCAACAGCGCCGACGAGCTTCCAACGGACCTGTCCGGCGTGATCGGGGTCACCGCCGGCGCCTCGGCCCCCGAGGAGCTGGTGCGGGCCGTGCTGGACCGCCTCGCCCCGGTCGGTGGCCTCGAGGTGGTCGTCGAGACCACCGAGGAGGAGTACTTCCCGCCTCCGCGTGAGCTGCGCGAGCTGTTGGGCGCCGAGCGGCTGGCCGACGACCGCTCGATCGCCGCCAGCGACGTGCTCGACGCGCTCCGCGGTTAGGCGCCGGCGCGGCGCTGGGCCTCGTCGAAGAGGCGCTGGAGCTCGGCTCGCAGGTCCTCGGACAGCTGGCGCCGGGCCGACAGGCGCCCGCCGCCCGGTGCGGCGCGCAGCGGCGGGCCGATGACGATGTGGACGCGGACGGGGCGCAGCCACCTCGCTCCCTTGGGCATGGCCCGCTCGGACCCGCCGATCCCGACCGGCACGATCGGCACACCGGCCCGTATGGCCAGCCAGGCCGGCCCGTCCTTGAGCGGTTGGACGATCGGCCCGGACTGGCGGGCGCCCTCGGGGAACAGCACCAGTGGCTCGCCCTCGGCCAGCACCTCCTCGCAGCGGCGCAGGGCGTCGCGGTCGGCGGCGGCCCGGTTGACGCCGAAGGCGCCGAGCGCGCTGAACAACCAGCCGGCCGGGCGGTACTTCCACATGGTGTCCTTGCCCATGTAGCGCAGGCGGCGGCGGGTGACGGCGCCCACCAGGGGTGTGTCGATGTTCGAGCGGTGGACCGGCGCCAGCACGAACGGGCCGGCCGGTACGTGCTCGCGCCCGTCGACGCGCAGCCGCCAGAACACCCGGCAGAACCCCACGACCACGGCGCGGCAGCCCGCGTAGAAGGCCAGCTCCGCACGAGTCGGCGGTTTCACCGCTCGACCGCCAGAGCCGCCGCCAGCACCCGGTCGACCACCTCCTCGACGGTCAGGCCCGTGGTGTCGATGACCATGGCGCCACCGTCCACCGTGAGCGGCGAGGCAGCGCGTGTCGAGTCCAGCCGGTCCCGGCGGGCGAGGTCGGCGCCGTCGCCGCCCTCCGACGCCCGGCGGCGGGCCCGCTCGCCGTCCGAGGCGGTCAGGTACACCTTCACCTCGGCGTCGGGGAACACCACGCTGGCGATGTCGCGACCCTCGACCACGCCGCCCGACCGGCCGGCCGCCCAGGCCCGCTGGCGTCGCACCAGCTCGGCGCGGACCGCCGGAACGGCGGCGACCGCGCTCACCACTGCCGTCACCGCCGGCCCGCGAACGGCCGCCGACTCGTCCACGCCGTCGACCAGCACCACCTCGTTCACCTCGATGTGGGTGGCGGCGGCCACGGCGGCGACGGCGGCGGCGTCCGCGGCGTCGATGCCGCGCGCCAGCGTGGCGAGCGCCACGGCCCGGTACATGGCACCGGTATCGAGGTGGTCGAGCCCGAGGCGGCGAGCCACCGTCTTGGCGACAGTGGACTTGCCCGACCCGGCGGGACCATCGATCGCGATCAGGAGCCGTTGCGGCACAAGCGTTCCAGGTCGTCGGCAAAGCCCGGGTAACTCGTGGCCACCGCGTCCCAACCGTCGATGACCGCCGCGCCCTCGCCGGCCAGCGCGGCGACGGCCAGGGCCATCGCCATGCGGTGGTCCCCGCGGGACGAGACCGCGCCACCGCGGAGGCCGCGCCCACCGCCGACGACCAGGCCGTCCGGCGTCGCCTCCACTGCGGCCCCCAGGGCGGCCAGCTCGCCGGCCACCGCAGCGATCCGGTCCGTCTCCTTGACGGCCAGCTCGGCGGCGTCGGCGAAGGTAGTGGGGCCGTCGGCCATGGCCGCCGCGACGGCCAGGGCGGGGATCTCGTCGATGAGGCCGGGGATCTCGTCGCCGCCCACCGTGGTGCCGTGGAGCCAGCTGGTACGGGCCGCGATGTCGGCGGTGGTGGCGTCGAGCATCGTGACCTCGAGGTCGGCACCCATGCGCCGCAGCACGTCGACGAAGCCCGCCCGGGCCCGTCCCACGTACACGCCTTCGACGACCACCTCGCTGCCGGGCACGATGCAGGCGGCCACGATCCAAAAGGCGGCCTGGGAGGGGTCGCCGGGCACATCCAGCTCGAAGGGCTCCAGCTTCCCGGGTCGCAGGCGCGTGGTGAGGCCGCCGTCGGTCACTTCGATGTCGGCGCCGCAGGCGGCCAGCATCTCCTCGGTGTGGGCCCGGGTCGGGGCGCTCTCGCGCACCACGGTCTCGCCCTCGGCGCCCAGACCGGCCAGCAGGACGGCGCCCTTGACCTGGGCGCTGGCCACCGGGAGCCGGTAGTCGATGCCGGACAGGGCCCCGCCCCCCACCGTGATCGGCGCCCGGTCACCGTCGAGGCGCCCGCCCATGAGGCGCAGCGGGTGCGCCACGCGGTCCATGGGCCGGCGGCGGATCGACGCGTCGCCGTCGAGCGTCGTCCGCCACGGCATCGACGCGCACAGGCCGGCCAGCAGGCGCAGCGTCGTCCCGGAGTTGCCGACGTCGATCGTCGCGGCCGGCGGGTGGAGCCGCGGGCGCCCGCCGGCGATGCGGTCACCGGTGATCTCGGCGCCCATGGCCCGTACGGCGGCTGCCGTGGCGGCGGCGTCGGCGCCGCCGGACAGGCCCCGGACCGTCGAGGTGCCCTCGGCCAGCGCGCCGAGGATCAGCGCCCGGTGGGAGATCGACTTGTCGCCGGGGACCTGGAGCCGTCCCCGCAGGGGCCGGCCGCCGGTCACCCGCAGCTCGCTCCCGCTCACGCTCACACCAGCGACTGTACGGCCGGCCGGTAGCCGCGGCCGGCCAGATCGGCCCGCAGTCGTTCGCCCCCGACGGCGTCGGCCACCAGGACGATCACGCCGCGGTCGCCCTCCAGCGAGTGGGCGACCTCGAGGTCGACGATGTTCACGCCGAGCGCAGAGGCGCGTGTGGTGACCTCGGCCAGCGCCCCGGGCCGGTCCGGCACCGGCACCCGGACCTCGACCAGCGACTCGGCCTGGGCGACTCGCCCGGGCAGGTTGATCCGGGCGGTGCGCGCCGCGTCCAGGAGGTGCAGGAGGCCGGCCCGGTCACCGGCCGAGACGACGTCGCGCATGTCGCCCAGGGCGACGAGGAGCCGGTCGAGCGCGGCCACGATGGCGGCGCGGTTCTCGGCGCAGATGTCGGGCCAGATCCCGGGGTGGCCGGCGGCGATCCGCGTCATGTCACGGAACCCGCCGGCGGCCAACCGCAGCATGGCCGCGTGCTCCTCGGCACCCTCGGCGGCGATGCCCATCAGCGTGGCCGCCGCCAGGTGGGGAACGTGCGACACCACCGCCACGAGGGTGTCGTGGCGTTCCGGCGAGACGGCGACCACATCGGCCCCCAGACTGGTGACGGCGGCCCGCACGCGGGCGAAGGCCTCCGGGTCGGTGGACGCCGTGGGTGTCAGGACCCACGTGGCCCCCTCGAACAGCTCTGGGTCGGCGCCCTCCACGCCGTCCTGCTCGGACCCGGCCATCGGGTGGCCGCCGACGAAGCGGGCCGAACCCACCGCGGCCACGATCGGGGCCTTGACGCTTCCCACATCGGTGACCAGGCCCCCGGGGCTGGCGGCCAGCGCGGCGGTCGCCTCGGCCGCCACGGTCGACACCGGGGTGGCCACGAAGGTGATGTCGGCGGCCGCGTCGGTGCCCAGCGCGTCGACGGCGCCGAGCGAGGCGGCGCGATCCGCGTGGGCGGGGTCGCGATCGCGCCCGGTCACGTGCCACCCCCGGGCCCGCAGCGCCAGGCCGATCGACGCCCCGATGAGGCCGGTGCCCACCACCTGCGCGCGGCGGCCGGAAGGGTCAGCCGGGAAGGTCATCGCGCAGGACCGAGGTTCCCGCCAGGTAGACGTGGTGCAACTCGGCCCGGGACCGCTCGGTCGTCAGGTGCATGAGGGCCCGGATGCAGCGGGTGGGCTTGCCGTCGATGGTCAGCTCCTGCGCGCACAGCAGGGGCACGTCGGCCAACCCGGCCACGCGCGCCGCCTCGGCGGGGAACATCGAGTGGATGTCGTCGGTGGCGGTGAACACGACGCTGATGATGTCGTCCACCTCGACGTCGTTCCGCTCCAGCATCACCAGCACCAGCTCGGCCACCCGCTCGGTCACCTGCTCGGGCGTGTCGGCGTCGAGGCGGGTGGCACCCCGGAGGGCTCGTACGGCGGCGGGCACTGGCGCCCGACTGTAGGCCGTCGCGCCGTCAGGGCTGCGGCTGCGGGATCGCCGCCTCGTTGAGGGCACGGACCTCGGCCAAGGTGAGCGGGCGCCACTCCCCCGGGCGCAGGCCGCGCTCCGCCAGGGGTCCGATGCGGGTGCGGACCAGTCGCGTGACCGGAAGGCCGACCGCCGCGCACATGCGGCGCACCTGGCGGTTGCGGCCCTCGTGGACGGTGATGCGGACCGCCGACGGCGGCACGGCTGCCGCCTGGGCCGGCGCGGTGGGCCCGTCCTCCAGCTCGACTCCCTCCCGCAGGCGGCGCAGCGCGTGGGGCGTGGGTGTGCCCTCCACCTCGGCCAGGTACTGCTTCTCCACCCCGAACGACGGGTGGGTGAGCCGGTGCGCCAGTTCACCGTCGTTGGTCAGCAGCAGCAAGCCCTCGCTGTCGGCGTCCAGGCGGCCCACCGGGAAGACCCGGGGCTCGAGGGGGACGAGGTCGACCACGGTCGGTCGGCCCTGGGGGTCCCGAGCCGTCGTCACCACGCCGCGCGGCTTGTTGAGCAGGTAGTACACCAGCCCGCTGCGCACGCAGACGGGGATCCCGTCGACGGCCACCCGGTCGACCTCGGGGTCGACCCGCCGGCCGAGGGCAGCCACCACGTCGTCGACGGTCACCCGGCCGGCGGCGATCAACTCCTCACAGGACCGCCGGCTGCCGAAGCCCGCTCGCGACAACACTTTCTGGAGCCGCTGCCCCGATGGCAGGCCGTGGCCCGTCGTCACCCCACGGAGCGCAGCCCGTGCTCCAGCGCCTCCACCGTGGCCGCGTCGGGGAAGAAGTCGCGAAGCGGAGGCAGGTCCTCGACGCGGTCCAGCCCGAGTTTCTCCAGGAACAGCGCCGTGGTGCCGAACAGCACGGCCTGCCCCGGGCCGGGGTCCCGGGCAACGGCTTCGACGTACCCGCGCTGCGCGAGCGTGCGCAGCACCCCGTCGGCGTTCACGCCCCGGATGGCCGACACCTGCGCCCTGGACACGGGCTGCTTGTAGGCCACGACGGCCAGCGTCTCCAGGCCGGCCGCCGACAGGCGCGCCGACTGGCCGTCGAGGACGAACCGCTCGACGTAGGCAGCCAGGTCAGGCGCGCTCTGGAACCGGTAGCCGCCGGCGACCCGCACGAGAACGAACCCGCGGCGCTCGGCCGCGTACGCGTCGGCCAGCTCCCGGCACAGCTCGGTGACCCGGCCGGGGCCCACTTCCAGCAACTCGGCCAGCAGGCCGGTCTCGACAGGGCTGTCGGCCACCATCAGCACGGCCTCGATGGCCCGGTGGTCGAGCGTCAGCTCGAACTGGTCCCCCTGACTCCCCGGAAACCGCCCCAGTTCCCTACGCGGTTCGGTCATGGGCGGCCCAGCCAGGTGACGACGAGGTCGCCGAAGCGGTCCTGTTGGTCGACGTCGATGCGGGCGTCTTTGTAGAGCTCCAGGACGGCCAGGAAGGCGACGACCACCTCCAGGCGGGTGGGCAGGGCGGCGGTGAGCTGGCGGAAGGTGAGGCAGCCGGCCCGGACCAGCTCGACGACCAGCTGGTCGGCCACCTCGCGGGTGCTGATGCGGATCGGCGCCACATGGTCCAGGTCGATGCGGGGAGGCGGCGGCTTGGGCGTGACGGCCCGCACCAAGGCGGCCTGGACGTCGGCCACCGTGACGCCGGCCAGGACGTCGGGCACCAGGCTCGAGAACCGCTCCTCCAGCCCGGCCCGCCGGGGCCACGACGTGGCCGCCACCTCGGCCAGGCCGGCCAGGCTGGCGGCGGCGTTCTTGAACGTCTTGCACTCGATGAGGCGGGCCAGGAGCAGGTCCCGCTCCGCGAACAGCTCCAGGTCGTCCTCGTCGGGCTGCTCGGCCTGGGGCAGCAGCCGCCGGCTCTTCAGCTCGATGAGGGTGGCGGCGATGACCACGAACTCGGTGGCCACGTCCAGGTCCAGCGCCTCCAGCTGGGCCAGGTGGGCCAGGTAGCCGTCGACGATGGCGTGGAGGGAGACCTCGTACAGCTCCACCTGCTGGCTGGCCACCAGGTGGAGCAGGAGGTCGAAGGGGCCCTCGAACACCGGCGTGGTGACCGAGTACCGAGCGGGCCGGCCCCGCTCGTCGAGGACGACGGCCGGTGCGCGCACGGACCGAGAATACCGGCGGGCACCCCCGGCCGGGCGCATACCATGCCGCCGTGACCAGGGTCTTCTCCGGCATGCAGCCGACCGGGCCGGTGACGCTCGGCAACTACCTCGGAGCCCTGCGCGGCTGGGTGGACGACCAGCACCAGGGCGACTCGCTGTTCTGCGTGGTCGACCTCCACGCGCTGACCATGCCCCACGATCCGGTCCGGCTGCGGGCGCTGACCCTGCAGCAGGCCATGGTCCTGCTGGCCGCCGGCCTGGACCCGGGGGTGTGCACGGTGTTCGTGCAGAGCCACGTGCCGCAGCACACCGAGCTGGCGTGGCTGCTGGAGTGCAACGCCGGCGTCGGCGAGCTGCGCCGCATGACCCAGTTCAAGGAGAAGTCGGCTGCCGCCTCCTTCGTGTCCTGCGGCCTGCTCACCTATCCGGTGCTGATGGCGGCCGACATCTTGCTCTACGACGTCGACCGGGTGCCGGTGGGCGACGACCAGCGCCAGCACCTGGAGCTCTGCCGGGACGTCGCCATCCGCTTCAACGGCCGCTTCGGCCCGGTCTTCACGGTGCCGGAGGCGTCGATCGCCACCGTCGCAGCCCGCGTGATGGACCTGCAGGAGCCCACCCGGAAGATGTCGGCCTCGTCGGCCTCCGACCAGGGCACCGTGTTCCTCCTCGACCCGCCCGAGGCGATCACCCGCAAGATCAAGCGGGCCGTCACCGACACCGGCGGCGAGGTCGGCTACGACCAGGCAGAAAAGCCGGGCGTGTCCAACCTGCTCGCCATCCTGGCGGCGGCGACCAACCGCACCCCGGCCGCCGTGGCCGACGGCTACACCCAGTACGGGCCGCTCAAGGCCGACACGGCCGACGCGGTGGTCGAGCTGCTTCGGCCCGTCCAGGTCCGCTACGCCGAGCTGGCCGCCGACCCGCCCGCCACCGCGACGATCCTGGCCCAGGGCGCCCACCAGGCCTCATCCCTCGCCGCCGCCACCCTCGCCCGGGCCCGGGCGGCCGTCGGCCTCCTGCCCCCCGCCCCGCCCCGAATCGCGCCGCCCCGAATCGCGTAGGGAACCGGTGCGGTTTCCGGGTATCCACGGGGCCAGAAGCGGGCTCAGAGCAGCCGGAACCACAAGTCGGTGGCCGGCTCGAAGATGCTGTTGAGCAGGTCGGGCAGCAGGAAGACCAGGCCGAACAGCAGGAAGATCGAGTACTGGCGGAACTTCAGGTAGCTCGGCCACATCCGGGCCGGGAGCAGTCGCTCGACCACCGCCGAGCCGTCCAGCGGCGGGACCGGGAGCAGGTTGAACGTGGCCAGCACCACGTTGACCAGCCCGAAGTACAGCAGGACCTCCAGGTAGAGAGAGTCGTCGCGAACGAATACCTCCGACCCGCCGACCACCAGGACGGCACTGCGCACGACGAAGGCGGCGCCGAGGGCCAGCACGACGTTCACCGCCGGTCCCACCAGGGCGACCAGCACGTTGTGGTTCCGGGGGCTGCGTAGGTTGCTCACCGTGACAGGCACCGGCTTGGCCCAGCCGAAGGGTTGGGCGCCGGCCAGGATCAAGATGGCCGGCAGGATGAGCGTGCCGAACGGGTCGACGTGGCTGATCGGGTTCAGCGTCAGCCGGCCCGCCTTCTTGGCCGTCTCGTCGCCGAACACGAGGGCCACCGCGCCGTGGGAGACCTCGTGCAGGATGACCGAGGGGATGAGCACGGCGAGGAAGATGAGGTCCTCACGCTCGATGACGTCCCGCCGGGCCAGCAGGTAGACCGCGACGGCGCCCAGGCCCACGTACAGCAGCGTTCGTTGGGTGCCGCCGAGCGGCGGCCGGTCAGCCACGCAGGTTCAGCGCCCGGGGGTCAGCGTCTCGAGGCGCACGAGATGCACAGCCGTGCCTCCGGCTTGGCCTCCAGCCGGGCCGGGTTGATCGCCTCGTGGCAGCCCTCGCACACGCCGTAGGTACCTGCGTCGAGCTTGGCCAACGCCCCCTCGACCTCCTCCAGCGCGTCGCGCAGGCTGGCGGCCAGCGCCTCGGCCTCACCCCGCTCGGTCGTCACCTGGCTGGTGTCGGCGTGATTGGGGTCGTAGGTGGGGCCTCCCTCGGCCCCGAACCCCAGCTCGGCCAGCTGGCCGCGCAGCGCCTCGCGCTCGCGCCCCAGCAGGGCGCGCACCTCGACGGAGGGCGCATCGGGGGCCATCGGCGCGAGGTTACCGGCCGGATGGGCGGTTCGTGGGGCCGTGCACCGATCCGAGCAGCGCCATGGGCTCGGCCGGGTCGAGGCCGAGGGCCTCGGCCACGGCCGGGTTGGTGACCCGACCGGCCACCGTGGTGACGCCGCGGCGCAGGGCGGGGTCGGCGGCTGCGGCGGCGACCACGCCCCGCTCGGCCACGGCCAGGACGTAGGGCAAGGTGGCGTTCGTGAGGGCGTAGGTCGAGGTGTGGGGCACCGCTCCCGGGACGTTGCCGACGGCGTAGTGGACCACGCCATGGGTCTCGTAGACGGGCGCGTCGTGGGTCGTCTCGCGAATCGTCTCGACGCACCCGCCCTGGTCGACGGCGATGTCGACGATCACCGCGCCCGGCTTCATGGCCCGCACCATGTCCTCGGTGACCACGACCGGCGCCCGGCCCCCGGCCACGAGCACCGCGCCGATGACCAGGTCGGCCTCCAGAACGGCCCGCTCCACCGCGCCCCGGTTGGACGCCAGCGTCAGGATGCGGCCCTTGTGGATCTGGTCCACGAAGCGGAGCCGGTCCAGGTCGCGGTCCAAGAGCCAGACCTCGGCCTCCATCCCCTGTGCGATCCACGCCGCGTTCCACCCGACGTTCCCGGCGCCGAGCACCACCACCCGCGCCGGCCGGACACCCGGCGCGCCGCCCAGCAGGACGCCGCGGCCGCCGTTCTCCCGCTCCAGGTAGTGGGCGCCGATCTGGGTGGCCATGCGCCCGGCCACCTCGCTCATCGGGGCCAGGAGGGGCAGGGCACCGCCGGGCAACTGGACCGTCTCGTAGGCCAGCGCGGTGGTGCCGGCGGCCAGGAGGGCGTCGGCCACCTTGGGGTAGGCGGCCAGGTGAAGGTAGGTGAACAGCACCTGGCCGGCCCGGAGCTGGGCCACCTCGGCGGCCTGGGGCTCTTTGACCTTGACCACCAGCTCGGCGGCCCAGGCCTCGCCGGCGTCGACCAGGCGGGCGCCGGAGGCGGCGAAATCGCCGTCGGCGATGGCCGAGCCGGCGCCGGCGCCGCGCTGCACCGCGACGGTGTGGCCGTGGGCGGTGAGCTCCCGCACACCGTCGGGGGTCAGCGCCACCCGGTGCTCGCCCGTCTTGACCTCGGCCGGGACGCCGACGATCACCGGAGGCGGTCGCGGGCCAGGAGGAGGCCGATGATGCTCTTGGCATCGGTCAGGGTGCCGTCGGCGACGAGGGCCGGCACGTCGTCCAGGGCGACCTGCTCCACCGTCATGTGCTCCTCCTCCACCCCGAAGGCGGTCGTGGCGCAGGCGGTGAGCCCGGTGGCCAGGTAGACGATGGAGTGCTCGTCACAGAACCCGGCCGAGTTGTGGAAGCGGCCCAACTCCTCGAGGCGCCCGGCCCGCATGCCCACCTCCTCCTCCAGCTCCCGGGCCGCGGTGACCTCGGGCGGCTCGCCGGCCACGTCCCGCTTGCCGGCCGGGATCTCCAGCAGCTCCCTGTCCAGGGCGGCGCGGTACTGGCGGACCAGCACGACCCGCCGCGGGTGACCGTCCATGAGGGCGACCACCGACACCGCGCCGGGATGGCGCACCACCTCCCGCTCGAACTCCGAGCCGTCGGGGGCGGCGAAGCGGTCGACGTCGACGGCGACGACCACGCCCTGCCACACCCGCTGCCCGCCCAGCCGGCGGAACCCGGATCGCTGCGCTTCGCTCATGGCCCCCCACCGCCCCTGGCGGGGCGGCCGGCGACGGATGCGAATCCCGTGGGTCTGCGGGGGGCGCGGCCCCCCGCAGAACGGCCGCCGATCCGGCTTCGCCGGGTCGGCGGCCTGCGCGCCGGCCGAAGGCCGGCACGATCAGCTCCGAGCCGAACCGCTGGTTCGGCGGGGATCCTCCTCATAGCAGTGGCGGGTTGCGGCCCTCCGCCCGTTCGGCCGCCGCCCCCACCAGTTCGTAGAACAGCGGGTGGGGCCGGTCGGGCCGGCTCTTGAACTCGGGGTGGGCCTGGGTGCCGATCCAGCACGGGTGTCCCGGAAGCTCGATGAACTCGACCAGGCGGTCGTCCGGCGAGGTGCCCGAGCACACCAGGCCGGCCTCCTCCAGCCGGTGGCGGTACCGGGGGTTGACCTCGTAGCGGTGGCGGTGGCGTTCGGCCACCACCGGCTCGCCGTACGACTTCTCGACGAGGGAGCCCGGCAGCAGGCGGGCCACGTAGGAGCCCAGGCGCATGGTGCCGCCCAGGTCGGTGACCTCCAGCTGCTCGTCCATCATGTCGATCACCAGGTGGGGCGACGCCGGGTCGAACTCGCGGGAGTTGGCGCCGGCCAGCCCGGCCACGCTGCGGGCGAAGTCGATGACCATCACCTGCAGCCCGAGGCACAGGCCGAGGCACGGCAGGTCGTGCTCCCGGGCCCAGCCGGCGGCCGCCACCTTGCCCTCGATCCCCCGCTCGCCGAAGCCGCCGGGGATCACGATGCCGTCGAGCCCGAACAGGCGGCTGTCGGCCAGGAGCCCGGTGACCTCCTCGGCCTGGATCCACTCCACCTCGACCTTGGCGCCGTGGTGGAACCCGGCATGGCGCAGGGCCTCCACCACCGACAGGTAGGCATCGGGAAGGTTGACGTACTTGCCGATGAGCCCGATCCGCACCGGGATCGTCGCCGCCTCCACCCGCGCCACCAGCCGGCGCCACGACGTGAGGTCGGGCTCGCCGGGCAGGTGCAGGAGGCGGCACACCTCCTCGTCCAGGCCCTCGGCGTGCAGCACCAGGGGGATCTCGTAGATGTTGGCTGCGTCCACTGCGCTGACCACCGCGTGGGTCGACACGTCGCACAACGACGAGATCTTCTGCTTGAGACCGTCCGAGAGGGGCTGGTCGGAACGGCAGACGATCACGTCAGGCTGGATGCCCCGGCTGCGCAGCTCGGTCACCGAGTGCTGGGTGGGCTTGGTCTTCTGCTCGCCGCTGGGGCCGATGTAGGGCACCAGCGTGAGATGGATGTAGCAGACGTTGTCGCGGCCGACGTCCTTGCGGAACTGCCGGATCGCCTCCAGGAACGGGAGGATCTCGATGTCGCCCACCGTTCCCCCGACCTCGGTGATGACCACATCCACCTCGTCGGTGGCCAGGCGGCGGATGCGTTCCTTGATCTCGTTGGTGACGTGCGGGATGACCTGCACCGTCTTGCCGAGGAAGTCGCCACGGCGCTCCCGGGCGATCACCGACTGGTAGATGGAGCCGGTGGTGGCGTTGGACTCCCGGTGGAGGTTCTCGTCGACGAACCGCTCGTAGTGGCCGAGGTCCAGGTCGGTCTCGCCGCCGTCCTCGGTCACGAACACCTCGCCGTGCTCGAACGGGTTCATGGTGCCCGGATCGACGTTGATGTACGGGTCCAGCTTCTGCATGGTCACCCGCAGACCCCGGCTCTTCAGCAGCCGGCCGAGCGAGGCGGCGGTGAGGCCCTTGCCCAACGACGAGGCCACGCCGCCCGTCACGAAGATGTGTTTCGCCACGGGCGACCACCGTACCCGGCTGACGGCCGCTCGACGGAGACCCCTCAGGGGCGGCGCCCGGCCCGATCGAGGGCCCGCAGGGGCCGGACGGCGTCGATGACCCGGCTGAACGAGACGAACTCGCTGGCGAGGTTGAGGGCGACCACGACCACCAGCGCCACGGTGCGGGTACCGGGCGCGCAGACCAGGACGGCGCCCAGGCCGATGGTCCCCCCGAGCACGTTGGCGCCGGCGTCGCCCAACATCAGCCGTTCGTGGAGGTCGTCGACGAGGAGCGCGCCGGCGGCGCCCGCCATCACCGCGACCGCGGCGAGGGCCGAGGGTGCGCCGGTGGCCACCGCCAGCACGAGGAAGGCGGCCAGGCCGGACTTGGTGGCCCGGCCGGGGGCGCGGTCGAGCAGGTTGGCGAGGTTGGCCGACAGCGCCACGAGGGCGGCATCGGCCAGGAGGCGGGCCGCCGACCCGCCGGCGGCCGGCGCCACGGTCACCAGGGCCACGGCCCCACCCACGAGCAGCTTGGCCGCCCCGGTGGTCAGGCGGCCCGATCGCAACGCGCCGAGGTGGCCCCGGAACCCTCGCCGTTCGCCCGTCCCGGCCAGGTCGTCGAACACGCCCACCAGCCCGAAGCCGAGCGCGGCGACCAGGACGGCCGCCCGGGCGGCCGACGGCCCTCCGGCCGCGCCGACGCCGGCGGCGGCCGCCACGGCCCGGCCTCCTTCGACCAGCAGCAGCGTCAGGGGCAGCACCACGCCCGCGGCGGTGGCCACGGGGCGGCCGCGGTGGTTCTGGCGCAGCAGCGCCGGCTGGCCGGCGAAGGTCGGGCGCAGGAGCAGCCACAGCAACCGGCCGGCCAGCAGCCCGGCCACCGCCCCGACCGCCAAGGTCACGGCGCGACCAGGGACCGGCGGGAGGGCTCGGCCCGCGGTGCCCCGCCGGCGTAGAGCTCGCAACGCTCGCGCTCCAGGGCCAGCAACGTGAGGAACGGCCCGATGTACACGAACACCAGGGCGGTCACCACGATGCCGGAGTCGTTGACGGCGTACCCGAGCAGTCCGGTAGCGAGCATCCCGACGGCGGCGACCCGCAGCGCCGAGCCGGGCGCCAGCAGCCGCGACCAGCCCCGTGCCCAGCCCAGGACGTAGAGCATGTAGGCGGCGGCGATGAGCACCGTCCACGCCCACGGCGAGCGGTAGCTGCGGAGGTTGACCGACGCCTTGCGGTTGACGGTCGTGATCAGCGGCTCCCATCCCTGCTCGACGACCTGGCTGGCCAGCCGCCCCAGGTGGGTGCGGGACCCGGCCGGGCGGAGGAGGTCGATGCCGGTGGCCACGGCCAGCAGCAGGATCGTCGCCACGCCCACGCACGCCACCGTCCGCCAGGTCAGGCGCCGGCCGGCCAGGGCGAGCAGGGTCAGGCCGAACACCGGCACCAACGTGAGGATGCCGCCGACGTCGGCGCCGAGGGACGGGGCGCCGTCTGCCACCAGGACGACGACGAGCAGGCCCGCCGAGGTGACCAGCGCCTCCCGGCGACGCGGCGCATGGTGGACGTGCAGGGCGGCCGCCGCCACCGCGGTGGAACCCAGCACGGCGAAGGCGGTGTTGCCGAACCCGGTGAAGCGGGCGGCGGTGTGGAGCGAGTAGCCGAGCAGGCTCGATCCCTGCAGGCGCGCCCCGGTGGCGACGTCGGCCACCAGGAGGGCCACCGTGGCGCCGGCGATCACCGAGAGCGGGCTCAGTGGATGGCGCCGGAAGCGCAGGGCGACGGCGACGATGGCCGCATCGACGGCGAGCAGGAGGACCACCGCCGGCGCCCGCCCGAGCCCGGCCACATCGGGGACGGCCCGCAGGACGAAGGTGGCCAGCGGCCAGGCGCTGACGGCGAGCACGACCACGCGGAGCGCCGGCCCGGCCCGGCCCGCCCCCCCGAGCCGGGAGAAGGCCACCACCGCCAGGAGGTAGACCAGCGCCTGCAGGAGGATGTAGCCGATGGTCAGCCGGAAGTAGATGCCCTCACGGAAGGCGGCGTCGCGATCCAGCTCCTGCAGGCGGCCCAGGTCCACCGGGCCGGGGTGGTAGCGCAGCGGCTGGCCGATCATCCCGGGGGGCACCGGCACGTCGAGCGCGTCGAGCACCGTCGGCGCCACGTCGGTGAGGGTGACGACGCCCAGGCGGCGGGTGGCCAGCGAGTGCAGGTAGCCGGGTACGACGCCGGGGCCGGCCGCCACCACCGGCGTGAGGTGCCACTCGCGGCCCGGGGGGACGACCGAGACCACCAGCACCAGCGCTTCGGGGCCGGCCGCGGCCACGACGCGCCCGAGCAGGTCGTCGGTGGCGGCCAGCGCGGCGCGGCGCTGCATGCCCGCCGCCGCCGGGCTGGCCACGGCGGCGAACTCGGCCGCCCGGTCCGTGTCACCGGCATCGACCAGGACGACGTCGGCCGTGCGGGCGGCCGCGTGGAACGCGGCCAGCACGGCGTCGGGATCGGCCCGGAGCCCGAACGCGGCCCGCCCGTCGAGGGCCAGCAGCCCGTCGCCCACCGAGCCGGTGTCGACGGACCCTTCGGAGGTCATGAGGGCCACTGCGGCGGGGCGGTGCCGGGCCGGACGGCGGGGCAGGTCGCGGGGAAGGTCGGCGTTGCCGATGACGGCCGTCCGGCGGGTGGCTTCTGCCAGCGCGTCGCCCAGGGCGCCGGGCAGGCTGGGCAGGTACCGGCCCTCGTTCAGCCGCGCCACCGCCGGTGCTCCCACCACCACGACGCCGCCCGGCGGCATCTGGCCCGACCGCCGGGCCAGCGCCTCGGCCGCGGTGCCGCCCTCGAGCGCGGTGCCGGCGTCGTGGGCGTCGGCCCCGTTGACGTCCGACCGCACCCGGGCCCCGGCGCCGAGGGTGGCGTAGCCCTCCACGCTCGACGGCCGCGCCGCCCCGGTGCGTACGCTCATGGCCGCCACCGCGCCCCGGGCCATCAGGCGGTCAAGGTTCGCCATGGTGCCGGTGCCGACGTCGGTCCAGTCCAGCCGCGGGACGCCGAAGAGGACCACCTTGGCCGGCCGGCCCGACGGCGCCACGCTGGACGGCTCCCACCGGCTCCCCGACCACGCCATGGCGCCCAGCAGCACGGCGAAGCCGGCGACGATGGCGCCGATCCGCTGCCCGGCGGTGGTCAGCCGGGGCCACAGAGCCCGCACGAGGTGGAGCCCCTGGATCCCGCGGTGCCGGAAGCCGGCCACCGACCGGCCGGTGTGGCGGTGGTCCATGGCCACGTCGACCTCGACGACGCGCGCACCAGCGCGGACCGCGTCGACCGTCATGGCCGCCTCCAGCCCGAAACCCTCGGCCAACTCCAGGCCGCGGAGCAGCTCGGCCCGCACCGCCCGCTGGCCCGAGAGCGGCGCGACCGGGTCGAGCCGGCCGCCGGTGGCGCGCCGAATGCCGGAGGCGGCCAGCCACCGGACCGTGCCCAGGCCCCCACGGCGGCCCGCCGCCGGCAGCACGCCCACCACCAGGTCGGCCCGCCCGTCGAGCACGGCGGGCAGCAGCGCGGCCGCACCGGCCGCGCTGGCCCCGACGTCGGCGTCCACCAGCAGGTACACCTCGGCTTCGGGTGTGGCCTCGATCCCGGCCCGCACCGCGCCACCCTTGCCGCGGTTGGCCGGCAGCGCGACGACGCCGGCGCCGGCGGCGGCGGCGGCGGCGCCGGTGCCGTCGCCAGAGCCGTCGTCGACGACCACCACGCCGGTCACGCCGGGCACGGCGCGGAGCGCTTCCACGGTGGTGGCGATGGTGCCGGCCGCGTCCCGGGCCGGCACGAGGGCCACCACAATGGTCGTCCCCGGGCCGGTCACCGGCCTGTCATGCCGCGGTCTCCGGCACCAGCCGGGTGGCGCCGGGCCCGACGCCGAAGTGGCCGATCTTGCCGTCGCCGAGGTCTCGCAGCGCGTACACGGCTCCGAACCGGCCCCGGAAGTCCTCCAGGTTGTCGATGGTGGAGACCAGCGAGGCCACCTCACCGCCGTCTCGGAACTGCCCGACGAAAGCCGCCCGTACGCCGGGCCGCCCGGCCTGCGCCTCGCGGCCCGGCTCGGCGGCCAGCACACGCGACCCGGCACTCCTGGCCAACTGAATGCTCAGGGGCACGGCCAACGCGCGGTCGTCCACCTCGGCCCCCGTCGCCGACACCACCACGAAGCGGGTTCCGGGTCGAGGCACCGCGGCCAGGCCGTTCGGGTCGCCCGCCGGCGGGTCGAACTCCACGAAGGCGGCGTCGTGCAGCGCGACCAGCAGGGGCGACGGCACCTCGCCGGCCAGTTCGCCGGCCAGCCGGACGAGGGCCGCGCCGCGGACGGCGTCGGCGATGCGCAGCTCGGTGCCGAGCAGGGCGCCCAGCGCGGCGACGTCCTCGGGGCGCCGCAGGGCGAACTTGGCGGTGAGCCAGACGATGCCCTGGAACACCGCCCCCGACGCGGCCAGAACCTGTTGCAACTCGTCGACCGGCTCCCGCTCGATGCCGGCCACGCCGACCAGCAGCACCGGCACGTCGGCCAGCCGACCGGCCACCGCGACCTCCCGGCTCTGCTCGGCGAAGCTCTCCCAGCGGTCGAGCTCACTCCCCAGGCGCGTGTTCTCGGCGTCGGTGGCCTGCACGCCGCGCTCGACGCGGTCGAGCTGCTCCTGCAGCGCGTCCACGGTGGCCCGGTCGACGACCGTCGCACCGACCGCTATCCCGATGGCGAGGGCCAGGAACACGGCAGTCAGGGAGATGAGATGGAAGCGGAAGTTCACCATGGGGTTGGCCTCAGTCGGTGACCGATCGCCAGAAGTCCCGGACGAGGAACCAGAAGCTCTCCAGGAAGACGTTCGGGAGGACGGCGACCACCACGACGACGAAGCAGAGCATGGCGGCCAGGAGGAAGGCGATCAGGTCGCGCTTGCGGACCCGTGTGGCGTAGAGCTTGCTCACGCCCTTGGCGTCGACCAGGAGCTGTCCCAGCTTCAGCCGGGTGAGGAAGGTGGAGGCCATGCCGGCCCGGCCCTTCTCGAGGAACTCCACCATCGAGCCGTGGGTGCCTACCGCCACGATCAGCTCGGCGCCCCTGTCGTAGGCCAGCAGCATGGCCACGTCCTCGCTCGTCCCGGCCGCCTCGAGCGTCACGTAGCCGACGCCGGCCCGCTCGAGGCGCTCCGCCCCGGGGGCTCGCCCGTCGGGATAGGCGTGCACGACGAGCTCAGCGCCCACGGTGAGGGCGCGGTCCGACACCGAGTCGAAATCGCCGACGATCACCGCGGGCCGAAGGCCCGACTCCAGCAGGGCGTCGGCGCCGCCGTCGACGGCCACCAGGAGCGGCTTCACCTCCCGCACATAGCTCCGCAGGTGGGCGAGGTCCTCCTTGTGGTCGGGTCCCCGCACCACGAGCAGCACGTGGCGGCCGCTGAAGACGGTGCGGAGCTCGGGCAGCTGCGGGGGGTGCACCGCGGCGTGGCGCTCCTCGCGCAGGAACTCCAAGGTGTTGGCGGCGAAGCTCTCCAACGCCAGTCCCATGGTGAGCTTGGCCTCTGCGTAGTCCCGCTCCAGCGAGGCCAGGTCCTGGCGCACGCCCGTGGCCACCACGCGCCCCTCGACCACCACGTCGGCGCCGTCCAGGCGGACCTCCTGGCCCTCGCGGATGGCGTCGAGCACCGCGCCGCCGACCTGGTCCACCAGCGGGACACCCGCCGCGGCGAGCAGCAGCGGGCCTTCGTTCGGGTAACGGCCGGACAGCGAGGCCGCCGCGTTCACGACCGCTCGGACACCACCGTCGAGCAGTGCCCGGACCGCGACCCGGTCCAGGTCCAGGTGGTCGATGACCGCGATGTCGCCGGCCCGGAGCCGCTTGGTCAGCTCCTTGGTGCGGCGGTCCACCCGAGCCGGCCCGACCGCCCCGGTTACCTCGGCACGCGCCGCCCAGCGCCGGCCCCGGCGAGCGCTCATGGACCGGCCTCCTGGGCCGGTCACCGGCGCCCCGTCCTTCGGACGGTGCCCCGGCGAGTGTTCATGGACCGGCCTCCCGGGCCGGTCACCGGCGCCCCGTCCTTCGGACGGTGCCCCGGCGAGTGCTCATGGACCGGCCTCCCGGGCCGGTCACCGGCGCC
>Ga0187894_10003033_pt1 | contig 19267 bp, 16 predicted proteins | sample GBC1701081metaG_FD_136650 | JGI IMG/M metagenome (GOLD analysis project Ga0187894, IMG submission 136650) | White microbial mat communities from a lava cave in the Kipuka Kanohina Cave System on the Island of Hawaii, USA - GBC170108-1 metaG ...
TCGACGAGCGGGGGGCCATCCAGCTCGACGGCGGCGGGTTCGGCGCGGATCTGCCGGCGTTCAACGAGCCGTTGCCCTCGCCGTTTCGCTCGACGCTCATCGCCCCCTTCTGGGACGACATCGGCGCCTACTTCAACCCGTACGCCGACGTGGTCTGGGAGGTCATCGGCACGGCGCCGAACCGCGAGCTGGTCGTGGAGTGGCGAGGCCTCGAACGGCTCGACCGCTACTGCGCGCTCTTCGAAGGCTACGTCTCGTTCCAGGTCGTGTTCTTCGAGTCGAGCAGCGACATCCTGTTCAACTACCGGGACACGACGTTCGGCGGAGAATGCACGGACGCCGACGGCGGCGCGCAGGCGACCGTGGGCATCCAGATGGGACCGCAGGTGGCCACGCAGTGGAGCTTCAACACGGCCAGCCTGGCCGACGGGACCTCGCTCCTGTGGACCCTCGGACAGACCCCGCCACCCGCGATCGGCGTGACGCCGGCGTCCCGCGATTTCGGGAACGTCCCGGTCGGCGGCTCGGCCGATGCCTCCTTCGTCGTCGAGAATACCGGAAACGGCACGCTCAACGGACAGGCCAGCACCGCGGCGCCGTACAGCATCGTCGCCGGCGGTACCTACAGCCTGACTGCGGGCCAGACCCAGGTCGTGACGGTGCGGTTCAGCCCGACCGCGGCGCAGACGTTCACGGGCACCGTCAGCTTCACGGGCGGCGGCGGACTCACGAGGGCCGTCACCGGGGTGGGCGTGGCGGTGGGGCCCTCGATCGCGAGCTTCAGCCCGGGCACCGGCGCGCCGGGTATCGCCGTGGTCGTCCAGGGCGTCAATCTCCTGGGCGCCACCGCCGTCACGCTCAACGGCACGTCGGCCGCGTTCACCGTCAACAGCAGCGCTCAGATCACGTTCACGGTCCCGGCGAACGCCACGAGCGGGGCGATCAGCGTGACGACGCCCGCAGGCACGGCCACGAGCGCGGCGAGCTTCGTCGTGGCGCCCCGGATTACCGGGTTCACGCCGGCCAGCGGAACGGTCGGAGCAACCGTCGTCGTCAACGGGGCAAACTTCACGGGGGCGACGGCCGTCACGTTCAACGGCACCCCGGCCGCGTTCACGGTCACGTCGCCCATCAAGATCACGGCCACCGTGCCCACCGGCGCCACGCTCGGCAAGATCGGCGTGAACACGCCGGCGGGCACCGCCACCAGCACGGCGAATTTCTCGGTCTCCCCGGCGATCACGACGTTCTCCCCGACCGGCGGGGCGCCGGGGACGCACGTCACGATCACCGGCGCCGCGTTGACGGGCGCCACCACCGTGAAGTTCAACGGTCTCGGGAGCGCGTTCACGGTCAATAGCTACTCGCAGATCACCGCGACGGTACCGGCGAACGCGACCACGGGTCCCATCAGCGTGACGAACGCGGGCGGCACCGCGACAACCGCCGCGAGCTTCACGGTGGCGCCCCGGATCACGGGGCTCACGCCAACGAGCGGGAAGGTCGGCGCCAGCATCGTCATCAACGGGGCGAACTTCACGGGGGCGACCACCGTCACCTTCAACGGCACCTCCGCCGCGTTCACGGTCAACTCGCCGATCAAGATCACCGCCACGGTGCCCGCCAGCGCCACCTCAGGCAAGATCGGCGTGACGACGCCCGGCGGCAGCGCAACCAGCACGGCGAATTTCGCCGTCGCGCCCACGATCACGACGTTTTCCCCGACCGCCGGGGCGTCCGGGACGGCCGTCACGATCTCCGGCTCGACCTTCACGGGCGCGACTGCCGTCAAGTTCAACGGCCTCGCGGCCACCTTCACGGTCAACAGCAGCACGCAGATCACGGCGACGGTGCCGCCGAACGCCACGACGGGTTCCATCACCGTCAAGACCCCGGGCGGCACCGCCACGAGCGCGACGAGCTTCGCGGTGGCGCCACGGATCACGGGGTTCACGCCGAGCGGCGGAGCGGTCGGGGCCAGCGTCGTGGTCAACGGGACCAACTTCACCGGCGCGACCGCCGTCAAGTTCAACGGCACCTCGGCGGCGTTCACCGTCAAGTCGGCGACCCGAATCACAGCCACCGTTCCGCCAGGCGCCAGCTCGGGCAAGATCAGCGTGACCACCCCGGCGGGCACCGGGAACAGCGCGACCAGCTTCACGGTGATGTAGAGAACGGCTGCGCGGTAGGACGACGATGCCCGTGATGGTGCTGACCCCGGCCCGGCGGTTGGTGTGCGGAGACGCTGTCCCTTCTCCGCGCCCTACCAGACGTGACGTTCAGCGGGAAGGAGCCTGGACGGCCGGGGCCTGCATCATTTGGACGGGGAAGCGCAGCGCCATCCACGCCGCCAGCCCCCCTTCCAGGGGATGGACCCGCGTGATTCCCTTGCGCTTGAGCTGTAGCGCCACCCGGGCGCTCGTCGCCTCGTTGGGTCAGGAGCAGTAGAGCACCAGGTCTCGCGCTTGGAGGAACTCGGACTCGTGCTCGTCGATCACGTCCACCGTCAGCCAGCGGCTCCCCGGAATGGCCCAGGGAGTGGCCGCGACGTCGAGCGGCGTCCGGAGATCGATGATCGTGACGTCCTCTCCGGCGTCCAGCCGCTTCTTCAGCGCCTCGGACGAGATGCGCGCCATCCGGAGCGCTCGTATGAATAGCCGGCGGCGCACGTACTTGAACAGGACGTAACCGCCGAGCGCCGCCACGACCACGACGCCCAGCAGGCGCCCCAGCTCGGACGCGCGGGCCGTGACGAGCACGATCGCGTCGCTGAAGAGGTATCCGAGCCCGATCCACGTGCCGGCCCAGAGCAGCACGCCTCCGATATCGTAGAGGCCGAAGCGCAGCCGCCCGACCCCGAAGATTCCCGCCAGCGGCGGCAGGACCGTGGTCAGTCCGGGGACGAACTTCGAGACGAGCATGCCCCTGGCGCCATAGCGCACGAACACGCTTTCCGCCCGCCGCACGCACGAGTCCGGCTCGAGCGTGAAGCGACACAGCCGTGTCAGCACGCCCGCGCCCCGGCGTCGTCCCAGCTCATACCAGCCGAAGTCCGCGGCCAGCGCCACGATCGCGATCGCCGCGAGCACGAGCGAGATGCTGACTCGCCCCTGCGCGGCCAGGGCGCCGACGCCCAGTAGCGCCGGCACGGCAGGGAGCGGGACGCCGATTTGCTCGGCGACGACCAGGGCCGGAAGGATCACGACGCTGTACTGCTCGAGGAGGAACAGGCTGTCGGCGGCGTTCATCGCAGCCGCCCACGCCAGCGGGCACACGCGAGCGGCGTGGAGCGGCGTAGCGGTTTCATGTCGCGGATGGTACTACGGGGCGACGAGGCCGCGGACGTTCCAGACGGGTACCGGCCGGGCCAGGCCCTTCAGGGTCACCGTCCCCAGGTCCTGGGCGTCGATCAGCTTCTCCACGGCCACGGCGACGCGCCCGGAGATCAGGATCTGTCCGCCGCCGGCCTCGGAGCAGAGCCGGGCCGAGAGGTTCGTCACCGTTCCGATGGCGCCGTAGTCCACCCGGCCCTCGAAGCCGATGGCGCCGATGGTGGCGTAGCCCTGGGCGATGCCCACGCCGAGCGCCAGGTCCCAGCCGCGCCTGCGCCAGCCGGCGGCGAGGCCGGTGACGACGTCGCGCATGGCGACGGCCATGCGGACCGCCCGCTCGGCAGCGTTGGGGACCTCCACGGGATCGTTGAAGAAGACCATCATTCCGTCGCCGGTGAAGCGTTCCAGTGTGGCCTCGTGGGCCAGGATCAGACGGCCCATCTCGGCGTGATACTCGCGCAGCACGCCCATGACCTCCTCTGGCTCGGCCGTCTCGGCGAATGCCGTGAACCCCCGGAGGTCGAGGAACAGCACGGTGACCTCCCGGCGGTGCGTTCGGAGGGGATCGTCTGCGCCGCCGGTCACGATGGCCTCGGCGAGCTGCGGCGAGAAGAAGCGCTTGAGCCGGCCCAGCCGCTCGAGCTGGGCCACCTGCTCGGCGACACGCTGCTCGAGCGTCCGGTTCAGCTCGGCCAGCTCGCGGCGGCCGCGCGCCTCCTGGTCGTGCAGCCGTTTCTTCTCCAGGCAGGCGCCGATGCGGGCCTGCAGCAGCACGGGGTCGAATGGCTTGCCGAGGTAGTCCTCGGCGCCGAGCTGGATGCACCGCACCACACTGTCCAGATCGTCCAGGGCAGAAATCATGAGCACCGGGATGTCGCGCAACGCGGGATCGGCCTTGATCTGTTGGAGGACAGCGTGGCCGTCGAGGTCCGGCATCATCACGTCGAGGAGCACGAGATCGACCGGCGTCTTGCCGAGCGCGTCCAGCGCGGCCCGGCCGCCGCTGGCGGTCGGCACCTGGTAGCCCTGGCGCCGGAGGCGACGGGCCAGCATATCGCGGTTGTCGTCGTCGTCCACGACCAGGATCACGCTGCGAGGGGCGGCCAGCGGGCCGGCGCCGGATCCCGAGCCGGCCGTCCCCGAGATCTCCGAGGCTGGTGGGACACCGCCGTGACGCAGCAGCGCGTCGAGACGATCGGTGGCCTGGCGGATGCGGTCGAGATCGGGCAGGAGTGCAGCGCCACCCGCGGCGGTCGCCTGGCGATGCAGGGCGGCACCCACCGCGCGGACGCGCTCGAGGGGCGGCTGCAGTGTGCTGAAGGCGGCGGCGATGTCCGCGGGCGCCGTCTGGCCCCGGGCCAGCACCTCGTTCAGCAGGGCCAGGATCTGGCGGGCGTCGGCGCGGAGCGCGGTGAGTCCGGCGGCCAGGTCGAGGTTGTCGCCCTCCAGCTCCTCCAGGAGCATCTCGGCGTAGCCGATGATGTGGTTCAGCGGCGTGCGCAGCTCGTGGCGAAGCTGCGCCCCGGGGTCGATGCTCACGCGCCCCCCGTCCGCTCGAGCAGCGCCTCGATCTTGTCGAGGAGGCGGGCGAGGTCGACGGGCTTGGTGTCGAAATCGTCGCAGCCGGCGGCCACGGCCTTCTCGCGATCACCTGACATGGCGTGCGCGGTGAGCGCGATCACCGGAATCGACCGCGTCTCGGGTGCGGCCTTGAGCTGCCGCGTTGCCTCCCAGCCGTCGATGCCCGGCAGGCTCATGTCCATCAGGATGAGCGCCGGCGCCTCGCTTCGCGCCATGGCCAGGCCCTGCTCGCCATCGAGGGCCATGGCCACCTCGTAGCCGCGCTTGACGAGGCGCCGGGAAAGCATGTCGCGGTTCATCTCGTTGTCCTCGATGAGCAGGATCTTGGCCATCAGCCCCTCGGTCTCCGGCGGGCGACGCTGGGCCACCACGAGCTCCCGCACCTCGGCCAGCAGCTGTTCCCGGCTGTGGGCGCCCTTCTGGAGGATCTTCTGGACGTAGCCGTTGAGGCGGTCCCGATCGTCGCGCGAGAGGCCCTGGGCAGTGACGACGACGATCGGGATGGCTCGCCAGGCCTCGTGGCGGCGGAACTCCGCGACGAACTCGAAGCCGTCCATCTCCGGCATCATGAGGTCGAGCAGGACGACGCCCGGCGACATGTCGCGCAAGCGCTCGAGGGCCGCCCGGCCGTTCTCCGCCTCGACGACCGCGTAGCCCTCGGACTCGAGCATCCGCCGCAGAAGCTGGCGGACCGTTGCGTCGTCGTCCACCACCAGCACCGAGCGCGCGGGGCGGTGCTCCTTGAGCACGGCCGTCAGCCGCTCGCGGTCGATCGGCTTGGTGAGGTAGTCGGCGGCGCCCAGCGCGTAGCCGAGGTTCCTGTCGTCCACGATCGTCAGCATGACCACCGGGATGTCCGCGACGTCCGGGTCGGCCTTGAGCGCCGAGAGGACGGCCCAGCCGTCCATCCCCGGCATCATGACGTCCAGCGTGATCGCATCGGGCCGCAGCTCACGCGCCCGGCGCAGCCCCTCCTCGCCGCCGGCGGCGGTGGCGACCCGGAATCCTTCCTTCGCCAGGAACCGCTGCATCAGGTCCCGCACAGCCGCCTCGTCGTCGATCACCAGGACGGTGCCGACGCCGGTGGGCACCGGCTCGGTCGGCGCCACTGGTGGGGCCGGCTCCTCGACGCCCTCGCTCACGCGCGCCGGTAGCCGGATGGTGAAGGTGCTGCCGCGGTCCTTCTCGCTCTCGGCGGTGACGTCGCCGCCCATCATCCGGCAGAGCCGGCGGCTCAGCGCCAGGCCGAGGCCGGTCCCGCCGAAGCGCCGGGTCGTCGCCGCGTCGGCCTGGGCGAACGCCTCGAACAGCTTCGCCAGCTGCTCCGGCGTCATGCCGATGCCCGTGTCGCTCACGGCGAACACGATCTGATCCTGGCCGTCGACGGCTTCCCGGGCGACGGTGACCGAGATGGTCCGGTTCAACACGGTCAACTGGAACGTTGACCGAGGCAGCGGTCGCGCAGCCGCTGAGCACTATCGCGGGCAGGATCGCGCCCTGCACGAGTCGGATCAGCCCTCGGCCCATCTACGCCAGCTCCTCCAGCAACGCGTTGGCCTCCTGGAGATCGGCCGTGTCAAAGCCCTCGGTAAACCAACCGAAGACTTCCGCCAGCAGATCGTGGGCCTCCTGCCGTTTCCCCTGCTGGTGCCACAGGCGACTGAGACTCATGGTGGCTGCAACTGGGGTTCTACGAGGTGCTCGACCGGGTGGTGGCACTGTTGCAGGAGCGAGGTCGGGTGACCCATCGTGGCCTCAAGCGCGAGTTCCAGCTCGACGATGCCTGCCTCGAGGATCGATCAACATCACCAGGAATTTTGCCGGCTTCGTGTTGCTTCCGTTCCGGCCGACGACGTGAATATCGTTGGGCCCCTCGTAGAACGTCTGCCCTGGCCCGAGCGTCACTTCCTTTCCCCCTTTCACCTGCATGACCACCGAGCCTTCCAGCACGTAGACGAACGCGTGTGCATCGTGACGGTGCACGGGGTCGGCGCCGCCCGGCGGATACTCCACGGTGATCATCAGGGCTTCCTTGCCTGGGAAGTCAGTCAGATCCTTCGACATGAGCGACACGACGTCAGGTTGCTGCTGCGCCGTCGCCGTGCTCGCCATGAGGAGGAGCAGGAGCAGTGCAAGTGTCGTCTTCTTCATGGTGTTTTTCGTGTGCCGGTGGACACCCGATGGCGGTCCGTGTGTGCCGTTCCTTCGAGGGTGCCGAGGCTCATCGCGTCCTCGGCTGGCGGAGCCAATCCTCGAGGCGGATTGTCCCGATGTGCGCGTGGTCGCCGGGCACCAGCGTGCGATCGTCGGGGTGCACGCCGAAATACCCCGCCTGAGGGTCGGGGACGACCTCCCGCGGGTCGTTCATCGCTTTGAGGTAGCGCGCGACCATCTCGCTCATCGGCCCCCGTTCGGGGCCGGCGATCTCGATCGTCTTGTTGAGCGGCGCGCCGAGCGCAGCCTCCGCCACGGCCCTGGCAACATCGTCGGCAGCCATGGGCTGGAAGCTGACGTTCGAGAGGCGGACACGTGTGTTGTCGGTGCCCGCATCGGCGATGCCGCGCAGAAATTCGAAGAACTGCGTCGCCCGAACAATCGTGTAGGGGATGCCTGCCTTCTTGATCCCCTCTTCCTGGGCCAGCTTTGCGCGAAAGTAACCACTCTCCTGACAGCGGTCGGTGCCGACGACCGAGAGGGCGACGTGATGACGGACGGAGGCCTCTCGCTCCGCGCGTGCGATATGGCGGCCCGAGCTCTCGAAGAAGGCCATGGCCGCCGCGGCCTCGAAGGACGGAGAGTTCGAGACATCGACGACCACCTGCGCGCCGACCAGCGCCTCCGCGAGACCTTGGCCGGTCGTCGCGTCCACGCCGGTGTTGGGTGAGGCGGCCAGGGCCTGGTGACCCTGCTCGGTGAGCCTCTTCACGACCTTGGTGCCGATGAGGCCGGTGCCTCCGATCACGACGATCTTCATGGTGTCTCTCCGGTTAGAGGTTGGGGACAAAACGGCCGCTGGGAGCGTGCGCTCAACTCGCGCTGTCGCTCGCGGAGTTCCTTCATGGTCAGCCCTTGATGAAGGCGAACAGGTCGGCGTTGACCACGTCGGCGTGCGTCGTGCACATGCCATGTGGCAAGGTTTCGTAGACCTTCAGGGAGGATCTGGTCGTCGTCGCCGTGCATGACGAGTGTCGGCACGTCGATGACCTTCAGGTCCTCGGTGAAGTCGGTCTCCGAGAAGGCGCGGATGCCATCGTAATGCGCCTTCGCGCCGCCCATCATGCCCTGGCGCCACCGCCGGGATTCGCTGGTGTCTTCACCATGATCGGCGGCACGGCGCCGATGAGCACCAGCTTGGCGACACGGCCCTTGCCGTGGCGCGCGACGTAGCGTGTGATCGTGCCCATCTGTGTTCCTCCTGAGCCTTGATGCAGGCCCCTTCTGTCGGAGCGCTTGCTCGACTCGCGCGCTTTCGCCCGTCAACGTCGGTGCGGCGCTCTGCTGATTGGTCCATCGACGGACTCGTTCGTTACGCGACGGAGCCTCTCCGGAGCGTCGGCTCTTCGCCCAGGAGGCACGCCAGCACCTCCAGAGCGCCATCGAGGCGTTGCCCGAGCACCAGCGGCTGGTGCTGATTCTTCGTGACGTCGAGGGCTGCTCCACGGAGGAGGTGTGTAACGCTCTCGGGTTTCAGGAGACCAATGCGCGGGTGCTGCTGCACCGAGCCCGTGCCAAGGTGCGCGCGGCACTCGAGGCATATCTCAAGGGAGCGTAGAGCGGCCCATGGCGTCGTCGACGGGTATGCCGTGCCAGGAGATCGTGGAGCTCGTGACCGCGTATCTGGACGGCGCCCTCTCCTCGGCCGAGCGTGCGCGTTTCGACGAGCACTTGCGGACGTGCGCCAGATGTCGAGCCTACCTGGCGCAGATGGAGCTCGTGGTGAGTGCGCTCGGGGAGCTCCGGCGTAGCGAGGGAGCGGAGAGTGCCGCTGAGAAAGCCAGACTTCTCGATCTTTTCAGAACGCGAGGTCCGCACAATCGAGCGCCGCTCGATGTGCGTCGCCGCCGAACAGGTTCTCGAGAGGCTGTCCGCCGACGCGTAGCCTCCGCCTGCGCGTCATCGATGGGCGTGCAAACTTTACCGACCGTCACGTTCCTGAAGCAGCTGGTCGCGACGCTGCCCCTGAGCTACGCCGTCGCGAGACCGAGGCTGCTGAAGCTCCCCGTCGAGGCCTTGTACGTGCCGAACGCGGTCCTGGGAGCGCTCGCGGGCGCGGCGGCGGCGACGCTGACCTGGCACTGCATGCGATCGGAAGCGTTGGCACCGCGGTCGTCGGCGTTGACGGCGTCGGCGATCTTGCTGATTGTCTGCGCTGGCTTGACGTCGGTGAGCATGAAGTACCAACTGGAGCTCGAATGGGGCGTCGGGTACGCCCAGACATATATCCAGTACTTCGCTCTGTCCGTGCTGCTCGTCTGGGCACTGAAGGCGGTGCTTTCCCGAACGTGCGGGACTCGAATGCTACGTGACGGCGTTCGGGCGGCGGCGGCGGCCCTGCTGGCCGGCGTGATGTTCGTCACGTTCAACCACTCCGTCGCGGTGGCCGACCACATCAACCGATACTGGCGATATCCACGAGAGGTCCTGGGCGTGGTGTACAGGCGCCGAGCGAGAGCGACATCGCGAGGAGCATCAGCACGGCCATCGCGTGACTCATGGCTTCGCGACCTCCATGGCCGCGTCGACGAGGGCCTCGAGGCCCCGCACGACCCGCTGCCGGTCCTCGGCGGACATTCGCGCCAGGACGCGCTCGAGGCTGCCGATCTGCAGGGAGTGGGTAGTGGGTCAGTGTGGCGGGCGATGATCTGCCAGTCCTGGCAGCCCGTCGCGCGCGCCACTTCCACGTACTGGTTCTCGCGCACCGCCAGCACGGCGCTGCGGATGATCCGCGCGTTCCCCGCGGTTGCGCCGATCCCCAGCGCCAGGATGACGTTGCCGAGTCCCTGGCCCAGCATGGCCATGATCGTCAGCAGCACGACCAGGCCGGGGAACGCCATCAGCGTGTCGATGCACCGCTGCAGGACCGTGTCGATCCTGCCTTGGTCGTGCGGAGCGGTCGGGGGGGACAGATCATGCCGCCCGTCGGTGGCCACCGCATCCGAATAGAGGTATTCCGTCAACCCGGGCCTCTATCCGTCTACCCTCTCGAGATTGACTTCGCCCGGGCGGCGGCGTAGAGGAACGGTCTATGGCCTTGCTGGTCGGCGTCGACGTCGGCGGCACCTTCACCGATCTCGTGCTCGTCGACGAGGCCACCGGTGCCGTCCGCGTGGCCAAAGTGCCGACGACGGTGCGCAACCAGGCCGACGGCGTGCTGGCCGCTATCGCTGCCGTCGGAGTCGCGCCGAGCGACCTGAAGGTCGTCGTCCACGGCACCACCACGGCCACCAATGCCGTGCTCGAGCGCAATGGCGCGCGGACCGGGCTCATCACCACGCGGGGCTTCCGGGACGTGCTCGAGCTGGGCCGCCGCACCCGGCCGACACCATACGGCCTCAAGGGGACGTTCGAGGCGCTGATCCCGCGCGAGCTGCGCATGGAGGTGACCGAGCGGATGGACGCCGAGGGCGTCGCCGTCACCCCGCTCGACGAGGACGAGGTCCGGCGCGCCGCCGTCGCGTTGCGCGACCGCGGCGTGGAGGCGCTCGTCATCCACTTCATCCATTCTTACGTCAACGACGGTCACGAGCGCCGCGCACGCGACGTGGCGGCCGCCGAGTGGCCCAACCCGTACATCACGGTGGGCGCCGAGCTCCTCCCCGAGTACCGCGAGTTCGAGCGCGGGACGACGGCAGCGATCAACGGCTTCGTGCAGCCGGTGATCGATCGCTACCTGCGCCGGCTCGCGGCCGAGCTGGGCAAGCAGGGCTACCGTCACGAACTGCTCGTGATGCAGGGCAACGGCGGCACGATGTCGGTGGACGTCGCCGCGCGCCACGCGGTCAGCACGCTCATGTCGGGGCCCGCGGCCGGCGTGAAGGCCGCCGCCTTCACCGCGCTCGCCGCCGGCCACGCGAACGTGATCTCGTGCGACATGGGCGGCACCTCCTTCGACGTGGGAGTCATCGTCGGCGGCACGCCCGCCGTGAGCGCCGACAAGGAGATGGGCTACGGCCTGCCGGTGCGCGTGCCCATGATCGACATCCACACGATCGGCGCCGGCGGCGGCTCGATCGCGCGCGTATCGAGCGGCGGAATATTGCAGGTCGGTCCCGAGAGCGCTGGGGCCGAGCCGGGGCCGATCGCGTACGGCCGCGGCGGCCAGGAGCCGACGATCACCGACGCCAATCTCGTCCTCGGCCGCCTCAACCCCGAGGCGCTGCTCGGCGTCGCCGGCGGCGCGCGCCTGGATCACGTGCGCGAGATCCTCGACCAGAAGATCAGCGCGCATCTGAACCTCGATCCCGTGGCGACGGCGGCCGCCATCGTCCGCGTGGCCAACGACAAGATGGCGGGCGCGATCCGCCTGGTGTCGTTGCAGCGCGGGCGCGACCCGCGCGACTTCGTGCTCTTCGCGTTCGGCGGCGCCGGGCCGCTGCACGCCGTCGCCCTCGCGCGCGAGCTGGCCATCCCCAAGGTGCTGGTGCCCGTGCGCCCAGGCATCACGTCCGCGCTCGGCTGCCTCGTGGCCGACGTGCGCCACGACTTCGTGCGAACGATCAACCAGAGCCTGCTGCGGATGGACATGACCGAGGCGCACGTGATCCTGGCCGCTCAGATCGCCGAGGGCCGCCGCCTGCTCGCCACCGAGGGTGTCGAAGTGGACACGGTGACGGTCGAGCACGCGGCTGACATGCAATTCGCCGGGCAGACGCACGTGCTCACCGTGCCCATCGCGCGCACGGACTTCGCGCGCGAGGATCTGGCGGCGACCTTCGAGCGCGCGTACTTCGACCGCTTCGGCGTGGAGCTGTCCGAGATGCGCGCGCTGGTGATGAGCCTGCGCACCGCCGTCATCGGCCTCCGCCGGCCGATCGCCCTGGACGGCCTCGCAGGGACCACGAGGCCGACCGCTGCCCCGATCGGCACACGACGGGTATGGTTCGACAATTCGTGGCACGACACGCCGATCTACCGCCGCGAGTCCCTGACCGCCGGCGCGACATTGACCGGCCCAGCCATCGTGGAGCAGCTCGATACCACGACGGTCATCGAGCCGGGCGACCGCGCGCGCGTGGACGCGCTCGGCAATCTCGTGATCACGGTACGAGGAGTCTAGACAGGAGCGCCCGATGGACGCGATCGATCCCGTGACGCTCGTCGTCGTGCAGAATGGCCTGCAGCAGGTCGCGACCGAGATGGATCTGACCTTCGAGCGCGCGGCCTTCTCGCCGGTGATCTCCGAAGGCTTCGACCGCTCCGACGGGATCTACGACCGCGACACCGGCGACGTCATCGCCCAGGGTGAGCTGGGACTGCCGATCTTCGTGGGCGTCATGCAGTTCACCACGCGCGCAGTCATCGAGACGAAGCGTGACGTCGTCGAGGGCGACATCTTCCTCGTCAACGACCCGTACTGCGGCGGCACCCATCTGATGGACGTGAAGATGGTGGAGCCGTTCTTCTACCGCGGCCAGCACTGGGCGTGGCTGGCCAACACCGGCCACTGGCCGGACACGGGCGGCTCGGTGCCCGGGGGCTTCTCCACGCGCGCGACGGAAGTCCAGCAGGAAGGCTTGCGGCTGCCGCCGGTGAAGCTCTTCCGCGCGGGGAAGATGGATGACGACATCTTGCAGATCGTGCTGGCCAATATCCGCGTGCCGGAGGAGCGCATCGGCGACATCAAGGCCCAGGTGGCGGCGCTCACCGTGGGCGAGCGGAGGCTCACCGCGCTGCTCGACCGGTACGGCGCCGACACGGTGACCGCCTGCATCGCGCAGCTCAGGCGGCGCTCGGAGCAGATGATGCGCGCCCACATCGCCAAGATCCCCGACGGGGTCTATCGCGGCGAGGCGTTCGTGGACTCCGACGGCGTCGATCCCGACGCGCTCGCCATCCGGCTCACGCTGAAGAAGGAGGGCACGGACCTCCACTTCGACTTCTCGGAGTCGAGCCCGCCGTGCCGCGGCCCGCTCAACAGCGTGATCGCGACGACGCGCGCCGCCGTGTACCTTGCCATCAAGCACATCTTCCCCGACGTGCCGATCAACGCCGGCTGCTTCGAGCCGCTGAAGATCGCCGATCCGCACGGCACGTTCCTCTACGCGCGCTACCCGCGGCCCGTGTCGGGCTGCGCGGCCGAGGCGTCCTCGCGCATCGCCGAGAGTGTCTTCACGACGCTGGCCCGCGCGATCCCGGAAGACCTCTTCGCGGCGCCGGCCGGCACCAGCGGCAACCTGACGCTGGGCGGCTACGATCCGCTGAAGGAGCGACACTACATCATGTACGTGTTTTCGGGCGGCGGCTACGGCGGCAGCCACGAGGACGACGGGCTCACCAACGGCTGCTCGACGATCGGCATCTCGAAGACGCAGCCGGCCGAGGTGCTGGAGCAACACTACCCGATCCTCTTCGAGCGCTACGCCCTGCGCGAGCGCTCGGGCGGCGCCGGCCGTACGCGCGGCGGCTTCGGCGTCGATTACAAGGTGCGCATCCGCCGCGGCGAGGCCCTGCTCTCGTTCCTCATGGACCACGGCCGTTTCCGGCCGCCCGGGCTCTTCGGCGGCACGGACGGCGCCGCCAACGACGTGGTCGTCGAGCGCCAGGGCGCCACGTACCGCTCGCCGCACTGGTCCAAGGACGAGGACATCCGCGTGGTCGGCGGCGACGCCGTCCACGTGCGCACGCCGGGCGGCGGCGGCTACGGCGATCCCCTCACGCGCGATCCCGCCCTCGTGCTTCGCGACGTGATCCGCGGCTACTTCCCTGCCGAGGATGCGATGACGGACTACGGCGTCGTCCTCACGGGCGAACCGCCGGTGGTGGACCAGGTGGCGACCGCGCGCGTCCGCCGGGAGCGCCGGGCGTGAAGTTCGGCTGGATGACGCTGTCGCTCTCGCCCGCGCCCGAGGACGATCTCGCGCGCGTGCACCAGCAGCTCGAGCAGGGCGTGCTCGCGGAGGCGATGGGGTTCGACTATCTGTGGCTCACCGAGCACAACTTCACGGGCGAGTGCTCGTACGCCGACCCGATCCCGTTCGCCGGCGCACTGGCCGCGCGTACCTCGCGCGTGCGCCTGGGCTTCGCCGTCATCCAGATGGCGCTGCACCATCCCGTGCGACTGGCGGTCCAGCTCGCCGTGCTCGACAACTTGAGCCGCGGCAGGCTGGAGGTCGGCGTCGGGCGCGGCACCTCCTACAACGAGTACGAGTACGTCGGCTACGGCCTGCGCAGCGACGACAGCCACGAGCGCATGGACGAGGCGACCACGGTGCTCGTCGGCGCCTGGACGCAGGAGCCCTTCGTGCACCACGGCAAGTTCTTCACGGTGCGTCTCCCGTCGGTGCGGCCCCGTCCCGTGCAGAAGCCGCATCCGCCGCTCTGGCGCAGCGTGATCTCGGTCGAGTCGCTCGAGGAGTCCGGGCGCGAGGGCCTGCCCGTGATGATGTCGCGCGTGCCGAACGCGCGCATCCCCGAGCGCCTGGCGATCTATCGCAAGGGCCTGGAGGCCGGCGGCCACGACGCGGCGACACAGCGGCGTTTGCTCGCCGAGGCCTCCGTGTGGCGCTTCCTCTACGTCGCCGACAGCCAGGCGCAAGCGGAGGACGACGTTCACGAGGCGACGTCGCACTACCGCGAACACATGCACCACGTGCGGCAGGCATTCAATCCCCCCGACTTCAGCGTGAAGGCCTCCGCGGTCAATCCGTGGATGGATGCCGGTGTGTCGCATCCCGACGGCGTGCGCTTCGTGCTGGACACCGGCGCGCTGTACGGCACGCCGGCGCGCGTCGCCGAGCAGATCGCGGCGCTGCGCGATCTCGGCCTCGGGCACGTCATGTGCCAGGCGTCGTGGGGCGGGCTCGCTCACGACAAGGCCGTGGCGTCGCTCTCGCGCTTCGGCGAGCACGTGCGGCCGCTCTTTCGATGAACAACGCCGCGCTCATCCTCGCGCGTTGACCTCCCGGTAGACATTGACGAAGGGCGACCCGATCAGATCCGGCGGGGTCTTCGTGGGCACCATCACGGGTGGGACAGGGCGCTATGCCGGGCTGACTGGCGAGTACCGGTTTCGCTGGAAGTACGTGATCGACGCCGAGCAGGGCCACATCAGCGGACGGACCGACGATCTCGTGGGCCGGGCGCTGGCGCCGGCTGGCAAAGCCAGCTGATGACGACGGGACGCTGGGTGGGCATCAAGCGGGCAGTGCCCTTTGCGCTCACGCTTGGGATCTGGTACGTGCCAGTGCCGGCAGGGCTGACCGGAGCCGCATGGCATCTCTTCGCCATCTTCGCCGGAGCGATCGTCGCGGTCATCCTCGACGCGTTCCCGCTGCTCACCGCCGCGACGCTGGCCGTGGCGGCGGCGGTGCTCACGGGCACGATCACGCCGGCCAAGGCCTTCGCGGGATTTGCCAACGCCAGCGTGCTCCTGGTGATCGTTGCCTTTCTGGTGGCTCGCGCCGTGGTGAAATCTGGACTCGGACGTCGCATCAGCCTCGTCGTCGGGCTCGCGTACAGCGTGTTGACCGATGCCGCGATCGCCCCCGCGTTCCCAAGCAACACCGCGCGCGGCGGCGTGCTCTACCCGGTCGTCCTCTCCCTCGTCCAGGGTGCCGGCTCGAGTCCCGACGATCCGAAGACCCGTCCGCTCGGCGCCTACCTCATGTTCTGCGGGATGGCGAGCCTCTCCGTCTCGTCCGCTCTCTGGCTGACCGCCACGTCTGCCAACCCGATCGGGGTCGAGATCGCCGAGCAGTACTACCAGGGTGCTGAAAACGTCGGAATCGACTGGGCGAAGCGCATGTCGCTCTGAAAAGCAGGCGAGGAAGCGACAAGCGCGGAGACGATCGTGGTCCCGACGCGATGTTCAGTTACATTCGGCCGGAGTCGCGCGTGCCGGCGGACCATCCGCTGCGCCCGATCCGGGCGATGGTCGACGCGGCGCTGCGCGACCTGTCCAGGGAATTCGCGCGGCTGTATCCCAAGACTGGGCGGGCGTCGATCCCACCCGAGAAGCTGCTCCGGGCGTTGTTGCTGCAATTGCTGTACTCGTTGTGCAGCGAGCGGCAGCCGATGGAGCAGCTGGACTACAACCTGCTGTTCCGGTGGGGCTGAAGAGCTTCAAACGCAAAATGAATCGGAGTCCATTTACCGGATTCCGATATGTTTCCCCACTCGCCGCACATAGGCTACCGTATCCGGGTGCCAGGGGAGTCACGAACTCGGCAGTCCGGTCCCGAGAACCTCCGCAGGCTCCTCGACGCCCTGCGAGATGGCCTCGCGCGTTCTCGGTTCCCTCGGGCCGCGCCCCTGCTGGGCGCTGGCGCCAGCGACGGCCTGATACAGACCATGGGGGGAATTCTCGCGGCCGTCGCCCGCCATACCCGGTCTATTGCCCCGGCTCCAGGGGCTCCGTCCGGAATAGCGGCCTTGCTCCAGACCACGCTGGACAGCTGGCAGAGGAAGGTGCTCGGCACGCTTGGCCCGGCAAAGATCGGCGCCGCACGTGACCTTCTCGCCGGCCCCGCGCCGAACTTCTTGGAGATTCTTGACCTCGGCAGCGATGAGAACCGGCACTCCGCCGTCATCCGCTGGCTGCTCGATCCGCGCTGCGCCCCCACGATTGCTCCGCCTGCGCTCGGCGCACTCGCGACACGTCTGGACGACCCGGTCGTTTGGGCGACAGAGATCCGCCGCGCGATCGACACGGATTCGCTGTCGGTCCATCGAGAATACACCATCGCCTTTGAGTGGACCGACGAGAGCCGCCTGGACCGTATCGACATCGTCATCTCCAGTCCGCGATTCGTTCTCGCGGTCGAGAACAAGTTGTGGGCGCGCGAGCATGGCGAGCAGACCCGCCGCTACTGGGATTGGCTGAGTTGCCTTACGGTCCGCAGGGCCGGCCTCTTTCTCTCTCCGTCCGGCTTCCCTCCTGCCTCCGAGGGCTTCAAGGCGATGTCCTACCTCGAATTGCTCTCGTGCTTCCTGGAGGGTTTCCAATCGACTCCGACCCGAGAGGAGCAGTTGGTTCTCTCGGGTTACGTGAAGATGCTCGCCGCCGGAATTCTGATATCCGAACTCCGCGCCATCACTCGGGGAGGAGGCCATGTCACATGAGCGGCTTGAGTGAGGTAACCGTCCTGATCAGCCAGCGCGCCGGCGAACTCGAAAAGGCCAGAGAGGTATTTCGCGCGGAGACCCGAACCTTCGTGGCGAGCATTCTGGAGGCCACCAAGCGGGCCCGCTCCGAGCCCTGGGTCCAAGGCCGAATCCGCATCGACTTTCCTCGGGAGGGCGAGGCCGAGGAGACATCAGTCGTTTCGTTGGAAAGCCAGTTCGCGCGTTGTCAGCTTCGGTTCAGGAGGGAGATGACCTTTCGACAAGTCGCCGATGTTCGCTTCGGGATCGAGTTCGAGCAATCCAGCGACGCCTTCCTATGGCAGGTGGTGCTTGTGCCGGCGCCGAGGTACCCACGGATGGACGACCTGCTCTGGGATCACTGGCGATCAGTTGTGGGTGCGGCGCTCCCGCCGGGTTCCGCCCACCAGGTCAAGTCCAACACTGTCTGCTTCGTCCAGAGGATCGTCACGGGCGAGTTAACCGGCGACGTGGCGTTCAACGACGTGAAACTAGTCCTCGAAACGCTGCTCGGAGGGGGCGCAGCGATGGCTGAGGCCGTGGGGTTTGAACCTGAGGAGTGACAGTGAAAGTGACCTCGGCGGCTGAATCCCCCCGAAGGCTCCATCGGCTGATTCACTGGCAGTCAAGGAGATCGGTCTTCCGTCCGGCCACGCGCTTGAACTGTGGGGGATCGACGAGGTGCACGTCGAAGCCGCGCCCGCTGAACAACTCGGAGAGCGGGATCCAGTCCACACTGGTGGACTCGATCGCCACGGTCTGGATGCCGCACCGAGAGCAACAGGAAGAACGGGCATGAGCGCAGAGAGCCATCAGGTGGAAAACGCTCCGTACCTAGTCTTCATTCTGATCGTCAGCGTCTTCGCGGTCCTCATATTGATTGTTGAACGCACCTTTACCCTCAACGCCGAGGCGCTCAAGGTTCTCATCATATTCGACTATGCGGTCTGCGCCGTCTTCCTGCTCGATTTCTTCGTCTGCCTCAGGCAGGCGAAGAACCGATGGCGATACCTTGTCACGTGGGGTTGGCTCGATCTGCTTTCGGTGATCCCGATGGACATGGCTTTTCGTGTTGCACGGTCTTCGAGGATTATCCGCGTTGTCCGCCTCTTGCGCGCTTTGCGTGTGGCGCGAAACTTACTCCGCGTCCTCGCTATGCAGCGAGCACAAAGCGGGCTCATGTTGGCGGGAGTAGTGACGCTCGTGACCTTGACGCTGGCCAGCGTGGCGATCCTCCAAGTGGAACACGATGCCCAGTCGAACATCAAAGATGCCGAGGACGCAATCTGGTGGTCCATCTCCACGATGACAACCGTAGGCTACGGTGACCGCTATCCGGTGACATCAGAAGGTCGCCTCGTGGCGAGTCTGTTGATGATCACAGGTGTAGGCCTATTTGGTACGCTCTCGGGCCTCCTCGCCGCATGGTTTGTGGCGCCGCAGGAAAGCAGGCATGAGGCTCAGATTGACCAGCTGCGTCGCGATATCGCTGAACTCCGTGGCCTTCTTGCGACGCACACGCCCGTCGATCGATCAACTACTGGGGCAAGCGACACCAAGACGCAAGCTTGATAACTTATTTCGTTTCGACCTGTCTGGCTGTCATCACACTCACAGCTAGGGTGGGATCCCTCGCTCGACCCGCAGCGCGGCCTCGGCCGCCGGTGCCATCGCCAGGAACTCGGTCATGTTATTTGTGCGCGGGCCCTTAGAGCTCGGCATACCCGGGCAGGCCAGGTTGATGCTCATTGGGAACGAAGAACCCCACGCTCGTCTGGCCCCGACGCAAAATGACAAACGTCGGTTCCGCGGCGGGCCAGGCCACGTCGACGGCGAAACCGAGCCGCCCGATGTAGAAGTCGAGCGTCCTGATGACACCCACGACCGGCAACCGCGGAATCACAGGGCCGAATCGAGATGTATCCATCCGTGGACGCTACCGCGCCCCGGCCCGATACGACAGCCTTGAGCCACGTGGTGCCCGTGGCGCGCGCCGCACAACGTCGGGTGCCGAAGCGCGCGATGGCCGCCGGAGGAACCCACCTGTCGGGTCA
>Ga0187894_10003034_pt1 | contig 19264 bp, 21 predicted proteins | sample GBC1701081metaG_FD_136650 | JGI IMG/M metagenome (GOLD analysis project Ga0187894, IMG submission 136650) | White microbial mat communities from a lava cave in the Kipuka Kanohina Cave System on the Island of Hawaii, USA - GBC170108-1 metaG ...
CGTGGGCGACGTGGTGCCAAGGCGCAGGTTCAATGGCTGCGCCGGGTTCTCAATGACGAGCATCTCGACAGACAGCGGCGCCGTCTCTTTGCAAACCTCGCCGCGCGGGGCCGGATACGTCTTGCACGCCTGGAGCTTGATCGTATGCGGCCCCGGGGTCATCGCCGGGATCGGCGTCGACATCGTGGCGGCGTAGGTCGTGGCGAACGTCGTACACGCGCCATCGACACAGAGCCGATACCGCTCCGGCGCGACGACGGTCGCCCCCAGCGGTTCCATGTCCCAGACGAATCGCTGTGTCGTGCCCGGCTGAATCGGCACGGGCGCGGGTTGCGCCGCGGCCAGCGCGGGAAGGAGCGCGAGCACAAGTATCATCAGTCGTCGCGTCATCGGAGATCCTTTCGCAGCCCTTCGATCTGGAGACGCTGCCGCGCGATCTCGTCGCGGATCGCCGTCAGCTCGTACGTCAGGTTGTCGCGGCGCATGTAGGTCTCGGCCGTCGTCTGCGCTTGGCGATCGACGCGCTGTTCGAGCACGAGCACGCGTTCGCGCAGCTGCACGACATCCGACCGCAGGGCCTGCACCCAGGCGCCGCCGCCCACGAGGCAGATCCCAAACGTGACAAGGCGGGGGCCGGTGAACAGTTCCGCCCAGAACCCCCGTTTCACTTCGATCTGCGCATCCGTCATCGGCCCGTCTCCGTGTCGTCGAGCGCGTCGAGCAGCGCCGCGCGGAACGCCTGCGCGGTGGCCTGCGTCGTCGGGCCGGCCGTCCGCTGTAGCACTGGGCTCTGCCCGGTCCGTCCGAGCATGATGCCCGCGCGCCCGAGCACCCGCGGCGAGGTCGCGGCGAACGTCGCGGCCGCCGCGGGCAGGTTCGACAGGGCCCCAACGCCGAGGCTGCCCAGGAAGCGCGAGGCTCCCTGCGGTTGCTGCAGGGCCTCATCGATCCCGCGCTCCACGCCCATCAACGATTGCGTGCGCGCATTGATCGGTTTCACGCTGGGGATGTGCTGGGCCAGCACCGCGCGCGCCCGATCCGCCACCGCTTTGTTCATCTCGGCGACGGGCCCGGCCTGCAGATTGCCGACCTGCGCCGCCTTGTGCGCCGCCCGCCCCGCCTTGTCGGCGACCTGTTTGAAGTCGAGCAGATCCACCGGACCGAATCCGCGCGGATGGCTGGTGGCCACATCACGCGCGAACTCGTCGATGTCCGCGATCGCCTTGTTGGCTTGTGGCCCCTTCCTCGCCGCCGTACGCAGCGGGTCGAGGCCCTTGAGCACATCGCCCGTCTTGAGACGCACCCCCATGGTCGCCGCGGGCGACGTCGCCACGACGTCCCGGGCGGCGTGGGCCGAGGCTTTTCCTGCGGCTTCTGCGGCCGCCGCGCCTTTCGGCGTCACGTTGAAGCCTTCGCGGATGCCGGTCTCAATGACGTCGGGATGCTCGCTCCGCAGGGCCTTCGACGGCCCGAGTGCCCGCCCGTAGAGCCCATGGCCCAACGCCGTGGCGCCCTTCAGGAGCACTTGGGGCGCGAGTTGAAAGGCGCCCGCAATGGCGCCTTCCGTGATCGCGTCGCCGGCATCGTCGGCGGTCGGCACGTGCAGCCCCTGCTCGGCCTGGCGGCGTGCGAGCGCGCCCGAGGCCGCCAGCGCCACGGGCGCCGCGAGGCCGCCGCTCATTACGCCGCCGACGATGGCGCCCACCTGTGGCGCGCGCCGGATGAACGCGCGATCGGTCGGCAGCGCGTCGTCGGACAGCGCCGTGTCGAACGCCATGCGCTCGGTCGCGGACTTCTCGCCCGCCGGCCGACGCTCCAGGGTGAGCGGGGCCTCATCCCTCGTCGGGCCCGAGGCTTCCTTGTGCAGACGTCGGGCCTGGGCCGCGATCTGCTCGGGCGACATGTCGTACGGGAAGTGCACGACGCCGACGCCGGGAATGGTGACTTCAGGCATTTACGGCGTCCTGGGGACGAGCTGCCCCGTGGCCGGATCAAAATCGAACTGCTGCGCGCCGGTGCCCGACGTGGCGTTCGGAGTGGACTGCGCCGTCGGCGCGCCGAGTGGGCCCTGGGAGCCCATGCTCGCGCGCTTGGACTTCGCGAAGTCGATCAAGCTACCGAGTTTCGACTGGATGCGCGTCGACGGGTCTGTCGCTTCCGCGAGGAACCCCGTCGCGCGACTAATCTCCTGCGGCGTGAGCGCCGCCCCGAATCGTTCATGGGAGATCAACGAGAACAGGTTCGCGAGATCGTTGCGCAGGCGTTCTTCGTCGCTGTTCACCACGCCGATCTTGCCGAGCCCGGCTTTGATGCGCCCTTCGAGGGGGCCCGTGCCCGCCCATTTCGTGCGCTCCCCGCGCGCAAGGATGTCGGTCGCCAGCCGCTCGGCCTCGAAGAGGTCCGCGAACTTCTCCTTGAGCCCGGGCTGGCCACGGCCCGCCGGCGCCTTCAGCTTCCCACGCTCCCGCGCTTCCGCCGCGGTCATGTACTCAATGACCTCTTCGCCCGTCTGCGGATCGGTGAATCGGACCTGCACCGTGCGCGAGTCGCCGCCCTGTCCGCTCCGCTTGGCGTAGATGTGCGCGACGTCGAGTTGTGCCTTGCGATTGGCGGCGCCCTCGCTGACATCCTTCTCGTACTCGCGATCCTTATTGCGCTGCTCGCGCGTGGACTCGCCCTCCTGGAACTTCAGCCCGGTGTCGAATTGACGTCGGTCTTCGCCCGTGCGAACCTCGAACTGGCGCGTATCCTCGCCCAGCTTCGCGCGGTTGAGGCCCAACGTCTCGCCGAACTGCTGCTGGTCCTGTGTGAGTCGCGCGCGGGCGAGCGCATCGGTTTGCGCCATCTGCTCACGGGCGAGTCGGTCCTGTTCGAGGCGCGCGGCCTTCACTTCCTCGAACTTTTGCTGCGCGAATCGCTGCGCGAGGAGATCGACGAGGGCATCCCGCGCCCCCCCGGCCGCGTAGCCCCCCGCGAGCTGAATCCCTTTCGCCATCACGGCCCCCACTGCGGCGTATTCGGTGCGACGCCGATGATGTTCGGGTTGATGCCGCGCTGCGTGTTGGTCGCGAGCTGCCCCGCGATCGTCTGCGCCTGCGCCTGCGCCCGCGCTGACGGATTCATCGCGCCGCCGATGCCGGCCGCGAGCCCGCCGTAGAGCCCGATGGCCTCCATCACCTTGTCGATCCGCGACGCCTGCGGCAACGGCGTCTGTTCGGGCGCGCTGCGCGCCGTGATGCTCGAGAGATTGAGCGGCGCCATCGACGAATAGGGCGTGGGCGTCTTGCCGTCGAGCGCGTCGAGTAGCGCCTCTTTCGACATCTGCGCGCCCAGCGCGCGACTGTTGCCGCTGAGGATCGATGGGCGCAGGCCGCCGCTGAAGTCGACGACGTTCACGCCTGGCGGTCCGGACACCCCGACGTCCTGCAGGTTGGCGAGCACGTCGCCGCGCACCGCGTTCGACGCGCGCGCCTGCGGGGCCGCGAGCTTCTGCTCGTACTCCGACATCACGCCCTTGGCGCGATCGAGTTCGGCCGAGTACGCACGGACGAGCGCCTCCAGGTCGAGGCTTTTGTCGGTGGCATAGCCGCTCTGCGCGGTCACGTCCTGGCGCTGGTTGGCCGCGGCTTCCGCGGCGCGCCCAGCGGCCTTGCTCTGCGCGGCGGCGCCGGCGATCTGTGACGCGGCGCTGATGACAGCGCCCCAATCGACGGTCATCGCGTTTACCTTACTCCGCCGCTCAGCGCCCCGAGCAGCGCGTCTTTGTTCAGCACCGACGCCCACTGCCCGATATCGAAGCCGAGGCGGTTGTTGACTTGGTTGTTCTGCAACAGCGTCGAGAGGAGCCCGAGATTCAGCTCGCCGATCCCGAGCTCCCGGCGCAGTGCGATCTCCAGGGACCCGATGTTGCCTTGCGTGTTGATTCCGAGGCGCCGCACTTCGGCGTCCAGCTGCGCCAGCCGTTCTTGGGTGCCGTAGCCTTCGCGGCGCAATTTCGCGTCGAGATCCGCGAGGTATTGCTTACTGTTGACGTCGAGCGTCGCGAGGTCGCGCGAGAGCGCATCTTGGGCCCCCAGCGCGCGCGTCTTGAGCTGCGCGTCGAGGTTCGCGATCTGCCGCGAAAGATCATTGGCCTCTTGCTGCATCCCGCGCGCGTTGGCGATCTGGAGCATCGTGTTCAGCTGATCGCGCCGCGCCGTCATCTCCTCGCCGACGAGCGCGGCGTCGTGCGCGCCGATCGCCTGATCCGCGCGTTCGCTCGCCGCGCGCGCGGCGGCGCGGGTGGCCTCGCTGTCAGCAACGCCTTCCGCGCTGGCACGCTCCATCAGCTCAGCCCGCGACCGCAGCGCGCCACGTTCGGCCGACGCCCGAAACGCCCGCGACTGCGGCGCGAGGGCGGGATCGTTGACGCTCACCTGCGTCGGGTCGCGCTGCAAGATCTCCAACAGCGCCGAGCGGAACGCCGTGTCGATCGGATCGGCACTCGTCGTCCGGCTGGCGTCGATCAGCCCTGGCCCCGTGTGCGGGCCGCTCTGTGTCATCACGTCCGGGTTCGTCGGCGTCGGCGTCGGCGGCGTGGGCCGATCGGTGACGCCCGTCGTCGGCCCGAGCGGAATTTGCGGCGCAGGCTGCGTCGCAGGGGGTGGCGACGGGGGAATGGCCGATGGACGCTGGGGTTCGCCCGGGGGCGTCGTCGGCCCCTGCCCCGGAACCGGGGGCACGATCCCGGGCGTGGGGGGCGGGCTGCCCGGCGCCGGGGCGGCCGGATCGTTGGTCATCGACCAGCCGCTGCCCGTGTGCTCGTAACGCCAGCCCTCGCGGCCCTCCACGGCTTGCCCTTGTTGGAGCCCGGCGAAGAATTTATCCCGCGCGGCATCGTCCCAGACCTGGCCCTGGGGCGTGTAGGTGCGGCCGTTGATGGACTCACGCGCCATCGGTCACCCTCCCAGCGCCGTCAGCAGCGCATCCCGATCCGGCGCGCCCGCGATGAGCCGTTGGAGCGCCGCTTGGATCTGCCGATTGACGTCGCTCTGCCCGAGCAGCGGCGACAGCTCCACCCCGGGCGTCAGCGCGGAGAGATCGGTGAGGCCCGGGGCCGTGGTCGGCGCCGCACCGCCGCCAGCAGGATGAAGCGGCTGGAAGGTGAGGTTGTCGGACCACGACGGGTCTGCGCCTTCGAAGTTGGTGATGAGATCGAGCTTGCGCCCGTTAATGACGACATCGCCGGCGTAGGCCTGCTCGAAGCCGGGCACCTCCCCGAACGCGGCCGCGATCGCCGACTCCATCTCCGCACGCGACCAGGTCGGGTCCGCGTGTTGCTTCAACCACGCGTACGCCTCCTGGATACTCGTGGCGCCGCTGCGACCAGACCCCCCGCCGCCGGCGCCGCCGCCCCCCCCCCCGTCCGCGCCCTGTACCTGCCACGCGAGCGCCCCGCCAGGCGCCCCCGCGCCGCGATACCAATCGACGGTGAACGTGCCCTGCGGCGACGTGAAGTTCATCTGATCGCCGTTGACCCAGTTGATCGTGTGGCCCTGTGCTTCCATCGCGGGCGCGATGTGCTGCTCGAACCACGCGCCGAGTGCCGCCTTATCCTCCCCCGGCGGCGGGGTCCCCGCCGCGCGCACGGCGGCTGCGAATGCGTCTTTCGCGGAGAACGCCGGATCCTGCGCGCGCGCGAGGTTGAAGCCTTCCATGGCGTACGGGCTCGGCCCCCCGGCGGCGGCAGTCGCGGGCGCCGCGGTGTCTGCCGGCGGCGCGACGGGCGTGCCGTCCGGCGTGATCTCGCCGCGATCGATGCGGCCTTGGTATTCCTGCCCCGCGTTCTGCCCCAGCTCGCCGAGGACCCACGAGAGGCCCTCCTGCCCGACGTAGCGGTCGCCCGGCTCCCATCCTTGCGCGCGCAGCACCTCGTCGAGATACGCGTCGGTGATTTCGCGCCCGAACGCCTCCGTGTGAAAGTCGCGGAGAATTTGCTGCGCATCCGCGAGATTCAGATCCGTCGGGGCCGTCTTGGCGCGCCGATGGAACCACGCATCGAGATAGCCCATCGCGCCCGCGGCCCACCCGTAGGGGTTGCCGCTCGACAGCAGCGCCGAGGCCACCGCTTGCCGACCGGGGTCACTGCCGCCGTAGCCGCCGCGGCGTTGATACGGATCGTCGTACTCGTCCAGAATCTCCGCCCCGAGCTGGCGCGTGCGGGTTTCGTTGCGCGGCAGGCCGGCCGTCGTCGGCGCGACTGCGGGCGGCGTGGCCGGCGGCGGCGTGGCCGGCGCGTCGTGATACTCGTAGTCCCCGGCCGCCCTGGGGCCGCGCCCGCTCTCGGGGTCGCGCAATTGCAACTGGTCGGCCGTCCGCGCCGGGTCGTTGAACGACGTGGATGTGGCGGACGGTGTCGCGGACGTCCGATACCCCGGGGTCGTGATCCGCTGCCGCTGCTCGGGCGTGGGCACGGACCGCGGGCGTCCGATCGGCGGCGCCGTCGGCTCGCGGGAATTGAGCGCGTCGAGCAGCTGCTGCCGCGAGTACGGCTCGGGCTCGGGCTCGTCACGCTGTCCGGATTGGCTGTAGGGGTTCCGCCACATTGCCATCGGTCACCTCACAGCGGCGTCGTCCGCGCCGACACGGTCATCGGCAACATCCAGCCCCCGTAAGTCGAAACCGTCGCATCGAACGCATATGGCGCCTCGACGTACACCAGCGGCAGCAACCCGGGCCCATCGAATGTGAAGACGGCCACGCTCTCCGCGCTGGCCGCATCCGGGTTGACGATCGTGAGGTCCATGTAGAACTGGTAATTCACGCGCCCGGTGGTGTAGAGCCGCCGCAAGTTCACCGGATAGCCCGCGCGGGATGATTTCCCGACGAAAATCACATCGCCCGTCTGCGCCGCGCGCGGTAGAATCAAGCTCCCCACGTCATAGCCACCGCCGCCGACCGCGGGGTCGACACTCGCGGAGTCGTCCGGCTCAAAGAGAATCACCCCGACATCGTGGGGCACCACGACCTCATTGAAGATCGGCGAGCGCAGCGGCCCGCCACCGGTCGTACGATAGCTCGAGGCCGCCGCATCGACGAGCGGCGCGATGTAGAGTCCGCTGTGACGATGCCGCGGCGCGGACAGGAGCTGCGCGGTGACATCGGTGTGCTGCCCGTGCTGATCGTGCTGCGCGTTCCACGTGGTCTGCACCTGCGCCTGCGCGCTGGCGAACATCCGCCGCACCGTCTCCGACAATTCGCGCAAGGACCCGTACGGGACCACGTTGGACAGGCTGAACATCAGATCGCACTCCCGGCATGCACGCGCAGGCCGACGCTGTCCACGGTCCACGCCGCCGAACTAGCCGGCGTCACGTCGTCATCGACGATGATCTCGACGTACATGGCGTCCTGGGCACAGGCGTCGTCTTCGACCTTGACGAGCACGCGCGAGGCGGCGGCGCTCGACGGCAGCGTCGCCGTTCCGCTGCGGGTCTCGTCTCCGAAGTCACGCACGACATCGACCCCGAGCGCGCGATTCGCAGGCGTGCCGAGCACATAGAGGTGCTGCACCGCGCCACGCCCCCCCTGGCCATTCGGCGCAAACGCCTTCGTTTTCACCCGCGCGATGTAGGTCGTCGCCAGACCGCCGCGATCGGTGACCACGCCGGCGGCGTCGTACTTGATGCAGGGGCCGTCCGGCAGCCCGCTCGTCCACTTCTGGCCGACGTAGGGCTTCAAATCGAGTGACATCGTCGCACCGAGCGTGTTCGCGAACATCGCCGCCGAGAGGGCATCGGCGTAGCCCTCCGTAAACACCGCCCAGCCGCCGCGCACGTCGCCGTTCTCCGCGCGGCGCCCGTGGCGGACGTGGAAGACGAGGACCTTGTTCGGGGAGCTCGCGGCGCCCGTCGTCACCCACCAGAGCACCTGGCGCTTCTGTTGATGCCACACGCCAAACGCTGGCGTGCTCGGGGCCTGCTGCACCGTGTTCCAGGTGCCCTCGATGTCGCGTCCCAGATATTCGAGGCCCCCAGGGCCGATGCGATAGGGCCCACGCTGCGAGAGGAAGTACAGGCACTCCTGGCCGTGATCATCTTCGCCCTGCACAATCGACTTGTGCGTCAGCGCCCCAAGCGCCTTGGTCGACCACACCGGCTGAAAGGGCTGATCCACGTTGCTCGTCCGCGCGAGCTCGTGAATCTGCGACGCCTTGAACACCCACAGCGATCGCCCCATCAGCGCGCCGCCGGTGATGCCCCCGCCATTCTGGCGATCGAGGTCGAGCCGGTTGGTACTGGGCACGCGCTCGTCATCGGCGACGACATACGCCGCGGGCGTGGTCCCGAGGACCGGGGTCCACATCACCGCGCTCGCCATCGACGGGGTCTCCCACGAGCTAAGGAGAATCAAGCGGTCGTCATCCGCCAGTAGATACTTCGGCGAGATCGGCGGCGTGAAATAGTCCGCGTCCGTCGGCACGCCGGCGAAGGTGGGAAACACGTCTGGGTACGCCGAGGGGGCCGTGTTGTCGTCGATCGTCGTCGTCCCGGTGACCACGCCGCCGATCACGTAGTAGTTCACGCCGTCTGGTGAGCCGTAGAGGCGCCACTGCGTCTCACTCTCACCGGGCGTCGACGGCCGCGTGATGCGCGCGTGCGTGCCCGTGCCGCTCGGCGTAAAACTCACGGCGGGCGACAACTCCGAGAAGACGAAGGGCGTCACGGTCGTGTTGATCCACTGGACCTTGTAGTAGCGCACGGTCGCCGCGTAGGTGCCGGCGCCCGTGTTCGCCACCGTGGGCGCCGCGGGGGTCGCCAGGCCCGCGCGCCGCATGACGCCGCTCTCGACGACATGGATCCGATCGACCGCGGTATCGCCGGCGATGAAGAACTTGCCGTTCAGGCTCACGCCGTTGATGTACTGCCGCCCCGCCGCCGCCCAGGCATCGGCGACCGTGACCGCCACGAATTGATTGCTCCCGGCCATGCGCGCCATGACCGGTGTGGCCTGGTTGTCGACGGCGAAGAGCTCCGCGGCCCCTTCATCCGCTGTCGGCGTGTGCCGCATCAGCGCAATCAGCGAAAAGCCCGATGTCCACGGCTCCGTCGCGTGGATGCCATCCGCGCCACCCTGGCGACGCTGACCGAACCGCGTGGTGATCCACTCGACGTTCTGCGCCACCTGACACTGGTGGTCCGCGAGGTCGTGCGGCGCATTGGTGTCGTTCAGGCCCCCCGTGAGGTCGTCGATCCACGCCAGGCCGGTCTTGTCGGGACGCAGCATGGACTATCGCCTCCACCGGTCGGCCGGAACCCAGCCGCCGAGATTCGACCAGCCCACGGGCGGCGATTGTGACGAGTCGGCGAGATCCCAGAGGAAGCGCGCGAGGTTCTTCTCGATCGCCTCACGCCGCGCGCGCGCGACGCCCGCGCGATCATCATCGAGGCGGATCCACTCGTCCTCCTGCGCTCCGAGCGACAGCAGACGATGAAAGTCGCGCGGTAGGAGGGGCTCCTCGTCGTCCTCGGTCATGTCCTCGATCTGCGCTTCGTAGTCGAGGGTGTAGGCATAGGCTCCCCCGGGCGAGGGCCAGAGCTGCACGAGCAAGAGCCCATTGCTGGCGCGCCCGCGGGGGATGTACGCGACGGGATTGCCGCGCGCGGTGAGGGCGGGGTCCACGTCGCGGAGCCATGACAATTCGCGACGCGCCAGCTTGATCTGATTCGCCTGCGTGTCGGTGATGTGATCGATGCGCGCCACGCTGGCGGGGAAGTGATACTGGGCGACGTCCGCGGTCGTCGTGAACGTCAGCTGTCGATCACGCAGGAGCCGCGCGGCCACAGGGCGCGTCAAGATCTCATGCTGGTGATGATTGAGGCCTTCCCTGATGCGCGTGCGCGGCGCAGACGTCGCCGCGGTGCTGTCGTAATTCAGCGCCTTCAACGCGTCGTTCTGCAGGTCGAGGAAGGTCACGATCGGGTCCACCCGTGGCGATCGGCCCACCGTTGGGCGCGGCGTTGCGTGTGCGCGTAGGCGCGTCGTACGGCGCGTGAGTGGCGAATACGATCAATGAGATTCAGGCACTCGCCCGCGAGCCCTTGCTCGAACGGTTCCGTCGCTGGATGTGGCCGATAGCATCCAAAGCGCCGGCAGTTATACGGCCGCACGTCATAGACGGTGCAGACCGCCAGGCCTTTCGCGTCCGTGGCGAGCAGGGGACAGGGGCGCGCCGCGAGATCCACGAAGCCATCGGCCCGCGCGGTGAAGCGCGCGCCGAGATCCGGCCGGCGCGCCACGAGGAGATCGCGCTCGGCCGGCGTCATCGTCACCGCCGCGAAGAGGCGGCAGCACGCGCCGTCCCGCTGACACCGCCACTCCGCCGCGATCGCGCGCAGCGGAATGATGCGCGTCACGCCAGCACGAGGGCCGACGCGTCCTCGACCATCCGCCGCAGCATCTCGACCATCGTCGGCAACGAGGCGCGCTGATCAGGGTCCTTGTTCGGGAACGTGATCTGGATCTTGCGATCCTCCGGACGCCCCATGCCCGGCGACAGGTTCTCGACGATCCACGCGCCATACGGACCGTAGGCGCCCGGCTTCAGCGCGTTCAGCAGATCGATTTCTTCGCGCGTGAGTTCTTCGCCCTGCAGCCGCGTGTTGAGCCAGAACACCGTCCCCACGAGCGGCGGCCGCGGGCGCGCCAATTCCCCGGCGGGATTGAACGCCGACATGAGCGGGGGGGTCGGGTTCTGCGGAATCACACCGCCGTTGAGTTGATCCACCAGTGCCGTGAGCGCCGCGCCGCCGCCGCTGCCCTGCAGCAACTCCTTGAGCTGATCGAACGTCAGCGTGATCGGCGTGGACCCCTCGACCGGCGCCGGCGGCGCCGTCGAGGGGGTCGTCTTCGACATCAGCATTCCTTTCACCCTTGCGGGCCCGACGCTAGTTGATGTTGAGCAATACAGCCTGGACCTTGCCGTCCACGCCGGTGACCATCATCGACCCGACGACCTTCGTCGCCGACGCCGCACCGTCCACGACCACGGCGCCCGCAGCCGTGGCAGGCACCACGACCGCGAGGCCGACCCCCGGCGTCCCGGCGATGAGCACCGCGCCCGGGCCATGCGTCTGGATCCAACCGAATTGCGCCGCGGCGATCGGGTACACCGCGACGCCGACCACGGCGCCGGTGAGGGTCGTCACGGGCGACTGAATCACACCGGCGTACGGATTGCGCTGCAAGCTGACGCGCGACGACGTCGTCAGCGCGACCTGGATCGGGCTGTCCTTGGGGAGGGTGAGCGTGATGACCCCCGCCGAGAGGACGGCGGCGTGGCCGCTGATCGGATACGCGTAGCCGAGGCCGGGGGTCGTGTCGATGATGGCCCAGCCCTCCGCGTAGAGATTCTCGGCCGCGGCCGACGCGCCCAGTGTGGCGGTGAAGGACGTCGCGCCGATCGCGGCCGCCGCGGGCGTGATCTGCTGATGCGCGGTGTCCTGCGCCGGCGCCTGGATCACGTTGCCGACGACAAGCGCCGACGCGCCCGCTTTGCAATAGCGGAACGTGCGGCCGTCGGGTGTCACGAAGCGGGTGCCCAGTTGATGGCGCTGGGTGGCCGACGACGACCAGAGATCGGCGTACGCCGCGATCGGATCTGCACTGAAGCTCGGCATGATCGTCTCCTGTCTAGGTGATGACCGTGACCGTGCCGAGGCGGCGGGAGTTGTTGGTCACGAGCTGGCCGTACGTCCACAGTCGCGTCATTGTCGCGAGCTGGTTCGCCGGCTCCACGGCCTTGAGCGACTTCAGCCAGCGCAGATATTTGAACCGGAGGTTGCGACCGTTCAGACACCACGCCGTGCCGGCGCTCGGGATGTCGTCGTCGTAGGTGACCATCGCGCCCATGAACGCCATGGCCTCGTTCTTCCAGCCGCCGTCCGTCTTCTCCTTCTTCGAGATAAAGCGCTCGTTGAGGGTCAGCGTGCGCTTGTACCCGCCGAAGTCGGTGAGATGGAAGACGAACCAGTCCGGATGCTCCGAGTACGCCCCCTTCGAGCAGAGGTTGTAGATGATGTCCATCGCGGACCGGAGATTGTCGTAGGCGGTCGTCGTCTTCGTGCCGAGCGTCTGGCGTGAGCGCCAGAAGGGGAAGTTGGCGCGGTTGATGCCGCCGACGATGCCGGTGGTGGGATCCGCGGGGACGAGATTGGCGAGGCCGTTGATGTCCTTGCCGCCATTCCCGGTGCCGGCACCGTAGAATTGCCGGTTCCACTCGGCCGAGAGCGACATCTTCGCGTTGTCGGCCTTCTCGGCGACGAGGTCGATCTTCGCGTTCTTGCCGGCGGCGCGGGCGAGTTCCTGCTCGCTGAAGGTGACGACCGTCGCGATCGTCTTGGGGTCGTAGCGCGCGGCGTCGAACACTTCGACGCGGTTCGTGCGGAGCGTCTCCATCTCACCGTACGAGCCGGTGTTCGTGTTTTCCGCCCACATGAGGGGCTCTTCGATCACAGACCCGCCCTGAGTGGAGATGTCCTTGAACCCTCCGTTGTCCTTGAGAATCTTCAGTCCTAGTTGGGAGTTGAAGACGTTGTCTTCGGGCTTCGCATCATCGACCTGCTCGTAGAGCGTCGCGATGATTTCGCCCACATTCGGATCGGGCATGACGCGGACTCCTCACTTCACCGCGCGCCCGCCGTTTCGAGCCGATCCCAGATCTGGGCGACCCGATCCCGCGTCGTGAGCTTGCCCGTGCGCGGGGTGACTGGCTGCGCGGCACTCGGCCTGGCCGAGGACCCTCGTGTTTTCAACGCGACGTCGGAGGCCCGTTCCCGTTCCAGATCGGCCCGCATGAGCGCCGGCGCGTGCGCCGTGTACACCTGCTGATAGACACGGAAGAACGTGTCCGCCGTGAGCGGCCGGTCGTCGGGCAGCGCCTTGATCTGCTCGACGATGTGCGTCCGCAGCCGATCGAAGAGCGGCCACTCCTGGCTCGCGCTCGCGACGGCGGTTTGCGCCTGCGCGTGGCCGAGGCGCGTGATCTCGGCGAGGTCATGCGCATCACGGACCGGCCCGTAGTCCTTCGCGATCTCGTGCTTGACTTGCCGGCCGTGCCACGCCATCCAGGCGCGCTGCCGTTCGGCCGACATGACGTGTCGCCCGTCGGTCAGTTCGATGTCTGGCTCCGGCTCGGGATCGGCCGGCGCGGCGGGCGCCGCCGGGGGCGTCTGCGTCCCGAGCTGCGCCTGCAGCACCTGCAGCACCAGCGCCGGGTTGTCCTGGAGGAGGCGGACGAGCGTGACGCCCGTCTGTACGTCCTTGGGGGCGGCGGTGCCGATGCCGTACTCGTCGAGGATCGCGGTCCGTGTCTTCGTGCGGGTGGTGTTGACGACGCGCTGGTGATCGGAAAACGGGATAGGGCCCTTGTCAGTCGCAGGGACCGGGGGAACCGCCGCGGGCGTGCCGTCGGGCGCTGTCGCGGCCTGAGCGGGGGACGGAGGCGGCGCGGGTGTCGAGGAGGACGAGTCCCCGGCCAGGGCGTCCCAGATCCGGGTCACCTTGGCGACGGTATCGTCAGCCGTCACGGAGGCCGGCGCAGCGGAGGCGTCCGGCGGCGACGCCGACGGGGCGGCGCCGGTGTCGGGCGCTGAAGCCGTCGGGGTCGTCTCCGGCACCGCCGTCGCCACGTCAGCCATACAGCGGCCAGCGTGGCGCAGCGCGCGCACGCGCGCCTAGGGACTACTTGGTGGCGTGCAACGCCTGCAACGGCTGCAACGGCTCAGGGTGCCCATACCGGCGGGCTTCTGGCGTGCGAATGCGGATCAGCGCCGAGGGACCAATCCGTTCCACGGGCAATGCGCCCTTGTCGATGTGGCGATAGATCGTGCTCGGCGCCACGCCCCAGTAGGCCGCCAGCTCCGAGACGCTCACGTGGGCGGCGGGGTGGGTACGGAGATCCTCGATCTTCATACTCGGCTCACTTTCGCGCGGCCGCGATCTCGTACGCGATCTTGACCTTCTCGATCGTCACGGCTGACGGCGCGTGCGGGTTCGGTGTGTGGCGCACGGACGTGTGCGCCTGCCGTTCCGCGAGCGCCGTCGCCGCCTCCAGGTCCACGCTGACGAAGCGCTGGGTGTGCGCGCTGCGATCGCCCTCGTGGCCGCCTTCGTGCTTCACGCACGGCTCCAAGCCGCGCGCGTGCAACTCCGCGCGGAGCTGCGAGCGGCTGTGGACGGTGATGCCGAGCGATGTGATGTCACGCCCGCCGGGGATGTCGTCGGGCACGATGACGAGCGACGTTGGTTCATGCGGACACCAGGGCCAGCCGCCGATCGCGATCTCGCAGCCACATGCGGGACAGGTCGTCACTTCTTGCCCTTCCCGGACGCTCGCGCGATCGTCTCGTCGACGTCTTCGCCCGCGGCGGCGGGCTCCTCGTCACCCTCGAACGGCGCATCCACGCGCTGGCGCTCGGCGATGAGCGCGGAGAGGTCATCCTTGACTTGCGCGGGGGTCCCGAATGCGGGCTGTGCCGCGCGCTGCACGATCGCATCGAATTCGGTTCGTGTCATGGTTGTGGTCGCTCGACGTTCAAAGGTTGGGGCCGCCAGCGCCGGCCGCAGGACGTGCACACGCGATCCCCGCTGGGCATGATCGCGGCGACCGCGCGACACGAGGGACAGCGATCCCGTGGATCGCGATCGAGGTCCTCTGTCGTGCGCCGCTCCATCACCGCTCGCCGATCTCCGGCGCCGTGCCGCCGCCGCGGAGCGCATGCTTGCTCAGCACGTCCATCTGCAGCGCCGCCCCGGGGTGCGGCAGCGACGCGGCCGCCCCTGGCGCCGGCGGGCCGCCGTTCTGGGGCTGCGGCCGCGGGACCGGCTGTCCGGTCGCCGGATCGATCGGCGGCAAGATCTCGAATCCCATTTGCGCCAAGAGCCCGAGGACCTGCGGGTTCGCGAGATCCTCGGCCTTCAAGGCTAGGGAAATCTTCGGGGGCTCCGGCTTCGGGGCCGCCGGCGGGGGCGTCGGCGCGATCATCTTCTCCGGGTCCATGTTGTGACGCAGGAACAACACCTTCAACAATTCATCCCCGCGCACGTTCGGATCGCGGCGCGCCAGGTTGTAGAGATTCGCGATCTGCCGGCGCTCGACGTCGGCATCCATGCGCAGCGCGCTATCCGGCTTCGCCGAGAACACGAACTCCCCCTGGATCGTCGTCCGATCCCAGGCCTGCATCGCCTGCTGGCCGTCCGCCCCCACGATCTCCACCCACCGCGCCTCGGTCATGTACTGCTGCAGCAGCGAGGCGAACCGCGTGGCACAGCGCACGAACCACCGTAGGACCCACGTCCGTTCTTTGTCGAGGCGCACATCGCTCGCGCCGGCCGCGCGCCGGACCTCGGTCGCCGTGCGCGCTTCCGGCTCAAGCGTGCCGGCGTTCGAGATGGCCCACGTGCGGTCGAAGTCCGTCTGCCCGATCTGGTTGAACTCGAAGTTGTCGCGCGGGAACTGCGCCGGGCTGATGATGCCGAAAATCTCCTGGATATTGCCGTCGACGCCGATCCAGTCGTTCGCCTCGCCGCGTTTCAGTTTTTCGACGATTTCCGGGTCCGCGAGCTTCTCGCGGTTGTACGCACGGAACGACTTCGCGCGATCGCGGTGTTGCATCATCTGCGTCCGGCCAAGGGAGATCTCCTGCGACTGCGGCAGGCCCATCTCGATATCCGTGAGCGGATAGGCGCTGCCGGGCAACACGCGGATCGTCAGCACCGTGATCGGGTTGCCCTCCATGCCGTGGAGCTTCCCGTCCGCCGGCCGCCCCTCCTGGCCATCACCCACCCACTGATACGGGGAGTCCTCGTGCGCCACGGGTCCGCCCTTGTAGCCGTCGAGCAGCACCAGCTTGCGGTACTGGCCGGGAAAGGGATTCGACGCGCGGTCATAGACCATCGCCTGATAGAAGAGTTCGACGCGTCGCACGCGTTTGTCGAAGCCCGCGCGATCGCGCGTCGGGAACTGATCACTCGACAGTGTCTCCGGCGGCGTGGTGATGACATGGACGTCGTCTTCGGTGAGGCCGAAGTCGGGCAGCATCGAGACGGGGATTTCATCCACGTACCCGAGCCAGCCCGCCCGATCGAAGTTCGCGCCGACGAACTCGATCGGCACGAGGAGATGCTCCGTGGGAATGTGATCGACGAAGTACTCCTCGGCCGCGATGTACTCCTCCTGCTGAAGTATCGGCCCACCCGTCGCCGGATCAACAATCGGCGCGGGCGGGATGGGCTGGCCGGTGAGCGGATTGACGCTCGGCGGCCCGAGCACGAGCACCTGGCGCGTGCGCTTGTGCGCGAGATAGCCGACCTTCGCCGCGGTGATGCCACACAGCAGCACGTCGATCAAGCATGCATCGACGCACGTCTTCACGTCCGCGTTGGTGTCGCCCAGTTCGAAGTTGAGCGCGGCCTGGAACAGCGGCACGGCCGGCGCGCTCGTCGGATTGCGCGCTTTCAGGTGCACCTCGGGCACCTGGAACGCGAGCTGCGCCGCCTTCAGTTCGACATACGCGTATTCGAGCGGCACGACGACGCGGCCCTGCTCGGGCAGGTACTTCAGATAGCGCGCCATGTACGCTTGCACGTACGTTTTCCAGCGCTCGCGGAGATCTTTGTTGAACCGCTTCGCCGCGTCGACGCGCGCGGTCCACTGCGTGAAGACTTCGTCCGCCATGGGGATCGCGAGCTGCGGCCCCTTGGTCCGGACCGCGGGCTCGTCCTCCAGGATCGGCGGCGTGGCTGTGGCGCCGGCGGACGGCGTGAGCGGGTCGAGCTGTGGATCATCCATGATGACGGGCCCCCTGGACGTTCAGATGACCGAGCGGCGTCGGCCGATTGGCGTGTGCGATGTCGGCCGCCATCATGGCGGCGACGGTCCCCGGCGCCGGGGACGTGCGCGTGGGCCGCTCCTCCGGCGGCGCCTTCAGTCCCGACACGAGGAACCGCAGCGCGTCGATCGGATGATCGAACCCATGTGTGTCGAGATCCTCGTCGTTATGCTCATCAACCGAGGCCTCCCCGAGCGATCGGATGAGCGACGTGCAGCGGGGGTGCACTTGCAGGAACGGCGTCCCGTCCGGGTGATTTCGGAGCCACGCCCGGAGGCGTGCCCAGCCATTCTCACGGTCGCGCTCGCCGAGTACGCACGGGACCTTCACGTGCTTGGTGAACGTGGAGAGCCGCGTCTCGACGCTCTCGTGGCCCGACTGCTCGGCCATTTTCGGATCGCACCAGATCTTGCGGACCTGGAGCCCGCGCTCGCCGTTTCGCTGCGCGACCTGTCCGGCAATCTCCCGCACGATGTAGCGCTCTCGGTGTGGGCCGTTGAAGACGAATTCGTCCTCGACATACAGGTGGCCGTCATCGTGGTAGACGGCCCAGAGGCACACGCCCTCGTCCGTTTGATAGCCCCAGTCGAAGCCGCAATACCGCGGGGAGCCGTTCGTGAAGCGGGGGAACTCCACGACGTGCGCCCGGCGCGGCACGCCGTCCTCGAGTGGCGGCAGGTCGCTCTTCCTGAACTCATCGAAGAACCCGTCCTCACTGGCATCCCAATCGCCGTCACGATAGGCGGCGCGCATCGACGGCCGCAGGCGATTGAGCTGTCGGCGGTACACCTCCATGTTTAGGTGGGGATTGTCCTCGGGCAACGCGGGGACGTAGTCGTAGTCGTCGGGGTCGTAGTCCTCGTCGTCCTCGATCGTCAGATCCTTGAGAATCCAGCGGCGCTTCGCCCAATAGCCGATATGTTTTTTCCCGGTCGTAGGGTTCGTCCCGCCGCCGACGCGGGGATGCAGTCCCGGGATCGTCGTGCGCGCGCACGTGCTGATCGCGAGGTACATGTCTTGGGTGAAGGTCACGATCTCGTCGATCCCGATCCGGTCGTACTCGGCCGAGAGGTACTGCTCGACGTCGTGCTCATACGTGCAGTGCCCGAACTCCACAAGACTGCGCGTCTTCGGGAAATGCACGACGCCCGCGCCGATTTCATTCGGCTTGAAAATGGCGCCGAGCGCCTGCGCCTCCTCCTGTACAAAGCGCAGATGGGAGCGCTGCATTTCCTTCTTCATGCGCCGGAGGATGAGGCACTTCATCTTCGGCACGATGAGACAGGGCCCGAAGCAATCGAAGCGGAGTGCCTTGCTCTTGCCGCAGCCCTTCGAGCCGCCGTAGAGCGGATATGGGGCCGGCGACTGGTGGTACCGCACCTGCTTTGCAAATGGCTCGTACACGACGCGCCCGTTCACCACGAACCGGAACGTGTGTGGATCGACGCCGGGCGGCACAGGGGTCGCGATCATCAGCCCTCACTGATCTCGATCGGCACGCCGAGCACGGAGTACGTCGCCTCCGGCGATGGCAACGGTCCCACCGCCGCCGCGATCGCCAGAAACTCCCCGCGCGACACTTTCAGCCGCGTCACCGTCAGGCCCGCGTGCGCGCATGCGTGCAGGTGGTCAATCAGTCGCACGCGGACGTCGGCGAGCGATGGCAGGTCCTCCCACGGGCTCAACGTCCCCGCGTGCGCACCGCGGCGATCGAGCCATGCGCGGAATTCGGATTCGGTGAACTCGGCCATCGGCTTCACGCCACCCCCACAAAGAAGCTGTGCGCGCCGATCACGACAGATGCCGTGCGACCCATCGCCCAGGTCGGCGGCGCCACCTTGAGCAAGGCCGTCGTGCAGTAGTGCCGCGCGCCGCCGGTGAGATCCGTGAGCGCATCCGCGAGGAGCACGTCCGCCACCGTCTGACAGCGCGCATAGCCGGGTGCGGAGACCTTCACGCCCGCTAGCAGCTCCGCGGCGGCCGCCATGACGACGGCGTGGTTGTGCTGTTCGGCTGGTCCGCCGGCGGGGGACCAACAACTGAATTGCGCCCGCTTGTGGACCTCCGTCTTGCGCCCGAATCCGGAATGCTTCGCGCGGTTCTCGATCACGTTCGCGACGGCGATCACCCCGGCGATCGGTTCGTTGCGCGCCTCACCGAAGAGCGTCAACGCGACCGCGTGCAATTCGCTCAGGCGCGCCTTCACGGCAACGTCGTCACCCATGGGCCTCTCCATTCGGCGTACAAACAAAAAGCCGTCTCCGACCTCGATGGGTCGTGAGACGTTACGGGCAGCTTCGGAACCCCGGCCGCGAGACCCCCGCAGAGCAGCGCGTGAGCAGCTGCGGCGCTGCAAACGCGAACAGGCCCCACCCCCTGAAATTTCCGCGGTGCTC
>Ga0187894_10003035_pt1 | contig 19262 bp, 13 predicted proteins | sample GBC1701081metaG_FD_136650 | JGI IMG/M metagenome (GOLD analysis project Ga0187894, IMG submission 136650) | White microbial mat communities from a lava cave in the Kipuka Kanohina Cave System on the Island of Hawaii, USA - GBC170108-1 metaG ...
GCGGACGGCGGCGCGGTCCTCGTCGGGGGCGGGACATGAGCGCTGGCGGCGTGGCGACGCGGCCGACGGAACGGCCGTCGGGGCCGAGGCTGGACTCCCAGCTCCGGTTCCTGCCATCGGCGCGCCGGGAACAGGCGCGGGACGCGCGGCCACGGATCACGATGGTGGTGGCGAGCCTCGACATCCTCGGCGGCCACGGCGTGCAAGCCCGGACGCTGATGGCGCATCTCGGCGAGGACGGCTATCGGGTGGACGCGCTTCCGGTGAATCCGCCGTTCCCCGGTGGACTCGGGTGGGTGCGTCGCTGGCCGTACGCGCGGACGCTCCTGACCCAGGCGCTCTATCGCCCGAGCCTCCGCCGCCTGCGCCACGCCGACGTCGTGCACGTCTTCGCCGCGTCCTACTGGTCGTTCCTGCTCGGTCCGGCTCCCGCGATCGCGGCGGCGCGTCGCTTGGGCAAGCGCGTGGTCCTCAACTATCACAGCGGCGAGGCCGGCGATCACCTCGCGCGCTGGGGCCGCATCGTTCACCCGTTCCTGCGCCTCGCCGACGTCCTGGTCGTGCCGTCGCCGTACCTCAGGCGCATCTTCGCGCACCGCGGCTACCCGGCCCGCGTGATTCCGAACGCGGTGGATACCGACGCCTTTGCCTATCGCGAGCGCGCGTCGCTCGCCCCGCGGCTCGTGTCGACCCGGAACCTCGAGCCGCACTACGACGTCGCAAACACGATCGAGGCGTTCGCGCGAGTCCGACGCCGGTTCCCGGAGGCGACGCTCGTGCTGGCGGGGCAGGGGAGCGAGGAGCGGGCGCTGAGACGCCTCGCCGTCTCCCGCGGCGTCGAGCGCTCGATCCGGTTCGCCGGTCGGGTCGAGCCCGAGGCGATGCCGCGGCTCTACGACGCCGCGGACATCTTCGTGAACTCGTCGGTGGTGGACAACCAGCCGATCTCGGTGCTGGAGGCGCTCGCCGCGGGTGTTTCGGTCGTCTCGACGGGCACCGGCGGCATCGCCGACCTGGTGCGCCACGGCGAGACGGGCCTGCTCGTTCCGCCGCGCGACCCGGACGCGATGGCCGACGCCGTGAGCCTGCTCCTCGCCGAGCCCGGCCGCGCGCTCGCGATGGCGCGCCGGGCCCGCCAGGCCATCGGGCCGTACACGTGGGCGGGCGTGCGCGACCTGTGGGCGGCGGCGTACGGAGCGCCCGCGTGAAACCGCCGCGTGTGCCCGAGGCGGGGCCGCATCGGCTGCGGTCGTTCGCGCGGCAGTGTGGAGTGCCCGCGTGAAGCCATCGCGCGTGCTCGAGATGGGCTGGGGCGAGATCGCGGAGCGCGGCGTCCAGGAACTGCGCAAGCGCTTCGAGCGCCACGGCCTCGCCGGCGAGCGCCGGCCGGTGCGGGGCGTGCTGGACGTGCTCGCCCACGATCGCGCGCTCGATCCCGCGCGGGCGCTGGCGCAGGCGGGCGACGCCGCCGGCGCAGAGCGCTGGCTCCTCGACCGGTTCACCACGTCGTGTTCGGCGCGCTTCTTCGAGGGCGCGACGAGCCCGGAGGTGCCGGCGCTCCTTCGCGACCGCATGAGCGCGGCCGGCGCCGCGCTCGAGAAATCCGCGGCGGCGCTGCTGGCGGGACGCTTCGACCTCCTCGGCTATCGCGGACTCGACTTCGGGGACCCGCCCGACTGGCACCTCGACCCGGTCTCCGGACGCCGCGCGCCGTTCACGCACTGGAGCCACATCGACTACCTCGACGCCGCGCGCGTCGGCGACAGCAAGGTGATCTGGGAGCTGAACCGCCATCAGTGGCTGGTGCGACTCGGTCAGGCCTATCGGATCACCGGCGACGAGCGCTACGCGGACCGGTTTGCGGCGGTCGTCCGTGACTGGATGCGAGCCAATCCGCCGGGCATGGGCATCAACTGGGCGAGCAGTCTCGAGGTGGCCTTCCGGCTCATCGCCTGGTGCTGGGCGCTCGTGCTGTTCCGCGGCGCGCAGGCCCTCGACACCGACCTCTACGCGCGGATGCTCGAGAGCGCGGGGGCCCACGCCGGCCACGTCGAGCGATATCTCTCTCGCTACTTCTCGCCCAACACCCACCTGACCGGCGAGGCCCTCGGGCTGTGCTACGCCGGCGCCCTCTTCCCCGAGCTGCGGGGAGCCGCGCGCTGGAGGCGTCTCGGCGCCGAGATCCTCGACGAGCAGTTCCCGCGCCAGGTGCTTGCCGACGGCGTCCACTTCGAGCGATCCACCTGCTACCACCGCTACACGGCCGAGATCTATCTGCACTTCGCGATGCTCCAGCACCGCGCCGGTCGCGTGCTCGAGCCCGCGCTCCTCGATCGACTGGAGCGCATGATCGAGGCGCTGCTGACGCTGCGCCAGCCCGACGGCGCGCTGCCGCACATCGGCGACGGTGACGCGGGTCGCCTGCTTCCGCTCGCGCCACGAGCGGTCGACGACGCGCGCGACCTGTTCTCGATCGCCGCGGTGGTCTTCCACCGGTCGGATTTCGCGTGGGCGGCGGGCGGCGTGGCGCCCGAGGCGTGCTGGCTCCTCGGCCCGGACGCTGTCGACGTCTTCGCCCGGCTGGTGTCTCGGCCGCCGGCGACGTCCACGTCGACGATCCTGTCCGAAGGAGGTTTCGCGGCGATGCGGAGCGGCTGGGGGCCCCGCGCGCACTGGCTCGTCCTCGACGGGGGGCCGCTCGGGTGCCCGGTCACCGCGGGTCATGGCCACGCCGATCTCCTGGCGATCCAGTGCGCCGTCTCCGGGGAGCCGATGATCGTCGACCCGGGCACGTACGTGTACACGGCCGACGCGCGCTGGCGGGACGCCTTCAGGGACACGAGCGCGCATTCGACCATCACGGTCGACGACGTGGGCCAGGCGATTCCCGCTGGTCCCTTTGCGTGGCGGGCGCGGCCGGGCGCCCGGCTGCGCCGCCTGGTCACCGCGACGAACCTCGACGTGGCCGAGGCGGAGCACGACGCCTACACGCGCCTTCCCGACCCGGTCACGCATCGCCGGCGAGTCCTGTGGGCGAAGCCCGACTACTGGGTCATCGTCGACGACCTCGACGGCGCGGCCGAGCACACGATCGACGTGCGCTACCAGTTCGCGCCGATCGACATGGCTCTCGGCCAGGGCCTTCAGGAGCGCGATGACCGGGCGCGGGAAGACGAGCCGAGAGACGCCGCCGCGAGCGGCGAACGAGATCGAGCCGACGCTCGCGGTCGAGGCGACGTGCCGCGTGACGGCCGTCCGCGAGAGGCCCACGCGCTCTGGGCGCGAGCAGAGGGGAAGAGCGGCGCGGTGCTGTTCGTCCGTGCGTTCGCGCCGACGCCGCTGACGGCACGGGTGCTCGAAGGCTCGGAGCATCCGACGGCCGGCTGGATTTCCCCGAACTATGGCCAGCGACGACCTGCCCCATGCCTGGTCTACCGAACGAGGAGCACGCTCCCGCTGAGGATCGCCACGCTGCTGTTCCCGGCGGGACCGGAACGGCCGCGGCAAACGGGGAGAAGCACAACGCCCACGGCCCCGGCAGTCACACCAACGAAGGACGAACGAGGCGTCCTCACCGGACTGCGCATCGCCGTGGAGGACAGGTACGACCTGGTGACCTTCGACCAGCCAGAGACGAGAAGGACGGTCCTCGCATGAAGACGGAGAACGGTCCGAACGCGACGGCATCGCATGGCCGGCCTCTGCACGCACGCCAGCCGCGGGCACTCACGCCAGCACGAGAAGAGGACCAGGAGACATGTGTGGCATCGCAGGCATCGTGAAGCGGGATCCGCGCGAGATCGTCGAGGAGACGCGCGTGAAGCGCATGCGCGACACGCTGCGCCATCGCGGCCCCGACGGCGAAGGGCTCTGGATCGACGGCCCCGTTGGATTCGGACACCGGCGGCTCGCCATCGTCGACGTCGGCGGCGGTCATCAGCCCATGGCGAGCGAGGACGGCGCCGTCTGCGTGACCTACAACGGCGAGATCTACAACCACGCCGACCTGCGCGCCAATCTCGAGCGCTGCGGCCACCGCTACCGCACGCGCTCCGACACCGAGAGCATCCTCCACCTGTGGCAGGCCGAGGGCGAGCGCTGCGTCGACCGCCTGTCGGGCATGTTCGCGTTCGCGCTCTGGGATCGGCACCAGGGGCGGCTCTTCCTGGCCCGCGACCGTCTCGGCATCAAGCCGCTCTACTACGCGTGGACCGAGCACGAGCTGCTGTTCGCCTCGGAGATCAAGGCGATCCTGGCGGCGACCTCCGAGCGGCCGAGCTTCAACGAGGCCGTGCTGCCCGAGTATCTGGCGACGCGCTTCACGGCGGGCGAGGAGACGTTCTTCCGCGGGATCAAGCAGCTCCTGCCGGGCCGCACGCTCTCGTGGGTGCCCGGGGAGAGCACGCGTGAGCGGCGCTACTGGCGCATGCCCGGCGAGCTGGACGAGCGGCCGGGCTCCCTCGCGGCCGAGGCGCTCGACGTGCGCGGGCGGCTCGAAGCGGCGGTCAGGAGCCATCTGATGAGCGACGTGCCGCTCGGACTCTTCCTGTCGGGCGGCATCGACTCGACCGCGCTCGCCGCCCTCATGGCGCCGATGGCCACCGAGCCCATCCGCACGTTCTCGGTGGGCTTCGCGGAGGCCGAGGCCGACGAGCTGGGCTGGGCCAGGCTCGCCGCCGACGCGGTGGGCAGCGTGCACAAGGACGTCGTCGTGACGCCGGGCGAGTTCTTCGACGCCCTGCCGCGCCTCGTCTGGCACGAGGACGAGCCGATGGCGTTCACGTCGAGCGTGCCGCTCTACTTCGTCTCCCGGCTGGCCGCCGAGGACGTGAAGGTGGTGCTCACCGGCGAGGGGGCCGACGAGCTGTTCCTCGGCTACAACCGCTATCGCGTCACGGCGTGGAACGAGCGGGCCGGCCGCGTGTATCACTCGGCGGTGCCCGCGTCGATTCGCGACGGGGTCCGGGCGGCGGTGGCGGGATTGCCTCGGGGCGTCACCCGCCACGCTCGCCGCAGCTTCCTCGCACTCGAGCCGGATCCGCGCGCGCTCGTCTTCGACAACTTCTCGGTGTTTCCGCTCGCGATGCAGCGCGGGCTCCTTCAGGACCCGGGTCTCCTGTCGGCGCGCGACCCGTACGCGCGCGCGCGGTCCGTCTACGAGGAATCTCCGGGCGGCTCGCTCGAGCGCATGAGCCGCGCCGACATGGAGACCTATCTGGTGGAGCTGCTCATGAAGCAGGACCGGATGAGCATGGCGGCCTCGGTCGAGAGTCGGGTCCCGTTCCTGGATCACGGCCTCGTCGAGCGCGTGTCCGCGATGCCCGCGTCGCTCAAGCTTCGCGGCTGGCGGACGAAGGCCGTGCTGCGCGCGGCCGTGCGCACCCTGGTGCCGCCGGCCATCCTGTCGCGCCGGAAGATGGGCTTTCCCGTCCCGGTGGCGGGGTGGTTCCGGACCCACTTCTGGCACGTGGTCGAGGAGTTCGTCCTGGGATCGCACGCGCGCAACCGAGGACTCTTCGAGCCTGCCGCGCTGGCTCGCCTCGCCGCCGAGCATCTCACCGGCGCGGCGGATCACGGCGAGCGTCTCTGGCTGCTCGTGAACCTCGAAATCTGGCAGCGGATCTTCCTCGACGGCGAAGATCCCGCGACCGTGATGCGGAGGTCGTGATGCCGGTCCCGAGCGTGCAGGTGGGCGAAGGGGTGCGCCGCCGCCGTCGCCGGGGAGACAAGGGGAGGTCGTGATGCGGATCTTGTGGGTGAAGGTGGGCGGACTCTGGCCCCCCGACCGCGGTGGCCGGCTGCGGAGCGTTCACACGATTGCCGAGCTTGGTCGCCGGCACGAGGTGATCGTCGTCACCACGCACGCGCCGGGCGAGGACGAGGTCCTGACCTTGCCGGGCGCCGAGGCCGTCGTCTCGCTCCCGTACCGGCTCCCGAAGCAGGGGAGCCCGGCCTTCGCGAAAGCGCTCGTCCGCTCCTGGGCCTCGCCGCTTCCCGTCGATCTGTGGAAGGCGTGTGTCCCCGCACTTCGCGACGAGGTGTCGCGCCGGCTCGCCTTGGGTGGCGTGGACGTCTGCGTGGCGGACTTCCTGGCGGCCTGGCCCAACGTCCCTCGAACGGCCGTGCCGACCGTGCTGTTCGAGCACAACGTCGAGCACGCGATCTGGCGGCGACTGGCCCGGACGGAGCCGCGCGCCATCCGGCGCCTGCTGCTCGGACTCGAGTGGCGGAAGATGCGCCGCGTCGAGGCGCGCGCGTGCGCCGAGGCCGACGTGACCGCCGCGGTGTCGGATACGGACCGGGCGCTCCTGGCCGAGCAGACGGGCGCCGCGCGCATTCGCGCGATTCCGACCGGCGTGGACACGGCGTACTTCGTGCCGGCTGCGACGGCGGTGCGTCCGGGCCGGCTCGTCTTCACGGGCTCGATGGACTGGTACCCGAACGAGGACGCGGTGCTCCACTTCATCGACGCCGTCCTCCCGCTGATCCGCGCCGAGATCCCCGAGGTCTCGGTGGTCGTCGCGGGACGCAATCCGTCGCCGCACCTCGTTGCCTCGGCCGCGAGCGCCGGCGTGGAGGTCACGGGGACCGTCGACGACGTGCGCCCCTATCTGGCCGAGGCCGCCGCCGCCATCGTGCCGCTCCGGGTGGGCGGGGGCACGCGACTCAAGATCTTCGAGGCGCTCGCGATGGGCAAGGCGGTGGTCTCGACCGCGGTGGGCGCGGAAGGCCTGCCGCTCGAGCCGGGCCGCCACTATCTCGAGGCCGACGAGCCGGAGGCGTTCGCGCGCGCCGCGATCGCCGTCTTGCGCGACCCCGGGCTCGGCCGGCGATTGGGCGCGGCCGGACGCGCGATCGTCGAGGAGCGCTACTCGTGGGCGGAAGCCGCCCGCCACTTCGAGGAGGTGCTGCACGAAGCCGTCGCGGTGCGGCGGGCCGATACCGCGGAGCGCCCAGACCGCCGGACGACGGACGACGTTTCGTCGGCGCGAGCGGACGTGAGCGAGCCATCGGCGCACGGACCCGAACGATCAGCCATCTCCCGCGGAACCATCGAGCGAGTCGAGGGCCAATCATGAACGTGAGCGTGTTCGGGCTGGGCTATGTGGGGTGCGTGACGAGCGCGTGTCTGGCGAAGGCCGGACACGACGTCGTCGGCGTCGACGTGAACCGCGAGAAGGTCGACATGGTGAATGCCGGCCTCTCGCCGATCGTGGAGCCGGGATTGTCCGACCTGCTGGCCGACGTCGTGTCGACTGGCCGGCTCCAGGCGACGGGCGAGACGGCCGAGGCCGTGGAGGCGACGGACCTGGCGCTGATCTGCGTCGGCACGCCGGGCGCTGCCAACGGCCGGCTCGACACGCGGGCGGTCGAGCGCGTTGCCGAGGAGATCGGGCGCGCGCTCGCCCGGCGATCGCGCTACACCGTCGTCCTCCGGAGCACGGTGCTGCCCGGCACCGTCGAGAGCGTGCTCGTGCCGGCGCTTCGCCGGGGCGCGGGTCGGTCGCTGGAGGGGTGGCTCGGGCTCGCCGTCAACCCCGAGTTCATGCGCGAAGGCTCCTCGCTCGCCGACTTCGCCCGGCCGCCGATGACGCTGGTCGGCACGGACGACGACCACGTGGCGGAGGCGCTCGCCGGGCTCTACGCGGAGGTCGACGCGCCGTTCGTGCGCACCGCCATTCGCTCGGCGGAGATGGCGAAGTACGTGTCCAACGCGTTTCACGCCCTCAAGATCTGCTTCGCCAACGAGATCGGCGACCTCTGCGAGGCGCTCGGCGCCGACGCGCACGAGGTCATGCGGCTGTTCCTGATGGATCGGAAGCTGAACGTCTCCGAGGCGTACCTGCGCCCCGGCTTCGCGTTCGGCGGCTCGTGCCTGCCCAAGGACGTGCGCGCGCTGCTCCACGCGGGCCGCACGGCCGACCTGGCCCCCGCGCTCCTGTCGTCCATCCTCCCGGCCAACGACGCGCAGATCCGCCGCGGCGTGGAGGCGGTGCTCGAGACGCGCCGGCGGCGCATCGGCGTGGTCGGGCTCGCCTTCAAGGCGGGGACCGACGACCTGCGCGAGAGCCCCATGGTCCTGCTGGTGGAGACGCTGATCGGCAAGGGATGTGACGTGCGGATCCTCGATCAGAGCGTCGCGGTCGCGCAGCTGGTCGGCGCCAACCGGCGCTTCATCGAGGAGGAGATTCCCCACATCTCGTCGCTGATGTGCCACGAGGTGGAGACGCTGGTCGATCACGCCGAGGTGCTGGTCATCGGCGGCGCGGGCGAGCCGGCCCGCCGCGTCCTCGCGGCGGCTCGACCGGATCAGGTGGTCGTCGATCTGACACGCGGCGCCGCAGGCACCCGCGTGCAGGAGAAGCGTCGCGCCAGGGCAGAGGAAGGTTGACATGCGGACGCGCGTACGCGTGAGCCCGCAAGGTCGCCGTGCATCCCGACCGCCCGCAGACAGAGTGGAGGGCTGACATGCGTATCCGAATCCTCGTGATCCCTGCCCTGTTCGTGCTGTCGAGCGCCGCGCTGATCGGCGCGGGACTGGCCGGGCCCGGAGCCGACCCTCGCGCCAAGCGTGCGGAGACCCGTCCGGCCGGCGCGGCGCCGCGCACCATCACGGTGCCGGCGGGAGGCGATCTGCAGGCGGCGCTCGATCGCGCGGCGCCCGGCGACGCGATCGCGCTCCAGCCCGGCGCCACGTACACCGGCCCGTTCACGCTGCCCAGAAAGGCCGGTGACAGCTGGATCGTCGTTCGGACTGCCGCGCCCGAGGGCGACTTCCCGGCGCCTGGCCGGCGCGTCGATCCCTCGCACGCGAAGCTGATGCCGAAGCTCGTGGCCGCGACGGGCTCGGTGATCGCGGCCGCGCCCGGCGCGCATCACTTCCGGTTCGTCGGCATCGAGATCGCGCCGAAGGACGGCGTCTACCTGCGCGACCTCGTCGACCTCAGCGGCCGCGCCACCACGCTCGAGAGCGTGCCGCATCACATCGCGTTCGAGCGATGCTATCTCCACGGCGACAAGAAACAGGGCGCGCGGCGGGGCATCGCGCTGAACGGTCGCGACGTGACCGTCGCCGACTCGTACCTCTCCGATTTCAAGGAGGCCGGCGCCGAGTCCCAGGCCCTCGCCGGCTGGGCCGGTCCCGGCCCCTTCAGCATCGTCAACAACTACCTCGAGGCTGCGGGTGAGAACGTGATGTTCGGCGGGGCCGACCCGCCCATCGCCGACCTCGTGCCGTCCGACATCGAGATTCGCCGGAACCACCTGGCGAAGCCGCTTGCGTGGAAGGCAGGCGAGCCGGGCTACGAGGGCAAGGCGTGGACGGTGAAGAACCTCCTCGAGCTGAAGAACGCGCGGCGAGTCGTCATCGAGGGCAACCTGCTCGAGGGCAGCTGGCCGCAGGCGCAGAACGGCTTCGCCGTGCTGTTCACCGTGCGCAACCAGGACGGCGGCGCGCCGTGGTCGACGGTCGAGGACGTCACGTTCGCCAACAACATCGTGCGCAAGACGGCCTCGGGCATCAACATCCTCGGGCGGGACGACGTCCGCCAGAGCCAGCCTGCCCGGCGCATCACGATCCGCAACAACCTGTTCGAGGACGTCGGTGGCCAGCGCTGGGGCGGCGGCGGCACGCTGTTCCAGATCTTGAACGGCGCGGCGCAGGTCGTGATCGAGCACAACACCGCGCTGCAGACCGGTAGCATCGTCCTGGCCGAGGGGCCGCCCCAGGAGGGATTCGTCTACCGCTACAACATCGCGCCGCACAACGCCTACGGGATCATCGGAACGAATACCGGGCCTGGCAACGGCACGATCGAGCGCTATTTCCCCGGCGCGGTCATCGAGGGCAACGTGATCGTGGGCGGCGAGGGCCCGCGCTATCCGCGTGGCAACTTCTTCCCGGGCTCGCTCGCCGACGTGCGCTTCGCCGACCAGGCTGGCGGCGACTATCGGCTCGCGGCAGGCAGTCGCTACCGGAAGGTGGCGAACGGCAAGGACGCCGGGGTCGACGTCGAGGCGCTGTCGGCCGCGGGGGCGCTCGACACGGCGGAGCGCCCGCTTCGCTGAGCGCGCGGGCGAACGGCCATGGCCGAGGCAGAGGGCCTCTTCTGGACGCTGCTCTTCTGGACGTGCGCGGTGCTGCTCGCCTACGTGTACGCGGGCTACCCGGTGCTCGCCTGGGCGCGGGCTGCGCTCCACCGAAACCGGGCGGCGCGCGAGGGTCCGGAGCCCCGTGTGAGCGTGATCGTCGTCGCGCACGACGAGGCCGATCGAATCGGTCCGCGGATCGACAATCTCGTCGCGCAGGACTACCCGGCCGATCGCCTCGAGGTGATGGTCGCCTCCGATGGCTCGACCGACGAGACCGTCTCACGCGCGCGCGAGCATGCCGGTGAGCGGGTCGCCGCCATCGCCTTCGAGCGATGGCGCGGCAAGGCCGCCGTGCTGAACGATCTCGTCCCGAAGGCGCGCGGCGACGTCGTGGTGCTGGCCGACGCGCGGCAGCGCTTCGCGCCGGACGCCGTGCGCGCGCTGGTGCGCCCGTTCGCCGATCCCCGGGTGGGGGCCGTGAGCGGCGAGCTGATACTGTCAGCGGGGCCGGAAGATTCCGGGGTGGGCCGCAGCGTGGGATTCTACTGGCGCTACGAGAAGCTGATCCGGCGGAGCGAGAGCCGCATCGATTCCACGGTCGGGGCGACCGGCGCCATCTACGCGATCCGGCGCGACCTGTACGAGCGCATCCCGGACGACACCATCCTCGACGACGTCCTGATCCCGCTGCGCATCGTCCGCCGTGGCTACCGGGTGCGCTTCGAGCCCTCCGCGCACGCCTTCGATCAGGCCGCGGGACCGGCGCAGGAATTCGCGCGCAAGGTCCGCACGCTGGCCGGCAACTTCCAGCTCTTCAGCCGAGAGACGTGGCTGCTCGATCCGCGGCGGAACCGGATCTGGCTCGCGACGGTGTCGCACAAGGGCCTCCGCCTGCTGGCGCCGCTTCTGCACCTCGGCCTCTTCGTCGCGAGCGTCGCCCTCGCGGAGGGCGCGTTCTATGGTCTCGCGCTCGCCGCCCAGGCGGCATTCTATGCCGCCGCGCTCGTCGGCCGCTGGCTGGCGAGGACCGGCCGACGCAATCCCATCTGCGCCGTTCCCTACGTGCTCTGCCTGCTCTCCTGGGCCACGGTGGTGGGGTTCGTGCGCTTTGCGGCCGGCCGCCAGCGCGTCACCTGGGATCGCCCGGCAGCGAGCCGCGGCTACCCATGAGCGCGCGGGCCGGGTCACTTCGGCTTGGCGATCCCGACCTTGGAGACGGTCGCCTGCGCGCTGTAGAGCGTGGCGAGCACGTGCATCCACCCGTTCACCACCCGGGTGCTCGTGTAGACGGGCGTCCCGTTCTTCAGGTAGGTGACGATGCCGTCCGCCACGGAAATTCTCAGCACGTCGCCGGCGGCGTAGGGCGTCTCCGCGCGATACGTGCCGCTCTCGCGGACCTCGGCGACGCCGCCTGGCTGAAGGGCCCAGGCGTAGCGCATGCTGCCCGCCGGGACGACGACGCTCGATTTCCCGAGGCCCAGGTAGCGCAAGGTCGTGGTCGAGTCCGCGACGAATTCCGTGTAGCCGGCCTTGTAGAGCTGTTGCTTCGACACGCCGCCCGCATCCGCGCACCCGGCACAGCCCCCGGTCTTCTTGAGCGTGGTGCCGGTGAGGGTGGCGTTGACGATGCTGATCCACTTCGCGTCGACGAGCGGACCGAGGGTGGTCGCGGTGTTGGACACCGAGACGGTGACGGCGGCAGAGGTGGCCGTGTTGCCCGCCGCGTCTCGCGCAACGGCCGTGAGCGCGTGCGTGCCGTTGGCGGCGGTCGCGGTGCTCCAGGTCGTGGCGAACGGCGGGCTGGTGATCTCGGCCCCGAGGTTGATCCCGCCGAGCTTGAACTGGACGCCGGCAATCCCGCCGGCGTCCGTCGCCGCGGCCGAGACGACGACCGTGCCGGACACCGCGGCGCCGGCCGCGGGAGCGCTGATCGACACGGTGGGCGCGATGGTGTCGCCGGTCGAGCCGCCCCCGCCGCCCGCCACGAGCAGGTCCGACGGCACCTTGACCACGAAGGCGTCCAGCCGATCGCCGCCCGCGTTGCTGGTCCAGACGAAGTACTGCCCGCTGACGTCGAGATTGCCCTTCGGCAGCTTCGCGTAGTCGTCGGGGCCCCCGCCGGCGGCGTCGAGGTCGGTCATGATGGGCGCCACCACCAGCACCTGGAGAGACCCGTCGAGCCGGAAGCAGACGATCTCGTTGGCGCGGGGCAGCGACGCCCGGATGGCCTGGCCGCCGCACGCGTACTGCTGGGCGAGCGGGACACCGGGCCGCGCGTTGGCGTGCGAGACGTGGCCGATGTTGAGCGACCAGCTGGTCGTCCGGTAGACGAGCTGACCCTGGGGTGGCGTGCCCGGCAGGGGCTGCCCGAACGTCCACACGCGGACGGCGCCAGGAGCCGAGCTCCAGTTGTCCTCGGACACCATGTAGCCATGGCCGTTGTCGGAGTGGCCGGCCGCCCCCTGCTGATCCAGAAACAGGGTCTCGGTGCCCGCGTCGAGATCGACGATGCGGTTGTCTTCCCCGTGCAGGCCGTCGACGTTCTCCTTGATCAGGAGCCAGCGCCCGCTCTTGTCGACCTGGCACTCGTCGAAGTCACCGGTGGCGTCGAAGTAGGAGAAGGCGTGCGTGTCCTCGCGGTAGACCACGCAGCCGAGCATCTCGTAGGTGAGGCTCGAGCGCAGCGTGGCCGAATGGACGCGGTCGTCGTGGCTGCTGTGCGCCTGCCAGATGTACCGGTCGGGGCCGAATGCGGCGTTCACGTCGAACACCGTCTCGAGCTGTCGGGACACGACGTCGTAGCGCGAGAGCTTCGTCCACTGCGGCACGTAGAGCGCGTTGGGCCGGGTGGCGCTCCAGTACCAGCCCTCGCCCGTGGCCCACGAGAGCGGATCCGCCTGATCGAAGAGGGGACCGACCTTCGTCACCGCGTCCGTCAGCTTGTCGTAGCTGTAGAGCGTGGGCCCGCCGCCCCCTCGCGCGCGGTCGAGCGTGATCACGATCAGCATCGTGTTGCTGCCGACGTGATTGTTGGTGTTGCGCCAGTACGAGTACCCGACGTAGTTGACGCAGTCGCTGCCGTTGCAGTCGGATGCGGTGGTGATGCGCGCGGCGACGGTGTTGTAGGGCGCGGGGAACGTGAACTTCCCTCGCGCGGGCAGGCTCGGCACGACGGCCGGGCGGATCTGCGTCGCGGTGGCCGACTCGAGGAATCCGCCCGGCGCGGATTGCGCGGCCGGCGGAGTGGCGGCCATGGCGCCGAGCGCCAGGGCCATCGCGGCGACCACCGCGAGCCGCCTCGACAGGCCTGCCGGGCGGCAGAGTGACGGTGACTCCATTGGGGCTCCCTTCCGGGCAGATACGGCGAGATGGGCCATGAGATCGTGCCGGGACGGCGATGGGCGTCTCATTTCTCTGAGGGAGTTCCCTCGGCCGCCGGGGCATGCCGCATCGCCGGAGAGGGAAGTCCCTGGTACGATCGTTACCGACGGACGCGGGCGCGCTCGAGGAAGACCGCGACCACCGGAGTGCCCTGCAGAACGGCAACGGCGCGGGTCGCCTCGGCTCGGGCGCCCCTCACGATGACCTCATGCGGCCCAGGTCCGACACGTTCGCGGAGGTCTTCCGCGCTCCGCATCCACTGGGATCGGAGGGCTTTCGCCTGCTCTGCGATGCGCTCGGCGCGAACGCCGATGCGGAGCTCGCCCAGGCCTTCCTGATGGCGCTCGACCACGACCTGGCGGCTCGGATGGAGAGCGGCGCCCGGGGGGACGCCGGGTGGGCCGTCGAGTGCTGCGCGATGCTCGCGCGCGTGAGCCCGGAGGCCACGGCGGCCGGGCTCGGGGCGCTGATCAACGACGGCGCCCTCCGATTTCACAACCCGGTCGTTGCCGTGGCCTTCGAGGCGGCGGGTCAGGCCCCGGCGCTGCTCGACCTCATCGCCAACCTCGTCGAGACGGAGAGCCACCTGCTGGCGTTCCGCGTCCGGGCCGTGGAAGCGCTGGTGACCCGCTCGCCCGCCGCTGTCGGCGCCGACGGAGTTCCACTCGACACGCAGCCCGCCCTGAGGTTCCTGAACACGCTCGCGGAGGAGATCGACCGCGGCCACGCCCGGACCCTGGCCGACGCGTGGGGGCGCTGGGCCGAGGCCTTCGCCGGGCTCAACCGGCTCTTCCCGGAGGACCGCGAGCCCCCCGTGCTCGCCTGGGTCGGCGAGGCGCTGTCGGGCCTGGCCGCGGCCCCCGAGGCCCCTGAGACGATGCGGGTCGTCCTCCGGATCTTGCGGGCCAACACGCCGCTCCCTCCGTGGCGTCCGGCCCCGAGCGGCGCGGTCCGGGATGGCGGTGCGGACGCGGTGGGCGCCCTGATCGTGGACAAGGCCATCCAGATCGCGCTGGCGGCGGCGGGCGCGACCTGGCGCGCCGCGTCGATGGGATCCGGTCCGCGCTCCGGACGGTCGGACGTCGAGCTGTGGCCGTTCAACCAGCGCGTGCTCGAGGCCGCGCTGATCGACGGGAGCAAGCCGCCGCGCGTCCGGCTCGCCGCCGCGGGCCTGCTCCAGGTCCTGGTCGAGACCAGCCCGGCCGCCCGCCGCTCCATGCCCGCCGAGGTGTACGGAGAGCTCTTTCTCGATCCGTACCGGCGCGGGGGGTCGCGACGCGGGTCCGGGGGCGCCGGATCACCCCACGCGGAGTCCGAGGAATGGCTCGACGTCCTGCTCGACGCGACGTCCGACGCGTGTCGCCCCATCCGCCATGCGGCCGTGGAGCGCTGTCGGACGATCGCGACGGCGCATGCCGGCTGGTTCCAGCCCCGGCACTACACGCGTCTCTTGCCGCTCCTCTCCGACGACGATGAGCGCGTCCGGGTCGGCGCCATGAAAACGTTCCAGGCGCTGGCGGGCTTCCGGAGCCGGAAGGTGGCGACCGTGGTCGGCGACATCGCGGCGCGCATCCGCGGCGAGACCGCGAGCGACGAGGAGGAGGCGCAGGCGCGCGTCGATCTCGACGTCGCGCTCGGCGTGACGATGGACCGGCTCGTCGACGACGTCGAGCAGCTCCAGAAGGAAGTCCAGGTCCTGGAGGCGCGCCGCGGCGAGCTGCTCGCCTACATCGAGACGCAGGCGATCCGCGTCGGCGAGGAGATCCACCACGAGGTCCTGAACACGCTGACGGGCTACCTGGCCACGGCCATCGACGAGCGGGACTACGCGGAGGCGGGGAGCTGGCTCGGCGCGCTCACCCAGGAACTGCGCCGCATCATGAACAACCTCTACCCGCGCGATCTCGAGACCGAGGGGTTCCTCGCGACGATCGCGAAGCGGCTCTCCTACGCCAAGGCGCATCTCGACCGGCGCGGACAGCCCTGCCAGGTGGCGCTCGACCGCCCGCCGGAGGTCACCGACGCCGTCATCGAGGCATGCGTCGGCGATGCGTCGCGTCTCGTCCTCCTGTACCGGATCGTGCTCGAGGCCGTCAACAACGCGCGCAAGCACTCGCGCGGGACGCGCATCGGCGTCTCGGTCAGGACGCCGGTCTCCGGCGCCCTCGAGATTCGCGTGAGCGACGACGGACGGGCGCAGGGCGGGCCGTTCGGCGAGAACGTGGGCATGGCGCTCATGCGGCGTCGCGCCGAGGAGATCGGCGCGACGATCGACTACGGCCCGACGCCGGGTGGTGGCACGACGGTGACCGTGAGGCTCGGCCCGGCAAACGCGCCGGCGGACGACCAGACCAAGGCGGCGCCGACCGCAACGCCGGACGCGGAGGCGGACACGCAGTGAGCAAGCGGGGGGGCCAGTCCGAGCAATTCCGGTTCCTCGCTGGCGGGGCGGCGAGTCAGGGGGCGAGGGCACAGTGAGCAAGCGGGAGCCGGGAAACGGCGGCGGGACGGGCAAGCGCGACCGCAAGCCCGAGGAGACGCTCCGGCTGCTGATCGCCGACGACTCGCCCGACGCCATCGCCCAGATGAGCGCGTGGGTCCGCGAACGCTGGCCGGGGGCCGAGCTGTTGAGCGCGTCGACCCCGGACGAGGCGATCCGGATCGCGCTCGAACAGCAGGTGGAAAACCTGGTCCTCGATCTCGACTTCGGTCCGCAGAAGGATTCGGGCGTGGCCGTCGCCCAGCAGGTCCTCGAGGCGCGCAGCAAGGCCCTGGGGCCGCCGACGCGCATCCTGTTCCGCACCGTGCACGCAGGCGACCCGGGCTACCTCCACCAGATCCAGAAGTTCGTCGAGAGCGAGGGCCGGCCGCGTCCGGCCGTGTGGGGGTTTCTCGACAAGGGGTCGGTGCCCAAGCGCCTCGCGCAGAACACCGTGGAGCAGGTCTTCGTCTACGAGCTGTCGTTCACCGACATGTTCAGCCAGCAGCTCAAGAACTCGCCCTCGCGGGATCTCTCCGACCTCGAGTTCACGATCCTCATCTATCTGTGTCTCGGCGTCACCAACGACGGGCTGGGCTGGCTCATCGGCGCCTCGCGCCAGAGCGTGGAGCGGATCCTGGGCGGGCTCTACAAGAAGCTCCGCATCCCGTCGCGCCGGGATGCCGCACAGGGCGTGCCCACGCTGCTCGAGAGCCGGACGCGCCTCTGCTGCGAGGCGGCCATGCGCCGGCTCGTCAACCCGCATCTGCTCATCGAGGCCGACGCCGCGCTGCGGGCGCTGGTGCGCAGCCGTCTGCCGCTCTCCGGCCGCGTCCACGTGAGCCGGGAGTGGCTCGAAGGCGACGGCCCGCGCAGCACGACCGGATCGAGCTGACCCGCGCCGCGCTGGCCCGACAGGGCACTCCGGTGGTCGCGGTCTTCCTCCGGCGACGTGAACCGCTGAATCGCAGCGGAGCGACGCGCAGAGCTGTGCTACATATGGCGCTCAGGAGATCGCCGAATGAATCGAGTCCTCGCGATGCTGGCCATGGTCGTCGCCCTGCTCACCAGCGTCGCATCGGTCCGGGCACAGCCCGCCGAAGGGCCGCGCACGAGCCCGACCGGCTGGGTCGTCACGCCCTCGTTCAGCGTGGCCGAGGAGTACGACGACAACGTGTTCGTCTCGTCGACGAATCCGCAGAACGACTTCATCACGCGGTTCACGCCGGGCCTTCAGCTCGGCTATCGCTCGGAGCCCTTCACGTTGCTCGTCGGCGGGTCCTTCGATGCCGAGATCTACGCGAAGAACACGGAGCTCTCCGACGTGGCCAATCGGAAGCGCGCCGGCCTCACGTTCAAGTACCTGCCCTATCGGCTGCTGACCCTCGGGCTCGACGTCACGTACCTCGAGACCAACACGCCGAGCGAGCTGGTGCCCACGACCGGCCTTCAGATCGGGCGGACGAAGGCGACCGAGCTGAACGTGACGCCGTCGGCCACGTACCAGCTGACGGCGATCGACGCCCTCAGCGCGTCGTACTCGTACATCTTCGACACGTTCGAGGGCGGCACCGATAACACGACGCAGCGGGTGAAGCTCGGCTACACCCGTCAGCTCACGGCGCTCGACGCCGGCGCGATCAACTACCGGCTGCACGTGTTCGAGAACGAGGGAAGCTCGGTGACGACGATCACGAACACCCCGACCCTCGCCTGGACGCGGCAGCTCACGCCGAACACCGTGCTCGCCCTCGAGGGCGGACCGCGGTTCGTGACCGACGACCCCGTGAACAGCGGCTCCATCAAGCCCGAGGCCCACGGTCGCATCGAGCACACGTTCCAGTGGGCCAAGGTGGCGCTCGACTACGTGCGGTCGGAAGCCGTGGTCGTCGGCCGGCCCGGCAAGGTCGAACTGGAGAGCGCCACCGGGCTCGTCGAGGTCGAGCCCGTGAAGCTGCTCAAGATCCGCTTCGAGCCGGGCTACTACCGGACGTTCGAGGGCGTGGACCCGACGGCCAAGGTGTACGGGTTCCTGTTGAGCGCCCTCTATCCGATCAACTCGTGGCTCAGCACCCGCCTCAACTACCGCTTCGCCCACCAGGATCAGTCCGGCGACACGCTGAACCACAACATCGTCACGCTGAGCCTCGACGCGATCTACCCGCTCAGAATCCTGCCGTAGGTCCTCGCCGTCAGGAGGCTGGGCGGCGCCGCTCAGCCGGAGATCGCGGCGCGGCGCCAGTCGCGCGGAGTCATCCCGTACGCGGCCTTGAACGCTCGGCCGAAGTGCGAGAGATCCTCGAACCCCCACGCGAACGCGATCTCGGTGATCGTGCGTTGCCCCGCGATGTCCCGGGAGAGGTCCGATCGACAGTGCTCGAGGCGACGGCGAATCACCCACTGCATCGGCGTCTGCCCGCTGTCGGCGAAGAGACCGTAGAGGTAGCGCGTCGACATCCGGAGGTCGGCGGCGATGCGCCCTGGACTCAGCGCGGGATCGGCGAGGTGCCGCTCGATGTGCGCGCGGACCTCGGCGAGTCTCGCGGCGCGGACGCTGGGCCGGGCCCGGTGCTGCGCCTCGGCAGGCGCCGACGGCGACGGCCAGGAGCGCCGCGAGGCCGTCGGCCGTGGGCGCCGCGTCGGCGGTGTCGGCGGTGGTGGCGGCGGCGCGCGCATACGCGGAGACGAGTTGACCCAGCCCCACGCTGCCCGTCAGCACCGTTCCGCCGACCGCATCCGGGTGCAGCAGCCACGGGTTGAGAACGTGATGAGGCAGCTTGAAGGAGACGTGCAGGAACGACCGGTCGAATCCCATCTGGAACGGACGCGTGGCGTCCACCAGGGCCAGATCCCCGGGCTCGAGCCGCACCGTCTCCTGCCCCTGACGGAACGTGCTGGTTCCGGCGACCTGGAGATTGGTCGCGGTCTTCATCGATCGCGACGCGCCTCACATCGCTCTACGAGATCGCACACCCGTTCGTCGGCGCGGGGATGGCCTTCGTCGGCAGCACGCCGGACCTTGCGATTGCCGTCAGCCGGGCGGGCGGCATCGGCTCGGTCGCCGTTGGGCCTCTACCCGCCGAGGCGGTGCGCGTGCTGACCCGGACGATCCGTGCCGGCACGGCGTGTCCGTTCACGGTCAACTTCATCACGTTCATGGCCAGCGAGGCCCAGGTCGACGCGTGCGTCGAGGAGCAGGTGCCAATCGCGTCGTTCCACTGGGGACATCCGCCGACCGCGCTGATCGAGCGGCTGCACCGGGGCCGCATCAAGGTCTGGGAGCAAGTCGGGTCGGTCGAGGCCGCGCGCC
>Ga0187894_10003036_pt1 | contig 19258 bp, 15 predicted proteins | sample GBC1701081metaG_FD_136650 | JGI IMG/M metagenome (GOLD analysis project Ga0187894, IMG submission 136650) | White microbial mat communities from a lava cave in the Kipuka Kanohina Cave System on the Island of Hawaii, USA - GBC170108-1 metaG ...
ACGACGTTCCTGACGCTCAACCCGAGTGCCAAGGGCGGAATGTCGGGCGCCGCGATCATCGTGACGGCCTCGCTCGTCGACGTGTCGCTCCTCCCGGCAGTGCCTCTGGCCGGTGCCTCCGTTCAGTTCAACGTCGCCGGGGCGAACTGCTCGGGCACCACGGACGACAATGGCCTTGCTGCCTGTGAGCTGACGCCGACGGGTGGACCCGGCACGGCGACGCTGTCGGCCAGCTTCGCCGGCAACTTGCAGTACTCGCCGGCCACGACGTCGACCGGTTTCATCCTCGTCGGCAGTGGCGGTGGCGGCGGGCTCAGCGGTGTCGGGCCCGCGCACCTCTGGGTAGGACTCAAGAACAGCGACGACACCGGGACGCAGTTCGACCTCAAGATCGATGTCCTGATCGGCAACACCCTCGTCGCGCAGGGGCAAACGCTGTGCGTCACCGGCCTGATCAGGAACTCCAATGCCCCCAGGGAGGTGATCGTCCCGCTCGAGCTCACTGGAAACACCGTTGCCGAGGGCGATACGGTGCGGGTCAAGGTCTGGACCCGGATCGGCACGACGCCGCAGGGGGCCAAGTGCGCCGGACCCGGCGGCAGCCACGCGAGCGCCCGCGGCCTGCGCCTCTACTACGACGGGGGCAAGGCGCCGTCGAGCCTCGGGCTTCAGCTGCAGGACGAGCCGCTCGAGAGCTTCTTCCTCGACTCCGACGGCGGCGTCTGCGCCGATCGTCCGAGCCCGGCGCCGACGACCTTCTTCCTCGGCGAGACGGCGCCGTCGGCGAGCACCGTCAAATGCCGAGACTCCGGCACGGTGAACTACGCCAGGGGCAACCCGTGGCAAGTCATCGGGACGTGGGAGCTTCCGTTGCGCTGAAGCGCGCCGCCCAGCGTCCTCGAGCGGCAAGGACGACCGGTTCGAGGAGTTTCGAGTCGGTCAGTCGCCCGCCAGCTCGATGTCGCGGAGCAGCGGGTCTTCGGCGCGGCACACCTCGTTCTCGAGGAGGCCGCCGCAGGCCGGGCAGTAGAACTGGCGAAACTCGACGCGCGCGTCGATGAAGCGCTGCGGGTCGCCGATCAGCGGATTGGCGGCCTGGATTGGACGGTCGATCCGGCGCGCGTGCGCCTTGTAGTTCTCGGTCACCGCGCAGAGCGCATGGCCGCAGCGCGCGCACGCGAAGTGTCGCGCGCCCTGCACGAGCACCAGATCGAGGGCCTCGGTCACGGGCGAGATGATCCGGGGCCGGGGACTGGCGGGCGGGCGCGGCTCGCGGCCCAACCGTTCGACGATGGCTTGCCGCCGGAGCGCGGCCGTCGCGGCGTGGTCGACCGCAAGCTCGCCGCTTCCCCGTTGCCCGAGGGCGGCCGGCGCGGTGGCACCCGAGCCGGCCTCCACCAGCACCACGCGGAAGATGTCGCGCGCCGCCTCGCGCGAGATGTCGCCCACCTCCACGTCCTGGCGCACCACCTCCGGATCGCGCTCGATCGGATCGCCGTAGCCCGCGCCCGCCGCGAACGCCACCGCGTACACGTCGGTCGGCCCCTGATGGATGTCGGTCTGCCTGAGCTGCAGCAACTCGTCCCGGCCGCCCAGCTCGGAGATGTCGCCCGGCAGCCGCCGGGCGCGGAACCACTCGAGGATGTCGGTGTCGCGCTTGAACTCGTAGGCGTTGGTGCAGGCGGGAAAGCCGCCGGCCAGGCCGGGCGCCGTCGGGATGGCCGCGCCGGAGGACTCGGTCTCGTGCTCGATCTCCGCCGTGCCGTGCGGGATGAATGCGGTGATCGCGGAGTTGCCGCCGCGGAATTTTCCCGCGCCGCCCGAGTCGGTGTTCTCGCGCCGGTACAGGGTCAGGATCGGGAAGCTCTGCTCGTTGTGCTCGACGTTGCCGATCCGGCAGATGGGGCTGCGCACCTGGCCGCCCGTCGCGATGCCGTCGCGGAAGCTGAACGCGCCGATGGCGCCCACCATGGGGTCGAGCAGGAGATAGCCGAAGCGCTCGCCCCACTGGTCGATGCCGCGGAAGCACGTGAGCGGGAACTGGCTCGTGCCGCCGATGCACATGGCGTCGCGGCGCAGTTCGGGATGACACGAGAGCATCTTCGACAGCGTGTTGTAGGCGGGATAGAGCGAGATCTCCATGGCCTGCACCGGCGCAGTGGATACGGAGGCCGGATGGGTGGCGCACGTGAACGCGCCGAGCGCCGGCCGGAACTCGATATGCCGCAGCGCCCCGCCGATGGCGTAGAGCTGGTCCCAGCAGAGCAGCTCGTTGAGCGCGGTGAGGATGGAGCCGCGCCATCCCGAATAGGTCGTGTTGATCGCGCCGGTCTGGGGCGCGGTGCCCGCGTTGTCGAAGACGAGGCGGTCGCCCTCCTTCTTCATCGTCAGCATGACCGGATAGGTGCCGCGATCGCCCACCTTCGCGACCTCGACGTAGCTGCGCTCGCGCCAGGTCCCGTCGGGCAGCTTGGCCATCTTGGCGAGGAACGCCGCCTCGGCCGTATCGATGATCTTGCGCATCACGCCCTTGACCACCTCCGGGCCGTAGCGCGCGATGAGCTGGGTGATGCGGCGCGTGGCCGTGACGTTGCCGGCGATCTGCGCGCGCAGGTCGAGGGCGACGAGATACGGCTTGCGCGAGGCGCGCAGGTACACGCCCTCGATGTCGCGGCGCAGCTCGCCCCGCTCCACGATCTTCACGGGCGGGATCAGGATGCCCTCGTCGAACGCGTCGCGCGCGTTGGGGCAGAAGCTGCCCGGCGTGATGCCGCCCACGTCGTACTGGTGGAGCACGTTGGTGATCCAGCAGAACAGCTTGCCTTCCCAGAACACCGGGTTCAGCAGCGTGACGTCCATCTGGTGCGCCGCGCCGACCCACGGGTCGTTCGAGAGGAACATGTCGCCCTCGAAGATGCCGGGATTGCCACTGCGGTACTCGAGGGTCCACTTCACCTGCACGTCCGACACGCCCGACATGTACAGCTGGTAAGGCCCGTAGTAGATGAACTCGCCGTCCTCGGTGAAGATCGACGAGTTCAGATCGAAGGCGTACATCGCGACGGGCGACCCCGAGATGCGCTGGATCGTCATCCCCAGCTCTTCGTTGATGGTCCAGAGGTTGTGGCGCACGACCTCGTACGTGATCGGATCGATCTTGTCGGTCCAGTCGGTGTGAAGGGCGAGCTTCGGGTCGATGGCGAGCGTCGCCTTCGGGATGTACGGGAAGGTGACGCCGTCGTACGGCCCGCCGGGCACCGACGAGGGATGGGGCGTGTCAGCCATCAGCGTTCTCCTGCGAAGTGACGACTCCAGACTGCCGGCTCATGAAGGTCGCGGGTCGTCCGTACCGTGACCCGCGGAGACCCTCTGGCGTCGCGTGTGAGATGTCCTTGTCGCTGCCCAGCTTGCTTCCCCACTCTCCTGTCTCGAGTTGTTTGGCGACGTGCTGGGCATCGCCCGAGTCGTCGGCGTAGATGACGATCTTCTCGAGGCCGGCTTCCTGGCCTGGGCCTGCGCACTCCCGGTATCCGAACAGGCCGAACAACTGAATCCAAGTCACGAGGCGGTCATCTCTGGGAATGCCTGGCGGCCAGTAGTACATCCCCTTGAAACCCACGAGTTGCGGGTCCCAGAAATGCCCGTGATCGCCAAGGACCCAGCCGATGCAATTCGGCGTCGGCGTTTCGGGGCTGGCAATCGCGTATCCATCGGCACGCAGAGCAGGAAACTCCTCCTCGATCTCGGGGTCCCGCATGCTGGCTATAGATAGCCGTTTGCGACTCCCCACCCGAGCCACGCAGACCGGATGGATTCGTAGTCATCTCCTTCGCGCGCTGGATCTGCTTGCGTGATCGCGTGGAGGGCCCAAAACCAATGCCCACCTTCTCTCTTGAGATCCGAGAGAATCAATGGAATAGCGGCGACTCCCATTCCAATGATCGCTTGATAGGCCTGATGGGTCACGATCCTGGCCAGAGAAGACTCGAAACGGATTGCTCGCTTCCAGGTTGCCGCGAGGTGCGCGAAGCGCAGTCGCACGAGAGAATCGCTCGTGCCTGCATAGCCAGGCTCGTCGTCGCGGCCGTGCGGCAGCGATCGAAAGAGGCCACCGCCAGAACCGCCGTTCTTGCTGTTGAAGAACTGAGAGACGAGAACCTCGGGCTGCTCGACCAACGTCGCCATGGCGCCAAACCTACGGGGCCGGCCGCATCAGTTCGGGCGGGGCTTCAACCACCGTGACGACTCCCTGGTTGGTAACCAGGTAGACCGGCGTCCCATCGGAGTTGTATTCGCCGTCCACGCGGATCACGGCCGTCGGGACCGTCGTGAAGCGGATGACCGATCCATCTTCCAGGCGGTATTCGGCCGCACGGTCCCTCTTCTCGATGATTTCGATCTCGGTTACCTCCACTTCCTTGCCGAGAAGACGCATTGTTTTCTTGCGCACGCTGGGGAGTGTAGCGTCGCTGCCTTCACGGCGGCAAGCCAAACGCGAATCGCTCCGATTGGCACAAGCCGCAGGGGTCGGAATTCCGCGCCCCACAATAGGACCCACGGCCTGGGCCGGGACAGTGCGACGGTCGCGCTTGAAGGCTGGTCGGCGGGAGCGTAGGCTTTTCGCAAAGACCCGGGGCGTCCTCGATGGCCAAGGCCCTCGGCGTTGACGCGGTATCCCGGCCGATCGCCGCCCGCCTCGCGGGGTCACCCCTGTCATACAGGAGGTGCGACATGAGCATCGTGGCGATTTCCGAGACGGCAGGGAGCTTGGGGAACGAGATCGGCCGCCGGCTGGCGGATCGCCTGGGCTACCGGTTCGCGGACCGCGAGATCATCGCGAAAGCGTCCGAGCAGTTCGGCGAGAACGTCACCGATCTGCGGCATGGCGTGGAGGAGAAGCCCACGCTCTGGGAGCGCCTGACCGACACGCAGCACCGGTACCAGGCGTACGTCGAGGCGATGATCCTCGAGATGGCGAGCGGCGACAACGCCGTCCTCGCGGGGCTCGCGTCGACGATCGTCCTGGCGCCGATCAGCCACGCCCTTCGCGTGCGCACCGACGCGCCGGAGCGGATCCGCGCCGAACGCATCGAGCAACAGCAGGGGCTGACGCGGGACGCGTCGGTCGACTTCGTCCGCCAGACCGACCACGAGCGCGCCGCCCGCGTGAAGTTCCTGTACCGGGTGGACGTCGCCGATCCGTTGCTCTACGACGTCGTGCTGAACACGGAGCGGCTGACGGCGGACGAGGGCGCCCGTCTCGTCGAGGAGGTGCTCAAGCAGTCGCGCTTCCGGACGTCGGCCGACTCGGAGCGGCGTCTCGTCGACATGAGCATCGTGGCCGGGGCCAAGGCGGCGTTCCGAGCAAGTCCATCCATCGATGCCCTGCGCGTGTTCGTCTCCGCGAGCGGCGGCTACGTGTCGCTGAGCGGTGCCGTCGACGCCGAGGAGGACCGCCAGACCGCGCAGCAGATCGTCGAGCGCATCCCGGGCGTCACCGGCGTCTTGAACGAGATCGTGATCATCCCGCGGGGGCGGCGGCCGATCGGGCTCTAGCCGCTCGGAGGGGGGCTGACGCCGGTTTTCTGAGCGAGGGGGCTACGCCCCCTCGGACTCCCCGGCCGACGGTCCGGCGAGCCTGACGGCTCGCTCGCACCTGCCTCCCCCAGAAGCAGATTGCGCCGGCGGAGCCGGCGCTCGAACGCGAACCACTTGATCGGCGAGATCGGCGCCGACGGGGTCGCTCCGTCGACGCCGGCGCTCGAATACAGTCGGCTTCGGCTCAGGCCCTTGGCGGTGTCGTGGTTTTGAGGGCTGCCATCACCTTGGTTGGCGCGAACGGGACGCTGCGTAGGCGCACGCCGATCGCGTCGAAGACGGCGTTCGAGATCGCCGGCGGTGGCAGGCACGCCGCCGGTTCGCCCACGCCCCACGGCGGCTCCGTGGGTCGATTGATCAGTTCCATGACGACCTCCGGCACTTCGGGGAATCGCAGGATCGGATAGCTCGCCCAGTCGACGCTCGTGACCCGCGAGCGATTCCAGCGGAGCTCCTCCTTGAGCGTGCGCGAGACCGTCTGGATGATGTTGCCCTCGATCTGGGCGCGCACCCCGTCGGGATTGATGATCTGCCCACAGTCGTGCGCGACCGTGAAGCGAGTGCAGCGGATCGCGCCGGTGGTCCGGTTCACCTCGACCTCGGCCACGCCGGCGACGTAGGTGCGGGCGTTCTCGTACTTCACGTACGCAATGCCGCGCCCGCGTGCGATCGACCCCGTCTGCGGATCGCGGCGCGGTGACGGACGAGCGTCCCAGCGCGCGAGGTTCGCCGCGGCGCGCAGGACGGCGATACCACGCGGATCGGTGAGATACCGCAGTCGATACTCCACCGGGTCGGCGCTGGCCGCAGCCGCGCACTCGTCGATGAACACCTCGTTGGCGTAGGTGTTCTGCATCCGTCCGGGCGTGCGGATCCACGAGGGGCGGAACGGCGTCGACTCCAGCCGATGCGCCACCGCCTTCTGATTGGCGAAGGGATACGAGGGGTCGAGGTTTCGATGGATGTTGCCCGGGTTGATGGCCGGCGTCTGCGGGATGCCTGCGAGCGTCGCCGCCAAGGTCCGCGGCCATTCGGTGATGTCTGCCTTGGGCACCCAGAGCTCCGAGTCCCAGCCCACGATGTTGCCCTGCGCGTCGAGGCCGGCCGTGATCTCGACGAGCGTGGGCGGGCCCTTCGGATCCCAGCCGTGCTCGTCCTCGCGCGACCACTGCACGCGCACGGGCTTGCCGACGAGCTTCGAGACGAGCGCGGCGTCGCACGTCGCGTCCTCGTGGCCGTTGCGCCCGTAGCAGCCGGCGCCGTCGAGGTACTGGATGTGGACGCCGGCGGGATCGATCTGTAGCGTCGCGGCGACCTCGCGGCGCAGCCAGTGCGGCGCCTGCGAGGGCGACCAGATCCGGGCCTTGTCGCCGCGCACGTCGGCCACCGCGCAGGACGGGCCCATCGAGCCGTGGGTGTGCACGGCGAAGTCGTACGTGGCCTTGAGCGTCCGCGCCGCGCTCGCGATGGCGGCCTTCGGATTGCCGCGGTCCACTGCCACGTCGTCCTTCGCGATCGGGGTGGACCGGACGTGCTCCCAGAGCTTCGACTGCTCGGGCAGTCCCTCCCACGTGGACCACGTCGCCTTGAGCTGCCGGGCGGCCTTCACCGCGGCCCACTCGCTCGTGGCGACGACGGCGAGGAAGTTTCCCTGGCGCACGACGCGCGGTCCGCCCTTGATGCCCTGGATCGACGACTCGTCCACGCCTTGGAGCGTGGCGCCCATGGCCGGTGGCCGCACCACGCGCGCGTGCAGCATGCCGGGCAACCGGAAGTCCTGCGCGTAGGTGTGCGCGCCCGTGACCTTGGCGAGCACGTCCGGGCGCGGCGCCGGCTGGCCCACGAGGATGTGATCCTTCGGGTTCTTGAGCGGCGCGTCCTTGTCGACCTTCAGATCGAATCGGCGGTCGGCGATCAGCTCGGCATAGCTCACGCGGCGACTCGGCTCGGCCCGGACGAACACGACGCCGTCCTTGACGCCGAGGTCGCCCGCGGGCGCCCCGAGTCGTTGCGCGGCCATGTCCATCAGGGCCCGGCGCGCGGTGGCCGCGGCCTGGCGCAGCTGCACGCCGGCCACCTGGACGGAGAGGCTGCCCCACGTCGGCCCCTGATCGGGCGTCAGCGCGGTATCGCCCTCGACGAGTGTGACCCGATCGAGCGCGACATCCAGTTCCTCGGCTACCATCTGGGGCAGCGCGACGCGGATGCCAGTGCCGATGTCCACCTTGCCCGTGTACATCGTGACGGTGCCGTCCTTGTTGACGGCGAGAAAGCTGTCCACCTGGTCGAGGGCGACCGGCTTCGCCCCGGGCCCCTGGCCGAGCGCCGGGGACGCGAGCCGGAGCGACACCACGAGGGCGCCCGTGCCGATCAGGAAGTCGCGGCGCGTCGTCTCGAAGATCGCCATGTCAGGCCCCCTTTCCCATCAACGCCGCCGCCCGCTTGACCGCGGCGATGATGCGCTGATGCGTGCCGCAGCGGCACAGGTTCGCCTGGAGCGCCTGGCGGATCTCGACGTCGGAGGGGCTCGCCCGACGCTGCGAGAGGAACGCGGCCGTCTGCATCACCATCCCGCTCACGCAGTAGCCGCACTGGGCCGCCTGCTCCTCGGCGAACGCGCGCTGCACCGGATGCGGGTTCTGCGGCGTCCCGAGCCCTTCGAGCGTCACGACCTTGGCTTTGCCGACGCGCGAGACCGGAATCGAGCACGAACGCACGGCCCGCCCGTCGAGCAGCACCGTGCACGCTCCGCACTGCGCGAGCCCGCAGCCGAACTTCGGGCCATGCAGCGCGAGGTCGTCTCGGAGGACGTAGAGCAGGGGCGTGTCCGGCTCGACGTCGAGCCGATGGGTCGTGCCGTTGACCGAGAGTGTGACCATGGCTCCCTCCACGGCGCGTCGGTGCGCCCGCCCATATGGTTCACTCGATGCCGGCCGCGAGGCGAGCGCGAGGGGCGTCGTGAAAGGGCTCCACCCTCGGCCGGGCGCGGCCATCCTGCGCCAGCCGCCGATCTCCGTCAAGGGCAACGGGTCGGGCCGTCTGCTATCGTGTGGGCACTCACCTGCCGAGGAGGACGTCGATGCGATACCGGAAGAGGGCGATGATCGTGGCCGCACAGCCGGAGCCGACAGAGGCCGGCGCGGAAATCCTGAAGGCCGGCGGCAACGCCGTGGACGCCGCCATGGCCTGCGCGCTCGTGCAAGGCGTCGTCGATCCGATGATGTGCGGCATCGCCGGCTTCGGCAGCTGCGCGATCGCGATGCCGGGCAAGGGATTTCACGGTTACGTCGACTTCCACGCGCCTGCGCCGCTCGCCGTCCGCCCCGACATGTGGGCCGACCTCATCGAGTCCGAGGCGCGCGACGGCTACGGCTTCATCCTGCGCGGCCGCGTGAACGACATCGGCTATCAGTCGATCTGCGTGCCGGCGAGCCTTCGCGCGTATCGCGACGCGCACCGGCAGCACGGTCGCCTGCCGTGGGAGCAGATCGTGGAGCCGGCCATCGCCTGGGCCGAGGGCGGCTGGACGGTGCGGCCCCACGTCGCCCAGTTCTGGACGGATGAGGGACAGATGGGGCGCGCGCCGACTCACGAGCGCCTGAGCTTCACTCCCGCGTCGCGCGACCTCTACTGCCGGCCGGACGGGACGCCCAAGCGCATCGGCGACCGCGTCGTGAACCGCGACCTCGGGCAGGTGCTGCGCCTCATCGCCAAGCACGGCGACGAAGTCTTCTACGAGGGCGAGATCGCTCAGGCCATCGCGGAGGACATGCGCCGCCACGGCGGCCTGCTCGGCTCCGAGGACCTGCGCGGGTGGCGCACGACCGAGAACGCGCCGCTCTGGGGGACGTATCGCGGCTATCGCGTGTCGAGCAATCGCCCGCCGGGCGGCGGCGTGATGCTCGTCGAGATGCTGAACATCCTCGAGCGGTTCGCCCTGGGCGGATTCGAGCACAACTCGGCGGAGTACATCCGCGTGGTGGCCGAGGCCATGAAGCGCGCGACGATCGACAAGGACCGCCACGTCGGCGACCCGAAGTTCGTCGACGTGCCGGTGGACCGGCTGATCAGCAAGCCGTACGCCGCGGCTTTCGCCGACGAGATCCGTGCCGGCACGCGGGCCGACGTGCCGCGATTCAACGCGGGCGGCGCGCCGCGTCCCGACACGACGCACGTGTCCGTGGTCGACGGCGAGGGCAACGGCGTCGCGATGACCCATTCGCTCGGCATGCCGTCCGGCGTCGTCACGGACGGGCTCGGCTTCATGTACAACGGCTGCATGGGCGTCTTCGACCCGCGCCCCGGCCGCGCGGGCAGCCTCGCTCCCGGCAAGGCGCGCTTCAGCTCGATCGTCCCGTCGATCGTGTTCGACGGCGACCGGCCGCACATCGTGATCGGGGCGCCTGGCGCGACGCAGATCGCGATGGGCGTGCTGCAGGTGCTCCTGAACGCGATCGACTTCGGGATGACGATGACGGAGGCGGTGAGCGCGCCTCGGTTCTCGGCGACGAGCAACGCGATCGACGTGTCCAACCGCATCCCGCGCGCCGTCGAGGCGCAGCTCGGCGCGCAGGGCTACGAGGTCGTGCGGAATCCCAACACGTACGGCTTCGCGGCGGTCCACGCGATCCGCATCCACGCGGACGGTTTCGACGGCGGGGCCGACCCCGGCCACGACGGCATCGTGATGGCGGTGTAGCCGGGAAGCGTCGCCCCCGACGACTGGCGCGCGGATTCTGGGATCTGCCTCGGCCGCGCGACCCGAAGGACGAGTCCTCGATTCGCCGTCTCGGCTGACCTCTCGTCAGGGTTGGGGCGAGAGCCAGGGCATTTCCCGGCTGCGGCGTTCCTCGTGGGCCGCGATGGCGCTCTCGTAACCGAGCGTCAGGGCGATCTCGTCCTGACCGCGGAGCAGGCACTCCTTCAGGAACGCGTCGACCTCGAACGCGTGGTGCGCCCCGTCGGGTCCCGTGATGATCTGGGCGGGCAGGTCGACGGTCATCTCGGCGCCCGGACGCGCGTGCAGCTGCTGGCGGAGCCTGGCCGCCGTGTCGCGCGGCAGCCTCACCGCGAGCGCGCCGTTCTTGCCGCAGTTCTGGGCGAAGATGTCGCCGAACGACGGCGCGACGAACGCGCGAAACCCGTAGGCGACGAGCGCCCACACCGCCGATTCGCGCGAGGAGCCGCACGCGAAGTTCTCGGCAGCGACCAGGATGCGCGCGCCGCGGAACTCCGGACGGTTGAGCACGAACTCGGGCCGTTCCGCGCCCGACTCCTCGAATCGCACGTCGTGAAACAGGTAGCGCTCGAAGCCAGGCCCGCGGGGCTGTCGGAGGAAGCGGGCCGGAATGATGCGGTCGGTGTCGACGTTGGCGAGGTCGATGGGCGCGGCCACCGCGGTGAGCGTGGTGAACGCGTCCACGTCAGGCCCGCGCGCGGCGGATCGCCTCTCGATACCGCCTGACCGACTCGGTCTGGTTCTCGGTGTCGATGTGACGCGCCAGCTCGGCGCGATCGAGGTCGGGGAGGAGCGTGCTGTGCTCGCGGCGCTCGTACTGCTCATCCACGAGCACGTAGACCTCGATCCCCCCTTCGCGCCAGAACCACACCTCGCGGACTCCGAGCCCCCGATACACGTCGAGCTTGTCGATGCCACCCGATGTCCACACGACCTCGATGGCGAGGTCGGGGCGCGTCGGGCGCCCCAGGCTCAGCGAGTAGCATTCATCGGGCTCGAGTGCCCGCGCTCGCGCGGGATTCTTGAGCGTCCACGAGCCGAAGCCGTTGAACGGGATGCCCGTCTCCTCGGCGTAGGCCTCGAGCAGGCGGGCGATGACCTTCTTGATGCCCTCGTGATCGACCGATGGGCTCATGAGCTCGAGGACTCCGTTGAGGTACGTCATCCTGACGCCGGAATGATCGCCGCGGATCTGGAGGATCAACTCGAAATCTGCCCAGCTCACGTCGTAGAACGTGACGCGCTGATCCGCGGCGGGTGTGGCGGTGGCGGCGATCGCCATGGGGCGAGTCTATCACCGCTCAGCATCGACACCGCGCGTCCACGTCAGGCCCGCGCGCGGCGGAGCAGCTCGCGGACGTCGGTGAAGCGTCCCGTCACCGCGGCGGCGGCTGCCATCGCGGGGCTCATGAGGTGCGTGCGCACGCCCTGGCCCTGGCGGCCCTCGAAGTTGCGGTTGGACGTCGAGGCGATGCGTTCACCGCGGCGCCCGAGGTCGCCGTTCATGCCGACACACATCGAGCAGCCGGGCTCGCGCCATTCGAAGCCCGCCTCGACGAAGACGCGGTCGAGCCCCTCGGCCTCGGCGGCGCGCTTGACGAGCCCTGAGCCGGGCACGACCAACGCCGGCACGACGGCATGGCGACCCGCGGCCACGACGGCGGCCGCGCGCAGGTCGTCGAGGCGGCTGTTGGTGCAGGAGCCGATGAACACGCGGTCGACGCGCACGCCGGCGAGCGGAGTCCCCGGCGCGAAATCCATGTAGGCGAGCGCGCGCTCGAGGCTCGCCCGCCGGGCGGGATCGTCCACGTCGCGCGGATCGGGCACGCGCGCCGTGATCGGCAACGCGGACTCCGGGCTGGTGCCCCACGTCACGGTGGGCGCGATGTCGGCGGCGGCGATCTCGCCCTCGCGATCGAAGACCGCGTCGGCATCCGAGGGCAGGGTCTTCCAGTAGGCGAGCGCCTGGTCCCAGCCGTCGCCCCGTGGCGCATGCGGACGGCCGCGGAGATACGCGTACGTGGTCTCGTCAGGCGCGATCATCCCCGCGCGGGCGCCCGCCTCGATCGACATGTTGCAGACCGTCATGCGCTCGTCCATGGACAGCGCGGCGATCGCGGGTCCGGCGTACTCGACCGCGTGACCGCTGCCCCCGCCCGCGCCGATCCGCGCGATGATCGCGAGAATGATGTCCTTCGCGCCCACACCCGGGCCGCGCGCGCCGGACACGAGGACGCGCATCACCTTGGGCTTTCGCTGCCAGAGGCACTGGGTCACCATCACGTGCTCGACCTCGGACGACCCGATGCCGAACGCGAGCGCGCCGAGGGCGCCGTGGGTCGAGGTGTGCGAGTCTCCGCAGACCAGCGTGAGGCCGGGCTGCGTCAGCCCTTGCTCGGGGCCGATGACGTGGACGATGCCCTGGCGCGGGTCGTCGGGGCCCAGGCACCCGATGCCCAGTTCGCGCGTGTGGCGCTCGAGCGCCGCCACCATCGCGCGCACCTCGGCGTCGGCGATCGGCACGCCGCGATCCGTCGTCGGCACGTAGTGGTCGGCTGTCGCGAACATCGTTTCGGGTCGCCGCGGTCGCCGGCCCGAGCGCGCGAGCCGCGCGAACGCCTGCGTCGAGCCCTCGTGGAGGAGGTGCCGGTCGATGTAGAGGAGCGTCTGGCCGCCAGGTCCGTCCGCCACGACGTGGCGGCTCCAGATCTTCTCGAACATCGTGCGGCCGGCGGTCACGGCTCAGCTCCGATGCGGCTGATGACCGACCGAGTCCTCGTACTTGGCGAGCTCCTCGGGCGGCAGGTAGGCCTCTTCCCAGGCCCGGATCTGATCGAACCCGGCAAAGGTGTGCAGATCCGCGAGCGGATGTCCCTTGAGCGATTCGTTGAGCTCGGCCTCGGCGAGCGGGCCGCGCTCGCGAAGCGCGACGGCCAGGTCGTACACCGCCTTCACCGTCGCCCGGAGCGCGGCGCCCGGCAGGATCGCGATCGCGATGCCGAGATCGCGCATCTCGGCCACGGACAATCGCGGCGACAGGCCGGTCTGGTTGTAGAAGATCGGCCCCTTGACCTCGCGGCCGATGCGGCGCACCTCGTCGAGGCTCGTCGGGCCCTCGACGAACGCCATGTCGGCCCCTGCCTCGAGATACGCGTTGGCGCGCCGGATTGACTCGTCGAGGGTCCCGCCGTGGGCGCCGCGAGCATCCGTCCGCGCGATGAGGACGAAGTCGGGATCCGTGTCGTCGCGCGCCCTGGCGGCGGCGCGATACTTGCCGACGGCCTCGGCGAGCGGAATCACCTGGCGTCCGGCGACGTGGCCGCACCGCTTCGGAATGGCCTGGTCCTCGATGTGGATGCCGGCGACGCCCGTCCCCACGTACTCCCGCACGGTGCGGATCACGTTGATCGCGTTGCCGTAGCCGTTGTCGGCGTCGGCGATGACGGGCACGGCCACGGCGGCCGCGATGTAGCGCGCGTTCAGATGCATCTCGGTCATCGTGGCGAGTCCCGCGTCGGGCAGGCCGAGGAGCGAGAGCGACGTACCGTAGCCCGTCATGTAGAGCGCCGGGAAGCCCGCCTGGGCGAAGATCCGTGCCGTGAGCGCGCTGTAGCAGCCGGGCACGACGATGGGGGCGCCGCCTCTCAGCAGCTCGCGAAGACGCGTGGTCTGTTTCACGTGGGTCTCCTCATCCCTAGCCGAGCGCGACCGTGGCCTGGCTCCACCCGGCGCCGTGCGTCCAGTGAACCGTCGATTCAGCGCGCTAGCCGACGAACACGCCTCCTGAGGGGTGCAGGATTTCTCCTGTGAAGAACGATGACTCGTCGGAGGCCAGGAACAGCGCCGCGCTGGCAATCTCCTCGGCCTGGCCGTAGCGTCCCATCGGGGTGAGGCCCATCGCCCAGCGCGAGCGCGCCTCGTTGGCCCGCAGCGTCGCGGTCATCGGCGTCTCGATGAAGCCGGGCCCGAGCGCGTTCACGCGGATCCCATGGCTGGCCAGCTCCTGGGCCAGGCACTTCGTGAGCATCCACACACCGGCCTTGCTCACGCTGTACGCCCCGCCGCGCGAGGGCATCTTCGACATGATCGAGCCGAGGTTCACGATGCTACCGGCGCGCCGGTTGGCGACCATCCACCGGGCGACGGCGCGGTTCGAGTAGAGCACGCCGTAGAGGTTCACGTCGATCACCGCGCGAAACTGCTCGATCGGGATCGTGAGCACCGTCATCGGCTCGTCGGTCGTCGTTCCGGTCTGGCGAGGGCTGCCGACTCCCGCGGCGGCGACGAGAACGTCCACGCCGCCGAGCGCCTCGACCGAGCGTCGCACCATGTCGTCGCTGGCGGCCTCGTTCGTCGTGTCGACCCGCAGTGCGAGCGATCGGGCGCCCGTCTTGGCGACGAGTCGCGCCGTCTCCTCGGCGCCCTCGAGATCGAGGTCCGCCGCGCAGATCTGCGCGCCTTCCTCGGCGAACCGGAGCGCGCAGGCCCGTCCTATGCCGCTGCCCCCGCCCGTGATCAGCGCGACCTTGCCTGCCAGCCGTCCTGCCATGTCAGTTGGCTCCTTGAGGGTGACCGCCATCGATCGAAACACGGCAGGCAGAGCGACGAGGAGGGCCCAGCTGCGAGGCGGCGCCCGAAGGCGGCACGCGAGGCGTACTGGTTGTACGTTGAGCGTGCCGCCGAGGGCGCCAACGAAGCAGATGGTCCCTCATCGTCGCTCTGCCTAGCCCGCCGGAGTGAGATCGATGAGCACGTTGCCGTACGGGTCGAGTCTCGCCGCTTGCCCGGGATGCACGACGATGGTCGTGTCCGGGACCTGAACGATCGCCGGCCCCGGGACGCGATTGCCGGGCGACAGGCGCTCACCCCAGAACACCGGCGTCGGCTCGAAGTCGGCCAGCTCGGCCCAGTAGACGCGGCGCGTGCCCGCGCGGGCGTCGGCGGACGGCCTGGCGCCACGTTCCGGCGCGGGCTGGATCGCGGGCTTGGCCGTGATGGCGGTCGTGCGCACGCGATACGTCACGATCTCCACGCGAGCTTCGCGGAAGCCGGCGCCCGAGCCGTAGAGCGTCTCGTATCGCGCGTGGAACTCGGCGCCGAGCGCGGCGAGCCCGGCCTCGTCGAGGTGCCCCGCCGGCACCGGAACCTCGACCTCGTTGATCTGGCCCTTGTAGCGCATGTCGGCCGAGCGGGCGAGGCGCGCGGCGCCGGGCGCGATGTCCTCCTGGGCGAGCTGCGCGAGCCCCTCGCGTTCCAGCTCGGCGTAGCGCGCATTGACCCGAGACGGATCGAAGGGACTCGGGAGGATGTCCACCGTCTCGTGAATGTGCAGGAGATCCGCCGTGGCCGCGCCGAGCGCCGACCAGAGCGAGCACACGCCGCCGAGCGGCACGACGACCGAGCGCGCGCCCAGCTCCCTCGCGTAAACTCCGGCGTGCACCGGGCCGGCGCCGCCGTACGCGAACACGACGAAGTCTCGCGGATCGTACCCCTTGTGGACCGTGACCTTCCGGATGAGATCGGCCATCTGGTGCTCGACGACGCGCAGCGCGCCGCTCGCCGCCTCGATCACGCCCATGCCGAGCCTCTGCGCGAGCGGCTCGAGGCTCGCGAGCGCCGCGTCCTTGTCGAGGCGGAGCCGGCCACCCAGGAAATAGTCGGGATCGAGATAGCCGAGGGCCACGGCCGCGTCGGTGACGGTCGGCTCGACCCCGCCCCGCCCGTAGCACACCGGACCCGGCACGGCGCCTGCCGACAGCGGACCCACGCGAAGGCTGCCGCTCGTCTCGTCGACCCGGACGATGCTGCCGCCGCCGCTGCCGATCGAGCGGATGTCGATGCGCGGCACGAAGTACTCGTACTGGTTCACGACGCTCTGATAGCTCGCCACCGGGCGACCGTCGTGCACGAGTCCCACGTCGAACGACGTGCCGCCCATGTCGGTGGCGATCACGTGCTTCTCGGCCAGCACGCCGCCCAGGTACTGGGAGGCGAGGACGCCCGCCACCGGCCCCGAGTCGAGCGTGAGGAACGCGCGTCGCGCCGCCTCGGCCGCCGGCACGACCCCACCGCCGCACTGCATGACCTGGACGGGCGTCGCGAGGCCGGCGCCGGCGACGCGCTGTCCGACGCGCGCCATGTAGGCGCCGGTCACCGGGCCCAGGTACGCGTTGATCACGGTGGCGGCCGTGCGCTCGTACTCGCCCCAGCGAGGGACGAGGTCGACGGAGCAGCAGACGAAGACGCCGGGCGCGAGGCGCTCGGCCATGGCTTTCACCCGCCGCTCGTGCTCGGGATGCTTGAATGACCAGAGGAAGCAGATGGCGATGGCCTCGGCCCCCTTGGCCACCAGCCGGCGGATCGCGGCCTCGGCCTCCTCCTCGTTCAGATCGACGACGACCTCGCCCTTGCAATCCACGCGCTCGCTCACCTCCGCGATCCACGTCTTCGGCACGATGGGCGGGTCGGGCTTGTTGCTCTCGGGGAAGTGCAGCACCTGCTCGCTCGCGAGGCCGGGCACGCCGCGGGCGCCGCGCATGATGTGGATGACGTCGCGATGCCCCTTCGTGGTGATGAGCCCCACGCGGGCGCCGCGGCGCTGGAGCAAGGCGTTCGTGCCGACCGTCGTGCCGAGCGCGAGCCGCGCCGTCTGGCGGAGCAGGGCCTCGGTGGTGAGCCCGAGCTTGTCGGCGGCAAGCGCGAGCGAGTCGAGCACGCCCTGGGAGAAGTCCGCTGGCGTGGACGGCGCCTTCGCGGTGATGATGCGGCCGTCCGCGTCGACGAGCACGCAGTCGGTGAAGGTGCCTCCGGTATCGATGCCGCAGATCAGCTCGCTCATCGCGTGTCTCCGTCGGTCCGCACGGTTCAGCGCCCGCCAGCTTGACAGCCGGGCGCTGCCCTGTCAAACGCGGGCGCGCGCCCGCGCATCAGGTGATCAGGCCGATGGCGCGCGCGGCGAGGACGACCAGGATGATCAGCGACAGGCTCACCTGGAACGTGATGAGCAGCTTGACGGACGCCGCGAGCGGCAGGCCTTCCGCTGGACCGAGGCTGGTCGAGACCGTGAAGGCGAACGTGAAGTAGTCGACGAAGCTCGGCAGCCAGTTCTCGTAGCCCGTATAGCGGGCGGAGTGCGGCCCGAACGCGATGCCCTGGGGCACGACCCGTCCGGCGGCGCGCGCGACCTGACGGTGGTGGTCGAGCGCGGCGTACCACGTGGCGAAGAGCAGCACCGTCGAGACGTGGACCAGGGCCGCCTCCATCAGGAGGTAGATCGGATCGGCCCGCTTGCCATAGAGCGTCGAGGCGAGGAGGCCGAGCACGTCGAGCGTGAGGCCGACCGTCTGGAGCCCGATGACGGCGAGGGCCACGCGCCGGTGCGCGTCGCGCGCGAGGAACGGCCACGCGACGAGGACGGCAACGACCCCGGCGGCGCACAGCACGCTCAGTCCCTGCTCGAGGACCTGCACGAGCGTGACGACGTGGGGCCGGACGTAGGCGACGAGCGACAGCGACCGCGCCGTGTAGAAGTCCATGAGGGACACGAGCGCGAGCGCGACGCCGGAGGCGAGGTCGAGCGGATGCCGTCCGGTCCCCTCGCTCATCCGGCGGGCCGGTGTCGAGCGCGCCTCGTCAGTTCGTCGATCGGACCGCCACGCTCGATGACCCGCGCGTGAAGCCGCCTGCGTCCTTGAAGCGGGCGAAGATGCGATTGGCCGCGGGGTCGAAGGGAATGACGCCGCCCCCCGCGACGAAGAACGCGAACGTCGGCGTGGCGCCACTGTTGATGAACGTGGTCACGTTGGCCTCCGCGGTCTGGATGCAGGCGCCGCCGGCGTCCGTCTGGCACACCACGATCGAGATCGGGAGCTGGGCACCGCCCGTGTCGGCGGAGACGGTGATGGAGCCGCCGATCCCTACGTTGACGGTGGCGACGGCGAACGCGTTGACGTTCGTGGCCGCCGGCAGATTGACGATGCCGTCGTTGGTCGGGGTGGCGGTGAGGGCGACGATGTCGGGCACGTCGGTCGTCGAGCCGGACAGGAGTAGCGTGTTGATCCCGACCAGCGGCGTCACGAGCGCCGTGTCGGCGCCGGGGAAGCTGAAGACCACGTCGGTCGGCGCGATGTTCGCCCGCGGCGTGAGCGAGATCACGTACGTCTGTGCAGCCTGCGGCGGGATGTCGACCGGCGCGTTCAGCGCGCCGTTGGGCACGTTCGCCGCATCCGTCGTCCGGAAGGCGAAGTCCACCGGCACGTTCGTCGTGGGGGCGATCCCGACGGAGTGCGCCGTCTCGCCGCCAGCGTTGATGATGGTCACGAACGCGGTCGCCGGGCAGCCGACGCGGACGGAGCGGCTGCTCGGCAGGACCGCGGCCACGAGCGGCACCGCGCCCGCGAAGGGATCCTGCCGCGGCTCGAAGATGGCCTCGGCGGCCGATGCGGTGATCGGCCCGCAGGTGGGCGGGGTCGGCGTATCCGGGGCGCCGGCGGGGCTGTTGAACGTCGCGCCGCCGAGCCCGATTCCGCTGCCCTCGACGAAGACGGTGAACGGGGTGGCTAAAGCCGCGGTGAAGGGCGGGCGGAGGAAGAGCAGGCGCGGATTCGTGCCGCCGCCGCCGGCCGCGATCGCGAGCTGGTCGTCGGGGCTGATGGCGATCTGTTGCAGAGCGGGGAGCAGGGCCGGGAGCGGGATGCGCTCGACCGGGGAGGTCGCGGTGAAGGGCGCCGAGATGCTCCAGATCGACTTGCCATCTTTGTCGACCACGAGGGCCGTGGTGGTGCTGGTCGTCACGCTGGGGCCAGCGAGCATATCGGCCTGGGGCACCTGTAGCACCTCGGGTGTCGACGCCGCCGAGAACGGCGCCTTGAAGATGTTGACCTGTTTCCCGGTGGGGGCAAGAAGCGTGTTGCCGTCAGGCGT
>Ga0187894_10003037_pt1 | contig 19255 bp, 3 predicted proteins | sample GBC1701081metaG_FD_136650 | JGI IMG/M metagenome (GOLD analysis project Ga0187894, IMG submission 136650) | White microbial mat communities from a lava cave in the Kipuka Kanohina Cave System on the Island of Hawaii, USA - GBC170108-1 metaG ...
CACGCCGATTCCACTAAACGTGATTGACCTTTCGACCTTTCCGGAAAGCGAGCGCCTGCGCAGGCTGGCCGTCGCCGCGGAAGAGGCCCAATCGAGCCTGAACCTAAGCAAAGGGCCGCTCGTTCGCGCCGTTCTCTTTGACATGGGCGAATCTCATCCGGGGAGACTGTTGCTGGTAATTCACCACCTCGTAGTAGACGGGGTGTCGTGGAGAGTATTGCTGGAGGACTTACATCAAGGCTACGAACAGGCGCTCGCCCGGCAGCCAATCACTCTGCCAGCCAAGACGACTTCGTTCAAACGATGGGCAGAGATCTCGAATGAGCACACGCGATCCGAAACGACGCGGCGAGAAGCGGGTTACTGGTTAAAACTTGCGCGGATGGGCGACGCGCCATTGTCGGTAGACACGCCAGGCGGCGAGAACACCGAAGATTCTACCGACAGCGTCGTCATAAAGCTGAATGCGGAGGAGACGCGGGCGTTGTTGCAGGAAGTTCCGGCGGCCTATCGCACCGAAACCAACGATCTATTACTGACAGCGCTGGCGCAGACGTTGACACGCTGGGCAGGCGGGCGCGCGGTTTTGCTGGATTTGGAAGGTCACGGGCGCGAAGAGGTTGACGCGCGGCTGGACGTCTCGCGTACGGTCGGGTGGTTTACGACGCTATACCCGGTCTCACTTGAAGTGAGCGGCAACGACGATCCGTCGCGCGATTTGAAGCTCGTCAAAGAGCGGTTGCGCGCCGTGCCTCGGCGCGGCATCGGATATGGCTGGCTGCGCTATCTCAACGACGACGCGCAACTCGCCACGCAATTGCGCGCATTGCCGCAGGCGCAGGTCTTGTTCAACTACCTGGGACAGTTCGATCAATCGATACCGGCGAACGTGTTGTTCCGGCCAACTCGGGAATCGAGCGGGGCGTGGCGCTGGGGGGCGACGAAGCGCAGTTATCTGTTAGAAATCAGTGGCGCGGTGGCTGGCGGCCGGCTCAGTTTGATCTGGAGTTACAGCCGCAATGCGTATCAGCGCGCTTCAATCGAGAGCGTCGCCGCTGAATATAAGCGCGCACTGCTCGCGCTGATCGAACATTGCCGTTCGGCTGACGCCAACGGCTTCACGCCGTCCGATTTCCCGCTCGCCAAACTTAATCAGAAACAACTCGACAAACTCGCAAAACGGGCTGGGCGCGCCGGTCAGGTTGGAAGGGAGAGGGTCAGATGAATCACGCTCAGATCGAAGATGTCTATCCGCTCTCGCCGATGCAACAGGGCATTCTCTTCCACAGTTTGTACGCGCCTGAGACCGCCGTCTACTTCGAGCAACTGAGCTGCGAGCTACAAGGCGACTTGGATGTGGCGGCTTTCGCCCAGGCATGGAGGCGCGCCGTTGCGCGACATTCGATTCTGCGCACGGCGTTTGTCTGGGAAGAGATGGAGAGGCCGTTGCAGGTCGTTTATCGCCATGTCGAATTGCCCGTCGAAGAGTTTGATTGGCGGGGGCGAACTCCCGCCGAACAACGGCGCGACCTGGCGGCGTTTTTAACGGAGGATCGGCGGCGTGGCTTCGACCTCTCACGAGCGCCGTTGATGCGCCTGGCGCTGATTCGCCTGGCTGACGGCGCGCGTCAATTGGTCTGGAGCCATCATCATCTGTTGCTCGACGGCTGGTCCATGTCGCAGTTGCTGCGCGAAGTCTTCGGCGGTTACGCCGCATTTTCGCAAGGACGGGAGCCGCGCTTGACGCCCGCGCGGCCTTATCGCGATTTCATCGCCTGGCTTCAGGAGCAGAATTTGGACAGAGCGGAAAGCTTCTGGCGAGCGGCGCTTGAGGGATTCACCGCGCCGCCAGCGCTCGACCTCCCCAAGGCGCAGGCGGAAGACCGCGCGGATGGTTATGGCGAACTGCTGGTTCACTTGTCACAGGAAACGACGGCGGCGTTGAAGACGCTGGCGCGCGAACATCAATTGACGCTCAACACCATCGCGCAGGGCGCATGGGCGCTGCTGCTCTCCCGCTATAACGGCCAGCGTGATGTGGTCTTCGGCGCGACGGTTGCGGGGCGACCAGCGGAACTGGCGGGCGTCGAGACGATGATCGGGCTTTTTATAAATACGCTGCCCGTGCGCGTTCGAGTGTCGCCGGAGGCGGAGACATTGGATTGGCTCAGGCGGTTGCAGGCGTGGCAGGTAGAGGCGCGGGAATACGAGCACATGCCTCTCGCCAATATACAGCGCGTTTGGCAGAGCGAGAGCGAAGAGATGCGCGACGCAACGTTGTTTGAAACCCTGCTGGTGTTCGAGAACTACCCGGTCGAATCCGCGTTGCGGGAGCAATTGCTGTCGCAGACCGGGCTACAGATTCGGGAGGCGCGCGCGTTCGAGCGGACCAACTATCCGCTGACGATTCTGGCCGCGGCGAACCAGAACTTTTCGCTGCGCGCGCTCTACGACCGCAGCCGTTTTAACGCCGCCTCGGTCGAGCGAACGCTTGAGCATCTCGGGGCGCTGTTGCAGGCGATCGCCACAGAGCCTCGGCGTCGCCTCTTTGAATTGACGATGGGCGCCTCGGATGAGCGGCGAAAATTGCTTGTCGAGTGGAGCGGCTCCGCGAGCGATTATCTGCCGCGTTGCGCGCATCAATTGGTCGAAGAACAGGCCGCGCGGACGCCGAACGCCGTTGCCGTGACCTTTGAAGACGACCGCCTCACTTATGCAGAGCTAGATCGGCGCGCGAATCAACTGGCCCGATATCTGCGCGGGCTGGGGGTCGGGCCGGAATCCCGCGTCGGCGTTTGCCTCGAAAGATCGATTGCGATAGTGGTGGGGGCGCTCGGCGCGCTTAAGGCCGGGGCCGCCTATGTGCCGCTCGACGCGAGTTATCCCAGGGAGCGGTTGGACTTCATGCTGGCGGATGCGGCGGCGCAGGTATTGCTGACGCAGAGGTCATTGGCCGACCGTTTGCCGGAGCGCGGCGCCCGGCTCGTGCTTCTGGACGCTGATTGGGAAAGCGTCTCACGGGAAAGCGCCGAGCCTTTTGACAGTGGCGCGACGCCGGAGAACCTGGCTTACGTCATCTACACGTCTGGCTCGACCGGACAGCCCAAGGGCGTAGCGATGCCGCATCGGGCGCTGGTCAATTTGCTTTGTTGGCAATTGCGAAACTCGCGCCTTGTGGGGAACGCGCGCACGCTGCAATTTGCGCCGCTCAGCTTCGATGTTTCGTTTCAGGAGATCTTTTCAACCTGGGTCGCGGGCGGCGAGTTGGCGCTGGTTCGCGACGAGCTTCGGCGCGACAGCGAGTCGTTGTGGCGTTACCTGAGAGAGCGACGAATTGCGCGCCTGTTTCTGCCTTTCGTCGCTTTGCAGGATCTGGCCGAGGCGAGCGCGGCCATCGCCGACTTGCCGGAGGAATTGAGCGAAGTCATCACAGCCGGTGAACAGTTGCATGTCACGCGACAGGTGGCCGAATTGTTCGGCAGGCTGGCCGGGAGCCAACTGCATAATCAATACGGCCCTACTGAGAGTCACGTTGTCACGTCTCATTCGCTGTCAGGCGCGGCGTCCGAGTGGGTCCCACTGCCGCCGATCGGCCGCCCGATTGATAACTCGCGCGTCTACGTGCTCGATCGAGACTTGAATCTTGCGCCGATCGGCGTCGCCGGCGAAATACACATCAGCGGCGTGAATGTGGCGCGCGGCTATCTGAATCGCCCGGATCTGACAGCCGAGAGGTTCATTCCGGACCTGTTCAGCGGGCAGGCGGGCGAGCGTCTTTATCGCACGGGTGATCTGGCGCGCTATCTGCCGAACGGCGAGATTGAATTTCTGGGACGCGACGACCATCAGGTGAAGATTCGGGGCTTCCGCGTCGAATTGGGCGAGGTGGAGGCCGCGTTGATGAAGCATACGGCGGTCAAAAACGCCGTCGTACTTGCTCGCGCCCACGCGTCCGGCCGGCGACGTCTGACGGCTTACATCGTCGCGGCGACTGCGGCGCAACCATCGATCAACGAGTTGCGCGAATTCCTGCGGGAGAGGCTGCCCGAATACATGTCGCCGGCGGCGTTCGTTTTCCTGGACGCGCTGCCAATGACACCGAGCGGAAAAGTGGATCGCCGCGCGCTGCCCGCGCCCGAGGCCTCGCGCCCTGATCTGGCGGAAGCCTTCATCGCCGCGCGGACGCCTGTCGAAGAGATGCTGGCGGAGATCTGGCGGCAGACGCTGGACGTGGAGCAGGTGGGCGCGCGCGACAACTTCTTCGAGTTGGGCGGCCATTCTCTGCTCGCCACGCAGTTGATCTCGCGCGTGCGCGCGGCCTTCAACATCGAATTGCCGTTGCGCGCGTTGTTCGATTCGCCGACCGCCGCAGGGCTGGCGGCTCGCATTGAACAGGAATTGCGCTCAGGGCGTTGCGCGCCGCCGCCAATCATCGCCCTGGCCCGCAACGGGCCGTCGCCGCTGTCGTTCGCGCAGCGGCGGTTGTGGTTCCTGGATCAGTTGGAGCCTGGCGGCGCGCTTTATAACCTGCCGTTGGCCATTCGTTTCACAGGACGGCTCGATCTCACCGCGCTGGAAAACAGTTTGAGCGAAGTGGCGCGGCGCCATGACGTTTTGCGCACGACTTTCGATCCGGTGAACGGAGAGCCGGTGGCCGTCGTCGCTGACGCAGCGCCGTCAAAGCTGCCGATCACTGATCTGACTGCGTTCCCGCCAGAAGAGCGCGAAGCCGAGGCGAGGCGTCTGGCCAGGGAAGAAGCGCGGCAGCCATTCGATTTGACGCGTGGGCCGCTGGCCCACGCGCGGGCGCTGCGGTTGAGCGATGAAGATCACGTCGTTCTCTTCACAATGCATCACATCATCAGCGACGGCTGGTCAATGGGCGCGCTGGCGCATGAGATGACGGCGCTTTATCGCGCCGTTGCGCAAGGCGAGCCGTCGCCGTTAGCCGAACTGCCGATTCAATACGCGGATTATGCCGAGTGGCAGCGCGGACTGTTGCAGGGAGAGTTTCTGACCGAGCAACTCGAGTATTGGAAAAAGCGGCTCGCAGGCGCGCCGTCAACGTCGGGGATACCGGCAGATCGTCCGCGTCCGGCGAGGCTGAGCGCAAATGGAGCGATCGCGTCAATAGATTTTTCGCTGGAAACTTCCACCGCCATAAAAGCGTTCGCCAGGGAAGAGAACGCGACGCTGTTTATGACGTTGCTCGCCGCGTTCCTGGCGCTGTTTGCGCGGTACACAGGCCAAACAGACGTCTGCGTGGGCACGCCCATCGCCGGACGGCAGCGCGGCGAGACGGAGTCGCTGATCGGATTCTTTGTCAATACGCTCGCGCTGCGCGTCGATCTCAGCGGCGCCCCCACTTTCATCGAATTGTTGGGGCGCGTGCGCGATGTATGCCTGGGCGCGTACGCGCATCAGGATTTGCCCTTCGAGCGGTTGGTCGAAGAGTTACAGCCGGAACGGGACTTGAGCCGCACGCCGCTTTTTCAAGTCATGTTCGCCTTGCAGAACGCGCCGCGGCGCAATCTGGAACTGCCCGACGTCGAGTTGAGCATGATGGAGATCGAAACCGGCGCTGCGAAATTCGAGTTAACTCTCGTCGTGGCAGACAGGCCGCATGGGCTGCGCGTTACCGCCGAATACAACAGTGATTTGTATGAGGCCGCGACCGTTCGCCGGTTGCTCAGCAGCTATGAGCGATTGCTCGCCGCGGCCGTAGCCGACCCAGAACTGCGCCTTGCGAACCTGCCTTTACTCGATGAGCCGGAACGCCGTCGCCTGCTCGTCGAATGTAACCAGACTCAGCGCGCTTACCCGCAGGATCATCCCTTGCACACATGGTTTGCGGCGCAAGCCGCGGAGACGCCGAACAGGATCGCGGTGGAATGCGCCGCCGAGCGGGTTACCTACGCCGAACTCAACGCCAGGGCCGACCGACTTGCGCTCCGGCTCCGACGTCTCGGCGTCGGCCCGGAAGTCGTCGTCGCCCTCCTCTGCGACCACTCTGTCGAACTACTCGTCGCTTTACTCGGCGCGCTCAAGGCCGGCGGCGCCTACCTCCCGCTCGATCCCTCTTCTCCGCCACAGCGCCTGGCCTTCATGCTCGACGACGCCGGGGCCTCCCTCGTCCTGACGCGGGAGAGTCTGCGCGATCGCTTGCCATCGGTCGAGGCGGAGGTCATCTGTCTGGACGAGGTCGTCGCCACGGCGGACGAAGGAGCCGGGAAGCCAGGGCCGTCCGCCCCCACGGTCTCGCCTGAGAACCTGGCCTATATGATCTACACCTCCGGCTCGAGCGGGGAGCCGAAGGGAGTGATGGTCACTCATCGCGGGTTGAGCAACTATCTGCGGTGGAGCGTCGAGGCGTATCGGATGAAGGAAGGAGTGGGAGCGCCGCTGCATTCATCGGTGGCCTTCGACCTGAGTGTGACGAGCCTGTTCGGGCCGCTGCTGAGTGGGGGTCGTGTGGTGATGGCGAGTGGGGAAGCCGGAGGAGCTGAATCGCTGGCGGAGGCGCTGAGGGGAGGAGAGAGATTCAGCCTGGTGAAGGTGACGCCGTCGCACGCGCGGTTGCTGGGAGAGCAGATGAAGGGGGAGAGAGTGGGTGTGGGCGCCCTGGTGGTGGGAGGAGAGGCGTTGAGAGGATGTGACGTGGAGGCGTGGAGGGAGATGGCGCCGGAGGCGGAGTTGGTCAACGAGTACGGGCCGACGGAGGCGGTGGTGGGATGTTGCGTGTATCGGAGGAGGTTGGGGGAGTTGAGTGTGGGAGCAGAAGAGGCGATCCCGATCGGGCGACCGATAGCGAACGCGCGGCTGTACGTGCTGGACGGGGAGATGGAGCCAGCGCCTGTGGGAGTGGCGGGTGAGTTGTACATCGGAGGAGTTGGAGTAGGACGAGGGTATATGAATCGTCCCGGGCTGACGGCGGAGCGGTTTGTGCCAGACCCGTTCGCGGGAGAAGAGGGAGCGAGGATGTACCGGACAGGAGACGTGGCGAGGCATCGAGGTGATGGTGAGTTGGAGTATCTGGGGCGGGTGGATGAGCAAGTGAAGGTGAGAGGTTATCGCGTCGAGCCGGGCGAAATCGAGGCTGTACTGCGCGGGCGCCCTGAAGTGCGAGAAGCGGTCGTAACAGCGCAGAGGGATGATCTGGGGCAGCAACGGTTGATCGCCTTTTTGGTTTTCAATGAAACCGAGACCGCCTCCGCGCCGCCAACGACCAATCAATTGCGCGAGTATCTGGCCGGCAGGTTGCCGGAGTATATGATTCCGTCCGCATTCGTTCAGTTATCCGCGCTGCCATTGACGACCAACGGCAAGCAGGACCGTCGCGCGTTGCAGGCGCGAGCCGGTTCTGCGCCGCAATTGAAAGTTGAGCATATTGCGCCGCGCACGCCGACCGAAGAGACGCTGGCGCGAATTTTCGTTGAGGTATTGGGCGTCGAACGTGTCGGCGTTCACGACGGTTTTTTCGCGCTGGGCGGCCATTCGCTGTTGGCGACGCGGACGATCTCGCTGGCGCGCGCGGCCTTTCAATTGGAAATTCCACTGCGCTCTCTGTTTGAACATCCGACCGTGGCTGGCCTCGCCTCCGTTATCGAGAAAATGCAGATCGAGCGAATCGGCGAGACCGGGCTGGCCGAAATAATGGAGCGACTCGATCATCTGTCAGAGGCCGAGGCCGAAGCGCTGCTGGCCGAGAAGAAAAACGCGAAAGACGGAGGCGCGGCGTATGCCTGATCTGACGGAGTTGTCGGCGAAGCTTTCGCCCGCCAAGCGCGAATTGCTTTCGCTCCTGCTCAACAAGGAAGCGGCGCGGCGGGGCGTGGACCGCGATTCTACGCCGCAGATCACGCCTGCGGCGCGCAACGGCGCGATACCGCTCTCATTCGCGCAACGACGGCTGTGGTTTCTGGATCAGTTGCAGCCCAACAGTTCTTTCTACAACACGCCGGCGCCGGCGCAATTGCTCGGCGAGTTGAAGGTCGCCGTTTTGGAGCGCGCGTTGACAGAGATCGTCAGACGGCACGAGGCGTTGCGCACGACATTCGTCGTGGATGGCGCCGAGCCGGCGCAGGCGCCTGCTCCACCGCAACCAGTGGCGCTGCCGATCACCGACCTGAGCGGCTTGCCGGAATCAGAGCGTGACCTGCGGGCGCGACTACTGGCCGATGAGGAGGCGGCGCGCCCGTTCGATTTGGCGCATGGGCCGCTCGTGCGCTTGCGGCTGCTGCGCCTCGGTGAAGAGCGTCATGTGCTGTTGCTGACGCTGCATCACATCATTTCGGACGGCTGGTCAATCGGCGTCTTCATGCGCGAGGCGGCGGCGCTCTATCAGGCGTTTGCGGAGGGGAAGCCGTCGCCGCTTGCGGAACTCCCGATCCAGTACGCCGACTATGCTCTGTGGCAGCGGCAATGGCTGGCAGGCGAGGCGCTGGAGCGGCAACTGAGTTACTGGAGGCGGCAATTGGCCGGCGCGCCGCCGGTTTTGGAGCTTCCCACGGACTATGCGCGTCCGGCGTCGCCGGGAGTCGCCGGCGCCGAACGGGGCTTCCTGCTCGATTCGGAATTGTCGGAGTCGCTGCGCTCACTGTCACGGCGCGAAGACGCGACGCTGTTTATGACGCTGCTCTCCGCGTTCGGAGCTCTGCTCTATCGCTACACTGGGCAGCCCGACCTGCTGATCGGCGCGCCCGTTTCCAATCGCCATCGGCGCGAAACCGAGCCGCTCATCGGATGCTTCATCAATACGCTGGCGCTGCGCTTGCGAATTTCGAACGACGCGACATTCCGCTCGCTGCTGTCGCAGGCGCGAGCGACGGCGATAGAAGCCTACGCGCATCAGGACTTGCCGTTCGAGCAGTTGGTCGAAGAGTTTCGCCCACACCGCGACGCGAGCCTTACGCCGTTATTCCAGGTGATGTTCTCGCTGCAGAACGCGCAGGCGAAAGAGATCAGCGTGCCGGGCCTGACCATGGAAGCGCTTGAGACGACGAACAGAACGGCGAAGTTCGACCTGGCGCTGTCCATGGAAGAGCGTGGGGAAGAGCGTGGGGAAGAGCGTGGGGAAGAGCGTGGGGAAGAGCGTGGGGAAGAGCGTGGGGAAGAGCGTGGGGCTGGGCGGCTGGGCGGCTCGTTCGAGTATCGCACAGAGCTTTTTGAAGCCGCGACGATCGAGCGAATGATCGCGCATTTTCAAACGCTTCTCGCCGGCCTGGCCGCCGGCCCTGATCAACCCATCAGCGCCGCGCCACTGCTCAGCCCCGGTGAACGGCGCAAACTGCTCGTCGAATGGAACGACACGTCGGCGCCGTGTTCGACGCGCGGCGTGCATGAATTGTTCGCCGAACAGGCGGCGCGCCCCCCCGAGGCCATCGCCGTCATCTCTGAAGAGTCGCAACTCAGTTACCGCGAATTCAACGCCCGCGCCAATCAACTCGCGCATCGTTTGCGGCGGTTGGGAGTCGCACCGGAGACGCGGGTCGGCATTTTGATGGAGCGGTCGGTCGAAATGATCGTCGCCGCGCTGGCTGCGCTGAAATCGGGCGGCGCTTACGTTCCGCTCGATCCGGCGTACCCGGCCGAGCGCATCGCCTTCATACTGAAAGACGCCGGCTGCGCGGTTTTGCTGACGCAAGAGAGATTCAAGGAGCGCGCGCCTGCGGAAGACCTTCAGACGATCTGTGTGGACGCGGAGTGGGCCGATATCAGTCGCGAGAGCGCGGAGACGCCGATGAATGTGGCGAGCGCGGAGAACCTGGCGTACGTGATTTACACGTCAGGCTCGACCGGTTCGCCCAAAGGGGCGCTGATCAGGCATGGCGCGTTGACGAACTACATCGAAGCCGCGCGCGACGGTTATGCGATTACGCCAGCGGATCGCGTGCTGCAATTCGCCAACTTCAGTTTCGACGCCAGCGCGGAGGAGATCTATGTGTGTTTGATCGCTGGCGCGACCCTCGTGTTGCGTTCCGACGAGATGATCGCGACGCCGGCGGACTTCCTGCGCGAATGCCGCGAGCGGCGATTGACCGTGCTCGGCCTGCCGACCGCTTACTGGCATGAGCTGGTCGCCGGTTCGACGGCGGACGACTGGGCGCAAGCCGTAGGCCTGCGGCTGGTCGTGGTCGCGGGCGAGGCGGCCTTGCCCGAACGGCTGGCGGAGTGGCGGCGTAAAGTGGGCGACGGCGTGCGGTTGATCAACTCCTACGGCCCGACGGAAGCGACCATCGGCGCAACGATGTGCGATCTGTCGGGAAGCGGCGCCGTTGCAGACATCCGGCGTGAAGTCCCTATCGGACGTCCGATGCGCAATGTTCAGGCCTACATTCTGGATCAGCGTCTTCAACCCGCGCCGGTCGGAGTGAAAGGCGAACTGTACCTGGGCGGGGCAGGGCTGGCGCGCGGATACCACCGAAGGCCCGATCTGACAGCCGAGAAGTTCATTCCCCATCCGTTCGGGAACGAGGCCGGGGAGAGGCTTTATCGCACGGGCGACTTGGCGCGGTACTCGCCGAGCGGGGAGATAGAGTATCTGGGCCGCGTCGATCATCAGGTCAAGATACGCGGCTTTCGCGTCGAGTTGGGCGAGATAGAAGCGGCGATTGCGCGACATCCGGGCGTGCGCGCCGCCGTCGTCGAGGCGAGGGAGGTCGCGCCCGGCGACAAACGGTTGGTCGCTTACGTCGTCGCGCAACCGCCGGGAGTTGAGCCGGACGAATTGCGCGGCTTTTTGAGCGCGCGGCTTCCAGGTTATATGACGCCGTCGGCCTGGGTGATGCTCGATGAGTTGCCGATGACGCCGAGCGGTAAGGCGCATCGCCACGCGCTGCCGGAGCCTGATTGGTCGCGGGCGAAATCGACGGACGAGCCGGGCGCTGCGCGCACACCGATCGAAGAGATGGTCGCCGGCGTGTGGGCCGCCGTGCTCGGGCTGGAGCGGGTCGGCGCGCAAGACAACTTCTTCGAGATCGGCGGCCATTCGTTGGCCGCGACGCAGGTCATTGCGCGCTTGCGCGAGGCGTTTGCGGTCGACCTGCCGTTGCGCAGTCTATTTGAATCTCCGACGGTTACAGCCCTGGCCGCCGCGATCGAACGCGCCGTCAGAGCCGGGGCCGGAACGCTGACGCCGCCGATCAGACCTGCGCCACGCGACGTCGAATTGCCGCTTTCATTCGCGCAGCAGCGGCTGTGGTTTCTGGATCAATTGGATCCGGGCAGTTCGCTCTACAACGTCCCCGCCGCGGCCAGATTGACGGGGCGCTTGGACGTCGCCGCCTTGGAACGCGCGCTCAACGAAGTCGTTCGACGCCACGAAGCGCTGCGCACGACCTTCGGCGAAATCGCCGGTCGCCCGACACAGATCATCGCGCCCGCGCCCGCGCTCGGCCTGCGGGTGATCGATTTAACGCGCCTCGCGCCGGAGGAGCATGAGAAAGAGGCGCGACGGATGGCGGAGGAAGAGGCGCGGCGGCCTTTCGATCTGCGCCGCGGACCTCTGATTCGCGCGACGCTGTTGCGGCTGAGCGAAGATGAGCACATCGCGTTGTTGACGATGAATCACATCGTCAGCGACGGATGGTCGGTCGCCATCTTGATCCGGGAGGTGGCGACGCTTTACGCCGCGTTCGCCGCTGGCGAGCCGTCGCCGCTGCCGGAGTCTCCGATTCAATACGCCGACTTTGCGCTCTGGCAGCGCGAATGGCTTCAGGGCGAAGTGTGGGAGGCGCAAGTGGCCTATTGGAAGAAGCATCTGGCGGGCGCGCCGGCGGTGTTGGCGCTGCGAGCCGACCGACCGCGTCCGGCGGTCCGGAGCTATCGCGGCGCTTACGAACCGTTTCATTTGCCGGTCGGTTTGGCTGAAGACCTGCGCCGGCTCAGCCAACGACAGAGCGCAACGTTGTTCATGACGCTGCTGGCCGCATTCAAAGCGCTGCTCTTCCATTACTCGAACCAGACGGACATTGTGGTCGGCACGGGCGTGGCCGGGCGCAACCGGGTCGAGACCGAAGGGTTGATCGGCTTCTTTCTTAACAGCCTGGCGCTCCGCACGCGGCTGGACGGCGATCCGAGCTTCAGCGAACTGGCGCGGCGGGTGCGCGAAACGGCGCTCGGGGCCTATGCGCATCAGGACGCGCCTTTCGAGCGCCTGGTCGAGGCCTTGAAGCTGGAGCGCGACCTCAGCCGGAACCCGCTCTTTCAGGTCTGGTTCATTCTGCAAAACACTCCCAGGGCCTCGCTCGCGTTGCCCGGATTGACGATCAGTCCCGTCGACGTTTCGCATGGGACGGCGCGCTTCGATCTGGCCGTCGGCGTTGAAGAGACGCCGCAAGGGCTTGACGGTTGGATCGAATACAGCAGTGAGTTGTTCGAGCCGGCGACGATCAAACAGATGGCTGAGCAGTTCGCGGCGCTGCTCGAACGGGTGGCGCGCGCGCCTGAAACCAGGTTGAGCGAGTTGGCGGAGATGTTGCGCGCGATAGAGCGAGAACGAGCTGGGGGGCTGCGCCAGACCTATCGGGAAGTGACGCGGGAGACGTTGAGTCAGATCAAACGCCGCCCGGCGCGTTGAAAGGAGAACGAAAGATGATCAATTCCGAATCCAAACTCGCCCGTTTCACACAGCGGCGCAAGATCGTCGCTGTGTCACCGTCCGAATTGGTCGAGGCGGCCCCGCTGACGCCCGGGCGGCGTCTGCCGCTGCTGATTCAACCGGTTATGACCGAAGTGGATTTGGCGGCGTGGGCGGCGGTCAATCGGGAGTTGGTCGAAGCCTGGCTGTCGGAGCATCGCGCGCTGCTCTTTCGCGGGTTTGGGGTGAGGACCGCGGCGGGGCTGGAGTCTCTTATCGCGGCGACTTCGAACGGACAGCTTTTGGAGTACCGTGACCGCTCGTCGCCGCGCCACGCCGTCGCCGACAAAATTTACACTTCGACAGACTATCCGCCGGATCAAACCATCCTCCTCCATAACGAGGGCACTTACTGGATGACCTGGCCGCTGAAGATCTATTTCTGCTGCGCAACCGCCCCCGAGCGAGGAGGCGCGACGCCGATCGCCGACACGCGCCGCGTCTATGCGCGGCTCAGCGCGGCCACACGCGACCGCTTCGCCGCTGAGCAGGCGCTTTATCAGCGCAACTTCAACCTCGGCTTCGGGCTGACCTGGCAGACTGTCTTTCAAACCGATGACCGGTCGGCGGTGGAGGAGTATTGCCGCCGCAATGCGATTGAGTATGAGTGGCTGGACGGCGCCCGCCTGCGAACCAGGCAGAGGCGCCCGGCCGTCGCCGTTCATCCGCATACCGGCGAGGCGGTTTGGTTCAACCACGCGGCGTTCTTTCATACCACGTCGCTTGATCCGGTGATGCGCGCGACGCTGTTGGCCGAATTCGGCCCGGAGAATCTGCCTTTCAACACCTATTACGGAGACGGCGCTGAGATCGAATTCGAGGTGTTGGAAGAACTGCGCGCGGCTTACGAGGCGGAGAAGGTTAGATTCGACTGGCAAGAGGGCGACGCGCTGCTGCTCGACAATATGAGTGTCGCGCACGGGCGGGAGCCTTATTGCGGCGAGCGGAAAGTTCTGGTCGGCATGGCCGAGCCGCACAGCCGCAGCGAAAACGAGCGTATCGCGCGCGGGGAGGCGAATCAATGAGCATCGCGGCAAGCAAAATCGAAGGATTCCATCTCTCGCCGCCGCAAAGGCGCGCGTGGCTGTTGCGGCGGACGGACGGCGCGGGTTTGTACGGCGCGCAATGCTCCGTGTTGATAGAAGGCGCGCTCGACGAAGCCCGCTTACAGCACGCGCTCAATCGCATAGTCGTGAGACACGAGATCCTGCGCGCCGGTTTTGAATCGCTCCCCGGGATGAGCATTCCGCTCCAAGTGATCAAACCGCAGTCGGAGGTTTCGGAGATTAGCTTATCGGCTGGCGAGACGCGGGCGGAGCGGGCCACGGCGGCAGGCGATGACCCTGCTTTGAGCGCTCGCCTGATCAGGCTGGATGGCGACAGGAGCCTCCTGACGTTGAAGATGCCGGCGATGTGCGCCGACGCCGCGACGCTCAGAAATCTGATCGGCGAGATCGCGCGCGGTTACGTCGGCGCCAGCGCCGAGAGCGAAGAGCCATTGCAATACGCCGATCTGGCCGAGTGGCAGAACCAATTGCTGGAGGCGGAAGAGACGGCGGGCGGCCGCGAATTCTGGCGCGAACAGTGTCGCCTGGCGCGGCGGGAACTGAGGCTACCGCATCAGCGCGAAGAGCCTTTGGCCAAAGACTTCGCCCCGGCGATCGCTCCGCTGGCGGTCAAGGACGATGTGTGTGGGGCGATTGACCGCATCGCCGCCGAGCGCGGAACGACCGCCGCAATGGTCTTGCTGGCGTGCTGGCAGGCGCTGCTGTGGCGGTTGGCGCGACCGGATGAGATCGTCGTCGGCGTGGCATGCGACGCCCGGAAAGAGGAGGCGCTGCGAGACGCGCTCGGCCCTCTGACGAAATATTTGCCCGTCGTCGTAAAGCCGAATGACGAAATGCGCTTCGACGAATTGTTGAGTCAAACGGCCGCCAACTTCGATGAAGCCGCTCAATGGCAGGAGGTTTTCGACTGGCGGACGCAGACTGGTGTTGATGATGGCGGCGCAGACGATCTCTTTTCGGTCGGCTTCGATTACGACGAATGGCCTGACTCCTGGCAAAGCGGCCCGCTTTCGTTCACGCTCGACCGGCTCGACGTGCGGATTGAACGTCACGCTTTGCGTCTCAGTTGTATGCGGCTGGGGAACAGGCTGACGGCGGAACTTCATTACAACGAGAATCAATTTGTGGCGGAAGAGATCGAACGGCTGGGCGCGGAGTTTGAGGCGACGCTGGCGAGCGCGGTGGCCGCGCCCGAAGCGGCAATGGGCGATCTGAACATACTCGGCGGCGCCGAACGGCGGAAGCTGTTGATCGAGTGGAACGCGATGGAGGAGGACTACCCGCGCGAACGCTGTATTCACGAACTGATCTCACAGCAAGCGGAGCTGCGGCCGGAGAGCAATGCGGTCGAATGCGCGGGCGAAACCCTGACGTATGCGCGGCTCGACGCGCGCAGCAATCAATTGGCGCATTATCTGCGCAGGATCGGGGTCGGACCGGAGACGCCGGTCGGCATCTGCGCCGATCGTTCGGCGGAGATGATCATTGGCCTGCTCGGCATTCTCAAAGCGGGCGGCGCATACCTGCCGCTCGATCCGAGTTATCCGCCGGAGCGGCTGACGTTCATGCTCAATGACGCCGGAGCGCCGGTGTTGCTGACGCAGGAGCGATTGCGCAATCTGCTGCCTGCGCCGAGAGGCCGCGAAGTCTGTTTGGATGCGGACTGGGAATTGATTGCGCGAGAGCGCGTGGACAACCCTGAACCTCTGGCGATGCCTGACAATCCGGCCTACATCATCTACACATCGGGTTCGACCGGCAGTCCGAAGGGCGCGCTGATCACGCATCGCAATCTGATCCATTCGACCCACGCCCGGTTGGGCTATTACCGCGAACCGGTCGACAAATACCTGTTGCTCTCATCGTTCGCATTCGATAGCTCCGTGGCCGGCATCTTCTGGACTTTGTGGCAGGGAGGATGCCTGGTCCTGCCGCCGCAAGACGCCACACAAAACCCGGCGCAGATCGCCGAACTGATCGCGCGATCCGAGGTTTCGCATCTGCTTTGCCTGCCATCGCTCTACTCGTTGATTCTGGACGCGTCGCGGCCATCGCAACTTGCGTCGTTGCGCGCCGTGATCGTCGCGGGCGAAGCCTGCCCGGCGCCGTTGATCGACCGGCACGGCGAATTGCTGCCCACGGCGGCGATGTTCAATGAGTACGGTCCGACGGAAGGGACTGTATGGAGCAGCGTCTACCATTGCTCGACGTCGAACCGTCGCCAGCGGACGCCGATTGGCCGCCCTATAGCCAATACGCGGTTGTACGTATTGGATAGCCGTCTGCGGCCTGCGCCGATCGGCGCCGGGGGGGGGATTTATCTCGGCGGCGAAGGGCTGGCGCGCGGTTATCTGCGACAGCCCGACCTCACGGCGGAGAGGTTCATTCCCGATCCGTTCAGCCGGCGTCCCGGGGCGAGGCTTTACCGCACGGGCGATCTGGCGCGTTATCTGGCGGACGGCGATCTCGAGTTCCTGGGCCGCGCCGACGATCAGGTGAAGATTCGCGGCTATCGCGTCGAACCAGCCGAAATAGAGGCGGCGTTGAACGAACATGAGAGAGTGCGCGATAGCGTGGTCGTCGCTCGCGAAGAGTCCTCCGGCGAAAAGCGTCTGATCGCCTATTTAACGGCGCGCGATAACTTCACGCCCACGGTCGACGCCTTGCGCCGATTCCTCGGCGAGAGATTGCCGGATTATATGGCGCCGGCCGCGTTTGTCTTTATGGACGCCTGGCCGCTCACGCCGAACGGCAAGATTGACCGGCAATCGCTGCCCGCGCCTGATCAATCGCGCCCCCGCCTGGCGAAGGCTTTTGCGCCTCCACGTACGCAAGCCGAGCGCGCGCTGGCCGAGGTTTGGTCGAACGTTTTGAAGGTCGAAGAGGTAGGCATCGACGATAACTTTTTCGCTCTCGGCGGCGATTCGATACGCAGTGTGCAGGTACGGGCGCAAGCGTTGGAGCGCGGCCTGGAATTCTCTGTGCAGCAGCTTTTCAAACATCAGACGATTCGTGAACTGGCGCAAGCGCTGGTAGAAAGCGCCGGCGGCGCGCAGGCCGCCACACGACCATTCGATTTGCTCTCCGGCGATGACCGTGCGCGACTGACGGTCGAATTCGGCGATGAATTGGAAGACGCGTACCCTCTCGCCCGACTGCAACTGGGCATGCTCTTTCACAGCGACTACACGACGGCCAGCGCCGACTATCACGACATCAGCAGTTTTCATCTGCGCGCGGCGCTCGACGTGGCGAAACTCGAAGAGGCCATCGCCCAACTGGCCGCCATTCATCCAGCGCTGCGGTCGTCATTCGATCTGGCTTCTTTCTCCGAGCCGCTGCAATTGATTCATCGTCAGGCGCGCGTTCCGCTCGGCGTCGACGATCTTCGACATTTGCCGGCCGAAGAGCAGGAGGCTGCGCTGGAACAATGGCTGCAAAAGGAGAAGCGCGCGAAGTTCGATTGGATGCGCTCGCCGTTATTGCGCTTTCACATTCACCGGCGCAGCGACGCTACATTTCAGTTCAACCTGAGCCTGCATCACGCGATTCTGGACGGCTGGAGCGTGGCCTCGATGCTGACCGAGTTGTTTCAACGCTACTTCGCTTTGCTCGAGGGCGAGTCCGCGCCGATTCAACCGCCGGCCAGCGCGTATCGTGATTTCGTCGCGCTTGAACGTGAAGCGCTGGCCTCGGCGGAAAGCCGCGAGTACTGGGCGCGGCGATTGAGCGGCGGCGCCACACGGATCCCGCGCTGGCCGGTGGCCGAGCCGCCCGGCGCCATCAGGCAGGTTCGCAGTCATCGAATCGACATCGCGCCCGAAGTTTTCGCCGGGCTGAAACGCGCGGCGCAACTCGCCCAGACGCCTCTCAAAAGCGTGATGCTGGCGGCTCACCTGCGCGTCTTGAGTTTTATCACCGGAGAGCCGGATGTGGTCACTGGGATGGTTTCACACGGCAGACCGGAGCAAACGGATTCTGAGCGCGTGTTGGGACTGTTTCTGAACGCCCTTCCGTTTCGTTTGCGTCTGAACGGCGGCTCGTGGCTCGACCTGATCCGGCAAACATTCGAAGCCGAACGTGAGATGCTCCCTTTCCGCTGGTATCCGCAGGCCGAGATCCATCGCGCATCGGGCAGACAGACGCTGTTTGAAGTCGTGTTCAACTTCGTTCACTTTCACGTCTATCAAGGCGTGCAGAGCCTCGACCGTCTGCAACTACTCGGCGGACGTTTCATCGAAGAGACCAATTTCCCGCTGGTCGCGCAGTTCAGCGTGGTGGTGAGAGGCGATGACGCGCTCTTGAGCCTCGATTACGACGCGGCCGAATTCAGCGGCGAACAGATCGAAGCGGGCGCCGGCTATTACGCCGGAGCGCTGGCCGCGATGGCGGCTGATCCCGCGGGCGGGTACGAAACCTTCGATCCGCTTTCGGCCCAAGAGCGGCGACAACTCCTGGTCGAATGGAACGGCGCCCGGCGCGGCGCGCAGGCAGATCAATGTCTGCACCGGCTGTTCGAGGCGCAAGCGGCCCGCGGGCCCGACGCGGAAGCCGTCTCCTGCGACGGCGAGCGCCTGAGCTACGACCAACTCAATCGCCGCGCCAACCGACTCGCCCATCGCCTGCAAGCGCTGGGCGTCGGGCCGGAGTCACTGGTCGGCCTGTGCCTAGAACGGTCAATCGAGATGATCGTCGGGGCGCTGGCGATCCTCAAAGCCGGAGGCGCTTATCTGCCACTCGATCCGCAATACCCGCAGGAACGGCTGGCCTTCATGTTGGAGGACTCGGGCGCGGTGGTCCTGGTGACGCAGCGCCGGTTGGCGGACAGATTGCCGCGACAGACGGCGCGGATGATCTATCTCGACGACGAGGCGGAGGAGCTTTCACGACTGTCGGACCGGAATCCTCCGAGCATGGCGGTCGCAGACAATCTGGCATATGTGATCTACACCTCGGGTTCGACGGGCAGGCCGAAAGGAGTGATGGTCAGCCACGCCAATGTCTGCCGGCTGATGAGGCAGACCGAGGGGTGGTTCAGGTTCGACGAGCGGGACGTGTGGACGCTGTTCCATTCCTTCGCCTTCGACTTCTCGGTGTGGGAGATGTGGGGAGCGCTGCTGTACGGGGGACGATTGGTAGTTGTGCCCTATCTGGTGAGCCGATCCCCTGAGGCATTTCACGAGTTGCTGAGGCGGGAGGAGGCGACGGTGCTCAACCAGACGCCATCTGCGTTTCGACAATTGATGGGGGCGGATGAGGCTGTGTCGAGCGAGCGGGAGCTGGCGCTGCGCTGGGTGATCTTCGATGGGGAGGCGCTGGACTTTGGGAGCCTGAGGGGATGGTTCGAGCGGCACGGGGAGAGTCAGCCGCGGCTGGTCAATATGTACGGGATCACGGAAACGACCGTGCATGTGACCTATCGTCCGATCAGTGAAGCGGACGTCGAGGGGAAGCGTGGCAGCTTGATCGGCGGCCCGATTCCCGACCTATGGGTTTATGTGCTCGACGAACAGATGCGACTGCTGCCAATAGGCATAGCGGGCGAACTGTA
>Ga0187894_10003038_pt1 | contig 19255 bp, 16 predicted proteins | sample GBC1701081metaG_FD_136650 | JGI IMG/M metagenome (GOLD analysis project Ga0187894, IMG submission 136650) | White microbial mat communities from a lava cave in the Kipuka Kanohina Cave System on the Island of Hawaii, USA - GBC170108-1 metaG ...
AGGTCACCCACGTGTTACTCACCCGTTTGCCACTCTACTCAGGGCCGAAGCCCCTTTCGCGTTCGACTTGCATGTGTTAGGCACGCCGCCAGCGTTGATTCTGAGCCAGGATCAAACTCTCATGTTAAATTCGTCGTCCTCACGCATGACTCGCGTCACACGCTCGGAGCAACTGTTTAACGCGAGCGCCTGTTGATATGGCTCTTCTCACGTTGTTCAGACCATCTAAGTGTTGTGGATGAGTCCATGCAGCTTACGCCGCACCGCTCACCCGCTGATACTCGACGGGCTGTGCTTGCACGTTCTATCTAGTTTTCAAAGAACCACTTACCGTCAGGCCACGACCTCGCCCGACCCTTCCTCACCACCGCCAGAATGCGTTTTTGAGGAACCTTCCAATCCTATCGAACCCTATCAGCTTCGTCAAGCTCTTTTTTCATCTTCCGCAATTTTTCTTGTTGGCGGGGATGACCGAGCGCTGAACTAAGCTCGCCAACCACCCGGTCCGGGCGGCCTCGGAGCCTTGTCGGGACAAAAAAAACTTGCTCCGATCTCGCTGGAGCAAGCCGTGCCAGATTGTTGGTGCCCTCTGGCAGGTCCCGCACGTCGCGGCAAACTCAGTGAGTATACGAAGGCGTCAGGCCTGTGTCAACACCTTCACGGAAAAAGATCGCATCCAGCCGCCCAGCTCGCTCTCGTGGCCCCTCAGCCCGCCCAGCCACCCTGGCAGCCATTCCAGCCACACCACGTCGCCGCCGCTCAGCATCGCCCGGCAACTCGGCCGAACAAGCCGTATGGGCGACGCGCTCCGGCCGACGCCAGCCCCATCAGGACGCCGCGAACCTCATCGTCATCGCAGCGAGCACCGACCACGTCCCCATCGAACCGGAACGGCGGCACCTCGGTACGGCCAGCAATCCCGGCCGCAGAGGCCAAAAACAAGCGCCGGGCGGCCCGCCCAGATCGGCCAGCCGCCCGCCGTCCTTCCGTCCAGCCAATCAGCCCGGCGCGGCTACTTCGCCGCGACGATCGAGCTCGCGTCTACCGTCTTCTTGCCGTCCTTCTCCGACACCTCACCCTTGAGCTCGACGGTCTTGGACAAGAAGGGCATCAACTTCTCGTTCTTGTTGGCCGCATACGTGCCGGTCACCGTGTACACCTGACCATCCGCCGTCACGAGGGCCACAGGCATGCCCTTCCGCGCGCAGCTTTCGGCGCAGTCCGCATGATCCTCACCCTTCGCCGCGTGGTCCTTCGTGTAGCACTTCTCGTCGACCAGATCACCCTTCAGGGTCTTCTGTTCGCCGGCAGACACCAGGGCCGACACCATCAACACACCGACCAAACCGCTGAATACCTTGAACCGACGCATACGCATGCCCTCCGTGTATGGGTTGATAAGCCGAACGTCGCCCTCGACGCGCCGCGGCGAGAACGCTCTTCTAAGACGCGACCCCCACCAGATCGGATCCGACGCGGACCCGCTCCGGATGGCCGGGGAACCGACGCCGCCCACGAAGCGACCGTCAGAAAATGACCGTGACGATGACCGTGTCCGAATAGGCGCCAGCAGACACATCCTGCCTGGCCGGCACGCGTCCGAAAACCGACACCGTCACCGGCAGGAGAAGCGCCGCCGCGGTCAGCGTCGACGTTCCGCCCGTGCCATCGCCCCAAACCGTCATACGTGTGGAATCGCGATAGAGATTGTAGTTCAAGCTCTCGGTTCCTTTCCTCATCGTTCTCGGGATGAAAACCGGGGACGAGCCGCGGCCCAAGGTGATCACGATCTGCAGCCCGAGCAGGCACTGATAGGTGACCGTCCCGGTGGCATCCAGGGGCGTACCCGTAAAGACGTTGTACGATCCGAACGATACGGATGTCGCCGAAATCGTGCATCCCAGGCCCTGCGCCGACGCGCTCGCCGCCGCCCCGACGCAGCACGCCAGCGCCAGGACCACGCGGCCTGCCCAGGCCTTCACGGCTTCGACTCCACGTCCGAGAACGCCGTCACGCAATCCACCGTTCCCAGATTCACCCATTGTTCATCCGCGGTTGCTCCGTGGATCGACGCCAGAGGAACCGACGCCAGACACTCGTAGGCAACTCCCTTCCACGTCACCACCAGCCGATGCCGCCCGGGCCGAAGGCGCTCGAAATAGAACGCACCGTCGCTGCCGATCGGCGACCGCGTGAGCGTCGCGCCATCCCGCACGCGGACCTCTCCATATGCGGGAACGCGCACCGCGCCGGGCCCGGTGCGCACGACCAGCCGACCGACCACCGGCCTGATCGTCCGCGCCTCGAAAGGCACGAGCGCCCCGCCCCGCAGCGACGGCGCGACGACGCGCTCGGACGCGCCGACGTCGCTCAGCAGCGGCATGTCTTCGGGTGCAATCGACAGCCTGTTGCCGTAGTAACTCACAAGGTTCGGGACAATGACATCGCCGCGCTTGTTTGTCCGCCCCATGTATTGATTGCTGGAATAGACGCCGACGCCTCCCACATCCGACACGCGCACGACGCCAAACGCGTCGTCGATCGGCCTGGTGAGATAGACGCGGCCATCGAGCATCGCCACCGCACCCATTACCGCACCCGTCGTGGTCGATTCTCCGTTGAATCGATCGCTCCGCACTTCCACGCGTCCCATCGCACCCTGATACTGCGCCAGCAGCGACGCATCGCCATCGCCTGGCTGCCACTGCACGTGATACGCATAGCCCGGACCAACAGGCAGCGATCGCTGCGCGAATACGGTCGTCTCCGTACGACGCCCACTTCTCACGCCTGCACCCGCCGCCAGTCGTTCACCCAGAAAGATGTTGATACCCAGAAACGCCTCATGTTCGACTCGTCGTCCCCGATCCGTCGGTCCGTCGATCGGAAACGGCCCGAGTCCATCGATCGGATGCCGCGGACCTCGACGACTGACGCGCGCCACGGACGCGAAGATGTTCGCGCGTGCCAGCGCCTGCCAGCTTGCGCTGATCAGCGTGCGATCGTTGCGCGCGCCGAGCCAGTCGTGCAGACGCGCCTGATACGCCGCAAAACTGAGGCGTCCGTACGCGCTCCATCCAATGGAGGCTTGCGCGTCGAGTTTGAGCGGCGCCGGATCCGGTGTCACGGTCAGCACGCGATAGTGCCGCGTCGCCCCACGCACGAATAGATTGCCGGTGACGATACGACCTCGGTACGTCCAGGCGACGAGCCCCGCGCCGCCTGTGCGATCGGCCGCGCGGCTCCCCGCGGCCAGCAACTCGAGTTCGCCGACGGGCAGGCGCATCGCGATCGTTGATGAGAGTCCCGCGAGATGCTCTGACGCTTCGACGCGTCCGCCAACCGTCAGCGCGTCGGTGAGTCCGATGCGATGCTCGCCCACGCCGGCGACGCCGGAATAGCGCCACGCCGAGAGATCCGACGATCGCATGACGCCCACGCTGTAGCGGTACTGCTGCAGTCCCGGACGCAGGATCGACGCCGGCGTGTAGAACGAACGGCCGAAGCGCTGCTCGCGGCCGAACGAATCACGAATGACGACGTCCGCCTGGCCGGCGCCGACGGAAACCGGCAGATCGCGAATCGCGAACGCGCCCGCCGCGAGCGGCACGCGGCGTACGAGTTGTCCGTTGACATAGACCTCCGCGACGGCGGCGGTGTCCGTCGCCCCGGTCAGCGCGAGCGGCATGTATTGGACGAAATACGGATCGATGCCGAACTCGCGCGACACGCTGACACCCGCAATCGGCACGACGCTGCCAAAGACCCCGCCGACGAGCGCCGTGTCACCGGCTTCCCAGCGCCTCAGTCGCCGTTCTTCGTCGAACGTCACGTGCACGGGTCCGCGCCACCACTGTCCGCGGGCGTCGCGGCTGGCGATCGCCTGTCCGAGAAAGTTGTGGATATTGAAGACCGCTTCGGTTGCGACGGCAGGACGTCCACGGCCAGCGGTCACCGCATAGTTCAGGAAACCGCTGGCATTGCGCACGCGCACCATGTCCGCCGGGCGCGAGGGCGACAACATCACCACTTGCGATCCGAATCGCTCGGGCCGCACTTGAAGCCGAATCACACCGTCCAGATCGTCGAAGGCGTAGGTCACGTCGGGACTGAGGCTGTCGAGCGAAACGAACGTGCGTCCGTCGATCTCGCGCTCGATGCCGCCGGAGCGATCGACGCCGGCGGAGGCAAGCGCCTCGATCGGAATCCACGGCACGCCGTCCATCAACACCATCAGCGTGTCCCCGTGCGATTGGTTGTTGACGATCAGCTCCGCGACCGCCGGCAGGTCGTCCGCGCGCGCCAGCGTCCCTGCCAGGCAGCACATCGCCGCCAGAAGTCCGCACGCGCATCGATGACGCCACGACGAGCGACAGGCGATGGCGGCGGGACGCTGACGCATGGCATGTCTCCGCGGGTCACCCGCCGCACGCGCCCGCAGGCGTCGGTGTGCGTTCGACGAGCGGCTTGTCGAAGCCCGAGGCAAACGTCGCCGTGACGCCGATGGCACGCACGCGCTCACAGATGGCGGACGGCATCGGCACGCGAAAGCGCCGCGTCTCCTCTGGCAGCACATACCATCCCGCGACGCGTGCTTCATGCAACACCGCGCCGGCGGCATCTTCGGCCCGAACGACGATTTCCTGAACGCGCACGTGCACCGTGCCGTGATTCCGCAGATCGACCTGCACCTCGTCGCGCGCGAACGACGCCGGCGCGAGCGTCGCTTTGGCAATCAGCGTCGACGGCTGGACGAAGACGGGCACACTGGCGCGCATCAGCATCTGCACGCCGCCGTCCGGCGGACGCTGCAGCGCGGGCAGTTGTTCGAGGATCAATCGATACGTCAGTTCGCGCGCGCTCGCCGCGAGCTTGCACGCAATGCGCAGACGCCGCGTCTGCCGCGGCTCCAGCGTGAAAACCGTGGGGAAGAAGATCAGATCGCTCGTCGGCTCCAGCGCAATCTGTCCATCGCTCGTGTTCGACCAGCGATGACCCGTCACCTGGAATCGCGCCGGTTCGTCGGACTCATTCCGCAACATCAGCGACGTCGTCGCACCCGGTCGCGGGAGTACGAGCTGAGTCGGCGTGACGTTGATCGTCGCCGTGCCGCCGAACGCGTGGGGCATCGCGAGCAGGCATCCCGCTGCTGCGACGATCGCCGCGGCCTGGGCGAGCATCGCGCGCGAGAACGCTCCGCGCGCAACACCCGCATGAAAAGCAATCGGACGAGGAACGACTGCGCGCGCACGGGAGAGCGCCGCGCGAAGGAAGGCGATCATGCCTCGCCGCTGGTCATGCACGGATGCGCACATGTCCGCTGGTCCAGTCCGGGGTCGCCCCTGGTCCGCTGGCACCGCATTCGGATCGTCACGCGGAGACACGCCTTCGCCTGCGATCGGCCGCGGCGTGACGCGGGCAAACCTCACCCGCACACGTGCGGCCCGTGCGGCTTGGACACAAGGTGAGCGGATTCAGAACGTGACGGTGATGACGACGGTATCGGCGTACGCCCCGATGCCGACGTTCTGTCCTGGCGCCACGCGTCCGAACACAGTCAAGGTCTGCGGTGCATTCGACGGCGCCGCCGGCAGAGAGACGAGGGCTCCTCCGGTATTGCCCCAGACGTTCGTCCGGCCGGTTTCCTTATAGAGCTCGTAGGCGAGGAAGTCCACGCCGTTTGTCATGCGGCGGATCGCGCCGGACGGATTCACGCCCGTGCCCAGGCCGACCGTCGCGGGCGTCCCCCTCGTGCAGGCAACGGTAAACGTGCCGCTTTGGTCGACATTCACCGATGCGGTAGGGTCGTACGAGCCGAACGCGACGGTGCCGGCCGTCACCGTGCAACTGGCGATGACCGTCGCCGTCACCGTCAGATTGGCCGTGGCTGTTGCCGCCGACACGACGCGGGATCCGAGGACGAGCACGCCGACGAAGGAGAGTACGGCAGCCACGAGCAGCACTCTCGACGTTCTGGCTGGATGTCTCATAGAACCTGCCTCCGCAGGACCGACGAGCGCGAAAGGAGAGGGTTTCTCTTACTTGCTATTTCAGAATGTCTGAAAGATGCTGCACATCCCTTGCCAGAACGTAGTCAGCCGCCGCGAAGGTGTGAAAAGGAGGCGACGCAGGAAGGAAGGATGTTAGAAGCGTCAACGCGGGAATGCCGACGCATCAGCACGCAAGACACGCGCTCGTGGCCGTGCCGGGCAGGAGCGGAAGCGCGGCTATCGAGCCGCGCATCCGTCCGCTGGTGCGCGCGTCCGCGACGAACGGCTCATCTCAAGGAGATTCGCCGACGCTACGCTGTCGGGACATTGATCACGGCTCGCCGCCTGGCGCCGACCTGCAGCGTGTAACGACCAGGACCCGCAGGCTTCCATTGCAGATCGTTCACGCGCTCGCCGTTGATGCGGACACCGCCCTGCTTGATCGCGCGTCCCGCGTCACTCGTGGACGGAGACCAGCCCAGATCGACGATCAAGCGCGCGAGCGATACCTTGCCATCCACCGGAGTGACATCGACGGCTGGCACGTCCGCGCCGCCAAGCGCCTCGGCATCGGTCTGCTTTCGCCCGCGCTCGAACCACTCTTCGGCCTGCGTGGCCGCTTCGCCCGAGTGGAAGTCGGTCACAATCTGTTTCGCCAGATCGAGCTTGGCGCGTTTCGGGTGCAGCGCGCCAGACGCCACCTGCGCTTGCAACTGTTCGATCTCACTTGTCGTGCGATCTGTCAGCAGTTCGTAGTAGCGCCACATCAGATCGTCGGAGATGGACATCAACTTCCCGAACATGTCATTCGGCGCCTCGGTGACGCCGACGTAGTTGTTCAGGCTCTTCGACATCTTTTCGGTGCCGTCGAGGCCGACGAGGAGCGGCACGGTCAGCACGATCTGCGCTTCGAGGCCGAAGCTGGGCATGATGTCCCGGCCGACGTTCAGGTTGAACAACTGATCGGTGCCGCCCATCTCGACGTCCGCCTTCAGCGCGACGGAATCGTATGCCTGCGCGAGCGGGTACAGGAACTCGTGCAGGGCGATTGGCTGCTGCGTCTCGTAGCGCTGCCGGAAATCGCGCCGCTCCAGCATCTGGGCGACGTTGTACTTCGCGGCGAGGCGGATCCACGCTTCGCTGCTCAGCGTCCCCAGCCAGCGGCTGTTGAAGTCCACGACGGTCTTCTCGGGGTCCAGCACCTTGAAGACCTGCTGTTTGTAGGTCTCGGCGTTGGCGTCAATCTCAGCGCGCGACAGCGGCGGACGGGTCTTCGAGCGGCCCGTCGGATCGCCGATGAGCGCGGTGAAGTCGCCGATCACGAACATCACCCGATGGCCGAGATCCTGGAAGTGTTTCATCTTCCGGATGAGGACGGTGTGTCCCAGGTGCAGATCGGGCGCGGTGGGATCGAATCCGACCTTGACCAGGAGCGGCTGCCCGGTGCTGGCGGCGCGCGTCAACTTGGTTCGCAGCTCGTCGCGTCGGACGACGTCCACGCAGCCCTTCGTGAGATATGTCAGTTGTTCGTCGATGGTCATGACACTCGCGGCCGCGCGCCCGCGGGCGCCGGCGGCCACTGTTACTATACCGTCTTCATCGGCCCGTCGCGGTTCTGGTCGCCAGTCTGTCGCAGGTCTGGTCGGCGCCGCGGTCGCAGGCTGGCTGCGGGTCCGGCGAGTCCCCCGCCCCGGATTCGGGCGGTAGCCGTCCTCCCGATTCCGTCGCCGCCCGCGCCACACGGTCCCTGCGGCTGGCCGGTCCTTGCGGAGCTGACGGCTTTGACGCGGTCGTAGCAGGCGAGACTTGTGAACGGCAGGACTCTGGCGAACAATGGTTCATCGTCCTGCGCGCGCATCGTGCGATGTCCACACGCTGCCGGAGTCGGTTGACCGCGGGAGGACGTGGGCGCGCCTGCCGGCGTCGATGCGCGTTCGGGCGGACGCGGTCGGCGCGCCGCCGACGAGGATGGCAGCGTCCCGCGTCAACACGCCCGGCGCACAAGCAGCTTGTCGTGACACGCGCAGCGGTCACGCGTTGATAACAACAGGATGGCTCGCGAAGGTTCAAGTCGACGCGCGGTCTTGCAGGCACTCGCCGCAACGGGCATCGGCATCGTTGCCGGCGGGACCGCGCACGGCTATCTGTACGAGCGCTATCACGTCGGCGTGACACGCGCGGACCTGCCGGTCTCCGGCCTGCCCGAGCCGCTGGACGGCCTGCGCATCGCGCTGCTCACCGATTTCCACCTCACGGGTCCCGACGCGCAAGCCATCATCGAGCACGCCATCCGGCTCACCAGAACCGAGCGCCCCGATCTCATCGTCTTTGGGGGCGACTTCGTCACGCTGAAAGATCGCGCCTTCATGACCGCGTGCGCCGACCTGCTGTCCGCGCTCACCGCGCCGCACGGCGTGTTCGCCGTCCTCGGGAATCATGATGACGATGTGGAGATGCCGCGCGCGCTCGGACGACGCGGCGTGACGGTGCTGGCCGATGAGCACACGCGCGTCAGCATCCAGAACGAGGCGCTCGATCTGATCGGCATTCGCTTCTGGACGCGTCGCACGGCGGACGTGGCCCGTCTCATGAAAGACGTCAGCGGCACACCGATTCTGCTCGCGCACGACCCTCGGCGACTCGAGCAGGCTGCCGCGCTGAACGTCCCGCTCGTGCTGTCGGGTCACACGCACGGCGGACAGATCGTCGTGCCCGGCGTCGGCGCCGTGGGCGCGCGCAAGTTCCCGATCGCCGAAGGCTGGATGCGCAAGGACAACACGACGCTGTTCGTGAGCCGCGGCATCGGCACGATCTACGTCCCCTGCCGCATCAATTGCGCGCCGGAAGTCGCCCTGCTGACCCTGCGCCGCCTCGTCGCGCGCGGTGTCGACGCTGCACGCGCGCAATCGCCCGCCACCGACGCCATCGTCCGCGTCGCGCATCCTGACACCGTCGCGCATGCGGACACCGTTGCCCCGTCCATCGCCACGCCTTCAGCCGACTGACATCCACCAGCCGACGCGCTTCACGCGTTTCACAATCTGTCGCGTTTCACAATCTGTCGTCGCACGCGAATCGCCGTCGCCGTACGATACGTGTGTGTGATGCCTCCCGAGCCGCCGAGAAAGGCTGACGTCAGGTCACGCGCGTGCTGGCGAGATCATGACGCGCGCAAGCAGGACGAGATCGATCGCGCGGCTACACGGATCTCGCTATCGCTGATATCGTTCAAGAGCACGCGCGGGATGCGCGATCCACACGAAGGACGCGGTCCACACGAAGGACGTTCACCCATGAGGCTGTTTCTGGCCGCCGACATCGACCAACCCGCGCGGACGCTCATCGCCGCATGGATGACGGACGTCGCTGCCGCAATGTCCAGGGACGCGTCGAAGCACTCACCAGCGGACGTCGCAGGCGAGATCAAGTGGGTCGAGCCCGTCAACCTTCACATCACGCTGCACTTCTTTGGCGAAGTGCCGACCGACGCGACCGAGCGTCTGTTCGCCGCGTTGGCCGCGCCCTTGACGCTGCCAGCGTTCGATCTCCATCTGGACGACGCCGGCACCTTCCCTCGTTCGGGCCCACCGCGCGTGTTGTGGATGGGGATAGGCGAGGGCCAGGCGGCCCTGACGCGCATCCACGCAGCGTTACAGGACCGCCTGCGTCCGCTTGGCTGGGCAGACCCCGCGGACGCCCGCCCGTTCTCACCGCATCTCACGATTGGACGTGTCCGCACGCCGGCCGCCGCCGTTGGTCGCGCCATCCGGACCGCCCTCGAACGTCAGCCCGCGCCGGCGTTCTTCCCATTCCCGGTAAACCGCCTCACGCTGTATCAAAGCCGCCTCTCGCCGCGAGGTCCGGAATACGTGCCACAGGTGTTCATCGACTTGATGCCGTCTGATTGACGTCGGTCATCGCGAGTATCGTCTCGAAGGCACACCATGCCTGTCGATGATTGATGTCACTAGACGTCACCTGTAATATCAGTGCGATCTTAATATCACTGCGATCTCGACCTCGACAGAACGCACGACGCCCTCGCGTACCTGCGCATGCGCTCTGAGCGTGCGGCGGGATATTGAAGATTCTGCCAACCCGGCCACGCATCGCCGTGATGAAAATTCACACCGTATTTATTGATCAGAATTGACTTGACCTCCTCGAAAAGACGATGGCATCGTCGTCTTGAGGGGAGGGAACGAACGTGTCGACCGTCACCATCGTGCAGTCACAGTCAACCCGCGTGATTACCATCACGCAAAGCTCGTCCGGCTCCAATCTAAGTCCAGCACTTGGACGTCCGTTGGATCGCTGGCCGGATCACACTCGATTGAAAGCGGATGATGCAGACGAACGTGCGTCCGACCGGCAGGGCTCGGACGAGGAAGGCAGCGAGCGCTATTGGGGATACTTCCCGCACGCTTTCGTCCAGGCGCGTCTGCTGGTGCTGTTGATGGCCTACGAAGAGACGCTGGGTATTCATGTGCTGCCCGCGATCGCGATTCATGTCACGCCCACCAGCATCGGTATCGCGGACGTCGCTGTCTGGCGTCGCGGCACGCTGGCCTCTTCCGCGCCGAGAATGCCGCCGTTTCTCGCCGTGGATGTGCTGTCCAGCGACGACCGCCTCGTTCGCGTTCAGCACAAGGTGAGGAACTATCTGACTGCGGGCGTGGAATGGGTCTGGCTGATCGATCCCGTGGAACGCGAGGCCCTGTCCTACTCACGCACGGCGCCAATGGGCACGAGCGTAACCGAAGTGTTGCGCACGACGGATCCGCTCATCGAGGTCCGGCTCAAGCATGTCTTCTCATCGCTCGTGCCACGAGAGGCCGGCGCGCCAGCGGAGCCCGAGCCATGATCGCCGCCTGCGCGAACGCTACGCCGGAAGCACTCGACGTCCGTCGATACGCCAGCGGCCGTCGAGCACGAACTGAATCGCCTGTGGATACAGCCGGTGCTCTTCAATCAAGATCCGCCCCGCCAGCGCCTCCGCCGTGTCAGCATCTCGCACGGAAACGGCGGTTTGCGCGACGATCGGGCCCGCGTCGAGGTCGGCTGTCACGAAGTGTACGGTGACGCCCGAGACCTTGGCGCCGTGCTCCCACGCCTGGCGTTGCGCGTCCAAGCCAGGAAAGGCCGGAAGCAGCGAGGGATGAATGTTCAGGACGCGATTGGGGAAAGCAGAGACGAAGTCAGGACCAAGCAGCCGCATGAATCCGGCCAGGCACACGAGCGACACGTCCCGCGTGAGCAGCTCCCGTGCAAGGGCGGTATCGTACGCCGCGCGCGTCGTGTAGTCGCGATGACTGAGCACCAGCGTGTCGAGGCCGGCGGCTTGCGCGCGCGCCAGGCCTGCCGCGTCCGCGCGGTTCGAGAGGACGAGAGCAATCGTCGCGCGAATCCGGCCGTCCTTGACGCCATCGATGATCGCTTGCATGTTGCTGCCACGGCCGGAAATCAGGATCGCGATTCGGGGAAGGGAGGTCATGAGTCAGGAGTCGATCAGCGCGTAGCCGGGATCAAAGCAAACAGACGCGTCGGGCCGCCACTGCCACCGACGATATTGACAGGCGCGACGATAACAGTGAACCCGCGCGGAGGCAATGTCGTCAACCCCGTCGCATTCTCGACGTTGTAGATGTTCAGCGGCTGCAGCGTGCGGTGCACCTCGAACTGCGAGGACGGTCCGTAGTCCACGCTCGGGGTGTCGATGCCGACACCGACGACCTTACGGTCGCGACCAAGGTAGACCGCCGCCTCATGCGAGATCCCGGGGAAGTGCATGACGCCGTCGCGGGCATTGCGATAGCGAGCCGGCTCGCTCCAATAGCGATCCCATCCGGTAGCGATCAAGACGACCGCGTCGGTTGGAATGGGACCGTGCGCTTTCTCGAAGGCATGGACGTCGCGAAGCGTGAGCTGGTAGTCCACGTTCTCACGGACCTGCGCTTCAATGTTGATGCAGACGGCCGGGCGCACGAAACGCGACACCGGGATCTGCTCCGTCGTCCAGGGTCCGCCAATGTGGGCGGGAGCGTCGAGGTGTGTGCCGAAATGTTCGTCCGCGCTGAACCGACCACCGAAGAAGTCCACACCGCCAGGTGTGCCGGAAGCGGTGTGCGTGAAGACCTTCTCGCCCGTCCACGTGGGGTCAGACTCACGCAACGGGTGACCAAGGTCAATCACGCGGACGTCTGACGTCGGGACGCGAACGTCCGAGGCACGGGCGTCCGGGACGATCGGAGATGCTGGTTGTGCGGGAGACTGCGACAGGCGCGATCCGCGTCGCGGAGACGCCGGTCCATCCGCCTGTGACATCGACCGGGAGGCCGACGTGTGCGCGACGCCCCGCAAGGGTTCCGCGATTCGACCGCCCGGCTGGCTCTGCGTAGCCGTATCTGCTGGCAGGAGCAGTGTTCCCGTGACCGCCGCGAGGCTCAGAATCAGCGTCTTCATCGTGCCCTCCGCTGAAAACGCGCCACACCATCAGTTCTGGACGTCTGGCCAGCCACCGCGTCGCCTGACGTCGGACACACAGTCTTCGCCGGCTGATTCAGTCGCGATACACCACGGTGCCATCGCCGCGCTGAATCTCGCCGATGACGCGGGCGTCGTGTTCGCCGGCGGCCTGCAGTGATGCCAGGACGCGCTCGAGGTCTGCGGCGGCGCACGCCACGATCAGCCCGATGCCCATGTTGAACGTGCGATACGCGTCCTCCAGCGGCACGTGTCCTGCCTCGACAAGCCACTGGAACAATGCGGGCACTTCCCACGCCTGACGATCGATTCGCGCGGACGTGCCTTCGGGCAGGATCCGCGGCAGATTGTCGGTGATGCCGCCGCCCGTGATGTGCGCCATGCCCTTGATCGTGTTCGTCCCCAGCAGCGGACGAATGATGGGCAGATAGGAGCGGTGCGGCGTCAGCAGCGCGTCACCGACCGTGACGCGCTGGCCGTCGGTCTGCAGTTCCGGAACGACGTCCGATGCGGTCAGCGCGAGATGCTCGAAGACAATCCGGCGCGCGAGCGAATAGCCGTTCGTGTGGAGCCCGCTGGACGGGATGCCGATGAGGGCGTCGCCGGGCGTCAACCGGCTGCCGTTGATGATGCGGGCCTTGTCGACAGCGCCGACGATGAAGCCGGCGAGATCGTATTCACCGTCCTGGTAGAAGCCTGGCATCTCGGCGGTCTCGCCGCCGAGCAAGGCGCAGCCGTTCTCGCGGCAGGCGATCGCGATGCCTTCGACAATCGACGCCGCGACGTCCGGCGAGAGACGACCGGTGGCCAGGTAATCGAGGAAGAACAGCGGCTCCGCGCCCTGGACCAGGATGTCGTTGACGCAGTGATTGACGAGGTCCTGTCCGATCGTGTCGTGCTTGCCGGTCAGGAACGCGACCTTGAGCTTCGTGCCCACGCCGTCGGCGCTGGCGACCAGCACCGGCTCCTGCATGCCCTCCGGCGCGCGGAACAGGCCGCCAAATGAGCCGATATCGGACAGCACGGCAGGCGTGTGCGTGCTCTTTGCCAGACGCTTGATGCGTCGAACGACCTCATTGCCGGCATCGATGTCGACGCCACTCGATCGGTAGTCCATAGAGAGAAATGTCCGTGCGGAAAATCGTCGCGATCACGCAAGCAGGCCGGACGGTCGGTCGCCCGCTGAGCAGCGTACGTCAATCGAAGCGAGCCGGCGGCGCGACTGTGCTTGCCGCGAGATCCATCGCGCCGCTCATGCCCTTCGCGATCCTGGAAGGCGATGTCCTCCGCTCGATGATCACCCTGCCGGCATCACAGGTCGTCGAACGCCGCGATACAGCGTCACGCGAAGTCGACGTCCACGCTCGACGTCCCGCACCAGCAAGGGTCCGCGATGCTCCTCGGGCCGACGTGCCGGGCCGGCTGGATCGCCGGGGCTTCAGAACTCGAGCGTGGTGATCATCGCCTCGGCGGCTTTGCGGGTCGGGCTGCCCTGCGGCAGCTTCCAATAGACGCTGCGCGCCTGAATATAGAACTGCTCTTCCGCGAAATCCTCTTCCAGCATGTCGAACCCGTCGCGCAGCAGGCCGAGCGCGCCCTGGCGGTTCGCGGCGCGCTCGATCGCCTGGAGGATACGCTCCGGACTCCGGATCGCCGCGCTCGCCAGCGCCAGCGCGATCGGCGCGCGTGCCGGATCGTGCGTCTCCTGTCCGACCTGAATCAGCGAATCCCAGGAGAAGTCACGGCCGGCGATGGCCAGATGCGAGAGCCCGCGCGCCGCGGAGCGGATCAGATCCTGGAAGCCCGCGTTCTTCACGGAGAACTTCAGCGTCTCGACGAGGAAGCGTTCATGCGTGTCGCAATTGACGCCGAGCAGGCAGATCGACGCCGCCAACGCCGGCTGTCGTTCGCGCGGTGCGCTCCGCTGCAAGGCCGCAATCGTGTCCAGGGACTTCTTGTCGCCGATCTGCCCCAGGGCCACCACCGCATCGTCCTGCAACGGTCCGTCGACCTTGGCAAGCGCGAGCAACGCAGGCACCGCATACGCCGCCCGATAGTCGCCGAGGGCTTCGATGACGGTGCTGCGGAAGAAATCCTGTCCGCGATTCACTTCGCGCAGCAGCACGGGCTGCACTTTGGGATCCGTCTCGAGCGCGGCCAGGGCGCGGACCAGCGACGGCCGCACGAACTCGGAATCCTCGGGTTCGAGCTTCGTCAGCAGCCCGGCCGCAAGCGCCGGATCGGGATTGGCGGCGAAATAGGAATACGCCACCGTGCGCAGGCGGTCGTTCTTGTCGTCCAGCACCGACGCCATCACATCGTGAACGCGCGGATCGCCAAAACCGGAGAGCAGCACGAGCGCCCGATAGCGAACATAGCCGTCCGCGTGCGACTGCACCGCTTTGATCAGTGCCGGCACGGCCTGCGCCGCGCTCGTGCGACGCACGGTGCGCGACGCCTGCATGCGGATCGGAAAATCCAGCGACCCCAGCTTGTCGATCGCGGCCGTCAACGCCTGCGGGCTCGTTGGCGTGCCCGCCGGCGCACCAGCGCGCGGAGCGGCCGGCGGTGTCTGCGGCGCCGGGTCTGCGGCCCCCGTCGCGGAAGGACGCGAAGCCTGCGCAGCGACGTCACCGGCAGCAGTCGACATCGACATCCGCGCAGCGGACGCGACCCCATCCGCGCCAGGACGCGACACCGGCGCGGCGGACACCGGCGTACCTGACGGGAGCGCGGCGGTGATGGGTGACGTCAGCGCGCGTGCAGAGATGGGAAACGCGGCGAGCAGCAGGCTGCAGGCGAGCGTGCTGGCGAGAGGATGTCTGGTTCTGGACCGGCGACAGGAGACCTTGATGCGTACCGACATGCGCGCCACTGTCTTCATGCGTGTTGGCCCTCTGGCTGTCCTTCCGGCGAACGGGCCGCCTGGCCCTGGGCGTCCTTTTCGAGCTTCAACGCGAGTTGCAGGTAGGACGCCGTATCGCGCGGAAACTCCACTGGATACACGCCCGTGAAGCACGACGAGCAATAGGACTTCTGGCTCGGGTTGACCGTGCTCAGCAGCCCCTCGTGACTCAAATACGCCAGCGTGTCCGCGCCGAGATACGTGCGGATCTCTTCGAGCGTGTGCGTCGCCGCAATCAGCTCCGATCGCCGCGGCGTGTCGATGCCGTAGAAACACGGCGACACCGTCGGCGGACAACTGATCCGCATGTGGACTTCCTTCGCGCCCGCCGCCTTGATCATTTTCACGATCTTCCGGCTGGTCGTCCCGCGCACGATCGAATCGTCCACCAGGACGACCCGCTTGCCTTCGAGGATGCTGCGCACCGGATTCAGCTTCACACGGACGCCGAAATGCCGGATCGACTGCTGCGGCTGGATGAACGTCCGTCCGACGTAATGATTGCGGATCAGTCCGAACCGCACCGGCAGCCCGGCTTCCTCCGCGAACCCCACGGCCGCGCAGACGCCGGAATCCGGAATCGGCACCACGACATCCGCGGCGACCGGCGCCTCGCGCGCGAGCAGCCGGCCGAGGTTCGTCCGCACTTCGTTGACGCTGCGCCCGAAGACGTAGCTGTCGGGACGCGCGAAATAGACGTGCTCGAAGATGCAGTGGGCCAGCGGCTGTGCCGAGAACGGCTTGATCGACTTCGTCCCGTGCCGGCTGATCACGAGGACCTCGCCCGGCTCGACGTCGCGGATGTACGTCGCGCCAATCAGATCGAGCGCGCAGGTTTCGGAGCAGACGATGACGGCCTCGCCCAGGCGGCCCAGGGCCAGCGGACGGAAGCCGTGCGGATCGCGTGCGGCAATCACCGAATCCTTGGTCATCATCACCAGCGAATACGCGCCGCGCACCTGGGCGATCGACTCGATGACGGCCGCTTCGGGCGTCGCCGCGGTCGAGCGTGCGTAGAGATGGACGATGACTTCGGTGTCGCTGGTGGTCTGGAAGATCGAGCCTTGGCGGACGAGGTCGTCCTTCAGCTCACCGGCGTTGACGAGATTGCCGTTGTGGGCGATGGCGAACTGACCGTGCGAGCATTCGATGACGAGGGGCTGGGCGTTCTCGATACGGCTGGACCCGGCGGTGGAGTAGCGGACGTGGCCGATCGCGGCGGAGCCTTTCAGGCCGGCGAGGACCTCTTGATTGAAGCCGTCCGCCACTTCGCCCATCGCGCGCGACACGATCAATTGGTCGCCGTCGGACGCGGCGATGCCCGCGCTCTCTTGTCCGCGATGTTGCAGCGCGTAGAGACCCAGGTATGTGAGGTTCGACGCTTCAGGATGCCCGAAGATGCCGAACACGCCGCATTCCTCTTTGAACTTGTCCATGTGCCTGTACGCTGCCGGCAATGTGCGACGCGGTTCGCGCCACGCACGCCCGAGGTCTTGCTTGTCTTACCCGATATCGATCGACGCGTCGAAGACGCCGGCAGGCGGCGTCCGCTCGTATGAGCCGGCGCGCTACGCCACGGCGGATTGACGGTCCGGACGCATCGCACGCTCGATCGCCTTCGCCCAGACGTCTTCGGCTTCCGCCACCGGCACGTTGAGGACGGGGCGGCCGTCCACCGCGATCCGGATGTCGCTGCCGCCCGTGCGGCCGATTTCCCGGGCCGGCAGACCGAGTTCCTTCGCACGCGCGATGACCTCGGCCGCGTGTCCCGGCAGCGTGGACACCAGCACCTGCGGCGCGGACTCGCCAAACAGCGCGGCCGTCACCGTCGTTACGACCGTTGTGGACGCCGACGGCGTCCCCGGAATGTCGACCACGGCGCCGCGGCCACCCGTATCGAAGCAGCATTCCGCCAGCGCCACCGCGAGCCCGCCGTCCGACACGTCGTGCGCGGAACGCAGGAACCTCCGTCCGATCAGTTCCGGCAGCAACCGCTGCACGGCCAGTTCCTGGTCCAGCCGGATGGCCGGCGGGACGCCGCGCTGCAGGCCGTGGACGGTGTTCAAGTATTCGCTGCCTCCAATGTCGCCGGCGTTCTCGCCGATCAGGATGATCGCGAGATCCTGCCGCGGGAAGATGCGCTCGACCACACTGGCGTGATCCTCGATGAGCCCGACGACACCGATGACCGGCGTCGGCAGAATGGCGCGGCCTTCGGTTTCATTGTACAGGCTGACGTTCCCGCCGGTGATCGGGATTCCAAACGCGCGACACGCTTCGCCAAGCCCTTCCACAGCCTGCGCGAACTGCCACATGACCTCGGGACGCTCGGGATTGCCGAAGTTGAGGTTGTTGGTCCCCCCTATTGGGACGCCTCCCGCGCACGCGACGTTGCGCGCCGCCTCCGCGACCGCGAGCATCGCGCCCACCTTCGGATCGAGATAGCAGTACCGGCCGTTGCCGTCGACCGACATCGCCAGCGCGCGGTTCGTGCCCTTGACGCGCACTACCGACGAGCCCCGTCCCGCGAGGACCAGCGTGTTCGTGCGCACCATCGAATCGAACTGCGTGTAGACCCAGCGCTTGCTCGCGATGGTCGGCGCGGCCAGCAACGCGAACAGCGCGTCGCGCGGCGACGGCGCCGGCTTCAGGTCGACGGCGGACAGCTTGCGCACATCGTCCAGGTACGCCGGACGCGCCGTCGGCCGCCGGTACATCGGCGCTTCATCCGTCAACGCACCGCACGGAATCTCCGCGACCAGCGCGCCCTGTTCGCGGACGCGCACCAGGCCCGTGTCCGTCACCGTGCCGATGTTGACCGCGTGCAGATCCCAGCGATCGAAGATCGCCTCGACTTCCGCCTCACGCCCGCGCTTGACCACGAGCAGCATGCGCTCCTGCGATTCGGACAGCAGGATCTCGTACGGCGTCATGCCGCTCTCGCGCTGCGGGACGTGCGTCACGTCGAAGTCGATGCCCATCCCGCCGCGCGCCGCCATCTCGCAGGTGGAACAGGTCAGCCCGGCCGCGCCCATGTCCTGGATGCCGACCAGCGCGTCGGTCTTCATCACTTCCAGGCAGGCTTCGAGCAGGAGCTTCTCCATGAACGGATCGCCCACCTGCACCGCCGGACGCTTCTCCGCCGACTGCTCGTCGAACTCCGCCGACGCCATCGTCGCACCGTGAATCCCATCGCGGCCGGTCTTCGCGCCGACGTAGTAGACGGGATTGCCGACGCCGGACGCGCGGCCCTTGATGATGCCGTCCGCCCGCGAAATGCCGAGGCAGAAGACGTTCACCAGCGGGTTCTCGGCGTAGCTCGGGTCGAAGGCAATCTCGCCGCCGACGGTCGGGATGCCGATGCTGTTGCCGTAGCCGCCAATGCCGGCGACGACACCCTCGAAGATGCGGCGGGTACGCGCATCGCTGAGCGGGCCGAAACGCAGCGCGTTCAGCAGCGCGATCGGACGCGCGCCCATCGTGAAGATGTCGCGGATGATCCCGCCGACGCCGGTCGCCGCGCCCTGGTACGGCTCGATGAAGGACGGATGGTTGTGCGATTCGATCTTGAAGACCGCCGCGAGCCCGTCGCCGATGTCCACGGCGCCGGCGTTCTCGCCCGGCCCCTGCAGGACGCGCGGCCCGGTCGTCGGCAGCGTCTTCAAGTGGACGCGCGAGCTCTTGTAGCTGCAGTGCTCGGACCACATCACGGAGAACATGCCGAGCTCGGTCAGCGTCGGCTCGCGCCCCATCAGGCGCGTGATGCGGTCGTATTCTTCTGGAGTGATGCCGTGGCGTTCGAGCACGGCGCGGTCGAAGGTCATGAGTCTTGAGAATCCATCACGAGAGGCGCGCCGGACGGTCAGACCGCCGCGCC